>Ga0210059_1009916_pt1 | contig 14778 bp, 9 predicted proteins | sample Ectturendosymbi2_FD_188042 | JGI IMG/M metagenome (GOLD analysis project Ga0210059, IMG submission 188042) | Ecteinascidia turbinata endosymbiont from Florida, USA - Sample 2 (SPAdes) (version 2) | ecosystem: Host-associated > Tunicates > Ascidians > Unclassified | place: Key West, Florida...
AAATCTGCTTACTTTTGATCCGGAGAATGTGGACATGCCATGGTGATCCCACTTGCTTTCCTTATTTAAAGCAGTTGCAATTGTTAAGCAGTTTTCTGAAGAAGAGACTGTTTATCCGAATTTTCTTATTTATTTAGTTTTGGCAGCTTGAGACAGAAAATTCTACAGACACATCTGTGAATATAAAAAGATCAGCTTGCTTGTAGTTATCATTGCTAAACGTTTCTTAGCTTCAAAACCTTGTTTCTTGAAGCGAATTACGGTAATTATATCACACAAGAAAGGAAATGCACATGTTAAAGAATACCTTGATGGCAGATATGCTCTACGTGCTAACGGACTTTTATTGTGCAAAATTTTGCAATAAATACTCTGGGTGCTGAGTTTAAAGTAGCTGCAGAGTGTGGGATGCCATCTTTCTTTGCTGTAACGGTTTATTGCAACCGGTCTCTACTTGTAGCAAAAAAATGCCGCAGCTAATTTCTTTTGCATAAACAACGTGACCTATTTCAAAGTAGTTTGGTGTCTACCTTGAAATTCTGCATTACAAATGTCCTGTGTCAAAGTCATTGTAGCTCTTGCGCTTGTTCGGTATCCATTCTTTGATCACGACTCTTGACTGATCAATACGAGATATTTATAAGATTTGTCTAGCCACAAGGTTTGTCGTAGACCAGGTTATTTTCAAGCCATCCAATTTGTTATTTATGCTTTGCACACAATAATCTTCATGACCAATACAGCAAAAACCAAAGGATGATCACAGAGTGGGAAAGTGGTATAGGTCTAGGAGTGTTTAAGCACCACACTTTTATTGCACTAAATTGGAGCAGTCTTTCTTGCCTATGGATCGGGGCGGCGGGACGAATTTTATGGTGGGGAATCCGGGGTCCGATCTTGACCTACGACCTACATTTTGGCTATTTCATGTGTGAAGTCATCGCTGATCATTCAACCTTGGAATGTACACAATTTGTAAAAAGATTGTTATGCAAAAGTTCACCTACATTGCCTGTGAATTTAAAAAAAACGCAACAACACTCGCTGAGTGTTAAATATCACCATACAATACAGTGGAGATGAAAATAAGCTTCACTTATCGACAAGAATACACGCTCAGAAAAATTTTGAAGATGATGTATAGCATAGCGAAAACCTAAGAATGCAAATAGTTGGGGGTCATTTGCATCTCGGACCCCTTGAAAAATACCTGGGAGGCTGGACCCGACCGCCCCGTTCTGTTGCCCATACCTGTGGATGTATTTGTCATCCAACTTGAAGTGAGAGAAATAAGCTATTTGGTAAAAAGTAGCCACACATCGGTATAGCAATTACTGATAGCCTATACATTATATCAATCAATCAATCCAAAACATGCTCTTCGCCGGTGTAATTGTGGTATATGTGCCACTTCAAGCAGCGATTCCTGACTGACTGATTTTGGTCTTTTGACTTCCACTAACCGGACGTTATTGACCATGAGATGACACTACTTTGCTTGCCTGCACGGTTCTTCACAAATGGCCTTGCTTAGTTATAAGGGTTTTTTTATTTTCGTTTTTTTTGGTATATCTACGAGCATTTTTAATACAGTATTTGATGATCTTCTCAAAAAGGCGCTCAGAATGCTCTTTTGAAATTCATGAAAAAGTTTCACATTTCCAACAACAACACCTTTGCTGTGGCCATACACAAATCTTTTATCGATGCATCCACAATTTCACTATAGGTCCAGCAATCGTCGTACTTCGAAAACGTATTTTTACTTGCTACTTACGCCAACCACGGGCGCAGAACGATGCTGCAGTGATGAACGTCTTATGTCAATCGGACCTCTTAATTATTTCTTCAAAGTTGAATTTATAAGGAAAAAACACTTGATATCTCGCTGGTGTCTTGCCTGCTTGGTTTCATTTTTAGCGGCAATGCGAATTGTATCACAGGGCTATATCATGCGTGACGATTTGGCGATAGATTCTTCGCTTTCGATAGTTGCAAAAAAACAGATAAAAATAATACAGTAAATTTTTCAAAAAGAACGTCGTTCGCTGAAAACTTCTGATTTCTTATATTTTGAAGTTTTAATAAGCAGTGATGAATCACAAAGTACAGTACATTTTTAACCTGCAAAACTTAGGAGAAAATAAAACTGGCTACTGTGTTGAAAACATAAAATTTGTTTCCACAGATGATAACTTCAAGAAAAGTCCACATGCGTTTACATTGCTTTATTATACGCTTCTGAAAATGTACTGCTATGCAAAGCAATGCTAATGCGCTGCCCATTATTTACAACTTTCATGTTATGCTGCTGCTAGTGAACGTAATGTTTCCTAGTGAACTTTGCCAGTAATCTAGTAAACCTTGCCAGTAAGCCCCTAAAGTTTCCAATCAAAATTCCTACTTTACAATGGCGTGCCGTGCATTTCATGCTTAAATCTGCAATGCCATTTTACTGAAGGGAGCCAAATCCAGACCTACGATTTTGTTAGAGAGCCCCATTAAAAATTTTTGACACAAGTCAATCGACACATTTGGTTTTATCGCACTAACGAAGTCTGTTCCACAAAATATTAGAGGTGTTAATGGAAGCAGTGGCGGATCTAGCCAGTAAGTTAGGGGGGGAGGCGATTTCAGTAATATTTGGCAGTCGAGTCTCATTACGGGTTCACTACTGTAAGAGAGATGAAGTATGATTCTCACCACTGCTGTGACAAAATAATGGACGGAAAAATGGCCTTATATAGCGAATACTGTTTTCTGAATTATACAAAATCATGATGAAACAAGTTACATTCGTAGGTTTTAGGAGGGACAATCGCCCCCCTAACTGAAAGACTGCTAAGAGCCGCACAAAGAATGCTTGGGAGCCTCATGTGGCTCTTGGAACTGTGTTTGAGAACCACTGTTCTATAGGTAACAATGCGCCTGCCAACGATGCCACAACCTTAGCGATGATTAAACCAAGGAAACATCAAAGGCTTGCAGATACACTGTTGCAGTCTGGTGTCGTAACCATCGCGTTTAGTGTGTTATAAAGAGCACTGTTTTAGGTAGAATAAGTTTAATTGGATCTAGGAAGGGACCCAGGTCCGTAACCAGGGGGGGACTTCGCTCCCCCTGCAAAAGCTTTTCTTCCCGCCTGGAATGTGTTGGACATAGTTTAAAAAATCTGGGCCCCTCTTAGAAAAAAACTCTTTGCTTCCCCTGGTGTCCCAAGCTGGTTACGGGCCTGAAGGGACCCGGAGACGGAGCTACCTGGCCATAGCTCCAGCTCCGGTGCTAAATTTTTAACTGAGCTGCTTCTCCGGCTCCTAATTTTTAATTTGAGCTCCGGCTCCAGGAAAACTGCCCTACTCCGGCTCTGGTGCCCTAATTAAAAGTGCCGGCTCTGGTGCCCTAATTAAAAGTGCCGGCTCTGGTGCCCTAATTAAAAGTGCCGTTGCCATTGCAGTTAGTAATTAAATGCTCTGCGTAGCAACATTTTGGTTTGCTAAGATGAAAATAAGCCATTCAATGTGTGGTCTTGACGAAAGATTGTGACAAAATTTTTGGCCCGCCCAATAAGGGATCTCGTTTGGCATAGCTGCTCTAGGCCTACACCTTTGTACCGTAAGCTCTCTGTAGCATCAATTTTTTTGCTCATGTCACTTGCACATGCATTGCATCAACATACAGTAACCCGCACAAAGAATTTTTAACCCTTGTCCGCCTCGCACCGGCACGCATAACTTTGCGGATTCCTGCACCCACCTCGCATATGCGAGTATCCCCGCAACCCACGCGGGTTAACCCGCCCCGCGCAGGACTCTACCACGGCCCTGCTGCACAATGAACAAAACGGAGACCTCTTAAACTTGCTTTTTTAAAGCTGGATTTATGATATAAGAAAAGAACGCTTTATGTTTCGGTGGTGTCTTGTCTGCTTGGTTTCATTTTTTGTGGAATGCGAATTGTGTTACAGGACTATATAATGCGTGACGAATTGGCGATAGATTCTTTGCTTTAAATTGTAAAAAAGACAGTAAATTTTTCTAAAAGAACAACGTTCGGAGCTGTTAACACTTTCGGGGCCTAGAATGATACGTTTAAATCGTATTGTTTTTTGAGCAGAGCGCCAGCGTTCTTTTTGAATGTACTTCACTTTTTTCTCACCAAAAGCGTCATTGAAAAACTCTGTGCCTTGCACGTACATTTTGCAACGTGTAAGCCCTTGTTATTGTTGCGTAAAGTGGTACTTGACTCGTACAGCTTGTTTATCTTCTTAATTCGCACCTGAGGTGAAGTTTTTGTGGTGTAATGCCTTTGCACGTGGAAAATAGGGTTGCCAGATGGCCGATATTTCACCGACCTGGTCGATATTTTACTGCTAATTTAGCAGAGGCCGGTAAGAAGCCGGTATTTAAAAAATGAGTGCCTGAAGCCGGTATTTTCAAAATAAATGATTTGCAGTAGCCTAACTGCAAAAAAATTACGCAGAACTTCTCAAAATATAATGACTCTAGTACTAAATCTTGTCATGACAGTTCGTTCAGCGATGTTCATTTAAGTCGGCCAAATATCTAAGGCCAAAGTGAGGGAAAAATATTACTTGTGGCTTAACAATACTCATTGTCTCTCTGTTTTCCTGTTCCTTTGTCTCGTCATACTTACCATCCTCCGTCGCCCAAACTGTCATTTGTATCAACATTTCTTTGCCAATTAACCGTGAAACCGGCGTCGGTAGGGTTATTGTCTAAACCAGCGCTTCTTCATCTTCTTCGGTTTTGTTCACCCCTGCCATCGATCGCTGCATTCCTATTCATCTTATTGTAAATGTATGGCCCATGTGATAATAATCACAGTACATCGAGTGCTCCTTGTCAGACCACGGTATTTTCTCTACTTTATTCACAGCAGCATGCTATCTGCCGTGCAGCAAATTGGCTACGATCTTCAAATACGGCTTGATTACAGACTTAGCTAGACACGCAAAATGTTTTTTTGTTTCACATGCCCTATCTGAAACGAGGAAAAGAAAAGAGTCTTTCTACTGGCAGAGTCATTAACGACTGATGCACCAAGAACAGAGGCTATGGTGTAAGTAGAGGTTATATTTTGCCTACTAAGCGGGTATCTTGTTTCAGATTAAAACAAATCTTTTCTAAATGTCAAACTTCATTAAGTTAAAAATATGGATAAAATATGAATTGCAATAAATACGAAAAAATCAACAGTGCCAAAATCATTGATATTTTCAAAATTTTTACAAACAATTGCCACTTTCTTTGTAAAGCATAAAGCAACCATGCACGGGCCACTCAATCTATTGGACTTGTAGTGAAGGTAGACGGTTAGTATTACTTCCAATTAAGGATTTGCGCTGTAATTCGCGTAGATACGAGGGATTTCCAATTTAGTTTTGCAAACTTTGTCAATGTCTGACCACTGAGTACTTCTAAATAGGCTTTGCTTCTGTGACTTCTAGGTCTTTGCAGTTGTCCTATTTCGTCTATGGTTGCTTCACCTCAGGCTGGCACTTGGCACAAACTTTTTGCACAAAAAGTATTTGTAACGTGCTTATCTGAATCTTAAGTTCCTGTTACCATTATTGCAGACTACGAAACCTTACTTACAAATCTTTGCATGCTCTGTAGCTCTCAACACCATTGTTGCTGTTGGAGATATGTTGTAGCTGATGGACGAGACGTAGTCAGAAAAACTGACCCACAACGCTGTGACGCACTAAAATAACTAAATAATACGTAACTGAGCCATCACGCTTGCGTCACTTCCGTAGCAAGTGTGATTAACTGTTTGGACAATTTTGTCTGCATGCGAATCACGATGCGCGCATCCACAAAAAATATGGCTTGAACTGGGCAGCTCTACAAACCTTTTTTTATTACTTATCTTCATTCAAACCAGCCATCAGTGGAACTTAAAATTTCAATACAATTCTTCTTTGTAATTGTGGTCATCGTATCTTGTTTATATTTGCAAAGAGGTCAGATGATTGGCATATGGCATGAGTATAGTGCAAACTCTGGTATTTGGTCTCTTGACAACTGGGCGTGTGCATCTTTATTCTTGTACCTCGTTTCGTGTCTGGTGTTCAAACAAAAGCATGAGCGCAATACCGGCAGGGCACCTGTTGTCACGCACTCCAGAAGAAACAGCAAAATAACAAACGCTCTAAAAATCAAACTGCTAACAAATCTTCTCTTTCAACCATTTTAATTTTGGGAAAAATGAACAGAGCTGTTTTAGTTTATGTTTGTGTGATGAACTTATTGAGAAGTTTTGTTCTGGCTCGGTTGAACTTTGTTTTCTATTCGCTAATGCTTCCAATTGGTGAAACCTAAACGTACTGTCATCTATCCAAAACATTGCAGTACAGTATATAATTTCCACCCGTCGAAGAAAACCCAATGGCAAATTGATTTCAATAAGTATTTGTTCACTGAACATTTTTCCAAGATTGTCAAACAACCACATACTTAGCTTCTTTTTCAGTTTCAATGCCAGTAAAAGCAAAACTGTTAATTCCGCGTAGAACCATCACCAGAAAGTCTTCAATGGGGGAGCTTTACGCTTATGCAGAGGAGCTTGACATTCTGAAAACCTACATCCAGGGCCAGCGCTACAATTAGGCGAACTAGGCGGCCGGCTAGGGCGCTGGGCCAAAGGGGGCGCCAGAAATACCATTGTGTGGTTCAGGAAGTGACGAACGCACACCAAAAAAAGGGAAATAACATGATGAAAGTGAATGAAACACGATCATGCAGTTTGTGAGAAGATAAATGTACGACACTATTTCAGGTTTTCTGCAGAAGGGTTAACATTTTTCCTATTAATTTCAACTTCACATATACTAGGCAAGCTTTGTCACAATTTGTTATAAATTTTATTCATCTAATAAACATTTCTAATGTGCAAAACGTCCTTCGTATTTCCGTAATGTATGTGATGAGTAGAGTAAGGATCTTTGTATAGGAGAGGTGGGCGTTGGAAAGGATCTTGCCTAGGATGTCTATCAATAGTCTCCTGTCAGGACCAGCAAAGCATGCCCTCCAGGTCATACTTCATCAAGCTCATTGCAAAATTTTAAGGGTACCACCTGTGTTCTTTTCATTTCTTGGTTTTTCCTACCCGGGTAGGCTTATGTCGCAGCCTTCACTTAATCGTGTTTCAGTCATCAAGTGCAGTCAGATTAGGAAACGCTGCCGAAACCTCAGCATTATTGGCGTTAGTAGCCTAGTTCATGACTTCTCAAAATTTTTCATTTTACGGCCTATTTATAAAAAAAAATTTCATGCAACCCTCAGGCCCGTAACTAGGGGAGAAAATTTAGTTCTTCCTTTCTGTACAAATGTGTTGGACATAATTTATAACTATTGGATATAGGCTTTAAAATTTGGGCCCCTCTCAGAAAACTTTTCATCCCCTTAGTGTCCTAAGCTGGTTACGGGCCTACCTGGTTGTTAATGATACGTGTAAACGTCCGATTACAAAGCTCAAGAGGCATTTTGGTCTATGGCGAAATCATACAAAAGGACACAATCCTCGAAAGTAACCGCACAGAAATAAAATTACCACGTAATGGAAATTTTAATGCAAAAAAAATTCACAAAATACAATTCAGTTTGTAGAAGTTATCAAGCGTAACTAAAGGAATGGAGCACTTGATGATTTTTACACAGATCATCTATTCGGAGATTGATATGTGCCAATGCCGAATGAAGGACATTCTCAACATTTTTCAAAAAGGATCGGTTTTTGGACTTGATGATTATCAATTTTGAGAATGCAGCTTCAAACAAATGTGTTGTGCAAAACGCTACGAGTTTATGAATGGTTAAATCAGAAATGACTGGGCATTCATTTCTTGTTCTTATCTAAAAATGACATAAACTCTGTTTTGAAAATTCCAGTCGCAAAATTTTGTCGTTTGAAACCCCACAACTCATCCTCGACATGGCAGGTATGTTGCCTCCTGAAATTTCAATTGTGTATGGTTTGTGGATCCAACTTTTCCTGAATCCAAGTCCAAAGTACTTCTGATAAAGCTTCAAACTTTAGTGTATAAAGCTTCAAACTTTAGTCTAAAACTACTCAGTGTGCTCTCAAAGCAGTTAGCTTAGCCCCTAAACTAGACCTCGAGTCCTAAACACAAGCATGCGTTCGTGTCGGAAATGAATGTAAAAAGGTCAATATTGGTCAGTACGTTAAAACAATCATGACGTGACAACGCATAACGTGTTGTGCTCGGTTGATTATTATCATTTGATAGCTCAGTAAGACATCCTAGTGAACAACTGACATCATGAAGCACGGTATTGCCCCTAAAAATGCAGTAGAAATAGATTCACCAAAGGCCTACTTTTCATTTTCTTGTAAAGTTTACAAAAACTTTTATATATGATTTGTGAAGCCAATTTGTTTCGTGACACCAAAATTACATTTCGCGACTCCGGTTAGGGTCGCGACCCATAGTTTGAGAAGCCTTGGCCTAGCAAGATTTAGGTTATAGGACGTACCAACTTAATTTATGTAACAAAGTGATATCAGCTGGTACACAACTTAACCAACATTGGTGACCTTCGCGAATGTCAGAGCTTTGTTGCGCATGCAGAACGTCGTCGATTGTAACGACACCAGACTGTGAAAAGTATTTTGAGGCCTATGCTAGAATTTTTGTTCATGTGAACGCCTGTTACTTGTGTAGATAATATTTTTCATAAATTTGGTGTTCAAATAAACTCTGCATGCATCGAATTAATTATTTTGATGTAAAAATCTTCCTTGAAAGGGTCTTTTGGGTGAAGGGTGCTGGAATGGACCTTGCCTAGGACGCACCGGCAAATTTAAGATGTACAAAGAGCAAAGAGGATGTATTTGTTTACGTTGAAACAGATCGTTCCACGGTTGAGCAGGATGACGTCCTAAGCTATGAGGGGCGCTGAAAATGAATCTTATCTAGAGCGCTGGAACGCTTTGCGCTGGCCCTGTCTACATCTAATTTACAACACAGCATTTGCAAATTGTGCAAATTAAATATAACATCATTACATATTTTCGACGAATACCTGTTACAGGCTCGTATAGTTTGCAACTAAAATTTTTTGAATGAACTTAACAAAAGGAATTTAGTCTTAATCATTGTCACTTAATATACAGAAATATTTAGAGATGTCGTAATGAAATGCAAATGTTAACAAAAATTTGCAAGAAACCAGAATCAAGCTTATTCTTCAGTTATGACGACCAGCCCCTACGAGAGGTGGTACAAGAGGTAAATCGTACCCGGCCGGGTCAGGTAGGTACTGGGGTCCGGGAGGAAGAAAGTACGACGCTACGTTTTTCTGTAGTGGAAACTAAAATGATTTGTGTAAGCCAGTTGCCGATATGCCGTATCAGGTATCTGCATCGCCTTGAACTATTAGGTAAGTAAAGGCGTTAATTCAGGGCATTGAACAACAGGAAAACCAGGAACCAGCAGCAAATAAGCTCACCCGCGGAGATCACTCTACTGATACTAGGTTGCACTATGGTTACTTAGGGATAAGTGAATTACGATAATTTGCTTGTGGTTACTATCACAGTGACTTGTTACTTCTGGGCACCATCTACCGGTGACCATTGTTTGCATGGGGCAATTTTGTTGCAAAATGTGGCGGGACAGCTTGGTGAAAGACCAATATAGTCATCGGGTCGATGCAGAAGTTACGTTTTTTATACAGTTTCCCAGCCTTATTTCTAGAGGTGTTTTGAGAGCAACACTAATCACTCTTTGCTTTGTCCTCGCAGATGATTTACATATTAATATACTTAACTTTGTTGCTAGACACGGTACTATAGTTCAGCCTGCTTCCATTAATATCGTATTTGGATGTAAACAAGCATAGAAATATAGTAGAACACACCAATTGAGTTTTATCAGAGCTGTCAGTTGGAGTGCACAAAATGCTTAATCGCATTGGTCGCACGTGCATATCACTCTTACAGTAGAACACTTCAGTTTTCATGCATTTCATATGAAGTGTGGCTTACAGCGCGATTTGATGTCTTGTTCAAGTTGCTTAACGTTACAAAGACGATAAATACTTTTCTTGCACATTTCCGTTTTTTGAAAAAGCTACAAATCTTTTTAATACTACTGGGCATCATGCATGCATATTCACTGATATAGTCTTACCAGCAGCAAAAACATTTGACCTGAAATTAGCGTAGCCTACTTCGCAAAATGATTTCATTCTATTTTTACCGTTGGTGGGTGGACGATGTATTCTTGCAATCTCCCCTTGTTGGCCCTTGCATACATACCCACACAGAGTTGTAAAAAGGCCTTTTTTGAAGCTTGAACCCGACCCGAACCCGAAATCACAAGCCCTGAATACGTGACAACCAACATTACAGTAAAGCCAGATACATTTCTGCACGAAACGAATTATGGCTGTACTGTTGTCTCTCACATGTGCAGCTGTAATACTCTCACAAGAAATTACAAGAACACAACCTTTCTAAGAGTATACCACACAGGGTAAAATGTCGGACAGAAGCAGTTAAATATCTTTCGTGGTCTCTGGAAACTTGAAAAATTCTAAAAATTGTTTTTATCGAAGCTAAACTTTATAAACTACCAGAATCAGTGATACCACACAAAGCTCTGTTTCAACATCAACTTGACTATGTGGCCTACCATCTAACATGAAAAGCTCTTCACACAAAACGTGACAAACATCACTTTTATTTTTGAAACCTCTCGAAATGCAAAACCTAAAGAGAAAAAAGTGGGAGGACATGGCATTTTATGTCCCCCCGGTTGAAAAAGTGCGGGGACACGTCCCCATGTCCCCCACCAAATTGCGCCCGTGATTGTATGCATGTGGCTCCATCTCCAGGCCGCCACAAAACCAATTATTTTATTTCTAAATCTTAGCACTGTAGCTGTTCTATCTGTATTCTGAGTACCATACAAACAAGCTATACAAGTTCGACGAGGGCTCCAGAAGCTAGGAGTCCCGGTATTGGTCTTCGATAACTGAAGAGGTCTAAAAAAATCACGAAAAACCTGGCATTAAAACTCCTGTTAATCAAAAAAATCTATCATCTTAACACCCTGCACCTCTACCCAGCGCAAACTCGAAAACGAACAAAGAAAGAGTTACCGAATTCTTATATCAAGCTGTTGACCTATCGACATCCGACTGTTCGATTTCTACAGAAAATGAGGGCTTGGTGCAGATCAAAGTCATTATAACTAGTCACGACTTTGGTCCAGATTACACACTGCATTAGCCCAAATTACACGGATCACCCCCAAGTGAATATACACTGAATACACTGTATCAAAAATTTTTTCACTGTTCAGGATTTTTGGGCAACTTGCGTTTGCCCTGAAAACAGAGTTTGCCCTGAAATTTTCACTGTATTGAATATACTTTTTACCATTCAGGATTTTTGAGCAACTTTGCGCTTGCCTTGAAATTTTTCACTTGGAATATACTTTTTACATTTAGGAATTTTGAGAAACTTGCGCTTGCTCTGAAAAACAGAGTGTGCCATGAATTCACTGTATAAAATATATATTTTTTATGATTCAGGACACTGGTTTAGGAGGCGGGGCTGCAACCGCACACCCAAAACTTTGATTTGGTAAACATCCGGGAAAAATCTGTGGAAATTTGGGCAAACTTTGTGAAAAGGTTTGCAAATTCGCTGCATGTGCTTTGATTTTATAAAAATGGCGCCAAACATTAAAGTGCAGGCGCTTTTTTTTCTTTTGGAAGTCATGTTTTTTTGTTCTTTTCGGGCAAGTTAGGGAAATTTGGGCAAGTTTGGGGGAGATTTGGACAAAAATAGTGCTGGAACTGTGCTTTGGTTTTTAAAAAATGCTCCCAACATGAGAAGAAATGCAGTCGTAATTTTTTTTGGAGGTCATTTTCCTTGGAGCTTTTTTCGGGCAAGTTTAGAGAAATTTGGGCAAAAATCCTTTGCACCCCAAAAAATTTGCCTGCTGCTACACCTATGATTCAGGATTTTTGAGCAACTTGTGTTTGCCCTGAAAAACAGATTTGCCCTGAAATGTTTCACTGTATTGAAATATGTTTTATCATTCAGGATTTTTGAGCAACTTGCGCTGGCCCTGAAAACAGAGCTTGCCCTGAAATTTTTCAAGCCGGGGGATTGTCGCCCCCCGCCTCGTACGCCCATGGCTGTAAGAAAAAAGGCATAGTGGTGATACATAGGCGGACCCAGGATTTTTTTTAGGGGGGGACTCAAGGACGAGTTCATGCGGATGTGTACTGACTGCATAGCGGCGAAGACCCAACTGCTCAGGTAATTTTTTTTAACAAAAACGGTTAATAACCATAGAATTTTTTTGGCTAAATCGCATTCTCACCACTACCCAGGCTTGGTGGGACGTTTCCATAGCAAAAGCGACCTTAAAAACAATTCAGAAATTATTCTCAAACTTATCTAACCTGAAATAAGTAGCTTGTTGTTTTATTATTCGCAAAACAAACACAGGTCCACGCCGAAAAACGCGTGGGGCAGGCAAAGGAGTGAGCCAAAAACTACACGAAGAAACTTGAAATGCCGCCAGTAACCTTTGTTGGCAGTCTGTGCATGTGTAACTGCAAGGCCATGGCGTATGTATTGTGTTCGAAAATTGCAGATGTTTATTGAATAGAAGTTCATGAGGTTCGGACTTGAAAATTTGTTTATTTTCGGAAAATTTTCCTATTTTTATTGCACTTCACCAGGGGCGTAACGGGGGGGGCCAGGGGCTCAATTCCCCGGACGCCGAATCACTGCTGGGGGAAAAAAGTCACAACAAGGTCACACGCACTTTCTTCAATACAGTACATTTGCTTCCGACAGACCTCAGGTTCGAACATGGGGGCGTCAAACTTGTTTCTTGCTCCAGGCGCCGTCTAACCTCGTTGCGCCCCTGCACATCACGATTGTCTAGCCAAAATGGCGAAATTTGTTTACAAAATGCCTGCCCACCAGTGCCAAACTATCAACCACAAACTATTTAAACAAAATTCTGTTGATTCAAAGTCATTTGACCACAGAAAATAACTTGAAGGTCGAAAAAAGGTATATTATTTCGAAAACAAGCACAACTTTTCCACTCCCGGAAAGAAACGCTTGGGGTACGCGTAGAGACAAACATACCAAAAAACTCGGAAGCAATAATTATGCTGGTGCTTTGCCCTGGAAGGTGTTTATTGCATCACAAGGGCATTGAAAATGATGAGACAATATTTTTCCACGTCACGGCGGGAAACGTGAAGTTTGCAATGAATCATTAACCAACTTCTCATCCTTTCAATTTTTTGTACGAAACGCGACTATATCGCGGTAACGCAATTTTAGAAATTCTGTACAGTAGGTTGAAAAAAATTTATTAGAGACAGCAGATTTTATTGGTCAATAAAAAAGCAGATGATTTCGTGCTGATGCTGAACTATTGTCCAAAAATTGTTGCCGGCAGGTCTGATGCTCATCAGTGGTCATCTTTAGCACAGCCTACAGCTAATCTTGCGCACTTCGTTTTAAGCCTGACATGTAAGCTACGTTTTACGGTTAGGTTTGCTGTTTTAGAATCTACCCTGCCACTGAGCGCTCTAACCTAGCCTGTAGTTAACTACATTGTAAGTTCGTTTTAGCGTAAGTTTAGTGTCTTCGCTTAACTAATAACATGAGCTGCACTCATTCATAAAACTTGTAGGAAAAAATAATATGATTTGCAGCTTATTCAACTTTTGTCCACAGTCTGCTCAGTTCCGTGGCCACGGGGGGGCTTTGTTGGGCTTATCCCCCAAAACGAAGCTCCAAACCCCCCAAATTGAAGCATGAAACATTATAAATCAGTGGAATTTTTGTCAATTTTTAGAATGTCAATCCCCCCTATTGAAAACTTTCTAGCGACGGTTCTGAGTCTGCTGCTTAATAATATTTTGTCCACAAGAAGCCCAATCTTACCCAAATGAAACAAGAGTTTAAATAGTTACATGCGCCGTGGCATGGCCAGCCCAAAATTGTGGGTGGGTCAAAATGTTTGATTATGTTTGAGATACTGCCTCTTAAAGCACAAAGTGACTAGATCTTCTGAAAATGTGGAGGGGCCATGCCCCCTGGCTACGCGTATGTACGTGCGGTTTATATAACGTATATGTAATGCAAATAGAAATACAGGGTGTCCATAAAGTCCTGCACACATTTCAAAATGTAATTGCGGAGTAACTAAAGTAGATAAAATCATACAGTTTTTTGCAAAGTGAAGTTTGTTTATTAAAGCTTAAAATTAAAAAAATTGGAGTAGTTTAAGTAATAGCCATATTTCAAGAATTTGCTTTTTCATGCTATTGATAGACTTCAACATGTTCTCAATTTGTTGCACTCAATATGTCAAGGCGATACTCAATTTCGCGCCAAGTGTTCTTCCGGTTTCCATAAATTTTTTAAACCATCTCTTGATCCTGTTAGTGTGAGGAGGGTCTTCTCCAAACTCACTTCTAAATTTACGTTGTACTGCAGTTGGTGATTTCAATTCATGGTACCAAAGAACACATTGTGCTTTTTGTTGAATGGTCAACATGTTTCATACTTTGTTGCAAACTTACGCCTTTATTAAAAATGACTTATTCTTGCTTATTTGAACAATAAAATAACCTGTAAAAAATAACAAACAAACTTTATGGTAGTATAATTCACTGTCGAAAATGTAAAGTTTCTACCTTATGTGGTTTTTGCGATATAAAATTTTTTAATGTGTGCAGGACT
>Ga0210059_1009917_pt1 | contig 14778 bp, 11 predicted proteins | sample Ectturendosymbi2_FD_188042 | JGI IMG/M metagenome (GOLD analysis project Ga0210059, IMG submission 188042) | Ecteinascidia turbinata endosymbiont from Florida, USA - Sample 2 (SPAdes) (version 2) | ecosystem: Host-associated > Tunicates > Ascidians > Unclassified | place: Key West, Florida...
CAAACCCCAAACCTAAACCCCAAACCTAAACCCCAAACCTAAACCCCAAACCTAAACCCCAAACCTAAACCCCAAACCTAAACCCTAAACCTGAACACATATGTTTGGAAACTTTTCAAAAAGTGAACAAAATTTGGTTTCGTGAGATATGGAACATTAAATTAGAAACAAACATAGTGATAGCTTTACTTGTTACTTTATTATAGATGGGTTTGTCGGTCAAGTTGTCTTTTTGCGTAATCCACTTTCGTCGGTCAAGTGGTGTTTTTGCGTAATCCACTTTCGTCGGTCAAGTGGTGTTTTTGCGTAATTCACGTTTGTCGGTCAAGCGACGCTCCCCCTTTCACAGTACATATCTCACTGATCATGGGCGTCCGTAGGTGGGGGGAAAACGGGCATTTTCACCGCTGGAAATTTGGAATAGGAATTCTTAAAGCGTTTTGTGAACGCCCATCTGCATTGAAACCTGAAAAGGATAAACAAAATGTCGATGTTGCCCTCCACCTGCAAAAATTTCTGGGGACGCACATGCCTCTGATATTCTATTACTGCTCGAACACTTTCAACGGTACCAGATTTTTTATTAGCGCTGAATAAGGTTTTTCGGACTGCATAACGACCAGCAGTTATTGAAAGAAAGAAGTACATGTAACCATCACTTCTGTAGTCGTATTCCATAAACCATTCCTTATGGAATTGAAAGAAAAATATCGACATATTTGGTTTCTACCCTTGAATGCTATTGGGAGAACTTTAAATCCGATTTTATCCAAATTAGAAGCTGCCGTATTTTGAAATATGCTAAAATGTTTCGATGTTACCAAGAAACGTTTATTACAGAAAAAATATTTTACGAACTCAGTTTCGCAAATTTGTTTTCCTGAAATGAAAGATCAAGTAACAAATTCTGGCTTAAACCCAAGCTTTCCATCAGTGATGAGAAAGAACCTGAAAGTTCGGAACTGAGACAAGGTTCAAAGCTAAGTTTGCAAGAAATTGGTTCGCCAGTAGGTTTGCCAAATTGATTTTGAGACAAATCTTAGATGTTTGCAGTAATGTATCTCCTGATGAACGTTTTAGACTACGAAAGGCTTTTTGCCGAGGAAATTCCGGCTAACGCTACTCTGAAAGCTGATGCAGGCAAAATTTAATTTGTTTGAAATTGTGCAAACGAAAACCAATATCAAATGTCACATTGTGCTTTCGTAAAATTTGCTTTTCGCAAGAAATCTTAGTGAAATTTGCAGAACGTCAACGTAATCTCTCAAATATTCACCGTCCATTGTTTGGGAAAAAACGTCTTTTTTCGTCAAACCCTAAATGACTAAATTAGAAAATGATTCACACAAAAGCAAAATAAGTAACCTGACAGTCACAACAACTTCAGTAAAACAGCATTTCAGCATATCTTTGGCTGTTCATGCTGGTTTTCTTCTATTTCATCCTAATAACGACATTTCCAGAATATACCTTTTCTGACTATTAGGCCTACAGTAAACAAATCCCTAAGGTAGGGGTTCCCAACCTGTGGTACGCGTACCACTAGTGGTACGCGAAGGTCTTCCAGGTGGTACGCGAGTAACTTCCATTTTTTCACAAAAACCTGGATTCACAACTTTCTAGTTTACGTATCGGGCTTCGTTTCTAAATAAATACATTTTCCTGTAGCCTGCTATTCCTATTGGCATTGTAACATTATGACTTTCGAATCGTTGTTAACAAATTTACGCCACGCATCCACAAATTGGAAGGCAAACAAAAACAAAAATCACGTAAATTTAGTTGTGGTCTGTTCTTGCTATTGTAATGTGCATTGTTATTCATCTGAGTAAACCAAGATTCGATCAAATTAGTTGTTCTGGAAGAAGTGGTACGCGTTAACAATACGGGGTGCTCAAGTGGTACGAGATCGTAAAAAGGTTGGGAACCCCTAGGCCTAAGGCAATCAACACTTTGTACTGTACGAATTGCAGATTACTCAGGCGTGCAGCATTGTGCCAAGCTCAAAACAAAATCCGTACCAGACGTTCAGTAACGTCTTGTTTTTTTTGCCAAAGTTCCTCAAGTTTTCTGGAATCAACGGTGTGATTTACATTATGACTGTTCTTTTTAACATATTCTCTTATAAATGGCGACTGCAAAATTTGGGAATGTCATTTAAACCAAAACAACACTAACTTTGTCTGATATTCCGCAACTCGGTCTGTTGATCGTAACAGCCATTGTGTTACAACCTTAACATGTTCTAACAAAGAGCATTATTTCCAACCTGATGAATGCAACTAACGATCAGAACTTAACTTTGTTTTCATTAGAATATCAGCTTTCGTCATCTTTATCAGCAAGACTGTTCTTTTTAAGTTGGTATCATAACCCACTGCATAAAGATGGCACTCTCATGCCTAAAATCAGTGTCTTTCAAAAGGTGAAGTCAGAACAACACATTACTTTGCTATGTGAATGATACAAGAGTTAAACCAAATTGTCACTGTGCAGACCTACGTATCAGCGCAACTGAAAAAAATCGATCTCCTTGAGCAAACGACAAACTGCCTTCAAGAGCGCTGATGACAAAAATCAGTTTATGCTTTTTATGTGCATGAGCCAGTAGAGAACTATAAAGTTATGAAATCAAACAAGCTCGACCTAAGCTTATACTGCACAAAAGCATTGAATGCACGTTGAATAACAGACAAAGCATACCCTCAAACTATGATAAATCCGAAAGCTTTTATATTCCTCAATTTAATGCGATTCTGTAAACCTTTAGAGGAATTAAAATTCTGAATCCAGGTTTCAAAACATTAACCGAGCTGCAACATAGCAAAATAACGTTAATACTCTCGGTGGAAAGCTTAGAACACCACAGTCATCAACAGTTACCGCGAATGCGCGAATGCCTCAACTGACCTTCACGAAAACAGCGTTCAGCGCCTGAAGCAACCCTGATTACAACGGTGTTTTATAATGAGCGGAATACGGGCGGAGCGTAAATTAACCTTTCCACCACAAGACGAAAATACACGTTTCAAAAACATCATTCCAGTTTAACCTTGAGCACTTCTGTGCAGGATATATTTTTGTTATGGCAACTGTCCAACTGAACTTTACAAAACTGAACTCTGCAACACAAACCTGTGCTCTGGTGAAGGCCACTGCCCTCTTCAGACGAAACATAAACCAATGTTTCTCAACAGAGTGAGTGCACCATCAGTCATTGCCACGAGCCAGCTTAGCTTGTCATACCTGTCAAGTTGTGCTTGTGCATCCTCATCAAAAATTGGCATGTGCATACGCCTGGCTTCAATTGGTAACTTTCAGTTAGTTAAAGCTTTCAATTAACTTCATTCATATTTTGGTCTTTGGATGTCAGTGATTAGACTGGAAGATATTGTAGACTCTGACAGAGGATTTAATAAAGTGCATTATATATGCAGTCTAGTTACGCACTAAGTTTACAGACTTAAGTTATAATCAGTTCTTGCCATGCTCTGACAATGATTTGGATGTCTGTATCAACGTAAAAGAGTATTTCAAGAAGACATTACTTGCAAGCTAATGCAATAAATCTACTATAATGAAGCCACAAGACGAAGTTGGCGAAAATAACAAAAATCATGTTTTTGTAAAGCAAAGCACTGACTATCAGGACACTGGCTTGTTGAATAATGTGTGACAAGAAAGTTTCGCCCAGATTTTTTTCATTTATAGCGAGATCGGAAAGAATGTTACTCAGACTGGACAAAGTCGTGTCACTAGAGATTTGCAGCTTTTTGACATGATGATTAATTGCTGCTCGCAGTGGCGTACGCAGAAAATTTTCATGGGGGGTTTTCATTCAGTTGCACATGGTGGTCATTTGTATTTGGTGTGCGGTGTTTGTGACGTCACAATTTGACGTCATAGGCTATTCATGTTTTCAAGCGAAGTTTGTTGACATAATAGGCATATTCTTCTACACGCACTCCCGTTATTTTTGTAAAAACCAAGCCCTATACACTCCCCTTGTAATAAAGTTTTTGTAAAATATCAATCTCAAGGGGACGGGGGTTTAACCCCAACCCGCCCCCCTTGCGTGCGCCCTTGGCTGCTCGTACAATACATCAGTAAACACAGCTTAACTTTAATTATTTTGTGCTATCAGTATTCTGAAACAGCAATACATGTATCGCCTTCACGTCACGTTGATTTCGTCACATCAGCAAACACTAAACAACAACGTTGAATTTTCCCTCCCAACTACAGAACAAGTTCGAAGCTTTCTTGGTTGTATTGCATTTGTCTTACTTTTACTTTCTGTAAAGAAAAGCAAATAATATTGGCAACATCGAAAAATAGCAATCGTAGCTGATGATGGATAAACATTTTTTTCTATTTTTATGGCCGTCTTTGAAGAGGTATGTTAGAAACACAGTAATATAAATTGGGATTCTTTGAGACGACGTAGTGTAGCTAAGTTCTATTGTAGGAATACGGAAAATACGCGCTGTCAGTGAGTGTTTCACGTGTGTAGCCTATTGCTGAGTACTAGAAGTTGGCTGAAGAGCTCCATATATTCGGTAATAACTTTTTCATTCAACTCTGAAATCCTCCGAAGCAAGGTCGTTGTGCATCAAACACTGACTTTAAACCAGGGATCTTGATCCTGAGCCCAAGCAATTTTGGATGATTAGAGCCGGAGCTGAACCCTGAAGATGAGTCATTAACAAAAATCCTGACACTCTTTACGGATGCGAGGATGGTTGTATGCGTACATCATTTTCCTCTTTGTGTGTAGATCAGGGTTTCTTAAACTTTTTGCACACGACCCTTTCCATCAGATGTATCATGTCGCGACACTTCATCTAGATGTTGGTTTAACAATACAAACAATGGAAGGCGTTTCATGTTTCACCGGACCAAATTCATTTTTAAACAAGTGCCTGAACATAAACTTTCAGAAGCTTGATGAAAAACATTGATCCTGGAGCCAAGAAAGCTTCAATGCCTGGAGCCGGAGTCTAAAATCTGGGTTCCGGATCCAAAACCCTGTTACAAACCAAATCTTATCGAGTCTTAAAATCGCTAGAAGCTGATACAGATTCAAGCTTCAGTTTTGCATCCATCATCAACAACAAATATTTTCCATGCTGTTTTTCAGAAGTAATTCCAGTGTATTGTATTACTATTGGTGTGCCATTTATTAATAAATGCCAATGATGAATCAAATCCTGCCAAAGACTTAACGAATGTTGCCACTGAAATCCTGCTCGAGCAATGTCATACACTGGTTTTGTGGCCAAGCCGATCTTCACAATAACCAAAACACAGTGCATTAAACTGTAAGATTTTTTTTAAACTTGTCCGACTGGAGTCAGTATATCGTCAAGATTTCGATTGAATTTCTGGCGCCTGACCCACAAGAGAATTTCACTGTCCTAACAATTTGAAGAGATATTTTTTTCCTTAAACGGCATAGGGTCAGTGAGATACAGCAATAATCAACTGATCAAAGTGGAACCTATGATCGTATAATCAGTCGTGTGCAGCAAGCAGTTAAAATTAGAAAGTGAAACTCTGGTAACTGAGTGAAAAAACATCTACTGACATCAGCATTTATTGTATTTTCACAACCGAAGCAAAACCACTATAGGCCTGCGTTAAGTTTCTGTAAGTGTTCATTCAGCCTGATTTTGCTGAAAAGGTGGTTGTATTTTTCCATTTAGTCTAAGCTGGGGCATTGCCGAAAATTGTTAATGTCACATCATTAACATCTTGCATTGCAGTGTTTTAGTTGAACAACAAAACCATAGGCTGAAACACCACACCGCATTTCCCCACTGCAAATTTCTAAATGCACTACATATGATCAGTGGCCTGTCGAGGATTTCCCGCTCCCGGAAACAAAGATGGATTGGCTGCCCTCATCAAACATGTTCATGGAAACATACTGTAGATGCGAAAAGTTGGGAGTAGGAGCGTCAAAAGCTTACTATGCCCCCGCGTGTATATGTGTTTCTATAAGACATATTTGAAAACTTTATATGACTGTGACGTAAGGACCATGGAATCTTGGAAAGTGTTATTATGTGTAGAGTTAAGAATAGCTCATCAATGAAAAGCAAAGAAACAACTGCCGTTGTGAAACAGTTTATGAGAAGCACCAACGAAAAGAAAACAAAGCAACACCAGTGTGGTTATCCGACAAGGTCTAAAATATTCACCGACTTCATTTATTACAACAATACACCAGGACCCCTCATCTCGCGATCACGTTTTATGGACCGCGACGATTACGTCAGAGGCTTCACTGTATCATCATTTGACCTTGGACGTGCCACTTTTTTCTCATACTATAGTACCTTGATAATGGAAGTCTAAAGAGAAAAGCTATACAGTACGAAAGCCAGTGCACGCCAAGTGAAGCAAATCAACACAAAAATTACAGTAAGTCAATGCAATTACAGTGATTCAATTAGAATCTTGTAGGCCTACTTGCAAAACTACTAAATTAACCCACGCGGATCAAGCACGAAAGAGCTGCAAAAGTCGATTGGAAACACCAAGACAGGGACAGCACGACAAAAAACTTGAAGCAAGAGTCTCATAACAGGTGTCATCTGGCAACTTTTCGCATCTAGATAATCTTTATTTCTGTCACCAAGAAAATCCATTTATATTTCCCGTTTAATGGTAATCTCATGATATCTCTCTACATTTTATCACTCGTGGTATCAAACCTCGTCGCCCACGGTGACCTGGATTTCGGCAATCATGTCCGTAGACGTGCTGTAGTTTATAACGTAATACGTAAATCATATGTAGCAGTAATTTAAATAATTCACAATTATGCTGATACACTCAACGCTGGTGCACTGTTGCAAATACTATTAGAATTTTGCAAAAGTAATGAACATTTAATCAAATATCACATGAAACAAAATAATCAAACAATCTTCAGAACAACATCAAATGCATATCAACACGAAGTTTGTCAAACCAGCAAAGCTCAGCTTTTGTCCTGAACTTCTGATCTAATATTGCAACAACACACTACTGGTTTCATCGCTGCTCTAACAGTGTGCTGCATGTACGTAGAGAGCGCTGGATTGCCTCCCGTTGTGACCGAAATATAGAATGTGACTGACGTCGGAAAGTTCCTAACGTTGGCAAAGCATTGCGACTGGCACTTAAGCAAACGACAGGCGAGCGCTGATTGCTGCCGACAGAAATTACGCCTTTACACGTTATGACGATTGGTGCTCGCTTTACGAAGTTTGGTGACCTTGACGATATTTTGCAAATGGATAGCAGCCGCTGGCATTTGAAATTTTGCAAATCGTAATTATAAGCATCCGCTGCCATTTCACATTTCGCAATAACTATGTATTATTCCGACATTAATTTGGCGCACGCCGGATGTTGTACTCTAGGCTGATAACTCCTTTGCCCCACTAGTTACGCCACTGCCTATGAAAAGTTTGTATTTGTTTATATAGGAAACATTCAATCATTTTTATAAAAGAAACATTCACTCATGTGGTACGAATTACTAAGGAGAGCTTATTGAAAATGCAAAGAGACACAATACTATCTACATTCTCAAAAGCGTTTTTTTGAAGTGTAGAAGCTTTTGAGACACTCGGGCATGATCGACACTTTAAAAAGCTAATCAACATTCAAGTATTGTTGGTTGCATGACAATAATCTACTCATGTGTCAGCTGATGTTTTCTGAATGTATTTCATAATTTGAGCAGCGCATCATAATAGGCGCGGTTTTGATCCAGCATGTGTCGTGCCATGCATTTTCGCAATTTATGCTCAGACTTCTAATATTCTGACGGGTTAATGCTTTACCCTCAAAGTTTGATAGACATATTAGAAAACAGTCGGTTGGCTTGTAGCGCTCACAGCGCTGTCATAAAAATAGCCGACTATGTTGATCATCAGTTACAATGGTTTAGTTTCATGAGGAACAAGCCAATGGTACTTTGCGACAAAACAATAAGTAGCCGTAAAGTCAGAGAAGATTATTACAATAAACCGGAGTTAAAAACTCCTTGTTAAAAACCGGAGTCAGCGCAAGCTGCAATTGATATGTTATTCAACGCCAACTGTCATCATTTTCAAACTACGTTGTATAAAATTTTCGATTTTACAATAGAGTAAATTTGGGAAGCGCTGATGTCCAATTATGTTCATATTGCGCCTTGGTTCAAAGCCAAAGTTCTGCAGATTGTAATGTGAAAACTGTTTTCAGCCTACTCCTTTCAGGGACGCCGGAGAGCGGGGGCAGTGCCTCCTTGACCTTTCAAAGGGGGTCAATGGGGGCGGAGGTGCTTTTCATAACAATATTATAGGTAAATTCATGGTTTATCAAGATCGAATGAAACATATTTATAGCAGCTATTCGTGCACCCAGAAAATTCAGAATGGTTTTCTATAATTTCTGTTGCTATTTTTGCGGTCAACATTGTTGATGAACAAAAACAAACATAATTGGTAACAATTTTTTTTGGATAAGTTTCCATTGCCCTCAACTCTTTTTACTGTCCCCTGCCCTACTGCTACTCCGGCTTCCCCGTCTCTTCCCCAGTAATTGTATATATAACAGCCACATAACAAAAACGAGAGTTTTCTTGCGTACTTCATGCGCATTCTCAATTCATGTGTAGTTTAGCAAGTTTCAAACTGTCAACCCTGGGTGTCCGCCATCTCAGCCGCATCGCGTCTCTGCTGGGAGTGTTATTCGACGAGACATTCGCGCAGCCTGATGTTTTGCAGTTGTGAACTGCCCTGTCGTAGGGTTGAGTGTGTATTACTCCACTGTTTTAATGCGCAGCCTTAGATTTTTGCAGTTGTGAACTGCGCTGACGTATCACTGAGTGTGTTGTACTCCCCTGTTTTAACGTGTTGCCGGATATTTTTGCAGTTATGAACTGCTCTGTGTCAGCTTTGAGTGCTGTTTTGCTCCGGTCTCCTAACTTGAAGCGCCGATATAATTTATGTTCATTACAGTGACACATTGTACAACAACGAATAAGGAGAGTGCATGTAGAATAATATGCATGGTGTGTCAACAAACTTCGCCAAAATATTGGTTTGCAAACGTGAATACCACGTCATATCGTGACGTCACAAATAGCGTATATCCAGTAACAATGACCACCATACGCCACTGCTCAATACTAGAATTTGGTAGGGGGAATACAATCAACAGGGATCCCACTTTTGGGGAATTTGTCCCTAAATTGGGAATTTCAGCAACGTTTGGGGAAAAATTTGGAGAATTGAGGTATCTAGGGATTTTTAGGGAAAGTGCATTTTGTGGGATAAAATTGGGAACAGTCAGTGTGGTCACGCATTTCCATCAAATATCGTAATCAGATTTTTGTGATTTAAATGTCAATTCCAGGATCTTGTCTATCTGTTGTAATGTATCTAAATTCGTCTCATCTCTACGGCCAAATGCAACCGAACAAGGTCTTGAGTATAGTGTTGCTGAAATTGGATGAACTCAGTCGGTAGCGGTTTTTATGTGGGGTTTGTTTGTGATAGGGGTTGCAAGGGCACTAACCAAAAAATCATTAGAGTTGCATCATCAAGAAAACTATCACTTGGCCAAATCTACAACGGATTTTGCGAGTCTGCGAGAACTGGTAGTTAAATTTAAAGGATTGTGAACGTGAAAAACGAAGGGCTGCTCTTGCAATACTTTTATGTTACCGGTGATGGAAAGACTTAAAGTGAATTTGCAGTAGAGATTGTTTTTAATATCCCCAAAGGCACAGAACACATCTTTATGCTAAAAGTTGACTATATCTATTTGGTTTTATAGTGTACTGGTATGCATGGGTTTAAGAACGGGTAGGGAGCTTAGTCCCGTGGATGTTGTATATTGATATTTGTTCATTAAGTTTTTAGTTAAAAAATACCTTTCTCTTAGTTTTGAGTCAATGAAATCAAATTTCACCACTATTGGCACCCTGGAAAAATTTTTTCTGCCAGACAGACAGACAATTTTATTTAACATCTGAAAAAATCAGATATCACTCCACGGAAAAATCCATCTGACACCCATGCGGGTATGTGCTGTAATCATTATTACGCCGAAGTCGCCTATACCAATGTAATGTAAATAATTGCTGCAAATGAGACATCATCAGCTTTAGTTGAACCTTCTCCAGCAAAAATCCAGTTTCTGCAAAAATTTTGCAGTGAATGGTTTTGTTGCCACTTCTCGTCGTGACATTGAATGCATGGTTCACCACGAATGGGATGTGGGCAAAGAATTGCACCCACATGTAAGTGGTGTGAACACGCAATGATAGAGTGATCATGGGTGTGATCTCTATTGTTGTTTGCTGCCATATTGTGCGCTCTGCTCTCCGATAGCAGCAGTTGCATCCGTCTGAATTGCAAACTGGTTAGTCAATCCAAGATGTTCAGGGTGCAATAAAACTGTCCCTTGTCGTAGATCACACGAATAAAGCACAGAAACAGGTAATCACGTGCAGTTAGCTAGTTTTATTGTAACAAAACATAACTTGCCTTTCAGGCTTTCACTCTGGCCAAGCCATTGTTTTCTTTTGTTTAGTCAAGAGAACCTCAAGAATCATCCCAAAACTGTTCTTAAGCACAAATCCAGGAAGCTGGTTTACAAGGATGCCGGGAAAACGGTGTAGAATGGGGAGCAGTAAAAAATTAGGACAATGGATAATCATAAAAACAAACAAATTGTGACCAATATATGTTTGTTTCTGTTCAGCTACAATATCGACCTCAAAAATAATAACATACATTTGTTGCAACCACAATGCTGCATTGCCCTGAGCCGACCAAAGAGAGAGTCGAACGGACAACCATCGGGATACCAGCAACAGAGATTCCCCACTTGACTAGGTTAAACTATGCTGTTACTGATACGTATTCAATGTTAAATGTGGGGTAATCACCATACCACAACCATTCTGAGTTTTCTTGTTGCGCAAATAGCTGCAATGATGAACTTAATTCAATCCGATTTTCATAAATCTAGAAATTGCCCTGATACTGTTATGAAAAAGGCATTTCCACCCTCGTTGCCCCCTTTTTCAAAGGGCAGGGTGGACGATGCATCTGTCATTTTCAGAACCGTCGCCAGAAAGTCGTCAATAGGGGACTTTAGGTTTGTACGTGGGGGCTTTACGTTCATGCAGGGGGGGCTTGACATTCAAACTTGACAAAAATTCTACTAACTTACAGTGTTTCATATTTCAATTTGGGGGTGCTTGGAGCTTTGTTTGGGGTGTCTAATCCCACAAAAGCCCCCCATGGCGACGGGACTGGTCATTTTCCCGCTTTCCAGCATCCCTGCTGACTTATACTGTATTTTGAAGTGCTAAAAGTTAGGTGAGAATTACACACTGCTTTGTGCAAAATCTAGGGAAATTTTGTGAAATTTTGGGAATTTTGAACTCATCTTTAAGGAATTTCTAGTCAACATTTGTGAGAACCCTGACAATCAAGCAGCTTCCCCAGACATTATCAGACCTCAGCACGCCACTGGGCCATGGCCACCCCAGAAAAAAACTTGCCGAGAATTATACTGGCGCTTCATGTCAGTTTTGAAGAGCATATTAGGAAATAAACGGAAGGAACAGTCGGACTCCAGAAGACGTCAGTGACTGATCACGTCATTGACTGGCCTCTCCCGAACAAAAGCTGCGCTACTAGCGTAACCTTTCAACCTTTCAAACAGGGACGGCCTTAAGCCGATGCAACCAATGCAGCTGCATTGGGCCCCGCGCGTCTATGGCCCCGCGCCATGGTGTTTGGGCAGGTTGTTCATTTTTGCCAGATACTCTTTGAGCCCAAATTCAGTAGAAACGGCTTATAAATCTCATTGTTAGCAAACAATTATCTCGCTTGAACGAATGATGAATTTCTTCTACCGAATGGTATGAAACATGTTCAGTTCTCATGCTAGTATATGGTGTTGAATCTGCGCTCCACCATGTACCACTCTTTATGGAGAGAGCTTGGTTGTTACTAGTGCCAGGTAAGAGTGCAATAGGCCTACAGCTATTGTAAACAACGTATGTAGTCTAGCGAGTCTAATGACTCGTAATGAGCAGGTCAAGACGAGTGTCTGTCGTAATTACTTTGATGGCAGTTCTGCCAACGTAACGTTGTTCAGTTCTCGAAAGATCTGTCTGTCTTGGAAAGTTTTTGGTTGGCTGGCAGAGTTGCAAATTGGGCCGGGCTTTTCGGGTCGGGCCCGGTTCGGAATTAAGTTTCCCAAAGTACTTCGGGCCCACACCAGTCCCGTCACCACGGGGGTCTTTGTTGGGCTTATCCCTCCAAACAAACCACCAACCCACTAAATTGAAATATGACACTCTATAAATTAATGGAGTTTTTATTAAATTTTAAATGTCAAGCCAACCTGTACAAACATAAAGGCCCCCTATTGAAGACTTTTTGCGTCGGTTCTGCTGCATAAAAATTTTTATTTTTGCAACGGCGGACACTTTTGTCACCGGTTACTGTTGAAGCAATCGATTTGATTAAATTTTCAATAGAAAATGACTAATTGTTAATTATTTAGTAATGTTTACTTTGCTACGCCACCAATACCCGCAATTGCGCAAATCTCGACCCACTCGGTAAATTTAGCTTCCGGGCGTAAATCGGGCTTTAAAATTAAATTTCGGGTTCGGGCTTGTAATTTCGGGCTTGTGATTTCGGGCTCGTGCCGGGTTCACGTTTCAAAATGAGGCTCGTTTAAAACTCTGTGTTGTGACAAAGACTTGCAGTTGTTCTTTATGGCAGATTTTAACATAGATTACGCATTTTAATATTTTGTCAAAATACAATTAACTTTACTACATTGAAGCAAATGACAAAAGATGAGAGGTTGAACCAGTTGAAGCCAAAAATCACATGCAAACCAGCGCAAAATTCTGTGAAGTGTTCGCATTTAAAATTTCTCTCCTTTGTCCACAAAATTGCTCCGCGTTACTTGTCGATCGTGCAAGCACTTTTATCATTTGCCACCCAACCAGTTTTTCACTATTTTGCCTATTTGTAAGCGCAAATAGATACAAATACCACTACTTCAAAGTCCAGGTTCATGAGCGCAAAGGGCACTTAAAGCTGCCCTGCAACTTAACTAGACAAGGCAAAAATCGTGAATGTCGTCCAGCACCAGCACACTCGTTCCAGTTTGTTATTGTATTGGGCAGTTATATGATTCTATTTCATCAATCAACTACGCGCATTGTATACTGCGTTTGATAACTGTTTCTACACATGTGACGCGGTAATTATAAAATCTTTGTTCATAACAGTTCCAATTCATAAAGACCAGTTTGCATTCCAAATCCATGCATTCAAGAATAATTATAAAGTTGGGTTTTTGGGGAATTTTGGGCGGATTGCTCTCTTGTGAACTCTGGTTCTTTTCGTGTATTGCGTCATAAAGCAGATAGTTGATCGTGCATCCAAACGTCATCCAAATCCAAACGTCACCAAGGACGCGTCTGCGCTTACGTCCAAACGTCACTCAAACGTCACCGTCACCAAGCACGCGTCTGCGTCTGCATCCAAACGTCACCAAGGACGCGTCTGCGCTTGCGGTTACCGAAAGCGAAAAAGGTAATCAGTTCATGTAAATGTTAGCTGTTTTCTCCAAGTCAGTTGTTCTTCGAACGAAAGTGCCACTTAACAAGAGTGAAGTAATCGCATTGGAACTGGAAGTCAATTCGCTTGTGAGTTCGGTTTGGTTGACGTAACTTTGCATTTGTGCTCGCCGCTCTGATCTCCATTGCATAGCTTCGTTTCTTAATTCTGAGTGGGAGCGGTACTGTCTAATGTCCACCACAGTATAGCATGCTATTAGTCATAAAAATTAACGTAGGGATACATGAGCTATACCCACTCCACCACGGGGGGCTTTGGTGGACTTAGCCCCACCAAAAAAATTCCAAGCTCCCAAAATCGATATATGAAACACTATAAGCAAGTAGAGCATTCATCAAATTTTGGAATGTCAATCCCCCTGCAGAAACGTAAAGCCCCCTATCAAAGACTTTCCGGCGACAATTCTGCCCACGTCCCTTCAAAATTAAAGAAACTGTTTATACAGATCAACTCCAATAAACTACCGTCTTTTTGATATTCACGTAATTATTTTGGGGAAACATCTTCATTAAAAATGTCGTACCACCGTTGACTGAACGCGATGACGTCATAACAAAAGGGCCGAGCGCTTAGGTTTTGCATTGGTCCCCGCTTTTGCTAGGGCCGAACTTACTTGCAAAACTTCAAATGAAGAGTCACCTTTCAAATCTTCAAGTTTCCCAAAAAGAAGTGGAAGTTAGATCATAAAAATTTGATTCACAGTAAATCAAAACAGCTTCACTTTGACGTGACGTAAAATGAATGTGATCTCAAATGATTTTGGTCTCAAATGGGTGTGGCCTCAAATTAATGTGGTCTCAAATTAATGCGGTCTCGACTGAACGCAGTCCCAAATGAAAAGGTCTCAAATGAAAAAGCCTCATGGGAATGTGGTCTCATATAAAGAGGTGTGAAAAGAACGTGGTCTCAGTTTTGACAGTTTGACAGTTTTATTGACTTCAGCTGCAAGGCCCACAAGACATGGCGAGCTCATATATAAAACAAAGTGAGACACTTGCGTAACTTCAGCACACTAGAGGCAATTATACACGCCCCAACACACACGAGACAAAGCTATCGGCGACTTGGACAGAAACAAGCATTTCAACAATCCAGAGTCACACTTATTCATAAA
>Ga0210059_1009918_pt1 | contig 14777 bp, 13 predicted proteins | sample Ectturendosymbi2_FD_188042 | JGI IMG/M metagenome (GOLD analysis project Ga0210059, IMG submission 188042) | Ecteinascidia turbinata endosymbiont from Florida, USA - Sample 2 (SPAdes) (version 2) | ecosystem: Host-associated > Tunicates > Ascidians > Unclassified | place: Key West, Florida...
TAGCTGCAAACGGCCTTTAGCATATTAACACTAACCACACATTTTCTAATATGCTTTATTGCATATGGTAACACACTGTTACTCCAAAGCCCGAATGAAGCCTGAGATTGTTTTCATATCCGACCCGAACAGGCGATATTCGACCCGAATTTTCATATCCGCCCCGAACGTCTTCTAACTCTGCTAAGAATCGCTTAGAGAGAGACACATTGCTGCTGAAAAGCTGCGCATATGCTTATTTTGTTTATGTTAAACTTCTAACAAAAAACTGTTTGGCAGTGGTATCTTAAAAATTTATAGGAATGATCTATGCAGCAATCGTTATGTCTTTCTGTTTTTCAAATTATATTTATCGCAAATATTTTGCCAGAACCATAGAGAATGTTAGTTATGCAGTTCTTCAGTTGCATCTGAAAAACTTCATAGAACATCAAATTTCACTGTCATAAAAATGCAACAAAGGATAGAGTAAGTGAAGTCTTTGCTGTTTGGTCAATTCTGTTTTTCCTCTAATATGTTATTTGCCACCATCAACACCTACAGTACATGTCCTGCTGTATAACCACAACTACTACCCGACAGAAATTTTTCCACTGCGAAGTAGTACCAAATAGAGGTAGATGATAATAGTGGCCAATGTAATTTGAGAATCAAAGAAAGGCTTTCAAGTTGGTTTATAAACTAAAAGATTGTGCCCAACGCACTTTGAAAACTAAAAACTAGCACTCAGCAGGGGTTGTGACTAAAACATGGCGCGCAAAATTCTTTAAAAATTAAATGATGTCCCCCGACGTAACTTGAGAACACAGATTGTGGTGCCCAAAGTAAATTATAATGGAAATCTAATGTCCAACATAGCTTAAAAACAATATGCATGACAATTTCACTCTGTTTTTTAATTAGTCATTAAGTGCTAGGTTAACCCTTAAACGCCTAGGTGGTTTGCCAATCACCTATTACCTAACATGTGTCGCTAGCGACACGTGCCGTATATACTGGCTAGCGAGTGGAAGGACATCGGAAATAGGAAGTTTTTTTGCAATATCATGAATATCACTTATTAAATCTTGATAAACTAAAGCTCAGAAACAAGAAAAACCTAATAAATTTAACAATTTCACGAATCTCACCAAGAGTTTGACAAACAAAAGTTCAAAAATGAAAACATGTAAACTCTCCATATATGTAAGAACACCATGAAAAGCCAGTAACAAAGTATTCGGTTACTCGTGCAGTACGAACAAAGTACTGTGATAAATTCATGTTCACTGGAACATGGATTCCCGACAGTTTTGGTAAAAAAACTAAAAATTGATAAAAATTTGTTAAAAAACTAAAAATTGATTTTTTACCAAATGTATGGCTTTTTGTCCAAAACTCTTGAACCAGAAACGCTAGAAGGCCAATTAAGACTCAGATTATAGCCTACTTTGCACTAAAACTTGATTCAGAAAATTGGCTTTTTTGGTTGGAGCCCAGGGCCCAATGACCTCGGTCAAGAAGACCTAAAGCTACCACATTACCCCACTTATGATGTCATCCACAAAAAAATGAAACCTAAAGCTTTTTTTTTGATTTTTGAAAGTTTTTTTAATACCAAACTAGAAGACTTCCCGCAGCTTTTGAGGGTTTGAACAGCTCTCTAGCTCAATCGCCTGGAGTTACTAATTGACGCAAGAAACATGGATTTCAGTTATGGATATGCAAAGTGACGCAAAGATCGTTAAACCTACCGGCTTATGAGGTACAATTTTGTGAAAGACCGGTAATGAATTATTTCGTGTATATTTATAGAAAAGCTCTTTAGGTTTGTGGTGCCCGCAGCTTATTAGTGTTTACATCAAGGGTGTCTAACGCATTTGATTTGGTCGCCTAAAATTTTGGCATGGCAAGACTGCACGTGCCGAATACACGGCGTCACAAATTAGTTGGTGACGTCATAATAATTTGACTCTACCCAGCTAATCAGTTCGCTGGCCGCACGGAAACACCTCGCTGGGCGCATGTGGCCCTCGTGCCGAATGTTTGACCTCGCTGACTCGTATGACATGCGTTTGGAAAAAATGTTGCACTATTACCTAGTATTGATCGCTAGTGACCCTATATTTTTCTTCGGGAAAAATTTGATTTTTTCTGTAATTTCACAAACGGGAAGACTTGGTGCGTACGAAAGCAATGCCAACGAGCAACTTAAGGAATATATGGAGTGTCAAAATAGTGAACCATTTGATATGGGTAATACGAACTTGTAAAATTCCGCTTCGGTCGTCGGGTCGCTAGCGACCCACATAGGCGTTTACGGAAAATATTCTCATTTTGATTGACCCGAAACAGTGGCGCAACCAGGAATTTTGTTCGGGAGGGGCCAGTCACCTGACGTTCGTCCGAATATTCCTTCCGTTTAGTTTCGAAAGTTGAAAGTAATACAAAGCATCAGAGAAAAACGTTTAGCAAGTTTGTTGCGGGGGAGGCATGGCTTCTTCGCCCTCATTCTGGCTGCGCTACTGACTCAAAAATGACTCGAGTGGACTTTGCAATGTCTCAAAGTAACTTGGTAAATTTGTGACTCGAATCGCACTCGACCTGAATAAAATCACTAATCAGCTTGAAAGAATTTGAGATGACTCTGACCCGAGTCGAACATGACTGCCTTGTGACTTGATTCGATTTGTGACTCGACAAGTGTGACCTACCACATCACTGCTGCTTCAAAAAACTCATCCTACGGTTTAGGCTGAAATACAAGATAATCAAATTTAGAATGATAAAGGCAGAGTTAGCGAACAGCTGCAACCGCTTTAGCTACGTATTTCTGGATTTGTGCTGTTTGTTTTTCTGCAAAAAAGAAAAAATCTGTGTTTCCAAAAGTCTTCAAATGACCTGCACTTTCAGTGATTGAAAATGGAGTGTTGCCAAACTTTATAACACGACGAACCCCAAGAAAAGTTGATAAACGCCATAAAGAGATGAAAACATAAACGTACCTTGATGTAGTCACAGCACGTTTCCATTTTCATAAAGGTTATTACAAGAACAATTCTTTGACCATAGCTCGCTTCTAATTTCCAAGTGCAATTCTGGTTGTTTGCATAAACGTTGGGATAATTGTCGGAAGTGATAGCTGTTGCTTGGGAACTTGCTTGCAGCTTGGATCCGCACAAGCGCTTGCTATCGACTGCAAAGCGACAGGGTGAAAGGTGATTTTCTCTAAGACCATTTATCGTTTGTCTTTAGTTGGTGCCACAGTTAGATGCCTTAATTTCAAACTAGGGTTTGCGTTTCTTTACACCTGCAGCTGCATGTTATTTCAAGACTTAATAAATAAAAGCTTTAGGCCTTTAAACTTTGGTTATGAAATCTGGATAACTGCATCCAGAGACTACGGTAACTCCGGAAAACTGGATTGAAAACGTCAAAATAAAACAACAAAGCAGTGTGTTTCAATCTGAAAACAATTAACTGAGAGTGGACAGAAAGAAAATCAACATTTAAACGCGTTAAGATTAAACCAAATAATGCTTGTTGCATTTTTAGCTCTGTACGTGTGTAGTTCAACGTGTAAAAGCCAAATTTCAGTTGTACGACAGAACACATAACCCAGCTTTTTAAATTTCTCCGTTCTGTCCGACACGATTCGCCAAATTGACCAATAATGTTTATCTTTGAAAACGCTATGGCGTGGTATTGGTTTAACTGCAACTACAGTATAAACAAAGCGTAAGCTGCGCTACAACATGAAATTAAATTTTAGTTTTTTGCAGTCGTTTTCTTTGTCAGGTGACGTAAAAACAAAACAATTTTGTATATGTGTACGATGCGGCTTTAGTTCTAAAATTTTTTGAAATAGTAGCTTTGTTTAACTCAACACAACCCGGGCAGACAAAGAAAAGTTTTGCTGAAACATCTGGAAAATGATGCATGTAAAATTTCTTGCATTGCACTATTTTCAAAATTTAATTTTGCTTCTAGGGTCGCCTTCATTAGATTTTACTGAGTTTCACATTTTGTTTGCTTTTTGACAAAACGGTAGAAAAGCTTCAAAATGCGCCATTGGAGACCCCCACACTACGTGGGAATGTCAAATCCTAATATTTAGGGCGAATATTTAGGGCCACAATCTGCAATGGTAGTTGAAGTAATCGGTAGAAAATTTGATTTTGGGGCATGATGACGTGCGGTGATCTTCTTTGGACAACAACGCCAATATCAAACATCCAGATAAGAATCACGATTTAGGCTTCGGCTTGCCCGCTTTTCCCAGGTGAACCCAGTAATGCAAAAACGTACTTGTGTGTTCTACAGTAACTGATCAAACTTACCTAGTTGATAGGAAGCATTAAATCCTCTAAATGCGGTAGTTCTGTCAGTTTTGAAAATCAAATACAAACCACTTTCAGTTGATGTAAAGACTTGATAGCCATTATAATTTTGAAAGATGTTCTTTACAATCGGCGATTGCGCCGATTTTCCATCGCGAATCTAAAAGAAATTGTGTAAATGTAACAAAAATTGCATACAAGAAGTGAGTTAGCAAATAAAAAGGGGGGCATTTTAAAATAGTAGAATTAGCAACCAATCTGCAGTTTTGATCATGCCTTTAGTATATATTATGTTGATATACACAATACCAAGCTAAAAATTGCAAATACACAAGTTTTTACCCTACCTGAGGAGACAACCAATAACTTAAGTAAAAATATTATAGCCAACGCCTTTTTGAGCCATTTTAGGTTATCAAAATGACTGGAGACAGTTGGTGCGGTGTTATTTGCAATGAAACTGAAAGAACGACGCATTTCCGAAAGTAAATAGGGGTAAGTCACTCTCCGTGTACGAAGCCATTATTTTGTCCTTGCCAAAAACTAGGGTCAAAAACAACTTTTCTGGGTATTTTAGAGTCGAAATCTGCATATGTATTCAGTAACTTTTAGTTTAGCTGTTTTCAATAGCATTTGTGATGCCTTATGCAGTGTTTGAAGGTTGCTTATGAACAGTCAAACGAGAGGAAAGAGGTTAACCAGAACAACAAATGCAGAAGAAACATCCACTTGTTGGAAACCCAAAGAAATCTTTGATTGATTCACCAAGAGATTGCTCAACCATACTTGGTAAAAACTGCGAATGCATGCCTGTTATCCACTGCAATACTGTGTGTGATAAAGTGCGTTAAAAGTTATTGTAAAAATAACGCTAACGTGTGCTACCAGGCTTTGCCGAATGGCTTTGCTCTTCTTCCTCTTATATTATTAGATTGCGGTCTCTCGTCTTTTTTCTCGTTGATTTTACAAATTTGAGTGTTTTTTTGCTTGGAGACAGTAGAAAAAAGATCGGCAATTGATAAACATTGCAGAAAAGGACCAACTCAACAATACTAGCTTATTGTTTCAGTCTACGCTATCAGATGGGTTTTTCAACAACTTGGACGTGTTTCTGGCAAAAAACGTAACGGCCAGAATGCATTTGTGCACTCAGTACAAGAGCAGGAAAGCATAATTTACGAAACTACTATCAGTCTCGGTTTTCAGTTTTGAAACACTTCCTCAACATGTAGTGGAATGGCATTATCAGTGAAACTAAGCAACTGCATGGTTTTTAGCTATAGATAAAATGACTAAAACCACGCTGCAAACAGAATTGTTAGCAGGTCGATATGCCAACACTTTGCAAACATAAAAAGAAAACAGAATATATTTTGGTACTATAGCCCCAGGATGATTAAAAGTTATTGAAATACAAATTTTAAAAAAATCGTTCAGAATAACTTTTAAAATAATGAATTCGGCTATAGAGAAATTGTGATGCATAACCCTACAATCTCCAGACGTGCACTGCTCAGATATGCTGTTAAAACCAACTGAATCGTTCTCGTATGCAATGAAAGCCTATGCTCCATTTCATTTGTTGGAGCGAATGCGCGAGGGGTGCGGGCTAGAATCCAATAAGGGATCGTAAAACGTCATGTAGCATTATGCATCTATAAGCCATTCTCCTCACCTACACAGCTCAGTGTTTACGACGCTCTTCAGGGCATGCTATTTGGGATGTGATGGAATGCATAAAAAGTTGAGACAAGCAATGAAAAATGAAAATTCAATAAGAATTCTGCTTCATTTAACGTCATCGGCTTTACCGAAAAAAACTTGAACGCAAGTTTCCTGTTTGTTTATGTCCTTGATTTACAGTGACTAAGTTGTTGTCTTACCTCAAGAAAATCTGTTCCGCTTTCAAAACGAAAGTCGTACAGAACAAGCTGCACTTGTTTGAATTGTTCTTGAGATATAATCAACCAGTGACATTCCAGTAGTGGCGGGTATTCGATAGGATAGTTGGGTGAGTGGAAGTGCCGTAGCTGTTCCGTCGCCACCACGCTAAACCCACATGCTCCTGGATCGATGGTATATTCGGCTGAAAAAGCAAATTTCCTGTGAGATGGCCAGTTTTCAGTTTGTGCAAAAAAGCCACAGCACAATTATAACTGATTAGGCGTAATTAGTCGCAGTCAATGCTTATCACAAAGTAAGATTTATTTGAAACGTTTTCCTATGCTTAAACGCTTGTTTTAAAAGTAACATTTATTGCTGGATAAGCCATTTTTTTACCTGTTGTGGCATATACCGAAGCCAGGAATCCTCGGCTTGTGACGCTCCAGTCCGAAGATAACGAAACGAGCATTTTGTCAAAAGTGGACTCGAAGATTCTAATGTATTGGAGGGTGTCTTGTCCTATTTTCGCAATTTGTCGTCCATTGCGACCTTCGTATAACTAAAGCAAGCATGAAAAAATTTGCAAACAATGATAATTTTACTGACTAAAAAAGTTTATCCATCGTATCACAAATTGATATCAATGAAGATTTCTTGTGTTTATCAACAATCGCTTCACAACTACATACCTTTAAATTTCAAAAGCACAAAAACCACTTTACAAAGTTGCAGCCTATTTCTTTCTGCTTCGGAGACGCCAGGAGTTCGATAAAAAACTTTAATAAGGTTCTACTGGCGCTACAAACATAAAAACACGTTAAAAACTTGCTAACGTTTCGATAGTCAACTATAGAAACGTTCGCAAGTTTTTAACTTGTTTTCATGTTTTTAGCGCAAGTAGGGCCTGATCAAAGTTTTTCTTGTTGCAGCCTATTGTTAGAGAAAATTTCATAGCTGGAGAAGTTGCTGTGCTATACTAACATATATTTTGTCGCAGCATGGTTCCAAATCAAAATCAGTAATGTCGATGAGAATGCGACGACCAGCGGGGACAGTCAGAGTCCAGTTGCACACCATATTGATTGGGTAATCAAAAGGATAGTTCGGGGACTTCAGTTCCGTGGAATTCTCAGGTAGGTGTATGTGCGATCCGCATGCGTAGGAAGGGCCACCTATAATTCATTGTTAAACGTATCCATTTGAAAGGAAGTAATCATCAAGAAACACATATTGGGTTTGCAATTACATTAAGGTCATACCAGATCGAAGTTGTCATCGTTATGAAAATGACTTATGATATCCGTTGTTTTGTGGAAATTTGCTTTCGGTTTTAGGGCTGTTTAAACAGCGAAACAGTGAGTTTTTCCCCACCACTGTTTGCTGAAGAAAACCACTGAAAACAATCGACACGATTTTCCAAATTTATGCCTTTGTACAACAAAATAATACCTTCCTGAAACTTCTTAGAAAATTTGATGGAAACAGGAAGCCTTGCTTTAACATTGATAAGAGGAAGAACCGGGTTTTCCAAGACATTTATACCCTTGCATTTGTGTCATGGAAAAGTGGATAAATTGCGGGATGAACAAAAATTGTATAAAACGGTTTGAGCTACCCTAAGAAATCAGTAATACTCATTCCAATTATATTCAACAGTTTGAACCATTACAACAATTATATGGACCAGGAGCCTTGCATTAGTGTGATGTTCCCAAGACCAGTTCACCTAATTACCTGGGGTTTGCTCCGCTTGAGCTTTAAACCCATCTCCTTCGATGTTGACATCCGATACGAGCCGTATTTGCATCACATTTGATGAGGAGACGAATATTTTGTTCGCTGAAATGGACTCGTCAAACAATTTATCCATTGACCTGCCAGTAAGGCCGTCAAAGATCTGTAAACAATCACATGCATCGCCTGTTGAACAAACCTTTGCTTGAAAACATCAGCATTTCACACACTGGGAACCTGTGATGATATATTGTGCGATGAGTGACTTATTGCCACTACAATATACGACAGGCGTAGAAGTCGGGGGTGCAGGGACGGCTGTAGCTCGGGGTGCAGGGTCTGTAACCGCCCCGGGGTGCAGGGACTGTAAAGTCGGGGGTGCAGGGACTGTAACCGCCCCAGCAATTTTGTTTTCTGGCAAATTTATTTCAAACATGGAAAAGATGTACATCGAAATCGTAATCATTTAAAGATTTTTTTGTATGTTAATTAACGTCATTTCTGATATTAATAAGTTGAAGGTTGAGTTAGGTATGTCTTTTTATTACCTAGAGAAGACAAATTTTAATTTTTGTTGAAAATTTACTTTTTGGGCATGCTCATGCTATTTGATTTGGTTTGATTTTTGTTAACTGTGTCACTTAATTGCACATAACACTTAACCTTACCTGCTGTGTTATACTGAACTCATTGGATGTGGTAATGACCCGTAATAACAGCAAGAAAGGCAACAAGGAAGAATCAATTCAAGCAGCTGAGACTTTTTTGAATCATAATGACTGCATGACCTCAGCTTTCTCCATAAAAATCTATTGATAAGTCTGATGAGTTGTTGGATACACTAAGCCTACTAGATTAAAATATATTGGCCTAAAAATCTTAAAGCTTCATCTTTTTCAAATTGCGATGGCTCGATAATAGGCTTAAGAGTGTTTTTGAAAAAATCAGAGTTGTGTTTGATTAATGTGTATCTACCATACTGCAGTGGAGCTAAAACGGATGAATTTTTAGCATACTTGGGCAAAATGAAACAATTATGTGAGGAGCTGCAATGCCCAAATATTTGTTTTGTGGGGGACTTCAGTGCTGGGGCCACAAATGCATTTGGTGGTTTGTTAGAAGACTTTTTTATGGAAAATGATTTTATCATTTCTAATTATGCACTACTACCCCAGGATACATTCACATACATTAGTGATGCACACAACACAACTTCATGGAAATACCATTTTGTCTCATCCTTTTCAGTGCATCAAGCAATGTTCAATATGGATGTGCTAACCGAGTGCATACTTTCTGATCATCGGGCTGTGACAGTCAGCATTCAGTGCTCCCACCTTCCTGAATTTGATGATGAGGTGATGCAGCCCCATTCAAGTCGAATTGACTGGCTTAAGGTCACGGCCCAGGAAAGAGAGGACTACTACCATGAAAGAAAAAACCTACTTGATCAACTGCGATTGCCCATAGAGGTCTGTCAAAACTTTAATTGTACAGATGAGAAACATCTGGAAGAAATGGAAAATTTATATGCAGAGCTGACCAGTGCTCGGCTTGCTGCTGCATCCCATGCAATCAAAACAACAGGTAAAAAGAATGAAGATAAATTTAACATTCTTGGCTGGAACTCGGTGGTCAAATCAAAATACCAAATTGCAAAGGCAGCCTTCCGGCTATGGGTAAACTGCAATAGACCCAAGACTGGTGGCATATACAGGAACATGGCTAAAGCAAAAAAAGATTTCAAATTTTCATTGCGGCAATGATGTTGAATTACATAAGGCCAATGGCCTAGCAGCTGCACTACAGGCTGATGAGACTAAGAAGTCATTTCAGCAAAAGGTAAATAAAAAACAGACCCCCATCATTATCAACATTGGTGGGAGGGGCAAATGGTGGTTTAGAGATTGTTAAAATGTGGAAAGACTATTTCAAGGGAATATTAAACTCTGAAAACTCTGCCAATGGGTCTGCAGAACACAGCATAGACTGCAAGAACTACATGGGTCTTGAAATACCCATGTGCTCTTTTGTCTCCTTGACATCACTTCTTCAAAAGCTGCCCTTGAACAAAGCTCCAGGGCCTGATTGTATTTCTGCAGAGCACTTGCTGTATGCAGATGAATCTCTGCGTTTTTTTTCTCAGTGAACTGTTTAATATGTGTATTGTTCACGGGTATCTACCAATTCCTATTCAAACACAACAATAGTTCTCATATGTAAAAACAAGAATGGAAATATGTCTGACACATCAAATTACAGACCAGTGGCAGTAGCCACAGTGGTGTCAAAGCTACCTGACCACTTCATATTATTTAGCATCTCTCCTTTCCTTGGTACCACAAGCAATCAGGCTGGTCATAGTACTGATCAATGTACATTTCTGTTGAAGCAAACTGCTTCATACTTTGTAATCCATGGTTCATCTGTGCGTGCTGTGTTTTTAGATGCTTCGAAAGCATTCGATCAGTACAACACAGGAAATTATTTGAGAAATTAATTCAAAGAAAGGTGCCAATGTGTTTTGTGCGCCTACTGAAACATTGGTACCAGGAACAAACGATGCAAATAAAATGGGGCAAGCATTTTTCTGAACTGTTTCATGTGTCAAATAGGGTTAGACAAGGGGAAGTACTGAGTCCATACTTGTTTGCTGTTTATTTAGATGATTTGATTCGTCATTAGAGTTAAAAAATTACCCACCTTCGCTGTAAATGAAATGTGTTCAAAACAACCGCAGCCTACAAAAGTTGTACTGGACAAAAAACACTATCGAAAACCCTGTTATCCAAATGCGTACACCTAATGCGACGACATACGCTGAACCGGTCATACCTCAATAAAGTCGCAGCAGCGTTCTAATGAAATAACGGAGAAATTGACCAACACATGAAATCCTTCTTCAGCGTGCAACGTCCAAAGACAGTCACTTCTGCTGCGATAGTGCCAAGGGTAATTATCCGATGTAAACACAACCGATGTTCCGTTGGTGTATATGTCGCCTCCGCATACAAAATCTGGTGCTGTAGAAAAGATTGTTCCCACTTTTCTTGTTTTCGTGTTTTTTAAAGAAAGTAACAAAAAGTTCATGGGATGCGGTAGTTACTGGATATAAATTTTGTTCTTTCAAATTATTACACAACTGTGGAACAAACTGATTTATACGTGATTAGATCATCTAAATTGTTTGCCGAAGTCAAGCATAACAATTGATCGTTAGTTGCTGTGCACAGCATGTTACAACACATATAATAGTCTTCAAACTCAAAGTGTCATAAATTAATCCTTGTTTATGTGTCAGCATTTATTGCATGAGCAACGTAATTTTTCTAGATGTAAAAATGTGGTAATATGAAAGATGATACAAGGGGTTGTACAAATTAAATGTCGGTATTTTAAAAGCTATGTTTTAGCGTCCGTATTTTATATCTAGACGTCCACATTTTGAAAGCTACACAATATGTGTGCTTTTAGTGTTTTCAAATTACAATAATACTTATTTACGAATTGCGCATCGTACGTTGTTGGTTACAAAAATTTTCAAATACAATCTCAAAGCAGCAAAGTCACGTTTATAAGGCGCTGCCTTATAAACAAGCCTTCATTTTTTTTAGAAGCGCATTTCTTTTATGCAAAAGTATAATTATTACTTGTTTGTTGTGTTGTTGTTGCTGCTGCTGTTGTTGTTTTTGCTGATGTTGCTGTCTTTGCTGCTGTCACTGTTGTTGTTTTTGCACTTGTAGCTGTTGCTGATGTTGTCGCGATTGCTGCTGTTGTCGCTGTTGCTGTTGTTGTTTTTGCTGTTGCTGTTGTTGTTTTTGCTGTTGCTGTTGTTGCTGTTGTTTTTGCTGTTGTTGCTGTTTTTGCTGTTGTTGCTGTTTTTGCTGTTGCCACTGTTGTTGTTGTTGCTGCTGTTGTTGTTGTTGTTTTTGCTGTTGCTGTTGTTGCTGTTTTTGCTGTTGTTGTTGTTGCTGTTGCTGCTTTTGTTGCTGTTGTTGATGTTTTTGCTGTTGTTGTTTTTGCTGTTGTTGCTGTTTTAGCTGTTGTTACTCTTGTTGATGTTGTTGCTGTTGTTGCTGTTGTTGCTGTTGTTGCTGTTGTTGCGATTGTTGCTGATGTTGCTGTTGCTGCTGTTGTTGTTGTTGTTGTAGTGGTGGTGGTAATGGAGGTGGTTGTTGCCTCAGGAGGTACTGAAAAAAAAATTAAACCACATCAAGCATGCTTCGGTGTTTACGACTGATGCAAAAAATAAATTTCAGAGAATAATTTGAAACAAGCAGAAATTTAATTTTTGTTGCACGGAAATATGTATATGAAGTTCTTCTGAATTATTTGTTGTATTAAATTGGATTCCAAACCGAATATGAGCATGCATCTTATGACAGCGTTAACCAACCTGGAAGAGAACAAAATTTCTTCTTTTACTTCTTACTCAGATGGTACAAAATATCAAATTAAGCAAAATGTTTATGAACTGTCTGATACTGCGGCTTGCCGCTCATGGCTAGTGACCAGAAACATGTCATAGAAGCAGCATATGACCCCAGGAACCTTCAATATAACTCAAATCCACCGTGCAAACGATCAAAAATCCTTTTTAAAACAGATAAAATCACCTTGACCATACGCTTATTCTCACAACATGCCACCAGTCATTAGATTAGCAACTAGCTACATGCCGGAACTCTCAATCTTAAACTGTACTTTATCATAGCTTGACACACAAGAGGTATTTGAAAACATTCAAGAAAGTCAAAATATTATCTGAGCAAGAAAGCGTTGGTTTTCCATAGCTTTGGGAAAAAGAGTTTTCCGAAACAATCTTTGTTCAGGTATTAAAGCTTTTTAAAAATGCTTATATGAGTGTTGTGATGTGTTCTTTGCATAAAAGACACACAGCTCGGTACTTACTGGCAACAAAAAAAGCTTCAAAACCATTCCTCCTGATATTTGCATCAGACCTGAAAGACAAACCAAGTATGCTGGACTTGGTAATGATCGAAACTTTCCTGTGAGTGCCTCGAATAGTTCGCATAACACCAGCGTGATTTGATACCTGGAAGTATGTCAATATTTCAAGCAATGTTTACTAAATCAGACATACTAACAGCCGTTGTTCAAATATACTGGAACGTTGGCATAGGATTCCAATATTCTGTTAATGCACGCTTTGTTTCTGCAAATCCTAACGAATCAGTTACGGAAATACGAGTAAAGCAACATAATTATTTTAATCAGATAAAACGTTTCAGAATAATACCGCTGAAAAGTTGTGTTGTTACGCAACTCAGCCTTGCTGAACATAAACTCTCATTGAATGTCGTGCATGCCAGTCAAATGTAACATATGGAAGCAGTGAACATATGTTAAAAACTTTATGTCCCATTTTGAGTCTGCACACCGACAATCGGATTTTGTGGCTTCTAGACTTGAATCGCTTCCTTGTAATGAAACATCATTATTTCAAGTTGTGAATACAAGAAGCTGTAGTTTTTTAAATTCTCATGTGAAGCGTTCATGGTTTGGTTTTAACGTCTTTCCCGAAACATCTTTCTGAGATATAAAAAAATTTCACCACTTTTTTTCCTTTGCCAAAGTTGATGCAAGAGACTGTTGCGCTTTCATCAACTGAAGCTATTAACAGCTCCCCTCACCGGAAGAAAACTGCCAACATGTTTGCGTATTTAAATGACATTATGCTAAGACACGGGGTGTAGACCCGCTAATTGCTTCCTCTTGAACCTGTTAATGTAGTCCGTCAGAACACGCAATCTAACAACTGGAATCTTACCTCTAACCAATCACAGCAAGCTTCGGTGTTAATTTTTGTGAAGTTCAATTGTATTGTCCATCCTGTCAAAGTTGTAATAGTCCAGTGGCAACTCGCTAAGTTTGGATATAAGTTCGGCCATCCAGGCGTTGTAATTGACTGCGGAAATTCTCGGGCTCGTACCACAAAACCACATTCTGTAGATAGATATTAGGACAATCACCACCTTCAAATAAGCAAAGTGTAATCAGAATGTTACCACTACTATCCGTATACAGAACTTGCAGCAAAATAACTTCATACTCCATGCTCCATTTAACTCAGGGCCTAAGTTACTCGTACCTCCGCTAGGAGTTGTTGCAAGTTCTTCAGAAATCCGGGGTGGTTCGACTTGAAACATAAAATTCAAATTAAGTAAAGAGGTGATCGTTTTGGCCTCCGCTAATTCTTACAACTGAAAACCCCACTTATGCTACTTCACAAAATAAATGGTTATGCTAGGTTTGAAATGAAACTTTGATCAGGTTTAATTGCAACACGTACTTCAAAACGGATAAAACAGGTCCCTTGCTGTGCATACTTTCTTTGCTCATTCATTGCAAATCTTCCAGGAACAAAAATGTGATTGAACTTACTACTAGTAAACGAAGCGTTGAAACCTGTTCTCTGATCACTTCTGTCTGATTTGAATTCCACTGTGAGTGACTGTCCTTTTGATACATACGTGCGAGGCCTCCTCAATCGACCCCTCAACCGAGCGATTTCTCGGCCTTTTTCGAATAACTGAATGTATTAAAAGAAAATGTAGCTATTTGGCAAATTTCCCAGAAAGTCATTTGAAATAATTTTGCACTTTTACGGGGACGAATGAGATCTGCCTAAACCAGTGGTTCTCAAACGGGGGCCATTTGGCTCACTAAGGGAGGAATTTTTAATTCCTGGGAGGAAATGGGGAGGAAAAGTTGTGGATGAAAAAACCTTAATATTTTATTAGTAATTTATTCAACACATATAAAAATTGCACAGAGAGGTTGGTTTAGATGGGAATGTCTACAGTGCGCAAGCACAAG
>Ga0210059_1009919_pt1 | contig 14776 bp, 13 predicted proteins | sample Ectturendosymbi2_FD_188042 | JGI IMG/M metagenome (GOLD analysis project Ga0210059, IMG submission 188042) | Ecteinascidia turbinata endosymbiont from Florida, USA - Sample 2 (SPAdes) (version 2) | ecosystem: Host-associated > Tunicates > Ascidians > Unclassified | place: Key West, Florida...
GACATTTGGAACACATCTTGGGAAAGCCATAAATTGACTAAAAATCGACAGAAATAGTTGAAACTCTGGTGAATGGTCTTCCATAAACTGAATAATGTGTGGTTGTAATTTGAAATAAATAGATTTTTAATCAAAGTCACAATTGAAATTTTCATGGGTACACATCTTTTTGGGTCACCCTACAAATCAGTGAAGTTTTGATCAATTTTGCAATATGAAGCCCTCCTGCACAAACGCAAAGTCCCCTGATTAAAGACTTTCTGGCGACGATCCTGGAAATATTTAGTATCTATGTGCGTGATTTTACTCTGCGGTGGCCGTGGATCGTGGCCTTAGATCGAACACACAACCTTCTAGTTGAGAGGCAGGCATTTTACCACTGAACTAGTGCCGCCCACAACAAATTCCATGCATCGAACAAAGCAGACATCCTGTTTTTACCTACCCCCAAATAACTTTCATGACCACGGCTAATAAACACTCCAGAGGCTCGTTGGACGGCACAAGAAAGAGGAAGCTTATGAAATGTAGGTGTTGCTTGTTTTGTTCAAAATATCCATTTCACAGCAAGATGTTACTTTTTCAATTTGAGTAGAACAAAAGTTAATAAAAGAAGGTATGAAAAGGAATGGAGTGTGTCGAAAGTAATGACTGAAGAAATGAAAAATAAAACATCTGTCGTCATGCAGCGAACGCAAAAGCTGAACATGTCACTGAAAGGGGAAAAGCTTCAAGCTTATAATTACTACAGGAAAAAACGAATGAAAATCGAAAACTATCCAATAAGCACCCGCAAATTTTACGGAGCTAATTCACAAACGTTCCACGCAATTTTGAACCAACACGCTAAATCTCACCTTTTGTGCCAAAGCGTTGGAGGAAATAGGATCAAGGAGCGCGACAAATCCATACGGCATCCAACACAAAATAAATGCCAGCACAGTCACTGACAGAGTTTTGGCTAAATTGAGCTGCTTCGCGAGTTTTTGTTGTTTTGTTTTGATAACTGCATTACTGGAAAAGTGTTCGCGTCTGATTTTGTTTCGTCGCCTGAAAGCCACTCTGCAAAATTTGGAAAACCTCAGATAAAAAATGATGTATAGCTATGTTCACTGACTTGCAGAAGTAACAAATGAATGTATAGTATACTTCTATTTAGGAATATTTCTATTCACGCCATTGAAAGTCCTTTACTCCTTTTGAGATTTGAGATTCGCAAATCTGTACCGAAACGTGTGTTTTGTGTCTTCACAAAATGAAATGTATGTTTTTGTGTCTTCACTCAAATCCAAGATTGCTAGAGGAGTATTCATAAAATATTCGTTAAATGCACTACAAAATAACAAAACTAATATAAACTATCAAAGCGTTTCCTCTGCTCTGTATATCTTTTTAGTCTTTCATTATTTGATATTAGAGAAATAATGGTAAAAGAAAAAAGCAAATAATTCAAACTTACACAAATAATCTCCAGTAGCTTAGAACAATTGCAGAAACAGGAAAAATGATACCAAAAATTACTGCAAAAACTGTGTATCCATATGATTTTATATTAAATGTACAAAGCATCATGTTTGTCTCGTACCTGAAAAATAACAAAAAAATCAAATCATACAGATACCTTTGCGTACACTTCAGCCAGAATCAACGTTGGGAATTCATGACTTGTCCCAAATTTATCCCATGAGATGAAACACAAGGACTAGAAACCTTTCCCATGTTCCAACCTCAGTAATTATCAACTCATATACCAGGAATGTGCTGAAGCTGAATACCATTATTTTATGCTTACACCACAGTAAGTACTAGACGTAGTGATTCTCCAACAAGCTTCGTAATTTGACTCAGGTTGTATTTTCAAGGCTATGATTAGAAAATTTTCAGCAACTTCTTAGTTACATTGAACAGTGCACAAAGTAATCGGTTGTTAGAGAGAGGAATCGTTTATGGCGCGATGTCCGGTGTTTGTGTGAAAACAAGCACTGTTTTGAGGTTAACTATGGAGGGCTAGAAAGAGTTTCACGTATTGTGAGGTTGACACGGGACTGAGCGCTCTTAGGAAGTGGCACTGGACTGGTCGACCTCACGAAGTGGCACTGGACTGGTTGACCTTAGGAAGTGGCATTGGACTGGTCTATTTTAGGAAGTGGCACTGGACTGGTCTATTTTAGGAAGTGGCACTGGACTGGTCGACCTTAGGAAGTGGCAATGGGCTGGCGGATCTTCGGAAGTGGTCTACTTGAAACCAATTTTCGTGGAAAAACGGTTAGACACTTCTGCTTTTCCGCTTTCATCTCACAGACACCGGCATTTGAAACCTCACGTATTGCTACGGCTAATCATTCTTCACTTTATTGATTAAGAATTTTTAATTTCTCTTGTTCTGTGCTACTCAATGCGTGTTACACTGTCGATGAAAACGTACTCAAACAACGCAGAAATAATTTGATGAAAGCATAACGTTGAAACTCCAATGCCGAAAATAAACTTTGTCCAGCATCCTGTTTTGAATTCCCGCGACATCTCTGATGTCTCCTTATTTGAACTTCCATTGTTACCTAAACTTTTTCAGTTGATATTTCTTAATGTTTCCAGCACACCTTTAAAAAGAGTATTTGTTGTATCTTCATGCTGAAAAGTTTCAAATTAAGCATTCACAAAACAATGCAGACTTAACTCACTTTAATTCCGCCCATCCTAATAATGTGGGTGATATGACAAGGTTGGCCCAGACCCAGTTCATGGCTGCAATGCAGTAAATCACTCTTGTGCTGAAAACGCGTTTGTAGGAATAGTTCCTCACGACGAACCAGTATCTGCAAAAAAATTGATCATGTGGTGTTTTTAAACAAATGTTTTCAAGAAAGTTTTAGGAAATCTAAGTGGATCGACTTTCATTATCGATGAAAGTAGTAGCTTTTGAAAACGTCCAATGTTATTTAAATAAATCATTGGCTTCTGTGTTATTGTTTCTTATAAGACTTTGTAAGATTTTGAGGTTCCATTCTGTTCTAATGTGTCGAAATGTTAGTCTATAATAGCTAGGTTTTAAACAAATATCATATTTTAGAAAAAATGGTCTTGTGTTTACAACAAATTAAGCAAGTGAAGCATTGATAATATGTTTTCATATTATTTATATACGTTTTCATTGAATATATGGTTATATTTTTATGGTTTTTCAATTTTTGTTGGCTTTTGTTCTCGAAAGGTGCATGTTATCTGTCTTCATTGAATAGTGTTTGTTTGATGATACGTTTTTCGATGTTTTCACTCAGAAAAGTGCATTTGCTTTTTGATGAACAGAATTTAAACCAAAATATTTATGTCTTTTTTAACTCAAATTTAATCATTGTAGAATGAATGAAATTTTCAAACACTGAGGTAAGTGTTGAACTAACACTGCGTTAGACGCATAATTATTTGTAACATCAATATTGCTGATCTAATGACCTTGCAGATCGTTTCTGACGTTTCCATCGTTGACATGCTTTCGATGTTTGTAGTTAAATGTTTGTCAATACTTACCGAATATTTACTTGCAACAAACGAAAGCAATTGCAGCAGATGTCACATTTTATGTGGAAAAGCAGCAACTGATCAAGTGAAGCTTCCTGGTATGTGTTGCTTCGTTGACGAAAACGATTTTTTCCACAACCAAACACACGTGGGTTGTTTCGTTATACTGTATGCCACAAAATCATCCAAAAAATCATAAAAAGTTAAATAAAGTAGAGATGTTTTGATTAATTTATAGTTTGGTGCCGCACGTTTGGGGAGAATTACAAACTCAAGCAAACGTGCTGACGATTTCTTTCAAGTTGTTTCAAAGCATCTCCTTCTTCTTTTGAGCAAGTTCTTCTATCCATCATTGAGCAGCTAGCCTATAAGAACAAGGCTTTCCTTATCGTCCTCAAGGAGACCCATTGCACAACTGCCGAAAAGCTAGTGATTCCCAATTTCTCACTAGCTGGGTCAATCCTGAGCAGGAAACATGGCCTTTCCACGTTTGTCCACGAGCGGTTGGAATAGTCACTGGGCGATCAGTCTCCAAAAAAATCAGAGACAGAGTGGTTGTGCGCAGACGTCGCAGGATACAAGATCATTAACGTCTACAAACCTCCACGCTCGCGATTCACCCCTACCCCAGTCTGTATGTTGGCGACTTCAACTGCCAACATATCAACTGGGGTTACAACAAAACATCCCCTGATGATGAGAGTCTGGAGTCCTGGGAAACACCCAACAACCTTGGACTGTTGCACAACCCTAAGGAAACAGCAAGTTTCTTCTCTCGCTGTTGGAACGTCGGCACCAATCCGGAGCTGGCCTTCGCAAGTTTCGGCCCGGACAGCCGATTGCCGGCCATAGGCATTCTGAAAAATTTCCCGCGTCACAACATCTGCACTCCCTCATAACGCCACCAGGACTCAAGATTCCTGCCCACAGCGATCCGGTGAAGCGTTGGAAATTTTGCAAGGCCGATTCGAAGCGCTTTTGCCTTCTCACAAGTGAATAGGTCGAGAGATTACCACCTCCGGACGAACGAGATATTCCGAGGGCATACCAGGATTTTGTGAGTGCCTGCTATCTGCGGCTAAACAATGTATCCCACGTGGCCGTCGGAAGAACTATGTGCCATGCTGGAACAAAGAGTTCGAGACTTTCTATCGCTCCTTCATCTGAGCCCCAGTGGGAACTGGCTCTGACAGAACCGCTTTGTCCCTACTCTCTCGACTAGAACAGAAGAAGCAGGAGCGATTTGAGGAAGCTGTTAATTCCATCCACTTCTCGTACTCTAGCCACAAGGTGTAGAGAACTATCAACAAACTTACAGGCAAATCTGGGTGCTCCTCTCGCCTGCAATTTCTCTCGGCAACTTCCATCGCCTCGCAAATTGTGAAGAAAGGGGCACAGAGGACCGGCGGTCGCGAGTCCACCAGGCTTATCAACAAGGAGCTGTCCGACCTATGGAAGGTTTGAACCCCAGCAGTTCACACTATCTCTAACCATTAGAGGCCGGAGGAGAATGTTTCCACCTTCAGGCACCTGAGGCCGGGAAAGCCTTCAGGGCTAGTTTTCACCTTCCCGGAGTTCATACTCCATGCCAGTTCTGCTCTCAAATCTTGGTTTTGCGACTTCCTCAGTTGTTGCACACGCCATCAAAATATTCAAAAGATGTGGAGAAGAGCACTAGTAGTTGCGTTCGTTAAGTCAGAAAATCCACTGGGGGACCCAAAAACCTACCGCCCTTTGTCTCTGTTGTGTGTCCCCTTTAAAATCCTTGGGAGAATCACCTACGCTCGTGTCGGACCGACCAGTCATCGATCCTCTGCTCGGACAGGAGGAGTAAGACTGTCGAAACGGGTGGTCGGCTGTAGACCAGGCCGCCCTGTTGACACAGTACATTGAGGATAGCTTTTCAACCTAAGAGAGGTTGGAGCTGTGTTTGTCGACCTCACATTAGCTTACGGCATTATATGGCACCGCGGCCTCACGTGGAAGCTGGTACGATTGCTACCTGATACACACATGACCATGGAGAGGGGTAGCAATCGCATCTGTTCCCCTACCAGCGGAAAGGGCAAAAATGATCAGGTTACAATAACTCATCAGTTTTTCTGAGAACAACAACATACGTGGGGTGCACTGTGCGGATCACAAGTGGAATGCGGAATGGGCGGACAACCCTACAAGACTCCGCATTTTCATTCCAGACACTGGTACCTACCATTCGGGATGGCCCTCCCAAAAAGAACCTGGGTGTGTCTTAACCACCTCCGCGCCTATGTCAGACGTTTCCGCACCTATTTACACAAATGGGGTATGACCTTCTCTGCGGCTTGTGAGTGTGGGGCAGAAGAACAAACCGTCGACCATGTTGTCCTCCAATGTCCAATCCACCGACCTCCTCATGGACTGCACGGCCTGATGGTTCTGGACGATGAGACAATCGAATGGCTGCTCAACACCTGCCCAGAAATCTAGCACTGCCAACAGTGAATAGGAGTCGCTCAAAAGAAGATGAAGAAAAAGACGAACAAGAAGAAAGCTTCTGAACTTGCGCAAAACTGTGCAAAATATTGAGAATGCGGCCTTTCGTTGGTTTTATTCTCAGTCAATTTCTTTTATTGCTGTGAACGTCTGTCATCTATGCAGTTAAAACTTGTGGTCTCAATTTGTATCTTACAGATTGCATTTGAACAATGCGGGGAGCCTGTACTACAATCCGTCTTCCGTTGCATCGCCCAGCGCCACACAAATTCTAATTGATTTTTTCAGATTGTTGTAATTGCGACCGTACAATCGTTAATCCTTCTTTTTCACTAAACTGAAACCATCAGTTGCAAGGATTTGATACAAAGTGTTTGCATGTTAATATTCTGCTCCTAACGCCATCTATAAGAGCCGTCTTACCGATGTTTTGCAAAGATAATTCCGAAATATTTTTATATTCTTTGTCGCAAAAAACAATTTTTTTTGTTCTGATACACAACCGTTCCTAAATAATACTTCGAGGGCAGCGCAGAGCAAATGCGAAGTCTTTTTTTGAAAACTTCAATGAGCATTTCTCGTTGCATAGCCTTTTCAACGTCGGTGGAAACAGTCATTCTGAAATGGAGGTATGGATTATTGTTTATCATGGGTTTGTTAATTGTGTGAAAAATTACCCAAACCAGATATGTGCTTGTTGGGAGGGAAAAAACATTTGTTTAAAACCAAGTAAACATATTTATTTTAAAATTCATTACGAAGTCCATGTGACTGACCTAGCCCAAAAGAAGTGAGTAACTTTTCTGGGAGTAAAGATGCTTACCTGTCCATTCCAAGCAAGTAAAGTTTTCATGAAATCATGTACACCGTTAGAAGCGAAAAATACAGATTAATATGCTGCTCCACCACAATTTCCAGACATAAAATCAATAGAGCTTTGATTAAGGTGAAAACAAACTTTTCGGTGCTAAAAATATAATTAAAATTGCTTGATCAACTCATTTCATCACTATGCATTTCGAATCCAGCGATGCAAGATTGTTTTTTGCTCTACGACGATTTCCAGGCAAAAATATTGACCGTGTGCAAATGTGAAACTGTACCCATGTCAAGAAAAGAAAAACGGATTACAATACAGGAAATGCCCAAATGTTACAAACGTTGCTGGCAGTGTAAGATGTTCACCTGTTGAAAGCAATGCACGCCAAGTTGCTAGCAGAGCAAACAGCCGATACTAAGGATATATATGCTGAGGCACGACATGCGATCTCAGGAAGTGCATTGGTTGTTTTAATCACGCTGGCGATGACAGTCGGTAAGTATAAGCAGGTCATCTGTGAACAAAATACAAATACTTCAAAATTTTCTAGAAATGATCCTAGTGTCGAGCAAGCAAGGTTGTTAGGTGTCAAGAAATCAAACATGTGGTCTTCAATACCAGACTGTATTAACTCTTGTATTACTTTTACCTTCATATGGAAACTTGAGAAACACCTTCTTCATGAAAAAGATACATAATTTTATATTTTAGCAACATTTCACTTATCAAGAACTAAAAGCTGAGAGTTTCGGTAATTTGATTAAAGTGATATCGTCTTTTTTATGCATCCCTACCTTTTGTTTATCCTTCTTTCCTGTGCACATCCTATTTTTCGACATGAAATTATAATCCATAGCTTTTTGTTTTGTCTTGCTGTTAAACCTCATTGATTTTTGTTGATTTTTATGCTCTGTTTAAACATTTTTTGACCACACCAAATTTCCTCAACCAAATTTGAACAACTCCTTTGTGTATATAAGCATGCACTCTTCATCTGTAAATCTACTTCAACATGTTCTGTTTGTTTGTGCGTTTTTTATTTAATTTCCAGCTACTGTTTTTTTAACACTATGTAAAAATTGCTCAACGGGATTGGTTGACTAGATGACCGTCAGGATCCTTCACCAATCCTCTGTGACATAGTGACACTCGTATTTACATTAATCTGCTATTTTGCGATTATGTTTTCGTTTATTCTGATTTCCACTGACAATTGCTTTATTTCTTGTGCAATGGCTCTCGGTATTGTTTCTGTTTAGTAGCTGAGTCGTATGAAACGATAATAAACATGAAACTTGCAACTTGTAGGGATGTTTACAAATTTCAGCAATCGGATGTCGCTATGAAAACTTTGCTGGATGTTGCAGGAACTCTTGAAACAGAGTACAGCTTTTAAGTTCATCAAAGTAGTTTCGAAAACCACAAATCCAAACATTGTTGCTAGTCAAATGTTAATACCAAAGCATTGCTGTTTGAAAAGATAGCAATCAAATTTTGAGTTAACAGCGATGAATTAGGACCACCTCCGAGACAAGGTTAATGATAGAAAATCGTTTTGAAAGAACATCGAACAAATATTTTAAGACTATCAGAAAGAGTTGTTTTTCGCAACGGCCATTATGATTCAACTAAGAACATTATTTGTTGCCATCTTGATTCTTTGTGACTTTGCGAGTCTTTCAAGTTTTCTTTTCTCATCAAATGATCCACGATCTTGCAATTCCTACAAAAATGCTCTGATGTGACAAAATTTTACTCTTTAATTGCAATGCCGATTTTTCGTGTTCTGTTGAAGTACCGATAATTGACAAAATACTTACTAAATTGACGAAGACATATCGAATGCGACTTACGACACGTAAAGCAAACGGCCTTAACCAATGATAGATATCAATATTTTTTTAAATCACGGGAAAACATCGAAATAGCACGTATGTTATGATTGTGTTCTTAGTAATATCGGGAGAATAAATTGCATCTCTGCTTTGAATCGCTGGAATAAGTTAAAATATAGCTAAAAACTGTGCAACCACACGGATTGCAGGAACAGGCATCTTCAGTAGGGTCAAACAATTTATTTGCTTTTATTTCATCAGCGGCTAATACGCCTTTTCAAAAGGTCTTTTGTTCCAGAAATATGTCTGGTTCATGCAAAGAAAGCACTCTGCTCTTGGCGCCAAATAGTTGTTTCTGCTGTAATTGCAACTAAGTTTCCCATAACATAAATGCAGGAAATGAAGATGAATTTTACTGAATCTTTAAGCAGTTTCTAAGCAATGGTATTGTGGCCCTTTGCATTTCAATGCATTTTGGTTGTGAAAATGTGGTCCGTATTATGTGTAACAAGAGAATAATTCAAGCCAAACAGGAAATACCTTTATCACAGAAAGTGCAAGCGTACTTGGCAACACAGATTTTATTCGGGATGGAGAAATTTTTGCACATTATTTGGGAATAACATCAGGCAAAACTTACTTAAACGGAGATTGTATTAATTTAAAAGCGACAAAGTCGATTACAGTTTATAAAACATAAGCAGTCTTTGCAGCTTACAATTAAGTCAGTAATGGCTAGGTTGATGAGAAAAACGTTTCCACATTTATGGATTCGTCTTCCGTAGATAATGGAACTGATCACCAGTAAGTTTCCGAATGTTCCAATTACGGAAATGAAAGTCAGATATAAAATATCAAACACTCTTCCTGCTCCATATTTGAAATCATCGGAGGTGGTGTTGTTGCTCATATTAGATCAGAAATGCTTTCATTTGATTTAAAGAGTGAAAACAATGCATGCTGAATATGTGCAAAAATATTGCAACGAAATTGCAATGAAAGAACATTCAGTATTGAACAACAAATTCATACCCAATTTCAATTCATTTTTAAGTTAAAGCTAACTTAGAATGAAACGTGATATCTGAATAGCAAGAAACAGCTATACCGGTAGGGCCACGGTGAGGGTCAAAAATCACTCTCAAAGCCAGTCGCAAGGCGCTTATCAACTCTCTTCTGCAACTTCTATTTCACGTCGAGTATCACAATTTGTGAAGGGGTAATGTTTTAGTTGTAACAACGTATAATACAAGCGGTTTTATTCCAACATCTTCAGGATAGACTTAGTATCTTGAAGATGTTGAAATCAAACTGCAGAGGTTGCTGAAAACCAGGAGATGCTTTGAGAATCCAGGAGGTTGCTGCTGCCTACGCGACCCTCTCGTGAGAAAAGCAGATGCGAAAAAAAGCAAAGGTTGTTATCTATGACAACTGTTGATAATACTGTATATGCAGTCAAAATTCACTCATCGCAGGTGGCTATAAAGAAAGCTATAAAGAAACAAATTTTAAATATTTAATCTTCTGTTGGGGACAATACACTTTGCCAGGTTTTGCCAAGTGAGTCTTTTTTCACTGTGTTCTAGATCTGACTGAGTCCTGATTCGCCGCATTTGTGTGCGTGCTCACAGATTTGGTGCGATTACCTTGTTTCTCCAGTTATGTTTCGTACTTTCTAGCGTGCGGACAACGTTTTTTATGCTCTGTCACCGCGCCATCGTCGAAGGATTGTTACTGCTGATCAATAACCTTATGTAAATAAAACTTTGTGCACCAGGAAATTTGTGAAAGGGTGAGAGCTGACACCTTGCCTCTGCTCGGCAACCTGAAATGTCAGGAAGTTTAGTTGGGAGACAATACAGTGCTCACTCAACGACTAGGTTGCCCCCATGCCTCGTTCATAGCGTTTCGGGATTCCAGCATTTCTGCATGCGTCCTGCATTACAACATTCTGCATTTTATAACGACCACCTCTCATCCCGCAATAACTTTGCATCTTCCATCACAGTGCAATGTGTGGCTTATTCTTCTTTGTGCAATGTTGTTTGGGCCTACCGCTTTTTTCATTTTCATTTGTGGGGTCTTCGACTTTGAAGGGCAACATTTGTGTCATGTCTTAAGTGCTTAACCCAAGTTCTGCCATTCGAAATAGAGACTTTTTTGATAAAATGTAAAGACCGACCACATGACCGGTGGAACCAATTTGTGTAATACGCAACCTGGGACATTACAATATGGCGGATCAGTGCTTAATTAGCGTCAGTTCTTACGACAACGCGCAATCTAGTATCAATTGTTACATGAAGAGCTTTGTGCTGTTTTCCACAAGTTTGTTGCTTGTTTGAAGAAGTTACGAGATACTTAGTGCAAAGAACCTCACCGAGGGTAGAACAGCATATTACCAATATTATAACTTCAGTAAAATATTGAAAAGTAGTGAGAATTCATGGAAAATGAACTGTATCCAAATTTTACTAGTTATAGAATCGCAAAAACAGACACAGGCAAAAATGTTCTGATAGATCTAATGCACCCCTTGCACAGTCCAAATTCACCACGCGGGCGGTGCATGTACCCCAGTTTGACGAATTGCGGCCGCAGGTTGTGGCAGTTCCTTCCCGCTGCAGGCATTATTGACGTGTGAGTTTTGTCTCTTTTTATGTAATGTTCGGGTGTTATGTGGCTTTACGCATCGTTCTGCATTTAATGTATTCTGCACCTGTGATGATGAAAATTCTTTTTTTGAAATGTGTGACGTGCAGTGATTTAAATCCGTAGTTTTGCTTTTATGTTTCAGTAAAACTTGGCAATGCTTTAAAGTTTTGCGCTGTCTCAAAAATACTTCACTGCAGACAACATTTTAGATAACCATTTCTTATTCCGGTTGGTTTGTGTTTTTTTGAGGAAAGAAACTGCACCGACCTTTGCTGCAGATTAAAACAATTGCATGTTCAGAAGCATAGTCACAATAAATATCCAGAAGGTGCTGAAGACCAGTGCCTCAGGTTAACGCTTCAATTAATCGGTGATTAAACGACTAAACGTCCGCTCAAGGCTAGTGGATCACCTACTTCCGCGTGTGTACTACATGCTTTTGCTAAACGCACGAATTCCTGCTCTCTCTCTCTCTCTTTGATACAGCAAAATTTACTCCAGTTAGCGGTGTATGAGCATGGCTGCAAAACTTTGAAGCGTTGCTAAGTACTACTGTTGAAACAATAATGCAAAACTACGGGTCATTTTGCGCTATTGTGCTTTTGTCACTAACAGAAGGGGACGCATTGGTTTTGGACTCTGCATCATAAAACATTCTTATGAATCATTAGAATTATATCCGACTTCAACATTTAAAAACTGACCATAGAGAATATAACCTCTCGCAAATTATAAACACATAATAAAAATTTGTCTAAGGAAAACAATGTTACCGTTGAGAATTGAAATCAAGCTACTCACGAAGACATGTAGCCTACGATTTCTTGCCTACTCGTACTAAATTGTTTTTGTGAGAAAATATGCGAGAAGTCAACCAACAAGTCATTGAAATTGGTGCTTCAGAATCTCATCCAGCTCTTTCAAAGTGATTCCCGCAGAAGCTTAGTCGGTTCCAAAAATGTTTCTCGGTACCCATTTGATTTTGTTTGAACGTAATTCTACCAATACGTTGTACTGTTGCAACCGGTACCCCATTTGATTCTGTGTGAATAATAGCTGAGGATGCCTGTTCAGCCGGCGAAATATACACCATGTAAACAGCATAGTCTCCGAATCATTGCTGTGGAAAGATTCTTTTCGATAGATACTACCACAGATGTATGATCAAATGACCAATTAATACAGACATCTAGTCAACAGCATGGACAGAACAGCAGTGCCTTTTGCACAACTACAAAAGATGAAGGGTCAAAAATATTTTACATCAAAATGAACCCTTTACAGCAGTGGTTCTCAACCAATTTTTTTGCTGAAGGGAGCTGTTGCAACCTCTCGGTTGGCGTTGCGTTGGGATATGCGCGAAGCAGGGACCGAGCTTAAGAGGGGGACAGGGGAACATGTCTTCCCCAACTTTTGGCCTGGAGGGGGACAACATCTTTTGTCCCCCCAACATTTTCTGATAAAAAATAATGTAGTTGTACAAATTTCACGATTACATTACTGTTGCAAATCACCAGCATAAAGCCAGGGAATAAATAAGAAAAATGAACATCATCACTGGATTATCTGCAGAAACAGTATACATATTTTCTATGCAAACTGAATCATCTGAATCAGCGTTTCGTAACCTTTTCTACCTCAGCACCCCTTTTGGTTACGCCTAAGCAGTTTATCACCCCCTGCCATTGGCCAACACCTAGCTACTTCAGGGATAAAGTAAAGACAAACGTATTCCTTTTACCTTTCGCCGCCACATATGTAACCTTCCCCAGCACCCCACAAAATTGATTTCTGCACCCAATGGGGGTGCTAGCACCCCATGGTAAGAAACCCTGATCGAAAGTATCATGATTGTTGATATTTGTGTTGGTTAATTTGAATTAACCAAACATGTTGTGCACATAAATTTCACTCAACCACAAATTCCTGCATTGATCTGTAGCCTGCAACGCGAATACGGTTGCTACTGCTAGTACTTACCAAAATATCTTGTAGCTTGTTTGTGAGTTGACCTGTATAGTCAGTGGTTCTGCATTAATGTGTTTGCATATTAAACGCAGTGCTAGATATAGTACCACTGCAAAGTACCAATTGCTATACCATCCTAAGCTGGGGGCGCACTTGCGCCACGAGCACTTCCAAAATATATAATTTCCGTAATTTGCCACCCATTTTGCCAATCATACTAAAAGGTCGTACTACGGTTGAGTGAACATGGCGACGTCAGCGAAACACAAACGTACAACGTTTTGTCTCCCCAAAGTTTTTTAGCAAACTCGGTCCCTATGCGCAACGTACTAACTAGGTTTATTTTTGTCGAAAACTGAGTAAGTATGCTGATTAGTGTTTGCAGTACAAAGCATCAGGATTGCAGTTGCGTTTCATAGTTTCGCGTCTAGTAAGCTGCAATCCGTTGTAATGTATGATTGGCTCAGTGGCGTACGCAGAAAATTTTCATGGCGGGTTTCATTCAGTGAGATAGGGTAGTCATTTGTATTTGTTGTGCGCTGTTTGTGACGTCACAATTTCACGTCATAGTCCTGTTTCCAAACCAACGTTTTCGCGAAGTTCGTTGACATAATATGCACGTTTTGCTATACATCCACTTTCCGTATTTTATGTGTCATTGCACTGAATATAACCTATTAGCGCTCCAAGTTAGGCTATCGGAGGAAAATACAACTAACGCTACGATACACAGTAACTGCAAAAATATCAGGCGGTGCGTTACAACAAGGGGTACAACACACTCATCAATTCGTCAGAGCAATTTACAGCGGAAAAATGAGGCTGCGCTAATGTCTTGTCGAATATGAGCAGTCGAACATAGAGTAAATGTGGGTGGACTGGCTGGCGCACACCCCGGTTTGAAAAATCGAATCTTGCTAAACTACACAAGAATTGAGAATGCGCATAAAGTACGCAAGAAAACTTTCGATTTTGCTGTTATTTTTCGAAGTCCAGCATACTTTTAGTTTTCCTTTTTTCCTGCTGAGACACAATAAATGGATGCTTCTATGTTAACAACTGCTGTTTTTGAGCTCGTGAAACAGTTTTGTGCTACAGAAATTGGTAGGCCTAATGCAGCCCATGCTGTCAGCGCTTGCACTGATCAGCCTTAGCAGACAAAATAAATGCAATTTTTCGGATATAGTGAACTATCGCCAAACACTATCTTAAACATGCATAGCCTAGTGGACGAAAGGTCTGCAAAAAGTGGTGAGATGGTTTTTGTACCCAGACGATAACCCAGATTCCCACTGAAACCTAATTATTACTTTTTGGCCCATTTACAATGTTCCTTGAAACTTGCATGCAAATTTATTCCGTGGCATTTGCAATAAGTCGACAAAGTAACAGGCAAAATATATGCGAAAACAATTAATCTCCTTTGTGCAGGTAATAAAGTTTTTGTAAAAAATCAAGCTCAAGGGTTTTTTTTTAATCCAATACCCCACTTGTGTACGTCCTT
>Ga0210059_1009920_pt1 | contig 14776 bp, 12 predicted proteins | sample Ectturendosymbi2_FD_188042 | JGI IMG/M metagenome (GOLD analysis project Ga0210059, IMG submission 188042) | Ecteinascidia turbinata endosymbiont from Florida, USA - Sample 2 (SPAdes) (version 2) | ecosystem: Host-associated > Tunicates > Ascidians > Unclassified | place: Key West, Florida...
GAACGGTTCGGATGTCGTGAATTTCCTGTCCACTCAATGATCTACAGATGGGTCAACAAGTTCAGAACCCATGGGACTGTGCATATCCTCAATCGTAAAAACACTAACAGACAATCACACTCTGGACGACCGAAATCATCAAGGACACCACACAACGTTGCTGCTGTCAAAGACTCTGTTGTCCACAGCCCAAGCAAATCTGTGCGTCGACAACGAGCGGTCTGTGACAAACAACACCGAGCGATATGTCCAGGTGCTTGGCACGTTCTGGACAGCACTTGGTCGACGGAGAGGGGACGCCAGGGTCCTCCAGTGGTTCCAGCAAGATGGTGCCACTCCCCAAACCTAAAACGAATCATTGGCATGGCTACAGCAGTGTTTCCCTGACTGACTGAGCAGCCGCTGGTGTGACCAGCAGTGATCGCCACATTCACCAGACTTGAACCCCTCAGATTTTTATACGTGCGGATACCTTAAGGACAGGGTGTGTGGCAACAACCCGCAGACTATCCCTGACCTGAAGGCAGCAATCACAGCAGCAATAAGAGCGATCCCAAGAGAGGAATGCGGGAGGATCATCGAGAATTTCGCCCGCCAGATCCAAATGTGCCTGCAGCGCGGTGAAGCTCATTTGGAGAACATTTTTGAGCGCCAGTGAAACAAAGAGTTTTTGTAGTACAGACTTGAAACTTTGGAGATGTCTGCTACACAGGCGTGACCAAAGGTAGCTGACATTTTGTGTCAATCTAAATACAATTTCCGAAGTTATTCGATTTTTGGTGATGATCGTTTTTTTTGTCACCCTGTAGAAAACACTTTGCTGCTTAATTTTTGCTTAGCAACGTGTGCAGTATTTTGGACGTTTTACGAATAGAATGTTGGTCTTGTCACAACGTGCACAAATCAAATCTATGAAACAGATGAAATTTTTGTCTAAGCAGACACAAAATAGAGGAAATTTCTATTTGCGACTGTAAGGGGGGAATTCCAAATTGTGACGTTATATTTCAAGGGGGTTAAACACTTGTGACGAAATGTGACAAAAGGGGGATGGGATAGATTTTTGCCCAAAATAGTGTGACGTCATTTATGGACGGCCCCATAACCACACAGACTCCTGCTACAGCCGAAATTGAAAAGTGAATCCGTATCTGGGTCCGGTTTTTCCCAAATTTTTGACTCCGGGTCCTGATCCGTGTCCGAAAGAAAAACGCAAAATCCTTCCGGAGCCGCCTCCAGTACCCGGATCAAAGTTACTATAAAGTCTTTATATTAATTTTGCCCCGGATTCGTTCCCAATTCTGGCGCCACCAGTTCTTTCCCGCGAATCATAACCAAATATCTCGTCACAACTGCCACGCTTTCCAGTCTGGATCAGTCTATCAGTCTGATCAGCCTCAAGCGACTGTCTATCAAGTCTCAATGCAACGTGGTGTCATGTTGCATTTGTAAATTATGAGTTGTGGAGGTTAGAGTCGAGACGTGGTGTTGCTGTGACTATTTTTCTGTAATTTATATTTTAGTGTGCATGAAGATCAATTAGTATCTATTAATTACCAGTTAGAGCTTAAATTCATCAGTTAGGTACCCTGTAAATAGCGGAACTCCGTGAAAAGCGGAGCTTGGTTGCGGAGGTTTGATGACGTAACCGGAGTCGCCAAAACCGATATTTTGCGTTGAGCAATGGGAACTAAACGGTAGTAAAAATAATTTCATTGCAAAAGGTGATATCACACTACGGTAAAAGAAGTCTATTCTGAAGTTTGATAATTCTTGCTTGTGTGAGTTTCACAACGGTTCGGGTAGAAAAAATAGGTTTCAACAGTTGTGAATGTGCAAAATTTTTAAACATGCAAACATACATGTATTAGATGTTTGGGGGAAGTGCATATTTATTTGCAGTAATAAAATATTTTTCCTTTGCTTTTTTTATGTTTATTCCTTTTGCAACGTTACTTTTTTCCACTCCGGTTACGTCATCAAACCTCCGCAACCAAGCTCCACTATTTACGGAGCTCCGCCTTTTACAGGCAACCATCAGTTACTGTCAAATGGATGTAGCAAGCCTAGCAGCTTTAAGTTATTTTGTGATTGCAAGTCGAATTGGTAATATTGCTTTATGCGACATGTTTCATTGCATGAACTTTGTTGACTGCATTTTCTGGATCTGAGTTTTAGTGCCATTTTTTGGTTACATGATCTATGTTTCTACTTTTCCCTGTGTCTATTACTATTGACAGTAGCAATTTTTTTGCACAAAATTTTATGAAACTTAAGAACATGAAACAAAACAGTCAATGGTTGCATTTTTTCCGTCCAATGAGAATAGTAAATTTTAAATGTCAATTAAATTATTTGGCAAGCCAGGCAGAGTAGAAGGTCTGGCGACCCAAATTTGGATCGTGTCGTGGCCCACTGAACTTACGGACCCCTAATTAAGTCGAATAGCAAACTTATCTAATAAGGTATATGGTTCTTGAGGTATGCTTTAGCTATTGGTATATACTTGTATGATATGTTTGTCATAGTTTTCAAGAGTTCTTAAGTTATACAGAAATCACAACACATGAAAAAAAAACAATAAAATTATACAGACCATGATGGAGTACCGCCATTGTGTGTGTGTTCGACCAGGCACATAGCACCCCAAATGGGGTTAAACACTAACAGATAGAGGTAAAGACAGATTACAAAAAGGTTTAACAGTAAACACAGTAAAGTAATACAGTAGTGTTTGTACATGAAAAATAAACAAAATGAGGTTAGTCAGGATGGCTGAAAAGGGGAGCAAAACAATACTGCACGGAGGCTTTGCAAAAAGCATAAAAAACATACTGAAGACAATAAAGCTGACAGAAAACACAGACATTCAGAAGGCAATGGCTGTTCATTGAACAAAGGCAAGTGATGGGCAGGAACGGAAGACTGGTTAATGAACTGAGGGTGGCTAACATCAGATCACTCGATCTTATTTCATCGTACTGAGCAAAACCCAGAAATGTGCAATGTAGCGCAATATGTTGCTTGCTAAAAGGCCAATGAAAGAAATAAAATGTAGATCTAGATGAGAATAGTGTACTGTTTTGTGCAAAATAGTTTTGGACAAATTTATTAAATTTTTGTGAAATAGTGGAAATTTTGAGCTCAACTTTGGGAATTTCTACTGTAGTCAATATTTGTGTGAACCCACCCTGTCTGACTCCTTATCCAAACTTGGCAAAAAGCAATGCGGCAACCATAACCAAACAAAGACACATAGCAGAGGCAAATATCAATGGATAACACTAAACGGAGGGCCGGCTGGGCTGGAGGGCCGTGTTTCCAAATAAAAAACAAGAATTTTTTGCAAGCTGCACAGAAGGGCAGGCCGGCAGGTTGCATACAGGGTGGGCCAGTGGGCTCCACATTAGCATGGGCTGGCGGGCTGCACATTAATTAAGCTGATCTGCGGAAAAGGGCAGGCCGGAGTGTTGCCTTTTTGTGCAGCCGCCAGTCCGTCCTTCTGTGCAGCCTGCCGAAAATTCACGTTTTTCATTTGGAAACACGGCCCGTTAGCCCTCCAATTAGTGTTATCCAAATAAATGCTTATCCACACAAATTATGAAGAAGCAATACAATTACCCTTGAAGCAATGGAGTGCCATAGTGACATGCATTTCCCAACAGACACCATAGTATCCCCGAACAAGGTTTAGAATACAAGGGTGGAAACAGATTACCAAAGGTTCAACAATACTACTGTTTTCTTTTCTTCACTGAGACATTTCCTTCGGTCATTTTTTGCTGAGATGTTTTGGTAACTGAAACGTTTCGGCCATTTGTCTCACAGTTTTGTTGAAACACAAGGGTTTAAACAGATTGCAATAAGTTTAGTTTATGTAGGCATATGAAAAGGAAAACAAGGTTAATAAGGCATTCTGACAAATTTTATGATTAGGCCATGTTTTTTTGTCTAGCCTAAATAAATGGTGCTTGGCTAGATCCTGAACTTTGCCTTGTCCATAGTATGCAAAATAAGTTAATGAAGGATGAAACTAGTATTTTGTTTATCATCATCGCTTGGAGCTTTTTGTTATAAACAGCAGCGAATGAAAGCTTTGTACACTTTGTGTAAGTGTTGTTTCATTGTCATATCACAATTGTATGCTGTGCGTGTGTTAGATCTCGTGGCCAAGTGTTATATCAACATCTAACAGCACTTAGTTATTGTCAAATAAGTGTGATTTTGTGTCAGGTTGCAGGTATGTGTGATAATGATATATATGATGAAATTAATAATTGTGTTTATTGATGACTTACCAAAAAGTCTTGTAGTGGTTAGAAGAATTGATAAAAACACCAGAATTAGTTAGTCCTTAACACGTTGCGAGCCAGCGTATGATATACCCGTACTTTAAAATCAAGCACGACACGAGTCACAATTTTTGCGTCACTTTGCAATTCCATAACTTGCTAGACGATTGAGCACCCTCAAAATATGTAGCAAGTCTTGTAGTCTGGATCAAATTAAAGTTGTGGATTTCAATTTTTTTGTGGATGACATCATAAGTGCGGTAGATTTAGGCTTTTATGGCCCAGGTTACTAGGCCCTGGGTGCCAATGCCAAAAGGCAATTTTTGACCCAAATTTTCAGTGGAAACTAGGCTATAATATGAGTCTTTAGAGTCCTTAATTGGCTTTTTAGCGCACTTCTAGTTCAAAAGTTATGTCCTAAAAACAACAAATTAATTGATTAATCCACTAATTGATTGGTTAGTTAAGTTATTGTTTTTAGGTTGTAACTTTATAACCAGAAATGCAAGATGGCAAATCAAAGGCTCTAAAGACACATATTATAACCTAGTTTCCAATAAAGCTTGAGTCAAAAATTGGCTTTTTGGTGCCCAGGGCCTGGTAACCTGGGCCAAAAAGCCAAAACCTACCCCACTTATGACGTTACCCACAAAAATAAACAATCCAAAACTTTGCAATTTGTTATAATAGACTTACAGCATCTTCTGAGCACTTGAACAGATCTCTAGCTTAATCGGCTGGCGAGTTATGTTGGTGCAAAGTGATGTTAAAAAAGTAACTCATGCCGGTCTTAAAGGTAAATCCACCCAGCACCAACAGTGTTAACTGTAAACAACAACCATAATTTACTCTGATAATTTTACTAGAATTTACTATTAGTATTTTACTAAAAAGCAACTGCTGATTTTGTAGCACTGGCTGTGTTAGTTGTAAGCCATGAGTGCTTTCAAAGTTGATGAGGTTAAAATGAGGGAGAGGATGTATAGAGCAATCATCGGGCAATTGCTGAATGATGGTTACATGGGCGTTGCCAAATCACTGACATCACAAGTAAAGCCACTGCAAGCATGTGTTCCATCTGACAATTTATTCAAAGCATTTAATGCTGGTGTATTCCAGGTATGTTCTATGAAAGTGTAGAATATTTTTTGTTGAAACCTGGGTCTTTCCACAGATGAATTGTTATGAAATCTGTGACCTTATTCAACAATCGTTAGCTGCGGCATAAAAATATTTTATATATGTGAGTTATATCTATGAGGTAACTTTTCAGGACAACTCTATCAGCCTATTTTTGTACTCATTCACTCAATGACTGTTTTTATAGTTGAAATGTTGTAATAAATTTCTTGGTTAAAAAGGCATAAGGTCCCTTCAATTACAAAAAGTATTACTCATCTTCCAGTAGTTCTGAATAAAAGTTTTTCAAAATTTTCTGTTCACAGTAAATAATCAAACTTGTGAAACAGAACATAATGATCAATAATTGTTTCAGCCAAGTCACATTGACTATGTAAAGCATTAAATGAGCGTCATTGTGGTAGGTCACTCCATTAAAATCATGGGTGGTTGTTATTTATATGTTGATTTTCTCTTAGACATTATGCTAAAAAACAAGCATTTTGTATTAACTGATTTCATGTAGTCTTTTGAAATTTGTATGGTTTTTCAAAAGAAAACATATTAAGAAGTTCTCACTATTATGAAGAATTGTTTAAACAACACGGTGTATTAATGGATGTGTTGACTAGCTTTGTATTTGGTGAAATACACAATTTGCGTTCAGTTAAGTATTTTGCAAATTGTTCATTTTTAGTGAACAAAATGTGCGTTATATGATATTAGATTTCTAATTTTTCTGTCAGTGTAAGTTTCACATTGTAGGCAAATAAACACATTAGTTTGTGCAAAGTTTTTGAAATCCAAACTTTTGTTAGATACTGCCTTCATGTTCTTTTCAACCTGTTGTGTTGCTCTTGCAAAAACAATTTGTTGTATAAGTTAGAAGCATTACAGATTTGAAATGCAGTATGACTAAAATTCCTTTTGAACTTCCTTTCATATTGTCTGTGTATGACTGGCATATGCTGTGTGCATTCCTTAGTGATTCACACAAGAGTTTTCATAAACCTTTCTGTATTTGTACTAAATGACCAATTTAAACTTTTTAGCTTGTATAGGTAGAGAAAGAAAAAGAAGAAAGAGTCTATAATTATGTCGATACTGTGGCACCTGGCAGTGGAATTGACTTGGAATTTGAAAGTGATGTCCAGGTATAAAAAGTGTGTGCACTGGTCTTTAGCTCTTTATCGTGGATCACAAGTCTGCAGCAACCATAGTCTTATTGTACTGTTCTGGATTAATGTTTTGCATTTAGATTATATCTCCTGAAATAGTTCAGTATGAAACATGCTACGTCACTGCACACAAGGCACCATGCCGAGCAGCTACGTTTTCAAGAAATGGACAGTATGTTGCTACTGGTTCAGTGGATACTTCCATCAAGATATTGGTGAGAATGGTTTTCTTATGAACCTTGCAGTATTGAGTTTTTCATTGTTTTTTTTCTGTAGCTTTTTATTTTAAAATGGTAGTAATTTTAGAGGTGCCGAGAACTTCACTCAATTTGATATAAAACGTGGTACACTCCTTCTTTCACACAACAATGTAAGCTTCTTTGTTGACAATACCAAGTGTCGAATATATGTTTTTAGTAAATTTTTGATGGCATATGTTTTGGTAAGGAAAAGTGGTTGACAGCAACTGTGCTGTCACACTTAGCCTTGTGTTGACAAATTGACACACTGCCCATCTGATTTTGTGTGCATTGCCTAGCATTTGGCAAGAAAATAAGAAAAAACTGGAAGGCTGCTTCAAATCTGCTAAAAAATCTGAATTTATAGCAATTTTATCACCACTTCTTCAGTTCTATCGTAAATATTTGTTGAAACAAGTGCCATTGCAGCTTTTAGAGTATAATTTTTCACGGTTCTAATCAAATTCGACGTTTGGTCAACTTTTGTATCACTTTGCTGCAGAAAGTTTCGCTGGCAAACTTCTAAGTTGCAGTGCCACTGTTTGTCCTTTGCTAGCGCTTCTGTTCGTTTACTTTCTCGTTAAAGGATGTTGAGAGAATGATGGCCAAAAGCCTGCAGCCAGCAGACATCAATGCAATGCTGGAGCAGGCGTCGCAACCCGGCATGGGCGACCACCCAGTCATAAGAACACTGTACGATCATGTTGACGAAGTTACGTGCGTTGATTTTCATCCCACCGAACAGGTCACCCAAACACGCTGTGTTTTTTTGAATTTGGCTGACTTGCAAGCGTGTGTTGTTTTCTTACAAAAATGAGCTTCGCGAATGACGTCAAAAGTTTGAAGAAGTTTTGATGTGGTGCTTAGTAATACTGCGTAACGTTGGTTGATATCGATGTTACATACTGCTCACTTAATATTGCATTTTACCGTTAATGACTTCCTAAGTTGCGAGAGTTCAGGAAGGCCTAGTTTCAATATCATTCTACTCCCTCATATTTTACAAACGGTTGGATTTGACGACTCAGCTATATTTGAATGAGCATGTCATCTCAAACATTATTGCGTGTCGCTGCAATTACTTCATCCTCAAAAATTTGCTCGTGAGTTAACCAGACGTCGAAGTGTTACGAATATGGGTGGAGGAACTAGGGGCCACATGGACCTAGGCTTCCCACTTTTTTCTGAGGGGGCCTGGCCCCCTGCTTTTAAATTTCGAAACTAGTTACATTTACGTACTCAAGTCAGCGTAGCGCAGATAGATGGGGTTGTTGAGGGCTTATAAATTGCTTAAACATGCTGACAAAAGTTACAGACGTCATATTTCAATGCTTGTCACGTCACAGTTGCCAATTCAAACTACAACAATTTAGCATAGTTGATTTCCACGTGCATTTCTGCCCCCCGCTTTGAACAAGGTTTCTCCACCACTGGTTACGAGGTAAAATCTTTCAAACATATCACCCTTTTAGTGTATCGCTTCGTGCATTCCAATCCGACGCGACAAAGTTAATAATTTTTGATACGTTTCTCATTCGCAGATCGTTGTGTCTGGAGCCAGGGATTTTACAGTAAAAGTTTTCGACTTCACGAAAAGCTCAGCCAAGCGGGCTTCAAAAACCATCAAGGAAGTTGACATGGTCAGAGCGGTTGCTGTTCACCCTGTCGGTACGCGGCGTGCTATTCTGAAACACCTAACAGGATATTGTTTTTTAAGTCTTCGCTTGAAGCATCTTGCATTCCATCTGTTTGATGGGCATCACTACCAACTTTTTAACAAACGTATACGGGACGCAGAGTTTAAATCATTCGTTTTCATGGTGTCGTTAAAGTAATAGGGAAGTTGTCATTAGATCTTCGAACTCTTGCGTAGTTTTATCAAAGTTTTGCTGGTGGCGGGCGGGTTGCTAATGAGCTGCATTGCTGGATAACTGCTTCCACCCTGCTCACGTTAATGCTTTAGCGACGGCTTCCCGGGCTGGCTTCATTGTCGATCGATCGGAGGAGAAATGTAGCCGAAGTCTGTTGACGCTGTTCTGCAAGTGACTTTAGCAGCATGTAGGTGTGAGAGTGGGGTTAATTTTTTCTACCAACCGCCCATTATATTAAACAGATTTGAGCTAAAAAAAGTTAAAAATTCAGTAATTTTTAATAGAATCATCTGAACTTTTAAAGTTTTCTCGAGAGAAACATTTTGACCCAGTGTGTAAAATATACACATAATATACGTCCTGATGCACACAGCATTCAGCAGAAAAAGCAAATTTTCCGGAGATACAATAGACTGCCAATTACTGATGCATCCTGGTTTCTGCCGCATAAAAGTAACTGTAGATTTGAGTTTTGGATTGCCACGAAATTGTCGAAACTGTTTGCATGTTTAACAAAATCTGCCCGATTCGTTTTCCCGGTCCTTTGAACCTTGCGCACGAAAGATAGAATTTTTCAGGCGACTACGTGCTCGTGGGCACCTACCATCCCGTAATCCGACTGTACAACCTCGAAACCTTCCAATGCTTCGTTGGAAGTCAGCCGGCTGATCAGCACAAGCGAGCCATCAACTGTCTCGGCTTCAGTCCGACAGGAAACTTGTTTGCATCTGGCAGCAAAGACGGTGCTCTTAAGGTAAGAGCGTTCAGTTACGTTTACACTCGGTTTTTGTACCCTTTGGTGCACCATCACGGTCTGCGCCGTGGGCACACAAGTAAGCGATTTCCGCAGTGAATGGCCAGTTAGTGGCAGCACTGCGCGTCAACTGTTCCCTTGCATCCATTAACGAGGCTGGACATGCCCGATTTTCAAGTCTTCGGTGTGGCCCGACCGGGAATTGAACCCTCACTACCAGCTTTGTTAGGGCGTGCTCAACCAATTGCACCAATTTGCGCGGTGCTGCCGTTAACTCGTCGCCATCGCTGCAGCATTCACTACGAAATTACCCGCATGGTCCACGTCGCCAGCAAGCGAAGATGGGCGCCGCAGACCACTTAACGTTCATGTATTAAATGTTCCTATCTTGTGTAAGCGATAAATGTTTGGCCAGGCCATATTGAAATTAACAGCAACCTGAACTCTTTAGGACACAGTATGCGACAGACTGCTGGGGCCTTTAACGGTGAACCCAGTTCAAACACAAGCACCGCTCATCGAGAAGCACATCCGGCAGCGAACCACTATTTGAAACGATTGTTAAATTTCTGTCAGCGACGTTTTTGTAAAGAGTCCACGACATCTGGCTTGTTTTTCCTGCTGCAGCAAAGCTCAGCGTAAAAGACACGTTGCGAATACATCGCTTGCGAGAAAAGTCCTGTACCTGCTTATGTTGCAACAACAGTTAGAACGGAATTACCGCCGTGTCTCTCACGCCACCGCTTTGTAAGAAACGCACTCCGTGCCTTGTAAATACACGCTCAGTGTCCGTGAGAGATGCTGTCGCTTTCGAAGGCGAACTTTTTCTTCGGTTTCACAAACTTCACCTGGCAGCAGTCAACGAACACGGCTACCCTACTGTTTGCCAGGTCTGGGACGGAGTGAGCAACCGCTGCGTGAACACCAACGTCGGCGCACACGACGGCGACGAAGTTTGCTCGGCGGTGTTTTCCCGTAACGGCAAGTACCTGCTGACCAGCGGCAAAGACAGTGTGGCGCGCTTGTGGGATCTCGCTTCGCCCGGACAGCCTGTGATTGTTTACACGGGAGCGGAGCTGAGCGGCAAGCAGGTACGACGAGTTGGCTGTTTGGTTGTGGTTTGTGTGCAAAGGTTTCGAATAGAAATGGGTAAAGTGAAGCAAATCTGCTTGAGGTTTGCGTGACTCAGTTCGTCCTTGTTTTCATGAGAAGCTAGAGCCAGAGCTCGCAAACGTTATTTTTAAGGTTTTGACTGGACATGGGGCGTGCCTGTTAATTGCACTAGAACAGGGGTGTACAGTGTTTTGCTGTTGCCGGCCGCATTACCTTTATTTATATGAAATACGGTCGCCAATGAGTTCGAGTTATATTTATGACATACTGCCAAGTGCCAACCAACATGGAACACATTCAAACACAAATTGCGTATTCATTCTATAACTCCTTGTGACATCATCATCCAGATCGTGTCGACTGATTTTTTGCCTTGTGCTTGTTTTGCTTCAATATGCGCCAGCACGGCCGCCAAATCTTAAGTTTTAAATTACATGTGGACGGCCGCAAATTTCAGTATCGAAGGCCGACAGTAGAAAAGCTGTTGGTATTGTGTAGGACGCCAGTAGGAGTCTACTAGTTTGTAAGTTTGCGCTGGTGGCCATTGACGTGTGAGCACAATCTTCCGCCTCTGTCTCTCTCAGAAAATGCTGCCTCCTATTAGGCTACAACATGGTGATATCAGTTGAATATACAGGCAATCTATTGAACCAGAAAGCTATTTTTGGTTGTTTCCCAAAGTAAAAATTGAGAAATTTGAAGCCAGCAATAAACGAACAAAGTTGAACGCAAGAAACACGGAAGGAGTTACTAGGCAACGGCAGAGATCTCGAACTAATTGACTTTGACTGTATGAGACGTTTCAATGACATAACACAATCATTAGTGATGTCACCATATTTTGAGATTTCGTATCTGCTAGGAGCTCATCGCTTTCCTCTGAGTGTATTCACTTTTCTTTCTGAGAAGGGTTTCGAAGAGCTGGCAAATTTTAGGTTGTTTTCCTGATACTTTCTTCACTCTTCCCCAGCTCTTTCTGAAAGTTGCGCCATTCCCTTATCCACTTCATTTTCACGTTGATATCCTAGCAGTCCATAATAAGATAGCTTGTAATTATCTAGTCTTTACAATGTATTATGTAATTACTATAATTAGGCTAGCCAACTTAATGTTTTCATGACTTTTTCCGTTACAACTGTAAAGCAAAACATCGGACAAAATGGTTTAGTGATATTTCTTTCCAGGAGTTTGATTTATAATATGAATAGCTATATAAAGAATAGTTCGTTTGCTATTGAACATACTCAGCCTTACATAGAAAAATGGATGATTATAATTGCTTCCTTTTCATTAGATCACGGGTTCCCAGCGTATTTTACTTCTGCCCCCCTAAACAATTGTTCTGATCATCCACACCCTACAATTTATAATCACGAATTAGCTTTCAAACGTTACGAAAGGAAATTTAATTTTTTAAATGTGAAGATTTTCACATCTCTACAAATTAACAAAAACACTTCACAAGAAACACAATTCATTCCAATGTGTTTTCCATTCTTAATACCAAAAAAAATTTTTTCAAAAAAACGTTCATGAATTTGTTTCCCCGTTGAAGTTTGCGAATAAACCATGTTGCAGTTGTTGCACATTTATGTGTCGCCAAGGGCGCACGCAAGGGGGGGTTTGGGGTTAACCCCCCCTTGAGCTTGATCTTTTACAAAACTTTATTACCTGCGCAAAGGAGATTAATTGTTTTCGCATACTATTCCTTGTTAATTTGTCGATGTAATGCAAATACCACAGAATAAATTTGCATGCAAATTTCAAGGAACATTGCAAATGGGCCGAAAAGTAATAATTATATTTTGGTGGGAATTCGGGCTATCGTCTGCGTCCAGAAACTATTTCACCACTTTTTGCAAACCCTCCATCCACTACGCGTGTTTAAGATTGTGTTCCGCGATAGTTCACTTTATCCGAAACAGTTGTCTTTATTTTGTCTGCTAAGGCTGATCAGCGCAAGCGCTGACGGCAATGGCTGCATTAGCAATTTCTGTAGCATGATAGAACTGCTGCATGAGCTCGAAAGCCGCAGTTGTTAACATTAGAAGCATTCAGGCATTTGATGTCTCAGCAGGGAAAAAGGAAAACTAAACCTTTGCTGGACTTCCACGCCCGTAACCAGCTTGAGACACCGGGGTGGGCGAAACGTTTTCTAAGAGGGGGACAAATTTTATAAACCATGTCCAATAGTTTCAAAATACGTCCAACACATTTTTCCGGGGGAGGGTGAAAATTTTTCTAGGGGAGGCTTCGCCCCCTGGTTACGGGCCTGTGGACTTCTACATAACAAAAAACACACGTTTTCTTGATTACTTTCTACGCATTTTCAACTCTTGTGTAGTTTAGCAAAATTCGATCTTGCAAACCAGGGTGTGGCCAGCCAGTCCAGCCGCACACCTTCAATTCTCAACTGCTCGTATTTGACGAGACCTTAGCGCAGCCTCATTTTGCAGTTGTAAATTGCTCTGACGTAGTGATGAGTGTGTTTCACTCCCCTGTTTCAACACGCAGCCTGATATTTTTGCAGTTATGAACTGCTGTGTCGTAGCGTTGAGTTTGTTTTTCTCCAATAGTCTAACCATAGGCCTAGCCAGGGAGGGGTCAAAGGGGCCATGCCCCCCCGAATTTTTAGAAAATATAGTCATTTTGTGCTTTGAGAAGCGCTTTTTCAAACAAAATAGTGTTGGTTTGGAAACATGAAAATGACGTCAAATTGTGACGTCACAAACAGTGACACACCATATGACCCTGAACCAAAACCCTCCCGTGAAACTTTTCTGCGTACGCCACTGTGTGTCGCATGTTTTTTTTACTGTTTTTTCATTCTACTTTGGGTAAACGAGTTAAGCAGTGAATAATTTAACAATTTTGATTCAGATTTTTTTGAAACAAGTCTTATCTTGAGCTCTAACCTGAGCCCATTACAAATGCAGTGAATGCAAAAGCGTCAGTATACAGCATTCTCCCAAAATCTGTGTTGTTCCCAGTTTGCTTCCAGAAAAGTTAAAAGCTCTTACTAACCTACCAAGTCATAGGCGTAGCCATGGGGGACCTAGGGGGCCATGCACCCCAAAGTTTCAGAACATATAGTCATTTTGTGCTTTGAGAGACGGTATCCCAAACAAAAATAGTGTTATTCGCATAAAATCAAATATTTCCCCCAATTTTTTTGGCCCCTCACAAATTTTTGGGCTCACTACGCTACTGTATCAAGTACTGAAAAATGGGAAGCAGTCCTTTGGCTAATGTCAAGAGTTACAGCTACAACACACATTTAACCTATTTAATTCTAGGAACAATCATTCTGATGCGAGTTTAACCCCACAGAAATGGTACATCTGCTAAAAGCTTTATTGCGAACATGCGTGATAACCTTTCGTAATGCTTTGTGATCTAATATTCCACGCCCCACCTATGATATCTATTCACTGTACTGAAGCGATGATTCATTAGATAAAAATGTGAACACGCAACATGAATTTACGACGTGTTTTTGTTCGCAACCGTCAACAGTAAACATTTCGCTGGCGGAGTTGTGCACAGTAAAAAAAATTTGTCGTGAAAAAAGTTTTCTTCAAAAGATTTTAACTGAGAAAATAAAACAAAATTTCACATGGAGCAAACGGTCCACCATACACATGCTTGCAATGCATGTTTGCCGACTTCTGTTTCCATAATAACGTAGCAATAGACCAGGCAGATGATTTTTAACAACTTACAATATTTTTTTCTATTTGAGATCTTCAAAAAAATCGAGACGTGAGCGTAATGTCTAACAGGTTTTCGTTGTGCATGGTGACATGCTTCAAACACCCCATGCTGTGGATGAAAATACAGGCAATTTTTAGCGTGTGTTCCGTGGTACCTCACCTAGCTAGCCCGCACCCTAGCTTGGAAATTGCCCACGTGACATCATGTCTTTGCAATCAGTAGAAACATAAGAAATGCCATTGCCAATTCGCTCCGCACTTGCGGAGCATAACTCAGTGGAAGGGGGGTGACTAGGTTTTGACGCCATAGCAGCCACCAGGCTCCTACAGTCATTTTGTTGAAGGCGCTGGCCTGCAACGTGGGGGATTCCCGCCAAGTTCCGTGGAAATCTGTGATTAAAAGATTTCACGACCTCCCATCGCGCATTGTCAGCAGGTTTTTTTGTCTCGCGCAGGTTCATCGAGCGCAGGCCGTGTTCAATCACACCGAAGACTAC
>Ga0210059_1009921_pt1 | contig 14776 bp, 11 predicted proteins | sample Ectturendosymbi2_FD_188042 | JGI IMG/M metagenome (GOLD analysis project Ga0210059, IMG submission 188042) | Ecteinascidia turbinata endosymbiont from Florida, USA - Sample 2 (SPAdes) (version 2) | ecosystem: Host-associated > Tunicates > Ascidians > Unclassified | place: Key West, Florida...
CCCTCCTGGTTTTTGGCCCCCTGCTGTTACATTCTGGCGACGGGCCTGTTTATCAGATATACAGGATCAGTTTCTCGCATGTGTTGTGTTCGCTTGCATGTGTGCAGAGATGCAGTGAGCCGCGTGGCTGTATTCTCCAATTCTGAACGATGTCATTAACATTACCAGGGGGTTTTTTAAGGCGTTTTAGGGACCCGATTCGGGTCCCTAGAATTTCAAATCGGGTCCCTAGAATCAGAGAAAACTATCATCGGGTCCCTAAAATCAGATAAAATCGGGTCCCTAGAATCAGAGAAATCGGGTCCCTACTGATCCAAACCGGGTTTCTAACATTTTCGTTAAAAAAAACCCTGACATTACCAGCGCAACGTTGTCTACGTGCATTGCGGTTTAATTCTATTGGAATGGAAACCGGTAGGTCTGGTTTAGTAAAACATTATGAAACAAAAGAAGGAAGCTGTACTGTTTAACGAGTAACGACAGGTAAAACTTGGCTAACATGAGTGGTTCCAAACCTGCGTCTGCGAAAGTGAAGCAAGAGATCGAAAGTGAAGCAAGAGATCAACGAGTAATAGATTCAGTAGCGGACACAGGCTGATCTGGTGGAAGGGGGGTGCGATGTCGATTTGCAATCCAATGCTTCACAGGACCATATTGCGTTAATCAACCACTTTCGCATACGTACATTTACGAGGAAACAAGTCTAAGCTTGGTTTAGAAGGAGTTTGAGTGATAAAACTGGTTAAACTTTAACACTGCACAGCTAATGAACCAACAAGCAAGGTGGCACATAACAACGATCTGACGTAGTCAATGGCGTCGGCGCAGGTACATCGAGATAGACAGTTGAGGTGATGACATAATACTAATTCTCATTGTAGGTTACGTTTGTTACATCACAATTACCGGTGGCAGTAGCCAGCATAGCGCAGTAGCGCTGTTTGATTTGTTTGTTGCAGCAAGTGAGCATATACTCACTTGGATGCGGATTAGATCAGTGCTCTTCAAATGGGGAACCTTATAGTTTTTAACTGTCGTTTGGAATAGTCTGCAACACCCATAGTAACTTGTGTATAACATTTGTTATTGCAGGCAAATTTGATGAAATAACAAGAAGCGGGTTGATTCTGTATATTTTGAAACCGAAATTAAGAGAACGGAAAGAAACAAACAATTCGTAATGAGTGAAAGCACTAAAGTAACGAAAAAACGAAAGCGAGAAAGCACGATCATTCACGGGCGTCCGCAAAAATTCTTCCAGGGGGGGCAACGTCGACATTTTGTTTATCATTTTCAAATTGCTGACGATCAGTGTCCCTCAAAGATAATTTTACACTGAGCAAATATTTGTTGTAGTGGGCATGATTATTTTAGGGCTGAGTAAGTGGAGTTTGCAATGAATTACAAACGTTGTGAATTACATATTAAATATACAATCTTATCAAAATACGAACGAAATATATATTTCATTCAAATAGCTCCTTGTATTCGGTGGAGTTTCCATTGCTTTGGAATGTTGCAAGTGCGCGAGAATGAGATTTCACTGCGCAACAGTTCTGGTGGTCCTGAGTATTTGTGCACCTTAGAGGGAACATTGCTGACGATGCAATGCAAATGGACGTTCACAAAACTCTTTATCCTTTCTACACTAGAAAGAAAATGCCCCACGTTACGGTAACAATCACAAAAAAACGCTTCGTTGGCAGAAATAGCCAGGTATATTAGTATTATGACAATTTACACAGTAAGCTATCTGCAGATTTTTAACGCAAGGCATTTCTTTTCAAGTAAGCATTGCAATGATTTGTAAAGAAGGAAGCATTGGATTGCCATGGTTTTGAACGAAAGCACAAATCAAGACTTCATTTTACTTAGCAAACAGGGACGCACCCAGCTGATGTATTAAACTGAACTCACAACTGAACATGTTTTCGAAAATATGGGGGGAATTGTCCGGTTGCTCTCCGCCTGATTGCGGGATCAGCTGGCAAGACTTGTCGGTATCACTTAGAACAGTGGTTTTTAAACTTTCATGAGCCGGGGACCTTTTCAAAAGACTCTCAACACTTGTGCCCCCTGCTCATCAATAAAAATACCTAGTTTCAGTCTCTGCCTCAGCTCGTGGCCCCTATTCGGCCTCTGCACATGGCACGCGGAGAACAGCTCCGTGGTCCCCAAGGGGTGGCGAGGGCCCCGTTTGAGAAACTCTGACTTAGAAACAAGAGCTGCAAACGTGTGGGATCTCGTCCACAGCGATCAATAAAACCTTGCTGCACAAAGCGGACAATTAAGTAGACTTGTATGTGTTGACACGACTACGGACAAACTTACTAAAATTAGAACACCATGCAGGTTTTGTAAAATTGACCAGATGAATTATGAAAACTCGCCATAGCAAATATAGCTTTGCACTCAGTACTCACTCAGATGTCAGAACTAAACCTTAACGATTAAGACGTATTCACACAAGCCAGCATAGATGTATTCTGCTGTAACAGGCCACATAATTTTATATTGCATGAAAAGAAGCCTGCATAAGTGTAGTTTGACACTCAGGCACATTGGTCACACTCCCACTGAGAATGGATTTTTAAACTTATGGAAGCATTGCTATAGACTCACTCATGCTTCTTTTCACAAAGTATAATAATACGTGGCTTACCGCTATCAGCATGTCACTTCTCGCTGCATTACCTGCCAAGATGTCTGCGTTCAAAGGTCTCATGCAACATAACGCCTGCCACCGGCAATACAAAGTGAACCTTTGCAGATTTGTTGCCCTGTCATTGTTCCGCAACAAAGACCAACAGTAGAACAATCCGCTCCCGACTTTCGTAACCCACCTCTGCAGGCAAAAGAGGGGACATGAGTGAACTGCAAGCTCATCACTGCATGGCACCATAACTGTGAACCTGACTCAAGAGGATTTTTTGGACTCTTTTGGTCATTTTTTGGACATTTTGTGTTTATGTTGAAAAGAATAAAAGTGATATAACAAAACGTAGCAAACGTAGTGGCGAGGACATTTGCAGATTTTGGGCTTATGGGAATGATAATCTTAACAGCCTTCATTTACCCACTCTATGACCCATTACAGACTGGTCGTTTTTTCAGCAAGGGCAGCGATTGGCCAAATGTTAACCTAGGCTGCTACGTTTTGTATGCATGATAGTCTTTTGTCTTGTCTAATGAGTGCTACTTAATACTGATAAGGGTTACTTAATACTGGTAAGGGTTAAGCCTACTTAATACTGATAAGATTTCGTCGCCGACGGTGCCAAATATAACAGGTTCTGGTTTGGCGCGCAACATTGAAACACAAGTGAAGCATTTCCCAGAAATAAGAGGTTTCAGAGTGTACTGAGAACTAAAAAGGTGTCTGAAATGGCACAATGACTAAAAGAAGCTTTGAAATGTGCCGTGTTGAAACAGACAAATACAAGAGGTAGTTGAGATGAAATGCCAAATATAAGAGGTTTTGAAATTTAGCATGTCGAAAATGACAAATATAGGGGGTATTTAAAAGGAGGTAGTAAGAGGAGGTATTTAAGAGAAAATGCCAAATGTAAGAGGTTTTGGAATGCAACGAATAGAAACTGCCAAACGTAAAAATTGTATTTGTACTGCACGACATATACGCTAAGAACAAACGGGCGCACAGGAAAAGAATATTACGATCAATGCAAGAAAAAACTAGGGTTGAACTACGCTATCAAGTCTCAACTGTTAAATTTCGAAATGCTTTTAGCTTGTTTACTCGCTATCCTGTTAAAACACAAAACCTGAAGGAGGTGAAGAAAATCATTTGGTGGCGTGCTTACTTCTACAGCCATTCCAAGACGGTACTTTCAGTAAAGCTGGAGATCGTTAGTAAATCTCAGGTAACTGCAAATACAGCAAACCCATGATAAACAGGATTCGTCCGCCATTTACTTAGTATCTAGATTAGAATCTACTAGATCCTTGGCTCACAGGCTTCAAGGAGTACTGATATATGTATTGCTGGCAATGCTTTTATCTACAATTTACCGTTATTGAGTTTGACTTTCGACACGCTGCATAGCAATTTCTTTCAGTTTCGACATCACATACTAAAACTTCTTATATTTGGCATTTACGCTGAGCTGCCACTTTTATTTGGCAGTTTCGACGTGCTACCATGCAACATCTCTTATATTTGGCGTATCTTACCAACGACCTCTTATATTTGAATCTTTCGACATGCTACATACCATTACTTTCTTTCATCAGTATCCTGACAACTACATTTCACTTGTGTTTCACTGCTGCATGCCAGAATGACACCTCTTATATTTGGCGCCGTCGACGAGGAACCCTGCTAATATTGGCAAATTGCTTTAAGTTTGTGGTTGCCACATGAAGAAGGAAGTTTAGGAAATACAGCCGGCCACATCTCTCCTAGGCTTATGGGCCGACAATGTAGACTTGTGCAGGCGCGGACACAGGGGGGATGTAGGGGATGCATCTCCCCACCAGACCTAAAAAGGTGTTGACATGACACTTGATTTCATTAAAAATCATCACCAAAAATATATTTGAACTGCACATTACTTAATCGCTAAAGATACTAAAAATTAACCTATGCTAACAATTAGTCAAAAACGTTTCTTCGTTTCAGTAGATGAGCTAGCCTTGTTTGTGGAACCTGAAATAAAATAGTCGGTGATCGCATGGGCGTCCACAGGGGTGCAAAACGGGCATTTGCCCCCTGGAAATTGGGATTAAGAACAAAATATTTCTGAAAAAAACTGAAGTCGGCATCTTAAATTCCGATTAATTGATTTGATTCTTGCAATGACAGTTTTTTGCCGGTATGAAACTCACACTGCACAAGAGTCAGGTTCACAGTTATAGTGTCATGCAGTGATGAGCTTGCAATGCACTCATGTATGACTTTGTGAAAAGAAGCATAAGTGAGTCTACAGTCCCGTAGCCACGGGGGGGGGGCTTTGGTGGGCTTAGCCCCCCAAAAAATTTCCATTCCCCCCAAATTGAAACATGAAACACTATAAATCAGTGTAGTTTTTGTCAATTTTTAGAATGTCAAGCCCTCCCGCACAAATGCAAAGGTCACCCGCAGAAATGCAAAGCCCCCTATTGAAAACTTTCTGGCGACGGTTCTGTGAGTCTATAGCAGTACTTCCACAAGTTTGAAAAATCCATTATTAGTGCGTGTGCGACCAACGTGCCCGAGTCGAGTGTCAAACTACACTTATGCAGGCGTCTTTTCATGCAGTATAAAATTACGTGGCTTGTTAGAATACATCTATGCAAGCTTGTGGGAATGCGTCTTAATCGTTAAGGTTTAGACAGACTAGGTGGGCGAAACGTCGGCTACTACTAAAACAATCGCCAGAAGAGCTAATTTGTCTGTTTGAGTCGAAACCTGGTGGCAAATGCTACGAAATAACAACATGAGTAGCAAAAAGAACAGCGTTAAGGTTTAGCTCTGACATCTGAGTGAACACTGAGTGCAAAGCTATATTTGCTGTAGCGAGTTTTCATAATTCACATGGTAAATTTTGCAAAACCTGCGTGGTGTTCTAATTCTAGTAAGTTGTCCGTAGTCGTGTTAACATACAGGTCTACTTAATTGTCCGGTTTGTGCATGATGAGCGTTCACTGTGAAAAACTACCAAAGACAAGCAAGGTTTTATTGATCGCTTTGGAGAGATCCCAGAGGTTTGCAACTCTCCGGGCAATTCCTCCCTGAAATTTTCAAAAACATGTTCAGTTGTTAGTTCAGTTAAATATATTAGCTGGGTGCGGCCCTGTTTGCTAAGTAAAATAAAGTCATGATTTGTGGTTTCGTTGATAACCACGGCAATCCAATGCTTCTTTCTTTACAGATCATGGCAACGCTTACTTGAAAAGAAATGCCCTGTGTTGAAAATGTGCAGATAGCCTACTGTGTAAATTTTCGTAATACTAATATACCTGGCTGTTGCTGCTAACGAAGCGTTTTTTTGTGATTGTTACCGTAACATGGGGCATTTTCTTTGTAGTGTAGAAAGGATAAAGCGTTTTGTGAAAGTCCATTTGCATTGTATCGTCAGCAATGTTCCCTTTAAGGTGCAAACAAGAAGCTATTTAAATGAAATGTGTATTTTGTTCGTATTTTGATAAGATTGTATATTTATTATATAATTCACAATTATATAAAACACAACTATTCACAAAATCATTGCTTAGAGGTGCTGCTTAGACCCTCGAACCTTATGTAAAGCTGTCTTCATACAAAAGCGGTCAAACGTTTCTTGGTGTCTCCTTACTGAGTTTTATCTTCATACCACCAGCGTATGGTAGAGTAGGCCTAAGTTGGTAGAGGTGATTTAAGGATTGTTTGCCATCAGCAAGTCCTCAGACAAACATTATCCTTTGTTACTTTATTTCTTTGGGAAGATTTTATCTGTGCTAAGCTGTTACGAAGTAATTAAAACTATTTCAAATAAAAAACGAAAACACTGAACAAAATTTTTGTATGTGCTTTCTGCATGTTTAATCTTGATCCTATCTTACACGAGAATATAATGCCCAAAAAATATAAAGTGATAAGATCACAATGGAAAGGGTCTGTTTAGAAGTTTTTACCTGCTTTTGCTTGTTTGTGAAAAATAAAACATTAAAAGATTGCATAATTATTCTGATAGGCAATCATAATTTCTGCTTGAACATGTGCGTTTGTGTCATTCTTTTTAGTTGATTTTAAAACTAATGATAAGTATGGTTAGTCTTTTTGAGTGGCTTACTAAAGCTACATAAGTCATAGTACCTGTTTTTGACATTTTGTTAGTCTTTTACAAAAGTTATGTGCGTATAATTTGATTATGTGGCCTATGTTATGGTTATGGTATTAAGTGGCAGACACATATTGCAATAATGGCAAGCAATTGCTTTCATACATGTGGATTGCGATGGAATGAAACGACAACCCTTGCTTGTCATTCAAATTACCTCACCATTATTTACTGGTATCATATGTATGTGCCCTCTGTTTCGTGGTTTGGATGTCTGCATGCTGTACTTTGTTTTCAGTGACATTTGCTACCCATAGTAATTCCGGTGGTTATGAGTGTTCTTCGAAAAGTGTTCTTTCTTCCAAGTTGCATAAAAATAAACTCAAATAAGATAACTTCTAAGTCAAACAGCAATTACTGTATTATGGTTATGCTGCCTCTAGTTACTGTGATGCAGAGTTGCCAGATACGGAATAACAAAAAGCTCTGCAATTTCTTCTGAAAAGGTCCAAATTTGAGACCCATACTTTTGGAAGAAGTTTAAAACAGGATCCAATTTTACTTACTGTCAAATAATTCAGTAATTCATTAAAGGTTACAACAAGTGAGCGTGATCAGTCAGCTGAGTGTGTTCAAGACTTAGTGCATGAAAATCGATCTCACCAAGCAGAACAGGAATAGAACACAGACTTACTATTACGTTTCTTCCAGAGTTAGATTAACATTAGTATCTACAGGAATCATCTTGTTGTGTAGTTAATGTGAAACGTTGCGACGCCGATAGGTTGAAATTGTGTTGCGACAGTTAAAGCTAAACTTAGGAGCAATTGGTCTCCATCAAGATGACGCAGTCGAATCAATCAGCAATTTTTTAAAAATGGACATCAATTTCACACATCTTCAATCCTGAAATCTGCAAGCAATGCTCACATGTGAAATTCTGAAGTGCTAAAGCAACGGCAGGAAGAGCAAGTAATCTCAAGATTAAAATGAATAAATCAAAACACAAGATGCGACAAGCAAAAAGTGGAAAATACGCCGTTCTCAAACAATTGTTTTCACTAAAACTGAAAAATTATCTGACGCCACAAAACCACAGGTACAAGCAACGCGGCGTTGACGCAACACAAAACCGTAGTGGAATGCGTGAATGGCGGTCTTGGAGGTCTATGGGTGGACAGACATGTTCTATAGAGGGTCTTCAAACGGCAAACGTTGGGACAAGAGCCGCAAAAATCGCTAAATAAAAAGCTACATGTTTGGTAAGAAAAAGAATTAAACAACTGGGCAAAGAGGAATGGGAAAAAATACCAATGAACATCGCAAAGAGAGACAAAAGATATTTCAGTGAAATGCCAAATATAAGAGGTTTGTGCGTTTAGTTTGTTAAGCCATTATCTTCGCATGTATCCTGAAAGTCAAAACTGGGTTGTTCTACAAAAGTAACAGTGTAAGAGTCAAAAATAGGTGGTTTGGGAGATGTCAGGGAGCGTTGCTTAGTGCCGCGATAAGGCCATTTGGTAGCTATCATCCCTCTTATTTGGTTCGTTCCAAGTACCTCGGTGCGCTGCGCATCACGTGGAAAATTTGCTTTGTGCATGGCCAACACACTGTTAATTGCATATGACGCAAGTCGCCACATAAATACCATAGCTTGCAGGTTTTGATTCTGCGGGGAAGTGTTGTTTTTACCTGGATATGTCAAATAATTGGGAACGTGGATTTGTTGTGTTTTCCATGGCAACCACAACATGCACAACGCTTGCAACGCCCTGATGAACCTTCAGTGTGTATTTTTGCCTTATTTAAAGCAATGTGCTGGCAATTGCTAAGTTTTTGTCCAGTTGTAATGGGCATTTTTTATGAAAACATTGCCTTCGTATGCCTGCAAACCTTTGAGCCACCTCAACTTCTGAACGGATTGAGCTAGAGAGTCACTGAAGGTATCACTGGGTCCGTAAGACGGTACTGCACATTTTGAGATACGTCGCGCCCACCTGTGATGTCATTTTCGGGAAAAAAAACGTTTTTCGCTTAGGGTACGAAAACCAGCTGCGTCCATTCAAACAGCCATACAGCTCAAACCAAACACGTTGGAAACAAACTTTCTACATTTAAATTGTTTGTAAAGACCTTACCTTTGCAATGTTGATCCAAAAAGTTGACAATTTTTTTGGTGGGGGTTCCAAGGGGGCAAAAACCACGGATTTCGGAGGTAGTTTGAGGTTCAAGCCACTTTTCTGCCAGCCAGCCAGCACCCAACCCCAACAAACTTGCAGAAAAGGTGTATTTGGGTGCTTTACAACATCCCACCAAATTTCAATCCAAAATATTGACAGGAAATCTTATTTGTAAAAAAATCAAAATGTCCACTAGGTGGCTGAGCAATTTTTCAGGGTCTAGTTTTGGCCATAACTCCCCAACCCTTAGGCTAGCAGGCTAATCAAGGCCTCTAAAGCTTCAGAATAGTTCCTAAAACATTTTAAGCCACTCAGCAAGTCACTAACCTCTGTAGTTTGTTCTCTGGACTCCAAAACGTGACCTAGAAGTCAAATTTCCTAACCTAAACTTTTGAACCCCTAATTTTCCACCCAAAAACGGCCCGATCCGACGTTTTTGAGTATTCCGGCGGTCTGCGAAGCGCAAAAACCGGAACGGAAGGGCTAAATGGGATGTTGGAACGTGTTTTTGGATTTTCTCTGAATTTGTCAAAAATTTAACACGGCAAATGCACAAACATGGATTTTTCTCAAAAATGTCAAATGTAAAGGTATGTTCTTGTCATTCTCATTCGATTTCCTGCTGTCTCGTGGATCCAGGTATGTTTTCACTGGCTCTCTAGCCCGATCCGTTCAGGAGGTATGGCTGATCAAAAGCTTGCTGGCCACTGCAGTGGCCGGCGCAGGCGTTAAAGGGTTTTAACTTTCTTCTTTGATAGAGTTAGCAGATGGGGAAATGATGTAGCTCAAGCCTATGGGCCACTTTTTTTGTCACATTGTGGAGGGAGCTGTCTATCTTTCAATTGTGATGCCACTGCTATCACGTTGTTTGTCGTGTTCAGGGAAAGTTAAAGCGGACCGTTTTTTCTTTTAAGTCGGATTAGGCTGGTGAGATAATCTTCTTTCCTTTGGTTGGTCGCCTAAATCGTATTGCCTCTCCGAATGAGGTTGACTCAAATGTCGCTTTTGTGTGGTGTGATTCACCGTTAGTGAACTGTCTTGCTTCCGCTGTGGGCTTTCAGAAAGTCTTCAGTGACAAAACCAAATCATTTGCGAGCGCTACGCAATGATTAATGTCGAGGAATTTCACTTCGCCTGTCTGGTCAGCTGTGCAGGCTTGGCGAAACGTTAGTATCAAGCCACCGTTGGCAAATGCTAAGGTTAGCGCCTGTCAAATGTGTCCGTTAGACGTTTCTGATGCGGTTAACCAAATTGTGCCATCGATGAATCTACGGAAAAGTTCTGATGCAGCTCACCAGCAATCGGCAGTGGGATGTAATGTACAGTAATGCTTGCTAATGATACATAGTTATTATCACCGGTTATATTTCCTTTTTTGGGTGTATAATTGGTTGCCATACTGAGTGACAACGTTGCTGCTAGAGTTATGGATATAGAAAAAACTGACCTCGAAGCTTGCAGTCCATTACGGTCATTTAAAATCACCGCCAACATTCATTCATAGTATAGTAATTTAATGTCATTGCAGTCATGTTTTTTTAAGGTTTGATCTTGTTGACCGCAAAGACATTTTCAGACACCGCAACTATTTTGTCTGAGTACCGAGATAATTGTCAAGCAAGATTTTAGTGTATTTTGACGGTGGTAGCAAAGCAAGTTTCTCCTGTATTTTGAGAGGACGTTGGAAAAACTTGAGAAGACCGTTTCGGTCCCTGAAAACGCTTTAAAAAACACTGATTGCAAGAAATTTTGATAGAGAGAGTTGATTCATGGGTATTCTGTGACCTAAATTCTAAGAACCAAGAGAAGCAATGCAATTCGTAATGAGCGAAAGCACAAAAGTAACTAAAATACGAAAGCGAGAAAGCACTGTCACTGGCTCCTTTGCATCAGGTTCAAAAAAATGCAATCTCATCTAAGTCCCAGGCGAAAATTTTGGGGGCATTATATTTGAGATTCGGGTAGGAAAATTGTTTTACATGATAAGTATTCAAGTTTTCCCAGCAAGTTACTCTGTTGAAATCAGGTATAGAGACGTACAGAATCACAAAAAACGTGATGAAAAAAATCCGTGAATAGGTTTATAACCGACATAAAAGAAGCGGTGTGCACATAACAACAAAATCACATGTGTTTTGCTTTTGACCATTAGCATCACCAGTGTAGTAATGTATCTCTTGGAAGTATCATACTAGTTGCTTGCTTAGTTATACACGATATAGAAAAATGCGGTTACATTTACAATTTATTGAAAAACCAAGCACTGTGACGTGAGGGTACGCATTAACTACGTTAGTTGTTCATAGTAGCCAGCAGTCTGATGCGTGGTCAAGGATGGAGTGGGATACAAAGAATGATAGAATGGTGTCATTTTTTCTGCCAAACTCAGTAACATGGCACATCACCTGATCCAATTACCCCGTTTCAACAAAATGAAAAACTCAGCTTCGGATAGAAAGTCCCTGCTTTCAGTAGATGTCAAAAAGAACATGTGCCAAGCCACTAACATTGGTTTCCAATGTAGGTAGTGTGATCCCCTGATTGTCTACGAAAGAAAGTGAACCGGGGGTCAGCGAGTGGTGGTGGAGCGTCAAGAGTTGGTTTCGATCTTGAGATGTGTCTCGAGACCCATTTGTCTCAATTGCAGTCTTTCACAGGTCTGGTCTGGGCATCGAACATTTTTTCGCGAGACTCTTGTCTTAGTTTAATGACATGACTTGGTTAAACTTCAGCGGGTTTAATCTGTTCACTGTTTTTCTTACCCGAGGGTAAGAAACACCGAACATTGGCCAATAGATGAAACTCGACGAAAAGGACGCTTAGAAGTGTAGATGACTTTTTTGATAAATTCAAGAAAAAACCTGGAGAAGCTAACAAATTTTCTGGTCTTCGGTCTTGGTCTCAAACATCCAAACTTCGGCCCCAGCTTTTACGACACCGTCTCGGTCTTGCTCACGAAGTGTAAACCAAGTCGCGATTTCGAAGCTTACGGTCTCCACCACATCTGTCCGCGAGTTACAACCTCCTCTTGCATGATGCCTAATGGTCAGTAGAATGTTGGTATCGTGTAAGGTAGCAATATGAAAGACAAGGATGATCTGAGTTTGCTGATTCTGAATATGAAACGCAAATTTCTCCATGGCGTCACGTTTTCGAGATATTGCATTTTCTATACAATTTGCCGGTCGTGGTCTCGCGAGAAGAAATTAACGCACTCAATGCTCAGCAGGTAGGAAAAGAAAACCACTGCACTATAGTATTATTTTGCCAGTGTTTTGAGATCATGATATAAACGCTGCCGACCTGATATTTTGTAAAATTTTAATCCTTAATTTTTTTGTGTTGTTATATGAACAACTAGGGAAAAATAGAAATAGGCCTAAATTGGTTAAATAGAGCAAGAATAGACTGCGAAATGTCGTCTCTAAACTTTGCTCTACATCTTAGTTGCCAAAGAGTTTCAATAACTACGACTTTGATAAAATTTAATTAATTAGATCACTATTTTATAACTCCTTAATAACATGTAGCTCCACTTTGTTGAAACATTTATATGTTTGAGCTTTCAAATGAATTTGAGGTGGTTACCTGCTCATGATTTTGTTATCCAGTAAATTTTTATTACAAGCCCTGATGCGAATGTACGTCAGAATTTTGCTTCATTTGCGTTTTCGAAATTCTTCGTTTACATTTTCTCCTGGAATGCTAGTGATTTTATCGAATCGACTGAAATAAATCTCGGACAAAAATAATTGTTGAGACTAGGTACTGGCACAAGCAGAGCATTCTGGTGCGTTTATCTTGCGTTCTGACGAAAGTGTCGTAAAATATTTGAGCTGAGTGTGATAGCAACACGCTGATAGCACTGAAAAAGCATCACTGATAGTAGTTTGTTGCTGCTTTGTTGCATCCTGGTGATGCGATTCAGATTCTACTATCGATCGCCAAAACAAGTTAGGAGAGCGTGAACACACCATTTTATTAGTCTTGCAGCGCAACAATTCATATCGCTTCAAATGTCGTTTTTTTGCGATAGACTGTAGCTGAGCAGACGCAGGACGATTGCTACAGACGATCCAGGAATAATTACTGAGAGCTTCATCTTATTTTGTGCTTTGTTTCCATAAGAGTTAGGATATTCTCTGCAGCTTTCCAGATCAGGAGCTCCCGTAAAAATCAACGGATAGTACGAAGGCAGCACAAGCTTATTATAAAAAGCAATGCTTAAAACTGGGGAGGGGGACAATACATCTCATGTGTCCCATTTGAGTTAATGTCGATAATGAGAAAAAGCGACCAGAATCTAATGGTTTGTATGTTAAAATTTTGGTTTGTCGCTTTCGTTAGCCAACATCATTTTTATGCAAGGTTTATTGACATGCAGTTGTCATTGGCCGAATGTAGGTACAATTCGACGAATAAATACATATTTTCGAAAAATTTTTAAACTGTTAACCACGAAATAACTTAGTCTCTTTAGTTGTTGAGAAAACTGTCTGTCATACCTCTTTTAACTATTTGTTTTCTTTGGCATTCAATGTTGGAGTCATCATTTCAAACTCAGCCGGTACGGAATCCCGTGTTAAAATCAAATTACACGAAAGATCTGTCTGCAGGATTAGTAGCAGCTTTTTCCCAAGATCATCTATCCTTATGCTATCATTTGCAAATGTTTGTTTGCGGCCAGTGTTCATATCTGACTCCTTGCGGATTCAGAAACCTTTGCACACTTAGCTTAGCCGGGGTTCTTTTTCCGAAAAAGTGGTAAGTGGCGATCTCAAGTTCAAAAGTTTTATGTAGGTATGGCGAGCGGACTATCTGTATAGTGACTGATGAATCAGAAAATTCGTGAGATGAAATCGCAATCGCAACCCACCATTACGCAAAGACATCAGTAGACATGCACGAGTCAGAGTCGCATCGCGTCGTATGTCATTTGTTGATATTTTTAGAGTTTAATGGTTATCGACTTCCACAAACCAGTGTACGAGATGACCCTTAAATTAGAAAAGTTTGAAAACTGAACAATAGTTCTGCCACCTTGATGTCTTTTGAGGTTGCATTGCTTTCAAAAAGGTGGAAGGGCAATTTTCCTCGTTTTTTTAATTTCCCTGAAAAATCTGTACACTATTTGTGTGACCAAACAACAGCACTGCTTTCAATCTCAAAAGGAAACGCAGGAATTTTTCCATGCTCTACAAACGGTACATAAAACTCTGGGCCCATTACACTCAGAAAAATAGATTTGGATAAATTTAGAGAACGGTCCAAGCTAATTACTAGAATTTCTGCCTAATCGTGCAAGAACTTTCAATGGATGGGCTTTAACTCTCAGATAAAAGGAGAACACCTATTAGTATCATCATCAAAACCTAAAAAGTTTCGTCTGATTTTTTGCCACGACTGTTGATTTTGTGTAGCGCAAAATGTCATCGGATGCAGAAATGACGGCGTACAACACATGACTATTTTTTTAGGCAATGCGGGAGAGGAAATGCTTCAGCGTAAGGCTTGCTATTACAGTCAAAGAGTAGACCATATTTTAAATAACGTATTTTTAGAATTTCGTCAATCTGACCCATTTTGGTTTTGCCACGGATCAGGCGTGGTGGCGGCATGTGAGGGCATTTCCTTCATTACGGCTCGGCCATATATGAAAGTTTGCGAAGACTTGTTTTTCTTCCTTGACAACAGCTTGTTTGTTTGTTAATGTGTAGGGCGCGCCTTGATGCTTGTTTTGCAGCCGTGGTTGTTTTCGTTTTTACTAACGGGCAGGAAGTTGGCGCCGACAACTGCGTCGGCGCTTGAATTGAGCTGTTATCGTTGGACCGTTCACCG
>Ga0210059_1009923_pt1 | contig 14775 bp, 10 predicted proteins | sample Ectturendosymbi2_FD_188042 | JGI IMG/M metagenome (GOLD analysis project Ga0210059, IMG submission 188042) | Ecteinascidia turbinata endosymbiont from Florida, USA - Sample 2 (SPAdes) (version 2) | ecosystem: Host-associated > Tunicates > Ascidians > Unclassified | place: Key West, Florida...
GAATGTACAAGTATGATTGAGTAAGGTTAAAACAATGTTCTGCTCTTTGCTTTCGCTTCTGCTGGTTAGCGCAGGGCTAGTGAGCGCGTTCGTTTAGGGTCTTTGACAACATGTATTTGGGTGGTGGCAGACGGGATGACCGAAGTGTCTTTTCGCCGCCTCCCGGCCTTATTGTGTCTGTATTGACAAGTGTACTTCCGTTGAGGTAAAAAAAATTAAATTGTTGCTGTTGTTGTCAGCAACCTGCTTGTCTGCTTTAGCTGTTACCGAATAATATGGGCCTTGCTTGAAAAAACTCAAATCCTGTTGCCGTTACATGATGTTACATGATTGAAAACTAGCTACAGTTTTGGAACAAATCAGTATGGATAACATTCGCATTGTCTTTCAAGTGGTCAAGTAATGAAAAAAGCTATCAGAAAGCTGGTATCTTCCCTTGGTGCTGATTTCTCCGAGAATCGGGCTCAACTGTAAAATTCAAACACGGAGTACCATCGTATAGCTTGAAAGTGCAAATGATCCATCAACATTTTGGCAGATAATGCACAAACTTAATACTAAATGGGCTTCATGTACTGTAGGTAGCTGTTTTCAAAGCGGTGAGGCAAGTATGTTAGGCTTTTAAGTTTGTCATGTCCGTTATTTGTGCGATGTCAGCTGTTCTTGGTTTCAATTTGTTTTCTTGTACACAATGAGGTTCTAATTCCGGCCCACACACACCGAAGACTTGAGCAATAATGTTTGCGGCCTTGACAGCGTCGCTCTCGGCCGAAATCTTCGCGTGCGGTATGCTGCCATCGAAATAACACATGTGCAGCATTCGCTACTACAGGGCCACGAAGCCTACAGCGTATGGCATTATGCGGAAATGGGCGCGTCTGCAGTTCTCCCGTGATACTCCGAAATGGGAGTGCAACGACAGTGTAATGAAGCATATTCTCCATGTAACCATTGATTTCAGTCAAGGATTTTCAATCGTTGTTGGCGTACTTAAACTTAAAGGGGAATGTTTTCGTTTTGGGGAAAAATAGCGTGCAATGATTTGCGCGACGAACCAAACACATTTGTTCGTTCTAGAAACTTGTCTTCAGTTTATTTGTTTCTAACAATTTACAACATCCTACAAACTCTTGTTTCTTTTTCATTTATTTGTTCTAAACTTTTGTTTCTAGAAAAAGCTGTAAAACTTATTTATACACAACAGCACTGAGCTCCGTGGTTTGTAGAAAAATTTCACTGTGGTTGAAGAACAGATGTTTTGAAAGCATTTATGCTCACAAGAAAAAGGCTTCTATCGTTCTAGACTTAGTTAAACCCAGGGCTGTGGAGCCGGTACTCAAATTTCGGGCTCCGGCTCCAGCTTTGGGCGTCTAATATTTTTGGCTCCAACATCTTGAGATTTTTGGCTCCGGCTCCAGAACAATTTGGTCCAAAAAACAGAAAAAACATGGTATTATTTGTATAACTCCCTTGAACCGGAACCCAAATTTCAGGCACCGGCTCCACCACCTGAAAAATTATTGGCGCCGGCTCCACAGCCCCGGTACCTGGATATAAATGCTGGACCTTCCGAGTGCTGTAAGTTCAGAACATCTAATGCGCGGAACGCTAATCTAACGTAGGGCGCGAGCTTGTCCAGCTGGTAATTGTAATATGCAATAGACTACAACTGAAGGTCAATGGCTGATCCTGCTGTACTGAATTAGGAGTTAATCTAAGCTGTTCTGTACTGCAAAATGCGTGCACCATCTATAGTTTTGGCCTATACCCACAGAACTTTATATGTCACAGACGCTTTGAAACGGAACACGTGATAAAAGAAACAACCTCAAATTTTGCAACAGGTTGTTATAAGCTGCCATAAAAGGATTCATTCAGCTAGAACAGGGGTGTTCAATACGACGATGGTGATCTACCAGTCGATCTCAAATATGGGTAGATCACATTTGAAACAGTTCTTGATACGACCCAAATATTAAGAGTACAGTAATATGCATAGCTTAGGCGGCCCACCTTCGCCAAACCACTTCACATAACTGCTTTTCATAATCACGAAGTGAATTGTAACAAATATGACAAATTAACGTAAAAAATTAGTTGAGAAAGTTGCAAAAATTTTCAAAAAAGTCCAAAACAGGGATCACAAAGGATAACTAGCTGGCATATCACAACCGCTAGGTAGCTAGTATATTGCCAACCAAGACTATGACAATAGTTATTGCAGCAATTGGTTGCTACAAGTCTTCTCACACAGAAACAATATTATGCAGTGGAGTACTCAGTATCAATTAGACCAGCCATGTCCAACCCAAATGGCTTACTGAACCAAAAATTATATCACTACCTTAACCAGGGCCGCACATTGAATGGCAAATTAATGAGGGCCGCACCTGGCATGGCTTACTTTGATCTTAGCAAACTAAATTCATCTTAAGATGATGTACTGAAAGTGTTCGAATCCTAACTGCAATGTTACACGTGATAAAGTGGCACTGAGGACCACCTGCATCAAAAATTTCAAATCCAAAGTATCAAAATAAGGACAGGTTGCCAGTATGTACGACACTTTTACTACAGCGACAACCTAAACTTGGCCGCTCAAAACCTTCGACTGGGCCGCGGGTTGGACATAGCTGAACTAGACTTTATGGACTTTCTGCGAAAATGAATAATTACGGTGACCCAACAAAATCAAACGGCAACCCATTTTGTGTCATGACTCAGTGGTTGAGAAGCACCGCCCTAGAGCACTTGAAGTTGAACAGTAGTCACGGTTTTTGGTGGCGAACAAGGCTGTCTTGGCTAACAGTTAGAACGAGAGGCGTCTTTGACTGTTGTTGACTGGAGTGTAAAAAAGGGAAACAAAATGCCAACCTCATTCTACGGTAGCGTTGAGCAATCATCCGGTAACTCCATTAAGATTAGACTAGAAGTCACGTTCCTGCGGTCTGTGGGGAAAGGCAGATTGTGCGTTGCGTCACGGTTTAGGAATAGTATGTTTTTCTTGGCATCAGACTGAGCAGGTGGAAGGTTTAATCAGCTCACGGAAAACTGCCCTGATTCACTCAGCATCGACTGGCACTAGCCTGCTGCCGGACAAGGTACAAGTTCAGACTTGTTTTTGCCGAAACAAACGTTGATTGATACAACTGACGCACACGCGACAAAATATATTTTTATTCACTCAATTAAGTTTTGCCTTTGTTTTGTGCAAGAACTAGCGAAAGTAGGCTTCGGTTGGAAGCCTTGGCGCATTTGTACAAAGTACACCTACTCCGCGGTCTGGAAAGCGCAACTGATCGTTTCTCCGTAGACACTACTTTTTCGTCAAATTGGAACGCGTTTTAACATGAATTGTTTCCTTCTGCATGAACTCATGAACTTTTTTTATAACTAAATAAATTTAGCAAACATATTTTTGTTTGTTTTACGTAAATTTTGTTTTGGAGAAAAAAGTCTAGGAATTTCTTTTTGAGAATTTTTACAGTCAACCTTGTTTAAAAAAAAAACTAATCAAAAGATGTTTTCTTAAGATTGAATACAGCTGTAAATCACGTAACGTAAATGTTGAAACAGGTTTGATTGTAGGCCTCCATGGGTGTCTTGCCCAATTGTTGCTTTTATCATCGGGTAACTAGTTTACCACTTGAAGCAGCTTATTCTAGCAACAACAGCTAGAATAAGCCGTTACTGCTTATTCTGGATTTGTTTCAATAAAAACAACTCTGTTATATTGTTTAACGCTAATTTCACAGCAAACATCATTCAATGGGTAATCAAGGCAAATGTCAGTGAGCATCTGACCTGATGCGTGCGGCGAACAATAAACTGAAAAAATTTATGTTTTTAATTCAGTCGAAAAGGTCTAATGCTTGGAACCTATGGTAACGTCAAACACATGAACAACGTGCAAAGTAGAATTTTCAACAGGAACCAGTCGTCATTGACTTGGATAAACTGACGTTAGTAAGAGCAATAGCTTTGTATAGATACAAGTAACTCGAACTTGACTCTGTTGACAGATTAAATGATATCGAATGGTTTTAACACACGAGCTAATACTTTGGTGTTTTGGTAATCACAAAAACGCCCCCAAATTTCTGAAAATGCATAATTGTTCATTGCGCCACTTTTCGATGGGCGATATCAAATAGTTTACGTAAGATCGAAGGACAGAAACTAATACAACATGAAGACATCCAGAAAAGATGGCAACAACACTTCGCAGATATTTTAACCCAGAATTCCTTCATCCACCATCACATCCAGGAAATAGCCGTAACAGACCCAATCACCCAAATAGCCAAATCTGAAGTCTGTAGGGCAATAAAGAAATGAAGAATGGAAAAACCCCAGGAGCCGATAATATCCCCACTGAATCTGGAAACTAAAGGGACTCCATCCCATCTCGGCCACATGGTTAACGTCATTCCTTGACTTGACCCTCGACACAGGAAAAGTACCAAGCAGCTGGTCCTCAAGCACAACTATCCCGATCATCAAGAATAAAGGAGACGCAGCAGTCTGTTCTAACTACCGACCCATCCGATTGTTATCACACACAATGAAGATTTTTGAAAGAATCATTGATAGACGTCTACATCGTCTCATCACATTGAGCACCAATCAATGTGAATTCGTAAAGGTTGTGGCACGATCGGTGCAATCCCTGCAGTCAGGTTACAACTCCAAACACATCGTCAGAAAAGGAAACCACTGCGCTTTGCCTTTCTGGATCTTGAGAAAGGTTTTGACCGTGTACCACGCCAGCTAATCTAGTATGCACTACGAGAACACCAAGTGCCAGAACGGCTGATAAACTGGATTAAAATGCTATATATCAACATCACCAGCCATGTGCGCTGCCCTTCCGGCACATCAGACAACTTTACAGTAAGTTAGGGGTACATCAAGGCTCTGCCCTATCTCCTGTCTTCTTCGTTGTTGTCATGGACACCATAACGCGTGACCTTCAACAGTCAATCCCATAGACACTTCTCTACGCTGCTGATGTTATGCTTGCTGACACCACAAGAGAAAGTCTACAAGCACGGGTCCTAATCAGGAAAAGCCGCCTCAGCGAGTACGGACTGCGCATGAACAAAACTGAACATTTGGAAACCAACCGGACCACGCACATCATCTAAGTGGATGCAACCGAGTGCTGGTTTGAAGTGGGCGGAACCAAATCACGAGATAACACAAATGCAACAGGAGGAAGAAGAATATCAAAGAAAGGAAATTAATTGTGTTCTGAGGAAAATATAAAAACATCAAAAACTTCAGACTTAGAAAATTTACGTGATCTAACATATTTGAATCACAAAGGATTGGCGAAAGACTTCATAGGTCAACTACTCAGCCAGCCCTGTTGCTGGAACAAATCAATTTTAAATTGAAGACGTTTCATATGTAATAATAGAAAAGTAACAAAATGAATCGGATCAACGTCAGAGAAAAAAGGTAAACAAAACATCAGCAACAAAAAACAAGGGAAAAAGCATGCCTATATACAGAGATGGGGTTAGCAAGTGGATAGGTAAAAGATATAACTGAAAAGAGGAGCACCGCTCTGGGCTGCTGTCGTATCGGTTTTAGTGTATTGCACACGTTGGCAGAAGAACACTGAAGATGCGGTTTCAACAGAACAGAAAATATATGCTCATATACTGGAACAAGCTGGCTTGCTGTTCCTAACGGTTAACTCGCAGTCGTCTGGGTTACTAAGGAAAGAACGCATGCTTGGGGAAAGGTTTAAGCATTACTGTTACGAAATTAATTTTTGTCGTATCCGTCAGTGGGTTTCGGTTTAACTAATTACGAATTTCCTGGTTCGGCTGGATTCACCACCAACATTAATCCGAGCATAACAACGGCTTCAGATAGAGCCTCGACCTTGGTTTAAAACGTTTGACTTCTCACAGAAACCATGTGTGCCTTACTTGGTTTGGCAGCATAGTAGCTCCATGTGGCATGAAAACTATGTTTTAGAAATCGTGAACAAGTCAACGTTTAGAATGACCCGTAGTTCGTACAACCAAGCTATCGCTGCTATCGGAAGAACCGTCGCCATTGGGAGAAAAGCATCGAGCATTCGCGCCTGTGCAAGCGTGGCATCGGGTTCCAGCGTTAAGCGGAGTTGAATTTGCCTTGGTGGACAACTTGAATGAGAAACTTGGTTTTCAGTTCATCGACACATGGTATTCACGATAGGCCTTACCGAGTCTTTCCAAAGCGCTTAACAACCTGTAACCGATCCTTGTCGCTGCAACCGAAAAGCCCAATACCACACTGTATATACAATATTGAAGTGTAATACCGTTAATCAACGCATTGTGTTGAGTTAAAACTATTGCGAAATGCTTTCTGAGAAATTTATCGAGAGTTTTGGGTATGAAAGAAAAATGCTCTTTGAAGATCGATCATTACATTGCTATACATTTAGCAGAACATTTCCCGTCAAGTAAGAGCTATACGGTACGGTGTCGGTTTATCAATTTTTTAGTCAAACTCAACTAGACTTTTGCTTGACACCTCACTTGGGTAAATATATTCAGCTTAACGGTTTCATCAAAACCGTGAAACCACGGTATTTGCAAAATGATGCAATTGTTTCGACTTCATTTATGCTTTTTTAAAATACCGAGCGTTTTTAACATTTTTGTTCGGTTTGTCAAACTTTTCTCAGTTTGCATCTGATTTGACTTCTCCCGTCTGCCGTTGTGAATCTGACGCAACGAATAGACTAGAATTTGCTGGGAATGTTCCGAAAGTTGCATTGGCAGATTGCCATGAATTCCAATCTTTCTTTGGTTACCGGACTTTGAAAGTAAAATATCATGCAATTGGTGCAGAGATAGTTGAGGTAAAGCGCTGCAGATTAATGTTGACACCCGACTGGACACAAAGCGAGTATATAAGTAAGCTTTCTGTTTTGTTTTTTTACGAAACGCAATTTCGTCTTGCGAAACGACATTTCGAAGCAAGGTATAACGAACATTATTCAGACGTACGAACAATCGTTTTGATAAAAGTGCACTGACACGGCACGATTTTGATAATGAGCGAAAATGGACTAAATCTGAATTTTTAGAATGGGAGGCTCACTTCTGGAAACGACGCTTTTTAAAATCGTTCTGTACACAGAGCTTAGCGGACTGACTCTGAATAAAAAGACCATAGACATTTATCCACGTATTTGAAAAAAGTCTTGATTACAGTCCATAATTATTTATGACGGGGCGACAGTAGCTCTCGGTAGTGTCCTGTGTCCACCACTCAATTGAAAGGTTGGGTGTTGGTCCCACTGCCACTGAGTAAATCGCCGTAGCGCTTCATGGGCAAGAGCGCTCACCTCAAATTCGAAGATAAACGTTCAGGTCAGGGGCAATGAATGAGTGATGACGTGTTCGTGAAGCACCAGCTCTCAAACTGGCAGATAGGGTTCGACTCTCCGTTGAATCCGTTAAGGAATCGCGAACGGCACTCGCGTGCGTTTCGTGCTTGGCGTTGACGATAATACAGTAGACGTGTGGAAAGGAAAAGTCCTGCGCAGTGCTACCTGTGACTTATTCCTATCGCAAGTATTTACTACGAAAGTAGGCGAATGGGCCCTGACGCAGAGTAAGCGTAGGTTGGCGCTCGCAGACCAATCGCCCACGCCATGAGTCTAAGCGGGTATAAGGAAACGGTCTTTGTTACTAGAGGCGTAGAATCAAAGGTTCCCAGCATGAATTTCGCAAACCTTGCAATTGTTCAACATGCATGCGCTGCCGCTGCCCATCAATTGGGTTCGTTAGTTTCTAGCAGTTGCGGTTCTTCTGTTTTACTGTACCTGATCAGTTGCGGCGAAAGAAAGTTGTTGTCGATGTTGCGTGGATAGCTTCTCTGCTGGCATCGGTTGAAAAGCTGGAGCTCAATAAACTAAACGTCAACCTGCGATAGGGCAAAACAGTTTAAAAAGCCAGCTGTGGCGACGATAATTACAATGAAGCAGATTAAATGATGTCTGCCAATGATAACACATTTAAGGGTTTGCGTTAATGCAAATCCGAATCTCGATATAGAGAAGTGCATTACCTTCTGTTTGAGATAACCTTAATAACCCAGTGTCAAACCGACCAACCGAGCCATGTCGATTGTCCTCCCGGACTGATGATGCATTGGCGAATTCCCCTTGAGCTGAAAGCGAGACATACAGAGGATCATCAATACCGCTGTTAGAAACGATGCAAATTTTGACGGAAATACTTTACCAAGAAACAAAGATGAAAGTGTTATAATACTCGCGTTATCAGACCAATTGCCTGGTTGATATTTTACCACATTCAAGCTTTTTGACATAATCACGTGAAGTACAAAAGTAGCACTGCAACGTCCTAGTTGGTTTGATGTATAAATCAGTTTTTTAAGGCGTTCTAGGGACCCGATTCGGGTCCCTAGAATTTCAAATCGGGTCCGTAGAAGCAGAGAAAATTATCATCGAGTCCCTAATATCAGAGAAAATCAGGTCCCTAGAATCAGAGAAATTCGGGTCCCTGCAGATCCATACCGGGTTCCTAACATTTTTCCTTAAAAAAACAAACTGTATAAATATTCGCACGTATGGTTGGCCGAACAAGAGGTCGGATGGGTCTGGACCCCAATATTCTTCAATGATGTTTCCGAGATATAAATGACCTCAATACTCTGTTGCATTGTAACTTTTTCGTTATGAAGTACATCATCTTCAGTGTTAAAAAAATCAACAAGGCCTACGTAATGCATGACGCTGTGCAGAAAAACTATTTTCAAAAGTAACAGCATCTAATTTTCATAAATTCCCTCAATCATCATCCTAACCTCTTATTTCAGTGTCACAATATCTTAACCGTATTTGGAATTCCCACAAGCAGCTGTAATGTACGCAAGAACACACTGCAGGTATTTGATCAAAATTACGAATTTTTAGAAGTTTTAATGAGTTACAATTGGGGCTTATCATTTTTCAATGACTTTACCTTAATTGTCGAACAGATATTTCTTCTAATGAAGATATATCGTTCAAAATGAACTATGTTATTCTGAGAATACAGAGGTGAGTTGCTTCAGTGAAACCCGAGTTTACCTCGACAAAATGAAAACATGTTCGACAAGATTAGGAATGATACACAAGCAGCGAATAGACTGCTGATGGAAAAGCTTTACATTCAACAATGGTCTGATAGAAGCTTCTCGAATTTCCCGAGTAAAGGTGTGGAGTTGCGTATGAAACGTTGCCATGTGGCGGAGATGCAGGGGTCTGGATGCTTTTCCTAAAACGACCTAACGTACTTTCGCATCCCACACCATATGTTGAAATCGATGGAAGCAAGGTCTGTGCGTCACAGCCTTATCCGTTGCTTGTTTTTTTTCCGCGTAAGAGTGTTTTAGTGGAGAGAAAAGCTGGTAGGATTATGAGTTTCGAAAAGCGGAGCCGATGTCTTGTTGGAAACCCTGCGCATACTGCACGGATTGCTGTACCTGTACGTCTCAGTTCTAGAAAATAGCCTTTGTTTAAGCTTCTGACTGTCTCCTACATCAGGCTTCATTGCAGTCATACGATTTGATTCGTTCAGATTTTCAAGTGCAAAATTTTTTACAGGAATATTTAGGGAGAAACCTAGCTGCAAACTTTGTCACTGAAAAGCAGTTTTCGTCGCGAGTATTACAAGTTGATTTTCGAAGCATCGTTTTTCGCACGTTTTTTAATGTCATAATAACACTGTCACTGTACAATAATAAGCAGTAATTATTTAACGCAGAAAGAATGAAACGATGTAAACAGTAGTATGTTAATTGGTAAAACGTGAGCGCAGATATTCCTTAACATGTTGCTGAGAACGAACTTTATTCTTGCTGGGCTAGAATTGAAAAGAATAAAGTAAAGCTTTGTAATTTGTCAGCCACTTGTTCACTCCATTTTTCCCATTAAAAACATTCAACATTTGTAATGAACTGAATGATTAAAAGAAGGTTCTTCGCTCTCATTTCCTTGTTAATCTTTTTTTAGTGAAATAGCAATAGTTATCAAGCAACATCATCTCACTGAATTAAATTACTAAAAGTATAATATTTCACACACGGTCAGTCTAAGTGCTTGTTCATATCAAACTAGAGCAACAGCTGTTACGATTATGCTTTGAAGAAGCAAATACCCAACGCTGTACTGCGTTTTTGAGACAAAAAGGAGTGCTATTTTGATTTCAGAGGTTTAAGTGCGTCGTCAAATTAATAACTGTCTATGCCCATAAATTTGTGGAGTCCGCCATACTTTGTTGTAAAGACCTTTCAAGTAGGTTTACGACGTAACCGGTCGTTTGCCTGACCAAACACTACTTTCATGTATAGACTTCTGAAAACTTATCGAAATGATGCGATTTCCTCAGGAGTTTGACAAGGCGTATGTAAACAACGGTGTTTTAGGTATATCAGGCAAACGTGTGCTTTTAAAAACGCAGTATACCTGGTTTGAAACAGTTTGTGGGAAATCACTGATGCGATGCAAGTCGTATGCAGGGAGGACTCAAGAGAGGAAAAGCAGGAGATGCATCTCCCTTTCCTTTCGCCACCCTATAAATTTATCAGCATCAATGTATATATTTGTGAAAGTTTTTGGTATTGCTCTTGTCTTACAAGGTTTTAGTTGTGAAGTCGAGTTTTCAAGCTGCGTATATACTAATTCCCGTTGTGCGCTAATGCTGTAAACATTGGCGAAATAAAATCCTTCCGTGTTTGCTTCTACCTTAAAGCTGAAAGATCACGTTTCCCTGCCTTGTGCACGGCGCAGTAAAGTTTGGAATAGATGATGCTTTAGAATGCCAACTCCACTTGCGTGTACCCTTAAGAAAACTAACGCTTAAAAGAAATTAGGAAAACCAAGCTGCGTAAACCTGGGGTACGGTAGGCTGGAAATGCGTGGAATAACATGCATAGCAAAAGAACGTCGATTGTTGTCAAGGAAATAGCTTGGGAAATTCTTTCATACGTTCGCAATTAGCAAATGGCAAGCAAATACTTGCAGCAAGCCCTGAGAAAGCGTAGACATGGTGTTTATTTGAAAAAATTAGTTTTGTAACAAATATTTGACTTACCCAACGTTGAGACATGCCTTTCAAGTCTTGTGAAACTTTGAAATAATATTTTGGTTTCTGTTTCAACCTAACTGACACCAAAGATGTAAAACAAGTGTTTTTCTATTGTTTTTGACGCTTGGTTTGTGCATACTAACCGTACAATTTTTAGATTAATGTTTAGCAGTTGCTGTATTCAATAAATTGAAATACTTGTAAAAGAATAAAATGAATGTTTCAAGTTGCAAACATTTTTTGGTGTTGAAAATTCAACCAATCTTATTTGGTTAATGATGCAAAGTAAAAAGTGGAGCTGTTTTGGAACAGGACAAACCCGTTGCTCGCAGGTAGCATAAGCTTACGCGCTGGCGGCAATAAAAGCATCAAAATGCACCTTCAATTTTCAAGGATTTCATAAGTACTGTATAAGGCTTGCGGGATACTGCGTACAGCTTCCGTAAGAAGCATATCTGTGCAGTGTTGTAACCACGAATTTTGATTTGGGAGAAGTTACGGTTCAAAAACATGTGTTCGTTAACGTGCAAGTCGAAAAAACAATACGATGTGTAACTTGTTCAGTCTGCAGAAATATCTTGCAATTTCGTAGTGTTTCACTAAAGAAATGAAGACCAAAAAAAGTCATTGACTGTTTCTCTAACTTTCGAGACGTTCACGAAAAACCTGCTAATTTTTTTGTAGTTTTGTACAAATTTGTTTCGATATTGGAGAGATCCATGGCGGCCTGTGGTCCTCTGGCTAAGTCTTTGCATCCGAGTATTGTAGAAAACGTCTTCTTATAAGTTCACATGTTTGTAGCGTCAAAACAAGTTAAATTAAGCGTTACCACTGCCTGATGCAAAGCAGTAGCTATAACACAAACACACATAAAACCTATACGTGTTGGCGACAACTTGGTGGCGGAATTGGGATATTGGTAACGTGCGGAAGTTTTAGAAAGAAATTCAAGAATATAGGTCGGAATTTAGCAAACCAGCAGTAGGTAACTAGCACGATAGAGTTAAAATTGCAAACATGCTGTCAGTTCGGGCCAGAAATGCCTTGGTTGGGTAAAACGCGTCTGGCTAAAGAGTTGTTATGCACTACTTCACTATTATGAATGTGTAAGGAGAAAAAATTCGAAACATCTCCCCCAAACTGTTTTGTTTCCGCTAGTGTTCGTGCACTGACTGTAACGCATGCAGCGTGTCAAAATTTTTAACTTTGCTGTCAAGTGTTTAGAAAGATTATATGAATTATATACTTGGAAGCTCTACTTGTTTCTTGAGCATCAGTATCAACCTGTGTCTTCCTTTCTATTAACTGCGGCGATTCTCGTCTACCCATATCTTCAACTTAACTGAAGATGCCGTATGGCTTGGACTGAAGATTCCGTATGGCGAAATCAATTTGCATTAAATAACATCAATGCGTGCTGATTTTTGTTACTTGTGCAGTGTGCACAGACAGTGCTTAAGTTGATTATATGAATTATTGGCATTATTATCGCCATGCCGTGCCGTTTTTCTGTTGGCAAGGTCAAAATGCTGGAACCATATGAATGGACCACTTAAAACCGTGAGAGTGGTTGCCGGAAATGCAGTAGCACGAGCCTGCTGGGGGCACCAGTGAGCTGTTCGAATTAAGACAACGAGGCACCTTGTAAAAAACGTTGTCCGTAGTGTCAACAGTTGCCTTTTATGGGGCAGTCGCACATTTCTTATGCCGTAACCTTCCTGGTAATATGCTTTTCACCTCACAACTTCGGAATACCAGCGCTCAGCTCTGCAAATTGCTGAAGTAAGTTACTCAAGGGCCACAGGATGTGTGTAATCCAGTTTTTAAAGATGCATTAGTTCATAGCGTGGCTGTCACGTGCCTAGTCTCATCAAGCTACTGTTCGATGCTGAGCTGACACATCGTTTTTAGAAGCTGTGCAACGTTATGAAATGCAGTGGACTAGTTGGAAAGCGAAGGTCAGTGAGCTTGCAAAGGTCAGTCTATCTCTGAGATGTTCAACAGACCTAAAAATAGGTTTTCATGCTTTGGCAGCAGAAGAAAGAAACGGAAGTGGGACAGGGCGTTTGTTGTTTTTACACAAGTAAATTTTTGCAAGCTACAAAAAATCGTCATAAAGCTTGCTATTTGACAGTTCGTCAGTGATGGAGGATCGAAAAACTAGCAGCTCATTCGTTTTGATGAGAGATCAAAACAAACAAATCACACACACGTTACACGTTAAGCCAAAATATTTGCGCGTTTCCGTCGCCAAGCGCTTCCTGTCTATGTGAAGCTAAGTATTTTCGGATGGGTTAAAAACTTCGACCTTTTCTGAAATGAGTGTGAGCTGTGGCTAGTCGGTTCTCAACATGCCTGGAAGAAACGTCCTAGAAGTTGCGGACTTTGATAAACCGTGTGCAACCTTTGAGCTGTTGCTTTAAGAGCAGTTGGTTGGTGATTATCGAGACCATGCTTGACCGGACGTCGGCACACGGGCCGCACGTGGTTTTGTGACCTCATGCAGTCTTGCTCCTCATCTGCTGTGTCCATTTCTTTCTCAAGGGTTGGTATCTTTTGGTTACAATGATGAGCTATATCAGTAAAATGATGGGAGATTTACAATGGTACTTAAATGTTTTGTCTTGGCATGGGTTTTTAAATGATCGTAATGCCTTTAGGCAAGGTTATCCATTCATAAAACTGATTCCACAATCAGGTACTTTACCGTTGCACCCAATTGAACGGTTGAAGTTTTCCCAAGATGCTCGCTACGCACGCTTGAAACAGAGTTATTTGTATTGTAGGTTTCGTGCTGTAGACGCGACAACACTAGACGCAAAACCCACCAAACAATTAAATTGGTAGCTTTATGATCAACCTAAGCGATTTAAAAGAGTTGGCAGGGATTTTTCAAATTTGTGTTGCGGATTTTCCCGGCCGATTGAAAAAGTCTTTCAGGCCGTCTGCAGGTACTTTTCTGATTCTTGTATTACTCGAACAAAGCGTACGAGTGTTGTGTAGATTTTGGGTACTGGACGCAGTGTATGTGCTGTTTTCAGATCATGCGTCCCTTTTTTGAAATTTATGTATAAATATGGTGTTGGAAATTTTACCATAAAGGTAAGGACTTTCTTGCATTGGAACATAAGATTTATTGATAAGGAGTGCTAGCAGTGTGTGATGTGTCTGATAAATCGGTAACAGACAGTGGCATAACTAGAGGTTTGATCCAGGAGGCAAAACTTTGCTGAACGGGGGAGGCCACTAGCCACCGTAGGAGAGCTACCAGCTAATACTCAGAAAAAAAGAGATGATAGTGAATCCGGATGTCGTGGATGTCTATACTAGCTAAAAAAAAACATCCCCAAAAAACAAGCTATTGAAAACCGCAAAGAAATGGTATATCAAAATGTCAGCTACAGGAGGCCCATGCAGTTTTACATTCAGCTTGCCAGGGGGCAGCTCGCCCCCTTTCCCCTCATCAGTCCTATCACTGGTAACAGATAAAACCAAAATGTGTTTCTGCTGGTATTGTGCCAATGTCACAACCACTAGCGTACGGAGGGGGGAGGCCGACCACTGTGCCATGGCCACCCCCTCAGACCCTAAAAATAAAAAAATGTAAAAACAGTATTGTCTAAAACTTGCTTCCAGAATGCACAAAAATGCGTATTTTTAGGTGTAATTT
>Ga0210059_1009924_pt1 | contig 14774 bp, 6 predicted proteins | sample Ectturendosymbi2_FD_188042 | JGI IMG/M metagenome (GOLD analysis project Ga0210059, IMG submission 188042) | Ecteinascidia turbinata endosymbiont from Florida, USA - Sample 2 (SPAdes) (version 2) | ecosystem: Host-associated > Tunicates > Ascidians > Unclassified | place: Key West, Florida...
GCAGTGTTCATCGTTTTTTAAAACACAACTCAGCAATGCAATCAAGACAACATACCCAAAGCACACCCGGGCCTTTAGGTCAAAGGTGATCAGTATCACCATGGGAACAAAACGGTCCACTGGGAAGCGCCAAATTGCAACCGTGTCATTTTCAATCAACCAAACTGTTGACTTGGCAGTGCATATAGTCAAACAAAGGTTGCTGGCTTGTGACGATTTCACCAAGCGCACCAAATGGTCTGTAGATGATGCATGAGAGGACCTACGTTTATGTTTAGAATCGACGCATTTCACTTTTCGTGAAAAGTTTTTTAAGCAAACCTTTGGTACTGCAATTGGTTCTCTATATCTTGCACTGTAGCGAATCTCGTGATGGAATACGTATGAAGCCGTGCTCTGTGTGAATTTGATAACCCACTTAGGTTGTGGACACGTTACATCGATGACACTCTTGCTGTTATCAACCAAGCATTCTTAGACCAGCTTTTCTCTTTTTTAAATAATATTCAACCGTCTATTAAATTACTATGGAGTTGGAAACTCATTCTTCCATCGTTTTTTGGATGTATAAGTAATACGCGCAGTCACGGAAAAGGTGCACTGCTCTGTTTATCGCAAACCCACCCATACGGACAGATAACTAAATTTTCGCAATAATCACCCCTTGCTGCATAAATACGCGGTTGCACGCTTATGTCTCGTGCCGAGACTTTAACGTCTGGTAAACGAAGCGAAGATTCGGAAAAACGATATTTAAAACAGGTGTTACGTGCCAATGGTTACCAGAATCACATGCTAAGTCGTAAGTCAAAACCACTACGATACTCTGTTGCGCCAAGCGATAGTTTTGTTGTGCTGCCATATTTTCCAGGACTAACAAAAAATTGAAACGGTGTTTAACTACCCACAATGTCCGAACTGTGGTAAATCCAACTAGAAAAATAGGTGATATATTACAACTCAAAAAAGATCCAATTAGATGCTCTAAACGCCATGGGGCGGTTTACAGCATCCTGTGTAAAGATTGTCCGTTGCACTAAAGTGGTGGGACCAAAAGATCCCTTTTTACTCGAAAAAATGAATACATAACTAATATAGAGAAATGTCATGCCAAATATAGTGCCTTGGCGGAACACGGCATCACAACAAAACATACTACCGATAGACCTGAAACAAAAATCTTAGCGTTTGAGACTGATTTCGTTTCCTTCAGTCTTTTTCTTTTATAAACACAAACGATAATGTTATGAACAGTAAATCTAATGACCTATTCTCCTTTGTGTATAAATCTGCATTTGGAGTGAAACGTAATATAAATAATGGTTTGTCCCAGTAATCGGTGTCGCATGACACGGTTTCACTTCAACGCTTCCTGGAGGACCGGTGTGGCGGCAGATAGGTGGTGCCACATCTAAATAAATGGTCACCGCCAGATGCCCATAAGTTACAAGTCACTGTGATAGTCACCACAAGCGAATTATCGTAGTTCACTTATCCCTATATAATGATAGTGCAACCTAGTAGTAGTAGAGTGAACTCGTCGAGGGAGCTCTATTGCTGTTGGTTGCTTTCCTGTTAGTTAATGCCCCGAATTGCTATCTTTCTCTTGTGCTTGCCTCAGTAGTTCAAGGCGATGCAGTCAACTGCAACACCGGTTTCTTCCGGTCCTTAACGAATCAACAGTTAACAAATCAACGCTAATAACTCCAGCCGTGTATTAAATACACTTCACTTGGACGATAATTTATGCATTAAAAACAGTGGTTAAGAAATCTGAAAGCGGCTTTGTGAATTAATATTGTTAAAACAACTGGCATTTCATTTTCTAATTGTTTTTGTGAATAAACTGTGTTAGTGTGACATCATCCGATTCAAAATGAGATCTATCAATCCCATCAAATGGAGAGTTTTCAAACTGTAATTATCGCACCAGTTTCCACCAACAATTGTCTTGTGTTACTGTACTGCAGAAACAATTTTAAATATGTTATATTCATTATTTTGATATAAGTCTTTGTAACACTCATCTTATTGAGCAGTTTTTCAACTCGCCGCTTACTGATTCGAAATTAGCTATGACCGAAGTGGTTTTCTTGGGCGAAGTCTACTGAATTCCTCGTTATGAAGGAAAACGTTTTATGATGAAATCTGTTGATATATCTAATTTGAAATTGTTGAGAAAAACTAGTCCACTACGTATGTGTACAGGGGTTGCACAACCTGAAATGTACCGCTGCTCAAAACAGTCTTATCAAGTTGTTTCAGATATTTTTTGGGAAATAAACAACATGTGATTTCACACAAATGCAGGTACAAAATAAATCTTACTCAATTTGTTAATCGCCTAAAAAAATGTATCTTAAAACCGGTAGTTTATAACCATCATTCTGAAAACAAAAAGAACATGTCCAAGAAGCAAATCCATTTGTTTAGTCTTTTATACGGAAGGAAAAGAAGGGTATCACAGTTGGTGTGCTTGAAATAATGGAGATTTTATTATCAGAAAAATTGAAAGGCGTGTGCGATCAAAAAAATACAGAAACAAATCCAATGAAGAGGACAAGAATAGTTCATGAACTTGGTAAAATTTACAGACAAAAGAGTCCAAACAAATTATGTTCGGTGAAAAGTTCAAACTTGTATAATGCAACTTTGACAAGAAAGCCTGAAAATGCATATGAAATAAAAAAGATTTGAATAAACTTAGTTCACATGTTATTGAACTTGCGGGTGCAAAGAAACTTACTGATAGTTCACTGCAAATTGCTGATGTGTTGCAAAACATCATCCAGACTTACACCAAAACATTAAAAAGGCAAGTTGAGGACGTTTCGCGGATAAACAATGAATCTCACACAAAGTTATTCCATGAAAAGTTAATTTTTATTGTAGAACAGTTATTTATCTCAACCCTCTTTAAATAAAAAATTCATTAGTTTTAAGATTTTATGAGAAGTATTATGAAGTAGTGCTTATCTGCCAAAAGGAAGCTACCTTGTCGATATGCACTTGTTGGTGTGGGATCATTAGCCAGGAAAGAAGTTACTCCTTATTCTGATTTTGAGCACATCACTCTTTTAGAAGAAGCGGCTCTCGGGACAACGGTTGAGAACCACTGGTCTAGCTTGTTGAAAATTATTCGTTATCTGTGCAAACGTTTATTCAATTTTAGCATGATACACCTTGTGAACACCGTTTGAGCTTGAGACGATGACAATAATATTGTAGTTTGATTGATTATGCTTTTACTTGCTTTTCTCGTAATATTTGTTTGACACCAGGTTGAATTGCAGACCAGAGCCTAATATTTGCCTTTTGGCGTTGGCCTCGGGTTGTGAGGGTCGCTTGACACTTATGAGCCGCGTGTTAATTTCACGAAATGTTCCAAAAATTCCTTCTTCTGTTTGGGCCGCACACCCCCAGTTTCTTGTGGCTGAAATCGTTGCAAATCAAAATGTTCTCCAGTAATTTATAGAAGGTGATGCAGTTCATGTTTGATGTGTATGCAACGCACTTCTGCAGGCTTCGGATATGCAGATGTTGAGAACGAAGTTGCGTGCAGACCAAGCACGGTCATGCGAGTCGCCAGTTTAAGCAAACCATTAACTGCATTTGCGGTCGCCAAGCTTTGGGAAGACGGGAAGTTGGATTTGGATAAGTCTATAAAGGACTACGTTCCCGAGTTCCCCGAGAAAACTTACGACGGAAAGCAGGTCCGCGAAAATGGTTGCCATCGTCGAGAAGCATGTTGCGCTATACTTGATAGTAATGACTAGGGGAACTAATTTTTTTGACCTAAAAACTTAAAATTTTGACTTAATAATTTACAAATTTTGACTTTATTTTGACGTATAAATTTTCTGCGTTTGCAAATGCAAAATAATTCAGTCTTAGGTGTTGAGGTTAACACAGAAGCATATTAATGCACTCTATGCTTCGAAATTAAAAAAACAGTGGTTGTTTAACTTTGAGAATGATATATTATAAGTACATAAATAACTACAGCGGAGTCAAACCTAAAAAGATCAAAAGTTGAAACTGTCAATATGCATAACGGATTGAGCATTTACCAAACCAAGTACTGTGAGACCACGCTTCTTGCCTTACCACGCCTATCCTGCATAATATTAAACCGTCCAGAGGTGAGCAAAACCACATTATTACGTCATAAATCGCGACAAACCCATTATTATTACGGAATTGCAACCAAACTTGCGAAAGCATGTCAATATCTGTTGTTGTAGTTTCAATAAAATATCAATAAAGAGAAAAAAAACAGCGCTGCAAGAAAAGTTTGACCCAACGATAAATTTTGACTTTTTTTGACCTAGTAACTTGGGATTCCCTCATGGCATGAGCGTGAAATTTGGTTTCTGGACGTTTCATAAGGTTTAAAAAGGCAGAAAAATTTTGACTTTACTGACTTTTGGTTGCCCTAGTAATGACGTATTAATGCCACTTGTATCGATAAAGGTGTCGATTAACGATCTTGAGAATTTGGTTTGTGAAGTGAAAAAAGATTTTGTTTGCTTTTGAAATCACAGGTCAATATTACCTTACGCTTGCTTCTGTCGCACTTGGCTGGAATACGTCACTACGATAAAAGAAAACCGAGCGACAAGGAGCCCCAGCAAGTCGATGATGCAGGCATTGTGTCATGCAAGAAGAAAAGTCGAGCAGAAGATGTGGACGAGTTTCAATTCGCCGAATACCACTCAACTAAAAAGTATTCGAGTGTCACTGAGGCTCTCAGTATGTTCAAAGAAGATGATCTGCTGAATGTTCCAGGTGAATCCGCAGGTTTATCTGTTCATTGCCAAATATGTTTGAAATCACGTGCATTTACCTCAAACTAACCGCCACCTACATTTCACCCGAGCGATGGTTTAAACTCCAACAGTAACAAATGTTGTACGGTTTTTCGTACTTGTTTTAAAAAAAGTTTGTGATCGATTTTTGAATGCATGCCAGGATTAAATTTGACAAAGTCGCCTGTGAAGCCTGAGACAATGTTCGTGTTGTTGGAAGACAGCAAACCCTTGAGAGATTTTGGAAAGGCTAACTACACAATGTTCGCAGCAGCTTCCAAATTTGGTTTAAACTAGGTTTAACGTTTAAAATCACGTTTTCTGAATCCGGTTCCAGCGAAGAATACTTATATCCTACCAACTGCGTTTATTTGGGACACCTGAGGGCGCCAGCGATTAATGCGTGGCGCGGTAATAATGTCACGTGTCTTTGTCAGTTGCATTGGCAATCCAGGTAAATGTTTGGAGCGCCGCAAGTATTGTCACAATCTATATGTTTGTTCGCTATTTTACATTTCTCTGAGATGTAGTTAATTCGAATAATGCGTCATTTTATACCTTTCTTCGACTATTACTACTGAGTCTTGCTTGAAAGATCTCAATCTTCTTTAAATACATTTGCTAATCTCGGAGTTTTTTTTACGAAAAATTGTCACCAGCGTTACTACTTTATGGAACACATGTCGCAAATCAGTTCTGTACTTTGCTGGTAATGTCGCACAGAAATTTTCGACAGGGTGCAGTTTCTCTTGAGTTAAATTATTCTCCTTATGACAAGGCTTCGTACTTGAAAAAAGTGAACAACTTTTCCTACAAGGCTTCCCACTTCAAAAGTGGACAAAACTTAGTACTTGTTAGTAAAAACTTAGTACTTCTTAAAACTGGACGACGTTTCGTCGCCGTTTGCTGGTATTCACCGGCTTTCCTGCTGCTGTGGCGACCTGCGTTAGCTAAAAATCTATCGCTTTTTTCGCGCCAAGTGCCGACAAGCGCACTCTCACCTTTACTTCATCATAATACCGTGTTGTTTTGGTCGCTTGATATCAACAGCTGTGCTTTATTATTGAAAGTTTTTAACCCTATTAAACATATTTCACAATTTTGATGTTTAGGCATCTAGCAGAGCTGATGCTTTATCGAGGACATATCACCCCCAACAATATATGTTAGCTTTGCAAGCAGTGTCCTAAATAAATTTCTGATATGAGCTTGCAATAGTTTTTTCGCTTATAACAGTGGTTCCCAAGCTTGTTCGAGCCGTTGCCCAAATCAAGGTAGCGATTATGTCTTATTACCCTCAATATTTCACAGTGATCGCTTATAATACAGAACAACACTGTTGTTTTGGTTCCGTGTTACCCACCGAAAAATCGTATATTGCCGCCCGGGGGTAATATACCCCCAGTTTGGGAACCACTGGCTTATAGCAATGCGCTGCATTTCGAAGAGCGCCCGTTAACAGAGTCATGATTGTCGCTTGAATGAGTTGCAACCTCGCGCAGGTGGAAAATATCTCTACACCACACACGGGTATACGCTTATCAGCGCTGCGCTTGAGCAAGCGTCAGGTAGGGAGTTCCTCTCGCTGATGCAGGACCACTTCCGACGGATAGGCATGTTTTCCACTGTACCTGACCAACCAGAGAAGCTCATCCCCGGACGAGCGAGGTAAGCGGTTTGCCAGGTCCCGTAGGAAAAAATTGCCGTTTATTCATTTTCAGCATGAGCCTCCCCTCAGGAAGGTTACTGGAGCAGCAGCCCTTCGAGATCTCGAAACACTTAAGGCTTTTCAGCAATCTCTGATAATTCTGCTTTCTCCACAGCCAGGTCGCAAATGTAATCACGCCTACTGGTCCTTGGCGCTTTCTCGTGGGTGCAGTCAATAAGGCTCGCACAGCCAACCTGCCTTGGGTCGTTCAAGTCGCATGGGTAATTTTACTATAGTTATCATTATCATCGTTAAACATTAGCATTTTTTACTCGCATGCAGCTTTCTGTTTGTGTCCTACATACAAACAATTTTTTTTTTAAACAAGTACCATCCTCGACCTACCACCGTGTGAATTTTTTCAACTTTCCACGCTCAGGTGAAGCTGTTGTCAAAAAAAGAACAAAACACTAAAGTGCTTGAAAGCTGCCCTTACATGAACTTAAGAATCTATGGTTTTGCGGCGTCTCTAAATTATCATTCATCGCAGCCAAAAATGTAACGTATTTCTGAACAAACTGAAAAATACCCGCATGCAAAAAGTTGAATGTGGTCGCCTTTTTCTTTTTGCTGAACACGTTGTGGATGGAGTGATTTAGGCCTTCGAAAAACATTATAAGAAACGTTCTGGCTGATTTCATGCTATGTTGCCTGGTGGTCTGTTCTTGCGATTAGGCGCCAGCGCCGACGACAGCGTGCAGGTGAACCGACATAAGACTGAAGAATTACGTGGGATTTTTTCTGTTTATTTTGTGTGTGTAGATGCAGTGGGAATTCCTGTAGTGCCACGAGCAAATCACTGGAAATTTTTGTTTTTATCCAAATCAAAACAAAGTGAGTCATTTTCTGAGGACACCGAAAAGCGGGCATCTCGTTGTTGTCCAATACGGCACCCAGATAATGGAAGCGGGCAGAGTTTTTACGGTCTTCTGTAGTGAGATTGGTTCATGCTATAACGGGAAGATGCCTGCTCCTAGGGATGTACCGGAATCAAGATTTCCGTTTCCGGGCGGAACCGAAATTGGCCGATAAAAAAATAATCTGGCCGGAACCGAAATTATTTTTATATGCCTTGATTTAACTGCGATTTTGTTCAAAATCCACTAAAACACTCTAAAGCGGTAATAGATTGCGTCCTACAGAACAATGCTTGTCAAACGGGTGTATCGTATACCCCAGGGTGTACCAGAATTTTCCAGGGGTGTACAGGAGAGTACCAGATGTGTGCTCTTGAAGAACAATCACATTCTGACCTATAATGTTCTTAGCTCTTGATCAGTGTATTAACTTAGCACAGTTTTTAAAACCGTATCTATCAGAAGAGGGTGAGTGCTAGAGTTATCCATCTTTTCCCGCCAGTTTGCTTGTAACATTGGTCATGTGACCATCGCGTGATCCTTCTTTTTACGTTAATTTCAGTAGTCGGGGTCGAAGGCTGGAAAATGTTAGGAAACACTGCGCTAGGTTGAGTTTTGTGCGAGCTTATGCAACAATCCTGCTTTCTCAGCAATGATTCCTGTAATGCTTTGTAGTAAGCTACGTAACGTATTTTTTCCACATTAAGTTTCAAGCAGTTAGCTGGAGCTAAGCCAGAGCTTATACCGAGAGGAAGTGAGTGGTGTCAGCAAATCGCGTGCTGATGCATGCTGCGGTTTGCTGACATCCTTTTCAGCAAATCGCATGCTGAGTGCTACGTTAGACCACTTTTCCGAGAGAGAATCAGCAGTGTACTGTTGTAGAGAAAGCTATTCAAAAGAAAAAGGCTTGCATTGTAAAGAAGCGCAGATGGAAAGATGACTACATCATACGTATGGGTTTCATCGTACAAAAGATCAGCGCATTGCCTGTTTTGTACAAACTTACTTGGTAATAGTAATTTGGCTCCAGGACATCTCAAAAACATTTGAAATACAACACCATACTCATCAAAATAAGTCAAAGGCGTTCTTTGAGGCGTTTGTAAAAGTTCATTGGGGACAAAATCTTTAGTCCTTAGAAAATACTGTGGTAAAGAAGGAAATAACGATTTAGTGCAGGTTTTTTTTAAGGAAAATGTTACGTACCCGATATGATCCTGTAGGGACCCGATTTCTCTGATTCTGGGGACCCGATTTTCTTAGACTCTAGGGATCCGAATCGGGTCAACACCTTAAAAAACCTGATTTAGTGCATCACTGAAAATGGCTGATTTTTACGCAAAGAAAACGTCCGTGTACCGAGTTGGAATCTGTAGTTCTTCCCTGTCTTGAGATCACTGCTGACATTCTGCATGGAGGAAAAAAGCTATTCACAAAGCAAGACACATTCCAAAATCGGACAATAGAACTAAACGTAGATGTCTTCGTATTTCAGAAGATTTGTTCAAACAACCTTTTCACGTAGTGTTCATCTCTAAGAAGCAACAGATATTTTAGACGAGGTGCAGTTGAGTGTGTTATGTGGGGTTGCCAATGAGGAAACAAAAACAATTGCCGAGCATTAATTGTACTGTCTAAAACTTGAAGTTCGCGCATCTGCTCAAGCCATCATCACCAAATTGAATCAGTTCATTAAGGAACATGGTTTGGATTCGAAGTGTTAGTTACTACCGATGAAGAAGCAACCATGTAGGGCTCTACTTTGAATGGAGTTGTCCGAAAAATCGAAATTGTTTCTCCTGACTGTGTTTCAACTCACTGCATGATTCAAAAAGAAACACTCGTGGTTAAGAGATTGATGTAAGGAAACAAACAGCGGTCAGGTCTGGAGGTTTTTATTGTACTGTATTGTGTAACGCCTTCACTCCCACACGCAAGGCGCTAGACTTTAAACATGCATCGTAGTAACAAGGAATACACAAATACATGAAAGAAGACAAGGGAAGTATTCGTGGCAGTAGTAGAGTGTATACGCTTAATGGCGCTAATACATTTACTTTGCTGAAACACAAGCTAATAAGACACACGCATGAATAACGCCATCATGATTATCATAATGTAGTACTCCGATGACTTCCAAGTTGATCGATCTATATAATACATGAGGGAGTGGGAGGCTGCGAAGGACCAGGGGTCATCTAGTTCAACAAGATTGTTCTTGATGATGTCATAAAATTAGTGAATTTCATCCGCTCATATTAAAAAAAGCATCGAATGTTTTCGGAAATATGCAAAGACACGGAAGCCGACGCAATGAGGTTGCTGCATTATGGGTAAGTACAGTACTGTACGCTGGTTATCCAGAGGAAATGTCTTCAATCGCAACAAGTTCACCCAATGTCAATTAATTCTGAAGACATCTGTTGGCTTGCAAAATTGTTCTTCTTGTCGGTAATATTTCAGAACACAAACCTTTTGAATTTGTCATTGCAAGCAAAGGGATGTGACATTTTTGAAATTGCCAGTAAGGTTCAGGCGTTCAAATAAGAGTTGGAGTTGTGACAAAGTAAAGTATCAAAAGGCGATTTTTCAGATTTGTAATGCTTACAAATTTCTTCCAAACTAGTAATTGGGAGAATGAAAGCACAAACCTGGAATCAAAGATAAAATCAATTGCGCACGAGCATCTCGATGTTCTACCACAAAATTTCGAATTCTGTTTTGCAAATAACATTTATTGAATCGGATTTCCCTGCTATGGATTGTGCAGCCCTTTACAGATGATAAATTAGACCTGAGCTACTTGGACGTATTGAGTTGCGATGGTCCAAAAAGGAGAATTTAGAACTTTTATAAACTACCATGATTTTTGGATATCACTTCTCAGCATTTCTGAATACTGTGATCTCAGTTAAAACGCGATTTCTGTTCTTGTTTGCATGCCAACAACCTACTCTTCGTTAGCAAGGATTTTTTACTCATGTCAAGTTTTAAATAAAAAAAGAGAACCTCAATCAAGGATATAGATCTTGAAAAGTCAACTTCGTGCATTGTAGTTTAGATATTGCAGAAACGAGCATACGCTTCAAATTTTACAAGGTTTACCATTTGAGATCGACCAAGATAGATCCGAGATGTTGGTCAACTAACTCTTATCTGTAACAAGTTTTAATGACGCTGATCGTGTGCACACACACACAGGCCAATCCAAATACAGTAATGCCAGCATCTTATGCGCCCTCATCCGGAGGTTTAGAGAATACTATTTTGTTGAGTGAAAGAAACCGTTCCTATACAGTACTGCTGTTTTAGAGTCTTTTCGCAGACTATAGGCCACCAGCTCAAATGACATGCAAATTTTTTAAACTTACGAAACCGACTGCACAATTCTCGATGAAGGTCGTCCAATGACGTGCTGTATTTCTTTGCGTTTCGGCAGGTACTGAAAGTGTTTAATGAATGAATGATTTATTTTGTCGCAGACGCATGGTCCATAGCACGAGCACAATCGAATAATACAAGAGCACAACAATCGTTAGTCATTGCGCATTAGATTACAGAGTAGGTGTTAGCACACAATCAACATCGAAAAAACACTTTTGCAGCGCCCTAACTATAACGTCATTCACTTATCGTCATACAAGGATCTGGCAGCGGGAGAGAAATGAAGGCATTTCAACATCAAATTTTGAGGTAAACAGTTAACAGGAAATAGAAATAAACAATAAGTCAGATAGCGGTATACTGATTGGCACACAGAGACATGTGATTGCTTTAACCCAGGTTTCCAATGTTTTGCAACGCATTTAGCATGGGCAATTACCGGCCCTCTGTCCACTTTTCTTCGGTCCGCTCGCTGATCTTTACAAGCCCGGGACTTGCGCCTTCGGTGTTAGACAAGATTTTGAAAGTGTGCAGCAAGCTACCCTTCAGTATGGTGGCTTTGCAGAAACTGTTTTCGTCAGGTTGGATCCCACAAAGAACATTATTGGGAAACCAAACCGCGGTGAAACTATTTTGAAAAGCATAGTCCTAATTGGAGCGGAGTAACACAATGCGCCTTGTACTGGAGCAACACGGGCATTGCAAGGAGTGTGGAAATGGATTGGCATTAATATATAAATTTGGACAAGTTTAGCGTACTGGATTGAAAAGCTTAGCGGGCCGTGTGTGGCCCACGAGCCATAGCCAAAAATAAGAAATTTTCACTGGGCGGCAATCACGAGAGCAATTAGGAATTTAGTTGGCTGGGAAAACTGCAGTACTTCCGGGATGACCAAGCGAGGTGACATATTCGTCCGACTGGGAGAAGGAAAATCGTCATAAGCGGCACGATTTTCCTATACCTTCATGACAATTTCCTACCTACTGACAACGTGTCTGACGGCAGGGCAGCAGATTTGTAGAAAAGATAGTTTGTGAATGCCATTAGTTTTTGTCATTTGGAAATAGAAGCATGTCCCGCGGACACCCCATTTGATTTCTACGCAGGGGCGAGGTTAGATGGCGCCACGGGAAAAAAGCAAGTTTGGCGCCCCCATGTTCGAACCTAAGGTCTTTCAGAAGCAAATCTACTGTACTGAAGAAAGTACTTGTGACATTGTTGGGACTTTTCGGCACTCCTCGCACTCATTCGGCACCTGGGGAATTGAGTCCCCTGACCTCCATTGTTACGTTCCTGTTTCTACGTGACAGGAATCAGTCCGGGAAACCCTAAGAAAGTTGCAATATTGAAGCCTACCGATTTTCCTGTAAATTTCATGCTTTGCTCTTTGGTCCAGCTGACTCGACAATCTGATGGTCTTTCAAGTCGATCACGCAGTGATGCATTTTTTGGTTTTGCGTTAATGTCGTGAAAACCTAGTAACAAAACCTTTAGTTTCACTGAATTTTATTCGTTTGGTTTAGCACAATCGTTGCGGAATTTCACACATTGCTTTCTCTTTGGAGAAAGGTTTTGACATAGTCGCATTGTTTGTATAGTATGCTTCTCAGTCTTTTCTTCTTCGTGGTAAGAAACTTACAAACTGTACGTCTGGAATCACAATTGGCAGTTCCTGTGCCATTGACAGCTATGAGCAGTTTTTGAGTTACGACCCTACGGTTTACCTTGACAGCTCATTCTGCAAGCATGCTGTGAGAACAAGAAAACAAACAGCACTGATCAAGCTTGTTAAGTACTGATCCTCTCTTAACTTCTTTAGCCGCTCATAGAACTTGGCAGTGACTGAGTCGCTTAGGCTACTCCAAAATGTCTCGCTCCTTGCAAAATCCTACGGCGTTTTCAGCGCCTTCTTCAACGCCAGTGGCGTGACTGACGGAGGACAGAGGGGGCGGGTCGCCCCCCTGGCAAGCTAAATGTAAAAAGCCGGGCCCCCGCTTAGCTTATATTTCGGTTTTTAGTATTTTTTTGGTTTTCAGCAGGTTGTTGTTTTTTGCGGTTTGCGGAACATTTTTAGGTGATTTAGGGTTTTAGTATAGCCATCCATATCCGGATTCACCATTTCTCAATAGTTTTTCTGAGCGTTGGCTAGTGGGACCCTACAGTGGCCAATGGGCCCGTTTCAGCTAAGTTTTCCCCTGGCTCAAACCTCCAATTTCGCCATTGCTCAGCGCTCTCCTTTCAAAAAATTTCAGCTACCAAGAAGGGGCGTAACGAGGGGGGCACAATTCCCCGGGCGCTGAATGACAGCGAGGGGCGCAAAAAGTCCCAACAATGTCACAATTACTTTCTTCAACTCAGTACATTAGCTTCCGAAAGGCCTCAGATTTAAAAATAGGGGCGCCAAACTTGCTTCTTGCCCCTGGCGCCATTTAATCTCGTTACGCCTTGCTACCAAGTTTCGACCTGAAAGCATAAATCGGTCATGAGACGCGTTGAAAGCATAAGAAATGAATGGCAGAAAAAGACATTAACGCTTATGCCTCAAATTCTCATTAGTTCTGCAAGATATCGCAGTTAATAAGTGAAGATAGACAATGCTCTTTCTTGCTTCACCAAACTTTATTATCAAAGTGTCGGTCTCAGTTTGAAGGACTAGAATGATTCATTGATAATAAGAGTTATTTTTCATGACAAACAGTTTGGAAAAGAAACTTGCAATTACATCTGTATTTCCTAGTTTCTATAAAAATCAAACAAAATCACGGAATGGGACAGTTCGGCGACGCCCTTTCGGCGATAGACGTTTCGGCGATAAATCAGTTAATAAGACATGACGCTTGTGATGGGAGCGCTTTTTATGTACTTTTTCAAAAAGTTATGGGTTTGACATTAGGGTTTATGTTTAGGGCTTTCGTTTAGAGTAAATAAACATCCTTTATAGTCCAACCTTTCAAGTATTTCGAAAACACGCTTTTTTTCGTATAAAGCATTTGCGACCACTATCGCCGAAACGTCCCGTTGCCGAACTGTCCCATACCCGCAAAATCATATATTTTTCTGTAAGTGTAAGTTACAAAAAAAGCTTTGAAAAGACAAGACGCAGTTTTGTGTCTTTTTTAATGTTTAAACCTGTAAACTTTGGTGTTGAAATGACTGAGCCGAGTGGCATCACTGGGAATCAGTGAGGCCTAGTTTAAATTGTGGTAGCTTTCAACAAAATGCACAAATATTGTTTTTTTTTGTTTAAGCTGCTTTTGGGACATTTTACGCTCAAGGACTGAAACAAATGCAACTTGCTACCGATGGCTTTTGTGCAAAATCAAACTGACAGCATCTCTGGCCTCTTTCTTGATTTAACATGATCCGGTAATAGAAGCTAATAACTGCAGACAGTCAGTGCTCTTTGTTGCATCACCAAACACGTAATGTCGAAGTGTCGGTCTCAGTTTGAAGAAATGTGTGACTTCTGGACTGACATAAGTAGGCCTGCACAGGCTTTCAGGTATAACCACAAAAGTTAGTAAAGCTCTGAAAAATGCTGTACGAAATTTTAGTGCCGCCCAGTGGCTAAAATTCGGTGATACTGGGCGGTAGTTTTGCCGCCCAGTTTATACGTATTTTAGGCCATGCCACGAGCCGTAGTTTGCCCATGGCTGTTGTGAATTAACCTTACGATGTAACAATAAAAATGTTCTGTTCAACTCTTATGCTACGTTACCACAAGCGATCTGTTAACAGGAAAAACTTTGATGGTAGCAGACCAAGAAAAGTTTCGAGTCTGCCGAAATTAATTTATTTCCAGCAGGAGCCGCAAAAAAAGCAATTTCTGGTCAGAACGGAATTCTGGTGCATCTCTACCCTAACTCCATCCTTCATCTGAAATTTCTCATGTACAGCGGTGCCACTTCAACTTAGACAGTGCAGCAAAACCATTTTGACACGCTGGTCCGGCCAGGAGCCCAGAGTAGACAAAGCTAGCACGAAAAACGTTTTTGCGGTGAAGAGGTCGAGGCAGG
>Ga0210059_1009925_pt1 | contig 14773 bp, 10 predicted proteins | sample Ectturendosymbi2_FD_188042 | JGI IMG/M metagenome (GOLD analysis project Ga0210059, IMG submission 188042) | Ecteinascidia turbinata endosymbiont from Florida, USA - Sample 2 (SPAdes) (version 2) | ecosystem: Host-associated > Tunicates > Ascidians > Unclassified | place: Key West, Florida...
TGGTTGCAGTTAAGGTAAATGGTTAGGGTATAGGGTAAAAAAAGTAGTGTCTATCTTACCGGCAATATTCTGGCGGCAACAGATTGGCTGGAGTTATTGTGCTGCCAGTTGAAGATTCGGTCTCATGGCATGACGCAATATAGTACAAAGAAAAAGGTCACTTTGTCAGGAAAACGTCGTCCTGCTCGTGGTGTAACAGTTATGTGTTATGACTGCTATGCCAAATGTTTTCGGTTCGATTCTCACCTTGATGTCTTTTGTTTTGATTTTTTTTCTTTGCTTTTTTCAGGCTCCGCTTAGGTGTTACGTTTAGGGGTTAGTGTTGTTAGGTTAGGGTTAGATTAGCAATAGCTTAGTGTTCGTTTAGGGTTGTGTTAGTGTTAGCTTTGCGATAGGATAAGATTAGGGTTAGGTTGTGTGTTTATCTTTTAGTTGCATTTGCTTCGTTTCTACCAAGCTTTTTGCTGCTGCCATCTTGGCGGCAAAATAGACACTGCCTAAAAAAAATATGGCCACCTTTATCCTTTATCTGAGAAGCAACTGACATGTATTGCAGTGATCAGCAAAGTCGTTTGATAAGATTTTTCAATCTTTTTAATGCGAAAACCGGATACTGTTGTTTAGACATTGCCAAAAGTTTAGATAATTCATTTCGGAGTTTGAGCAGGAGTCGGAGTCCAAAATTTTAAAATGTGTCGGAGCGGAGTATATTCAGCCAAATAAAGCAGAGTCGGAGTTAAAAATTTCAGAATTTGTACACCTCTGCCACAGACATTTAAAACATTCGTCCAAACACCAAAAACTCGCCAATCGAGGATGGGACAAAATAATGTCCAGGAGACAAAATCAGGTTATAAAATAGCATGTACAAGGCAATAACGATGAATTTAAATAATTTTCAAAGTGAACAACTTTGAAAAATAATTTGAAAAAATATTAAAAACATGTGTGATTTCACCCAGAAAAATAATTCTTCCGATTGCTACCAGATAAATTTTCAACACTGGGTAATTGATTTCATTCACGCAAATCCAGTGGAACCCATTTTCAAAGTTGGCAAACGGGGAAAATGTCATGAAAAATCGTTATAAACTTTTATAGTTTTTGCGAGAAAGCGTGCGTCGCCATGGAAATTTTCAGCGTAACCTTCATTTCATCCGACTCAGGACGGAAGGATTTTTCAAAACAGACTGATTGATTTTATTGGTACCAATGTAATAAAGCCATTTTCAAAGCTGACAAATGGGTAAAAAGTCATGAAAAGTTGTTACAAACTTTTTATAGTTTTTGCGAAAAATCGTGCGTCGCCATGCCAAATTTTCAGCGTAACCTTCATTCAATCCAACTGAGAACGGAAGGATTTTTCAACACACACTGATTGATTTTGTTCGTACCAATGCGTTTAACTCATTTTCAAAGTCAACAAATCGCGAAAAAGCCATGAAAAGTTATTACAAACTTTTCAAAGTTTTTGCGAAAAATCGTGCGTCGCCATGCCAACTTTTCAGCTTAATACTCATTTCATCCGGCTCAGAGCGGGAGTTTTCAAAACAGACTGATTGATATTACTCATAGCAATGCGGTGAACTTATTTTCGAAGTTGACAAGTGGAGAAAAAGTTATGAAAACTTGTTACAAACTTTTTATAGTTTTTGCAAAAAATCGTGCGTCGCCATGCCAATTTTTCAGCGTAATAGTCATCCAGTCCGGTTCAAAACGGAAAGATTTTTTAACACAGACTGATTGAATTTATTCATTCCAATGGAGTGAACCCATTTTCAAAGTGGAAAAAGGGGGAAAAGTCATGAAAAGTTGTTACAAACTTTTTATAGTTTTTGCAAAAAATCGTGCTTCGCCATGCCAAGTTTTCAGCGTAATATACATCCAGTCTGGCTCAAAACGGAAAGATTTTTCAACACAGACTGATTGATTTTATTCATAGAAAAGCAAAGAACCCATTTTCAAAGTTGACAAATGGGGAAAAAGTCATGAAAAGTTGTTACAAACCATTTATAGTTTTTGCGAAAAATCGTGCGTCGCCATGCCAACATTTCAACGTAATACTCATCCAGTCCGGCTCAGACCGGAAAGATTTTTCAACACAGACTGATTGATTTTATTCATACCAACACAATCATAGGGATAGCCAGGGGAGGAGAAAGGGGCCATGCGACCCACAAATATTTGGAAAATATAGTCATTTTGTGCTTTGAGAGGCGTTTTTTCCGGACAAAACAGTGTTATTCGCCTAAAATCACGCATTTTGGCCCCCCCAAATGTTTAGGCTGGCTACGCCACCGAATGCAATGAACCCATTTTCAAAGTTGGCGAATGGAGAAAAAGTTATGAAAAATCGTTACAAATTTTTAATACCCTTTGCGAAAATTGTGCGTCGCCATGCCAACTTTTGTGCGCGATATTCATTTCGTCCGGCTCAGAATGGAAAGATTTTTCAACACAGACTGATTTATTTTATTCGTACCAATGCAATGAACTCATTTTCAAAGTTGACGAATGGGAAAAGTTATGAAAATTTGTTGAGTTGACCAATCGGACGCCAAAGGCATACGTCAGATATATTAATGATTTGTTGAAATACCATTGGTTTGATCCATCATCCCCTGCATAAAGATTCTGTATCCGCACATAGTGCCTCCCACCACACCTGGGCCCCATACCTTCCACCATCAAAATTCCGCGCTGCATTTGTCACATCCAATCTATTTGAAATCCAATGGAAGGAATGATTTTTTTTGTATTGTCAAAAAAGGCGTGATGTTTCCTCAAAGGTATGTATTTCAGATATATTAACTCCAATAACTACTTTATTAGTAGTCCTGACCAGAGCTGTGGAGTCTGCATCGTGGAAAGGACTTCGGTTCTGGAGCTTTTCATGTTCATGATGGGATAATTTCTACATCTCGCATCCTACTCCCAGTAGATTTCGTAGTTAGTGCCGAACCATTCATTTTTCGCCTGTGGTTCGCTCTGGGGAGTTTGATGCGTTTTCTCTGACGAAAAATCGTTTTAGTATGGATGGTTGCACCTGCAGCCGGAATTCCCATGACTCGGAGTGCAATATCTTGCTCAAAACAGGACGCAAACTTTTAGTATTATTGCAAAACAGGAAATTAAAAGTTTGTAACGATTTTTCATAACTTTTTCCCCATTTGTCAACTTTGAAAATGGGTTCATTGCATTAGTATGAATAAAATCAATTAGTCTGTTTTGAACAATCTTTCCATTCTGAGCCGGACTGGATAAATATTACCCTGAAAAGTTGGCATGGCGACGTACGATTTTTCCCAAAAACTACAAAAAGTTTGTAACAACTTTTCATGACTTTTTCCCCATTTGTCAACCTTGAAAATGGCATCATTCCAATGGTATGAATAAAATCAATCAGTCTGTTTTGAAATATCTTTCTGTTCTGAGCCGGATCAAATGAATATCACGTTGAAAATTTCCATGGCTACGCACGATTTCTCGTAAAAACTATAAAAGTTTGTAACGATTTTTCATAACATTTTCCCCGTTTGTCAACTTTGAAAATGGGTTCACTGGGTTTGTGTGAATAAACTGAATCAGCCAGTTAGAGATGGCATGGTCCAAGATTTTTCAGGCCCGGACCGCCCATAGCCCACAACATTCAGCCCATTAACCGTCCGTGGACCGACGACATTTATTCTTTGCCAAACCGGCCCGCCAATGGGCCTCTAAACAATTGGTAGTCTTGTCTGTTCTGTCTCCTGAGGCAAAATTTCTACAAGGGCCATTTTGCCTTCTGAGGCAAAATATCTGCTGAGACTCAGACTATTTTGCGCTTTGTGGAACATGATTGGTTGAAGTGGACATGTTATGTGACAAGCACAATAAACAAAGTTACATGCTTAGAATAGTGTGTAAACCTAAAACCCTAAACCTAAATCCCGAAACCTAAACTTAAAACCCTAACCATAAAACCTTAACCGAAATCCCTAAAACCTAAAAATAAACCCTTCCACCATTCCCGTCATCATGGGATAGCTTTTTTGCGCTTAGCCCTCCGAAAGAAATCTCCAAGCCCCCACAAACTGAAATATGAAACCAAGGTTTTTTTTAAGGAAAATGTTGGGTATCCGGTATGGATCTGTAGAGGCCCGATTTCTCTGATTCTAGGGACCCGATTATCTCTCATTTTAGGGACCCGATGACAATTTTGTCTGATTCTAGGACCCGACTCGGGTCCCTAAAACGCCTTAAAAAAACCCTGATGAAACTATACTGTATAAATCAGTGGATTTTTTGTCAATTTTAGAATGTCACGACCCCCGCACAAAAGTAAAGCTCCCCTGTTGAATACTTTCTAGAGGTCGTTCTGCTCTCAACCTAAAATTCTCATCCTACAAGCCTAAACCTGAACTCTCACCATAAAACCTTCAACCTTTAGTCTAAACCTAAATCCCTTAACCTGAAGTCCTAAACCTAAAACTTTGTACGTAAAACCCCACAACCTTACTTATAATGCGATTGTGATTTGGTGCATATATCAAAGACACCTATGATACGCCATCAAAATGTTGCATAACACGTTCCTTCCAAGAAGCCACTCAGCACCAAAATCGCTGACTGCTACGCTCATGCAAGAAGTTATCACCATACACGAAAAGTTTCTTAAAATGTACCTGCCAGTCACGCCTGACGGAATGCTCTCAAATGGGTAAAGCAAATTTGCCTTAAAATGCAGCAACGGAAAACAAAACAATGCCAAGTGGTTTCAGTCACTTTTAATGCCACCGAGTCGTTCTTTCAACTAAAAAAAAAATCTTAAAGTTTTTTTCAACATCAGTGGGCGGCTCGTAGCGGCTCGGTGAAGTCCAACCACTAAAAATATCGTCAGCGGCCCGCCCAAAAACCGGACCATTAGCGGCCTGTGCCATCTCTACAGCCAGTGTTGAAAAATTTATCCGGTAGCAACTGGAAGAATTATATTTCTGGGTGAAATCACACATGTGTTTAACATTTTTTTCAAATTATTTTTCAAAATCGTTCACTTTGAAAATTATTTAAATTCATCGTTATTGCCTTGTACATGCTATTTTATAACCTGATTTTGTCTCCTGGACGTTATTTTGTCCCATTCTGGATTGGCGAGTTTTTGTTGTTTGGACGAATTTTTGAAATGTTGGCTGAACGGACTGTCGGCTAGCTTTACCTGGGTGATCATTTTTAGGGAAACAGTAAAATTTTTTCGATATTCTCACTGTGCACCCTGCATGGTTACTGACTCTTTTCAGAAGAGATTTGTGATATATATGCAGCTCAGACAATGTTTTTCCAGAGCCAAGCCTTTCCGACTGCAACAAAGCCAGAAAAACCTGATTTTGTCTGTTTTTTTGTTATTTTCCAAAAAAGCTAAAGGTGTTCAAAAAAGGCAGAATTTCAACATCTGGTTTCAAAAAAGCCAAATTGGCAACCTTGGTCCGAAGTAAAAGAAAAAAAATTCCATAAGAACAAGTTGCCATGACAATAGCTAATGTGCATATGCAGTGGCCTTGGAGCACAATCTGCCGCCCCTGGCCCTAGAAGAAAATGCCGCCCCTGGTGCGGGCCGTGATGTTATATTTATGACATCATCGTGCTCAGTCAATCATAGTATGACCTTTTGTTTTTTGGAGACCTTTTTGCAAGAACTTTCGCCAAATTTAGCGTAAATTGTGGGCTGCTTAACCTCCCCGAACACCATGCCGCGGGGCCCAATGCACATCTGCAGCTTGTAGGCCTAATAGCTACAACATAATGATTTCAGCAGGGCATTTGAACAAGTACAAACTACTGTATTATAATCAGAAAACCCTAACTTGGACTGTTTCCAAGCTAAAAAAATATTATAAGGCAACAACAAATTAAGAAACATGAACGTAAAAAACAACGGTTTTGTAGCATTTACTAAAAAATTAATATTTTCGAACAAACACAAGATTTGTAGTGGGGGGAGTTGGTATGACCGAAGTCACCATTACTCAACTCCCAAGACAGCCAAACTAAAGTTTTCAAAACGGATGACAGGAAACTGAAACGCAAACAAAAAAGAAGAAATTAACGAAGGGGAAATGCAAACAGCTAATGTGTTTAGGAAGAATATCACCAAAAAATTAATCTACATTGAGACATTTGACTGGTATGCATGACCACAACATCTGTAGTCCTAATCGTTTTGCGAAAAAAGATTTTCTTTTCACACTTTTGTCAACATACAAGAAATGCAGTAGGCTACGCCAGTCCCAAGCCAAACAAATTCAAAAAAGTAATCGAAGTTTTTCAACAAATGAAGAATGATCATTACCCAATCGAAACAACTTACAGCAAAAACAATATACCCCACACTCCAATTTTGCGTATAATAACCAAGATCTCAAAATTCTATCCCCAGTGTTTCGTAGAACTATTTCTTTAGAAGACTTCACAATTTCTTCGTGCTATCACCAGCTGATGGTGCTACCAAAAGGACCTTTGTTTTGATACTTCTCTGGCCCTGCTTTGACTATTTCAACTCTCAAGTTATGATCTATCACTATCGCATCAGGCCGAGAGGTTTAGACAATGACGTTCTTTCTACTTTTGTGTCTCAATTGCGGACGTTGTATCATCTATTTCAGGGTTCTCAAACGGGGTCTTCGGCCCCGTTGGGGGCCACGAGCAGAGGCTTTCACTAGGTAGCTGTGCCGTGACACTGCATAACCCAAGTGTCGCGATGTATTTCGTTTTCGCCAGAGTCTTTTGAAGGGGGCCCCGAATCATGAAAGTTTGAGAAACACTGGTCTATTTGCTATATTTCTTCTGTACGCTGTAGCTTGTGCAACATGAAAGAGGAGGCGGAAGCAAAGGTGAAATGCGAGAACAGTCTACAACGAGATAGAAGTTTTAACGATTTGCAAAATATGCTGTTTCTTGTATCTTCCCTTGCCCAAGTTGCAAAAGAGCAAATAGTTGTGCTCGGCCGGTTCGGCAATCATAGCCTATCTGTATAACTTTCTTGGTCGAGGTAAATGTGAATAAAGTTTACATGTCGGAAGCGACTTTTTTCGTGGCGGTTGCTGCATACATACAATATTGTATTCAAAAAATGTTCCCCCCCTTTGTAAATTCTCCCCTGCTGCGAAATCCTGGCGACGGGTCTGACTGCAGTAAACGTTACTTCGAATAGTTGGGTGAAATTTAGCTCATTTGGACTGGACAACATAAGACTAAAAACAATTGGTACACATTATTTTCCATTACTGGGGCCAGCGTTGCAACACAGCGGTCACCATTTCTCAGCAAAACCTGCGTACATTTACGCCCTAAGATAAACAGCGTTTTAGTCACTCTTTGAAACGTCATTCTCCACCGGATGAGCGCAAGTATCAAGCAGTCAGCAACTTCCCTTTCCTTTCAATAAACTAATAAAGCACAGAACAATAGCTTAACTACTGTAGAGCTTTCTGAATAACTGTGGCAACTAGTTGCTTTACTGCTTTGAAAGCCCAGCTGCAACTGCAGTGCTTAGACCTTGACCAACGAACGATGCTGCGATGCAGCTTGCAAGAGTAGGCGCGTTTCGAGTATATTTCCGAAATAGCGGCCATTGTTCCGCAATAATATTGAGATAGGTAATGACAAAGCGGTGGTGAGCATAGGAACCATGGCGCTAATAATATCGGCTGTGTCGCCCTCATTTGCCAAAGAAGATTCTCATGGGGCATGGGGCTTAGATGATGAAATTAAGAAAGTTTAGATTTTAATCAGTGTGAATAATTTCCTCACCTTTTTTCAATTATCTCTGCTTACAATAGGCGACTAGATTTTGCCGCCCTCTGGAACGTGCCGCCCCTGGCTATAGCCAGAGTAGCCAGTGGGTTGCTGCACCACTGTGCACATGTGCGAATTGCGCATCCGATGATTGTGCAATAATGCTGCGGAAGTTCTTATCCAATCACAAACGCTGCGCTTTTAGCTTGCGTAAGTTGCCTTGCCACAAACACTGCTTTTGCTGGTTGTGTTACACAAACGGACAACAGCAATTGTGATGCAAGAATGATTACTGACTACCACGCTGGGATCACAATTATCATAAACGTGTCTCGTGGAAAATGCCAATTAACTTAACCCACGAACAGGACATTTTAGCTTGCGTACAGTACAAATCAGCGCGCTTGTAGCCTAATACATCACGTTTAAGAAAAGTAGAAGCCTTTTAAGATGTTGCGTGCAAATGCTTCACAGCAACAGTTGGTGTCACTAGCAGTGATGTAGTCGAAATCGCAACCTTCGCGACCGAGACCGAGACCTGATTAAAATTTCGAGACGAGACCGAGACTTCATCAAAAACTCCGAGACTCGAGACTTCAAAATTTGCGCATTTTGCCGAAATTTTTCAAAAAAATGTCGTCATCACTTCTGAGCATGGGCGTCCGCAGTGGGAGGAAACGGGCATTTCCCCCTTTGAGCTTGAACTAAGCACCTAGATTCTCTAGAAAACATGAAGTTAGTAGCTCAATTCCGATCAACTGATTAAATTTTTGCAACGCTACTGTATTTTCCGGTATGACATGCACATTGCACAACAGCCAAGTTCACTGTTCTGGTGTCAAGCTGTGGTGAGCTTGCAGTTCACTCCTTTGCGTGGCCAAACTTGGGAGCGAATTTTTTCTGGTGTTGGTGTTTATTGCGTAACAATATCACAGCAGCATATCTTCAAAGGTTCATCGCTTTAAGTTACGATAGAAGTCATTTTACCGCATGTTGCTTACGAACACTGGTGCCACGCATACTAATTTTTAGACTGGCCTAATGATCTAGTGATTTTTCAATGCAATCTAGTGAGTTTTTGCAAAGTATATTTTGAAGAAAATCGGTTGTCTTTCTTCTAATTTTTCAGCCGTTTTCATATCGTAAGCAATTAACTACGTAAATGATTGTTTAGAGATTTGCACCAACAGAACGTACAAGTGCTTTTAATTTGAGTTTCTAATTGTTTTCTTTTTCGCACAGTTCATCACTGCAATATTGACCATGACGGTATTTTCATTTCGGTGCAGGAACACTGCAGAAGAAATAATTATATATATGTTAGGCAGATTGGTTTAAAATACTCCGTGCGTGGTGTCGTTTTCAGTTCCTGATGATTGTTGGTATGACATTTTCCAGGCTTCAGCACGATCTATTTTAACAAACTTGTAAATGATGCAAAGGTTTTGGGGTGATAAAGCAAATATTTAAATCATTTTAAGTAAAACTGCAAACTTCGACAATAATTTTAAATCTAGTGAATTTGTTTCAGATCTAGTGAATTTTTTTGTGAATCGAGTGATTTTGTAGGGAAGCCTGTGGCAGCACTGCTACTGAACGCACTCGCAGACATCGTGGCAGGTAATGCAGCAAGACAGTGACTGGCTGATAGCAATGCCTTCTAGAGAGGACAAGGCTTCTCAACGTCTTGATGACGTCACCGAAGAATGGCTTTGTTTTCGGCAAATTAAATCCCACTGGAATCGAAAAATCCGGACGTCCACTGTTTCAAGCGATTTAATTCACATTTGTTTGAGCAGGGCGCGTGGTGTTGCAAGTAGTTGGCTTCTAGTTATAAGAAAGTTACAAAAGTAGTGTAGATTCGTGACATAGTTAAAGTTTTGCTTTCGATGAAATTAAGTTAGATGTCATGCGCAAAAGTTGTAGTTAGTTCGTTGCATCCTCAGTTGTTAGTGGGAGCAATCACAAACGAATAGAAAACGTATGCTTTGTGACTGCAGTTTGCAGGGCTACAAACTGAAGGTGCTTTGCTAGCAAGGTCTGCTGGACGAACTGGTGACATAATGTAAGACTAGGGGAGCAAACCATATCAAACACTATCACTTATATAAAATGTGAACAAATCCTGGACATAGGTTTGCAATTTCTATTTACATTGTTGTTACTTTCTTCAGTTGTTAGTGTCTTCAGTTGTTGTTATGTTCTATATGAAAGCTCAAAAGTGCCGAACAAATGCTGTGTGCCTCGTTGCAAGGGCAACTATTCTAATGGACCGGAAGTACATGCTTTCAAATTCCCAGCTGATGAAGAGCTAAAGAAAAAGTGGATATATGCCATTAGGAGGGACGACTTTGTACCAACACAATATAGCAAGGTAAGCACATGTCGCAGAAGTGCTTTGCATCTAGAAACCAGTGATGGAGTCTCGAGACTTGGTACGGAGTCTCGGTCTCGAAGGTCTCAGGTCTCGTCTCGGTCTCGGTCTCGAAGGATTTCGGTCTCGAGCTCTTCGTCTCGAGACTTTGCGTTTGCATGGGTTATTTTTTATGAAGTTTTACAAAGAATTCCTTAAAAAACGCTTTTAAAAAATAATTGTTCAAAATTTAGCCGTTCAAAAAGGTCAGTGGCTGAGCTGTCTTTCTTTGTTGTTATGTTATTTGCGAGATGGAGTAAACAATTTGCCCTCAACCCCGTTTGAAATTTATACTGAATTCAATAAAAAATGTGCATGCACCAATGAAACCGCAGGGCGTAATCTCTGCAACGACAGTTTGGGAGTACTTTGTTAAGGACCACCTTTGAACTGTTATCCAGTTTTGTTATGAAACCCAGAGGCTTATTAAAAAGAGGTGGGAGAGTGCGAAAAAGTTTCTTTTTTGAGAAGCCAAATAAAGCCATATCTTTTTTTCGAAGTGCTTTCAAAAGCACTCTGTTAAAACACGCTGGTGAAATTTTTTTTGTTCTGCGTAATGCAGACTTTTTTAAGTTCAAGAATGCCTCGGAACTCTCTTGAGGAAAAGTTTTGCTCATAAGAGTTTGATACAGAGAGCAAATAATGCGTCATTGCTGATCAGTTACTTTGACGTACTGCTATAGGCTTTACGGCCTTTCTGCGTTTTCTAACCGACATGCGGTGTTGCGAAAATTCTAAGTGTGGCAGCAAAGACGGAAATTTCGAACAGTTGTGAATATCAGTTTAACGGAAAAAGATGGAAATTATGAAAAACTTGAAAATATAAAAACTTGACAATAAAAAAAGCAAATCTAGAATTATACACAGAGCCATAAAATCAGCGGGAAGGCGCTGCACCATTTCACTGCTAGTCAACTACACCAGTAATGCCGAACTTCGCTCATTCTGCTACAGCATGCTGCATCCCAACAATGCTTGACGAAAACATCTAATACAACGGTGCACAACCTGCGGCCTTCGATAATGAAATTTGCGGCCGTCCACATGTAATTTAAAATATAAGATTTGGCGGCCGTGCTGGCGTATATTGAAGCAAAACAAACGCAAGCCAAGAAAATCAGTCGACACGATGCGTAACAATCAGGATGGTGATGTCACAAAGAGTTATAGAATGTATTTGCAATGTATGTTTGAATGTGTTCTGTGTTGGTTGGCACCAGGGTTGCCAGATTGGCCATTTCATGGCCAATTTTGAAAAATTTCGCCATTTTTTAATTGCGCTGGCCATGAAAAAACGCATTTGGCCATTTTTTGGCCATTTTTTCGATTTGCCACTGTAAAATTAAGTTTTCATTAAGCATTTTGTCTTTTTGTATTTTTTTGACGTCTTCTTCATGTCACTGATTGTTGCACTAAGACTGTGGGACTTCAACCGCTTATTGCTTTAAAGTGTGTAGTAATGACTTAGCCCTTGAAGTCAGTAGATTTTGTACAGATGTTTCAGCCAGTGATAATCTTTTGGTTCCCATTGGTATCTTGTGCACTCATTCTGTATCTGAAGACTGCTGCACTCGGTTGTGTGACTCATAATGTTAGCCTATAGAGGAAGTATTTTGCATTTTTGGTAAGATTTTACTTTTAGAAGTTTCTCATCACCTTTACAGTAACACTCTGCAGTAACTTCTACTTTGTAATATTAAAAGTGTGTAGTAGTTGTTTATCCCTTGCAATCTTGTAGATTTTGCACAAGTGTTTCAGTCGGACCTGTCACGAGTCAGTATTTGTTTTCAAGTGTTCCTGCTTTTTCGTTCATATGTGAACTTGATGATGGTTTTGAGCATGTGGTTTAACTCAATCATCAACTTAATGCAGTTCATGACTTTAATCTTTTGTTCATATATTTGGAGCACAAGATCAAGATAACTGTAGCCTTGTCGTTGAATCGGAAAGTTGATTTCAAATTGTTTAACCAAGAAATAAGTCCGAATTGAAGCATGTATCTACAAGGTGTTTAATATATGGTTTTAAGTTTTATTAAGATAAATAATGACAAGTTGGAACAGGTAATTTTACAGCAGAAATTGCTGTTTAAGGGTAAAAACTTGCTTCTTTGACAAAACCACATTTTTTCGGCAAAAAATATACTGCTTTCCGAACAGTTTGAGACACCTATGAATATGGAAATAACCATAGTTTAAAAATTTGTGATTTTGGCCATAACCTTTTCAAAAAATAGCTATTTTGACCATTTTTTATCAGGATTTTGGCCATAAGCTACGAAAAAAATCTGGCAACCCTGGTTGGCACCACCGTTGCCAACTGGTGTATATATATATATACATCAAATTTGAAAAATTTGGTATATTTTCAAAGAGCTTGGTATATAAATTTTTGATTTGGTATATATTTTGTCGTTTGTTTGTATATTTTTTTCCGGTGGTTTTAGTTGAGATTTTAAACAAATTTATTTGGTTTATTACAAAGCGGGAACAGATGAACCTATAGTGGTGTTGAAGCTATATAAAAAAGTTTAGCAATTTTGCTTAACACGGGTGTGAACATGCATTTTGGGTGAACGGAAAGCGAGATTGGAGGACAGCTGAGAAGTTCTGAAAAAACTGAACTTCCTCTAAGTATGGGCTTTTAGTCAGCCAATGCATCCAAATGTGGGAAAACTGCGTACGAGTGCCAGAAGATTTAGCAAAGTGTGACTGACAGAGATTGCATCGCTTGTAAAGCAGTATTATGCTGGTGCTGTGTATCCCTTCTGTTAATAGTGCAAAAAGAAAATTGCCAGCTATTATAGAGCATAATAATGTCCTGCACCACAAAGGAAATGAGAATGTAGTTGGAGGTGTTGGAAGGTTGAATTTTCCAGTGGTTACTAAATCTGTCAATGCTAAAATTAAGAAAGTAGAAATTGAGCTTGCAGCACCTGTATTAATGATGGCACTGCTCAACAGTAACTGTTGATCATCCTCGTGAAACAAACAAAAGGCATTGAAAAAATAACAATAAATTGTTAATTTTTTGTTACCGATATGAATTTGGTATATTTTTAGACTAGATTTGGTATATTCGTTGCAAGAACAGTTGGCAACACTGGTTGGCACAGGCAGTACCTCGTAAATATAGCTCGAGCTCATTGGTGGCCGTACTTCATTTAAATAAAAGCAATGCGGCCGGCAATAGCAAAAGGTTGTACACCCCTGATCTAATACTTTCTTTTTATCAGAGAAAGAAAAAATCTTTAATTCGAAGGCAATGGTCACCCGCAAAAGATCTGCCGCAGTTGTAAAAAAACTGACAAACTTAGAACACCTTGCTCTGAGTAAGACGAAAAAGCAAACCCAAGTTTCTTCAGGGCTTCGTTAGCCCTGTGCACTTTGTTGTTGCCATGGAAAACACATCGAATCCACCGTGCCAACTGATTCACAAGTGATGACAAAAAATGAAACCTTCCCGCTGAACCACAGCCTAACATGTGCCAACTATGCTAGTTGTTTAGCCATACATACATGCACATGCAAAGAAGGCAGAAAAATAGGAAAAACAATGACTAGCAGGGTGGCTAACGGAGGTGTACCGGAACCGAAGTGTCGGAGTAGACTCCGCCCGGAGTCTTAACGATTTTCGAAAATAGGAGTAGAGCCGAAGTTGATTGTTTTAAGGAAGGGCCGGAGCCGGAGTGGAGCCAGAGACAGTTTTTTAATAAGAGGGTTCTTTGTTTATTAATGATTATTATTACTGCAGATTGTTTTTTTTACAAGCATGTCATAACATAACCTTCAAATGTGCAATACCACTTCACAGGAAGTCTGAAAATTTTGATACAACTTGGATGTAAGGTTAGGTTGGTGAGTTTCATATGTGTAAAGATTTTGACAATTTCTTGTTCATGGTGACAAATCTGTTGGCCAGCAAAATTTAGCTCACATAAAAAGTTTATGTAGTGTCTCAACAACCAGCGTTTCCAGTTTTCTGTTTCGAAGGACAAAAAGTACTGCGTCCCGCATCCAGTTTTCTGCTAGATATTAAATTGAATTGAAGAAAATCTCACTACTATCAACATAGTCGAGTGGGACTGGGAAATGACAAGACAATCCTCAGTTCGAGTGACTCCTTTGTTGTATTTGGATTTTCTTTTGATGTACTTACGCAAGATTGTAAGTCAAAATTTTTGGACCCCTTGTGATGTACATTTCGAAAAGCAAACAAGTGTTTATAATTAAATTAAACTTTTGGACTAGGGTTAGAGTTAGCATTTAGGACCAGGGTTTTGTGTTAGTGTTTCAAATTAGGGTTTATAGTTAGCGTTTAGGGTTAGGGTTCAGTGCTAGTGTCTAAGGTTAGGTTTTAGGATTAGCGTTTAGTGTTGATGGCTAGGTCTTACAGTTAAGGTAAATGGTTAGGGTATAGAGAAAAAAATTATGGCCACCTTAATCCTTTATCTGAGAAGCAACTGTAGCAGACACATTATGATCTGTACATGTTCTTCATAAAACATGTAACAGATACATTATGGTCTGTACATATTTCTTCATGAATCTCCGATTTGCTGAGAATCAACAATGTAAAATGACCCTCTCT
>Ga0210059_1009926_pt1 | contig 14773 bp, 7 predicted proteins | sample Ectturendosymbi2_FD_188042 | JGI IMG/M metagenome (GOLD analysis project Ga0210059, IMG submission 188042) | Ecteinascidia turbinata endosymbiont from Florida, USA - Sample 2 (SPAdes) (version 2) | ecosystem: Host-associated > Tunicates > Ascidians > Unclassified | place: Key West, Florida...
GGCTATAAACAAAGGCTGAAGTAAACGTACGAACGGTGCGAATCACCGGAGAGCTTCTCACCAATGCGCTGTCAGCTGCTTGCCAGCAAAGCATTTTCTTTTCATCGGTTCGAATTTCAAGCAGCGGCGTGACGTAAGAATTGCTGGCGAATCTTTCACCGCATCACGGCGAGGCTAAGATAAATATTTAAAAGACCAGTATGTTTTCAATCAGGATGCGTTTCACAAATGCGGTGTTCATATATTGTTTTCCAAATCCAAGCACGACGGACTATAATCACGCCCTTGCTAACCAACTATGCGAATGGCAACGAACAAGTATGAATGTACCGCAGAAGCAAAACATGTTGACGTTAGAAAATAAGCAGAAGCCAATCGTTTGTGGCTGTGAAGTTCCAACAATAGAAACCACAAGTGCTACGTGTTGTATTTTGTGAAAATTTACTGGAATATTGTATTCCTATTATTAAAGTCACCGCAGGTATGTTAATGTCACCGCAGATATAATACTTTTCTTGGCAATGGTCGCGTATAGCTTATCTTGGAAATCTTCGTGATTAGAATTTAGGTGTCTATACACAATACCAACTGTTAAGGTGTAAGGCTCAACTTCAAGCTAAGTCTCCGCTGGCCGCTGTGACTTGCGACAGTACACAGCCTGCTCTCAATACAACAGCCCAGTACGGCGCATTTGTACTGCAGTTCATTCAAATCTTCGCAGCATACAATTGCGGGAAAGGATTCACGAAGATCACGTAACAGTGTTACCGAAAGTCAATTGCACTTGCAAGGGCATCTTGCAATGTCGTGGCGTATCTGGAGAGTAGGTCGTAGTGTTTTACAAACATTCGCGGCACCAGGGCGTTCAACGCTAATTCACCTGCGTAGATACAACAATAATGATAGTTATCCCTGGTAACCACATAGATGTCGCAGCAAACACAACAAACAAAGATCAACACAAGCCAAGCTGATATGCTGACAGGCGAGTTCACTACCACTCACGGCAAAGATAAATGCTACTTCAACTTATCCAAGCAGCACAACGGCCACCTAGCTCTAACACGGCGAACAAACTGACCGAGATGTTGCGAGCGAAGGAACAAGGCGACATGCTCTGCTCCCGGCATTCAATGGAATGCGCTTCAACTGATTAAGTGCCGTGCTTTGAGCGCGTGAGTAATTGATCGACCGTAACAACAACAACAAATGTGTTTGAGCTGTTTGTGTCAAATTGTAGCCAAAGATTTTCACAGCTGGGATAGTCTACAATTAGCTTATTTAACGTGATATGCCAAACTCTCCTTTACGATAAGTGCCACACCTCCAGCGTTAGTTGGGGAATCGTGATATTCGATAGAGTATCCTTGCAAACGGAAACCAAAATTCATCGAATTCTTTGATCTAGTCTGTTACTGCAATTATGTCAGGCAACATTCTAACGCCCGCAAGAAGTTCGTCCAGTTTTTCCAAACTTTTTGTTAGGCTTCTGATGTTAACGTGAAGCAGAGAAAATATATTTATGCTTTTGATCTTCAATGATTCCAATGTACAATACTTCGAGTTCACGTAATGATATATGTGTTCTGAATTAGCTTGATATAAATTATACACATTGTTGGACATCACATTTTTACACGTAGGCATTTTTTAAATGTCATATTAAACCATTGATTATTGACAATGTTAGGTATAGATATTGTCCACAGTACTAGAACACACAAAAACTTCAAGTGTGTGCGACAACACCTGCATAGTCACCTACTTCAATCAGCAAATACTTGTTCATCATCAGCGAATAAGCAATATTCAGAACCGACTTTTGTCCAACGTATTTTCTTCATGGCTTTGTACAATCTCTTACAACCTCTTTGCTTTTTCTAGAAGTGCCTTGCGTTGCTGTTGAAATGCAAGAGGCAAGTGGCGCGTGATGGCTGCATTGAACTTCCTAGCAGATGGAGCCTGTCGTAGAATACTATTCTTGTCCTTCATTTGCGAAAATTGTACAATAATAGGTGGTGCAAGATTATCACGATAATTATTCCGCGATTCGACTGCATACACTCTTTCCTGCAGACGATGTACATTCGAAAATTGCATTTTCAGAGTATCTGTACGAAATAACGGACTGTAGGTGTTCCGTATGTTTCTTGCACTTCTTTAATCTCAGTTTGAGGAATGTCGTGAAAAAGGAGATTGTACTCCTTCGAGCTCAGTTCTTGCTCAATCTTGATCTTGAATGTGGCTTTGTGATATTTTGATACTGTTTTTTTCTGATCTGCAATTGTTTTGTACGCCTCATCGAGACTTTTCAATTTCGATGACTCTAAGCTTCATGTCTTGTTCCAGCGATGTAAGGCGTTTGTCAATTGAAACCATCAACGTGTACAAGTCAGTAAGCGCTTGCTTGTGTTTTGCTTTGGGCTGCTCAGCGCTTTTTCGATTTCGCGTTGTTACATTCTCCGTGTCTAGATGCTTAGTATAATACAAAACGGTTTAGAGCCCTGCGGTCTTTTTACTTCTAACAGTAGATTGTTTCTTTGTGAAAATGGAAATGTTACTACTCACATGAAATACTTGTCTGAATCGAACTTATGCTCGACTTCCTTGCTTGCATATGACTGGCTGCAACACAGCTAGCACTGTAAACCCTCGGCTCTTGACAACGGTCAAACTGGAGTGACATTTACAGCGTAAAAATAGCTTAAATTTTACATTTTTACAGCAATAGATTTTCGTGCATGACAGGGATGTACAGGTTTTCGAATAAACTTGAAAGTGTGTACAACTACAAAACGGTTCACAACCACTGCTCCATGCAGCCCTGGCTGCTACCCTGTTTTAAATAAACCAACCAGAGTGACAAACGAGAGAGAGAGTCATCTGTCAACCACATTTACACAAATATTCATCTAACGGAATAAAACCTTGTACTATGCTGCATGACATTAGTGTCCACTATCCAATCCCATGGGCGCAATTTTGTTGCAAAATGTTGGGGGGGACGGTTTAGTGTGAAATCAATGAAGTCATCGGATCGATGCAGAAGTAAAGTTTTATAAATACAGATTTCCATTCTTGTTTATATAGGTGTTTTAAAAGCAAGACTAATCACGCTAATACATCAATTGAGTTTTATCAGTGCTGTCAGCTGGAGTGCACAAAATGCTGAATCGCATTGGTCGCAAGAGTATATCACTCTTATAGTAGAACACATCAGTTTTCATGCATTTTATGAGGGGTGGTTTATAGCGCGATTTAATGTCTTTTCCAATCTGCTTAACGTTCAAAGACAATAAATATTTTTCTTACACATTTCCGCTCTTTGTAAAAGCTACAAATCTTTTCAATGCTACTGGGCATCATGCCTGCAGCCCCATCCCTGCCAAAATCTCCATTGATATCCTCTTACCAGGTGGTGGATGCATCGTTTCAATCTCCCCTTGTTGGCCCTGCATACATACCCATCTAGCCTACAATGTAATTTCTACATACCTGATCGTTTGGTGACTGTTGCCTTGTGACTTTTTTACGTGATGCAACTTAGCTCAGTCTTTTCACAAACAATTTTTCAGATTGAACATCATATTTTAATAGATAGAATCAATGTCAAAAGTATAATTCTAAGAGTTCTACTTGCATAACGACACGAAAATAGATGTGAGATTAAATAGAAATAAAAACGCACAACGGTGAATTGGTAAAAACATGCACGTTTCACTTGATTAACACTGAAAGACTGCCCAGCAAAACTAGGTGTGATCAGGTATTAAGTTTTGGAGCGAAATACATTTTTGTGGGGAAGAGATTTTAGTTTTTACTATGTGTTTAAAACAAATTTTTCTAGGCACAAGAAAATTTTGGGGCCACAAAAATCGGGAGTACTGCCCCCCGAATGCCCACACTTGGATGAAAATATTGCTGCATTATGTTTTTGGTTAAACTCAGGTAAAATTAGATGACTTACGAACCAATGCATTCAGCACAAGATGTGGCGGCCTGAAGATGACGCTACATGTAAATAAAATGGTCACCGCTAGATGGTGCCCATAAGTAACGAGTCACTGTGATAGTTACCACAAGCGAATTATAGTAATTCACTTATCCCGTATAATGATAGTGCAATCTAGTGGTAGTAGATTGAACTCAGTGAGGGATTTCTTTTGCTGCTGGTTGCTTTCCTGTGAGTAAATGCCCCGAATTGCCATCTTTCGCTTGTGCTTGCCTAAGCAGTTCAAGGCGATGCAGTCAACTGCAACAAAGCACAAAGTGTAAGAGTCACAAAAAAATATATTTTGGATTTGTTGGTCACTATATTTTATCTTTGATTCCCAGTCAAGTCCTAATGTTTTGAGCCATAGGTCAATATATAAAGAGATAAATAGTTCTCCAAGGTTTTGATTGAAATCCTATTTACTATTGGTTGAAGACAGGCTTTTGCAAAACTGCCCATCCTAAAACTAAGTCTCCACAATAGCGCTGCTTTTGTCTTCGGTAAAAGCTTTGCAGATAGGCTATTTGCCTGAAAATGTAACTTTCGAACATTATATACACTTAGGTTTACCAGTCGTCCTGTTTTAACCGTTGGGACCGGCCCGGTTTAAAGACTTTGTCCCGGTTGGTCAACCAAAAAGTCCCGGTTAGGCATTCAGTCAGGCAGCGTACCCCTACACGAATATTAGCATGTTATGATTAGTCTGTTGAACCAACTTGTTGAAGAATGATGGGTGATCTTCAGGTCTTGTTTCGTTGTTTGAGATGTAAAGGTAATTGATACGTCATTGTAGTGGGTAACTTGTCCAGTATTGGGTTGATTGTTAGCGCATTGTCTAGTTCAGTAAAGTTGGCTAGTTGGAGGGGATGTTCATTTTGCAATTATAGGTTATTGAAAGGATTTATTTCCCACCGGAACTTGTTTTATTTCATTCTAAGGCTCGTTGTTCTGAAGCGTCCTGGTTTTCAATCACAAAAATATGGTATGCCTATATACACCAGCATCATTAATTTTTACGCTGTCTGCTTCTGAATACGTGACAACCAACGTTACAGCAAAACCAGTGACATTTCTACGCGAAATCCATGCTGTGCTGTAGACTCTCACATGTGCAGCTGTAAAACTGTCACTCTTTCAAGAAAATAACCTTTCTAACAGTACATCACACTTGGCAGAATGTCGGACAGAAGCAGTTGACCATCCTTCGCGGTCTCCAGAAACTTGAAAAATGCTAAATATAATTTCATTGAAGGTAAAATTTATAAACTAGCAGAATCCAGTGATGCCACACCAACCTCTGCTTCAACATCAACTTGGCTATGTGTAACATCTATCATGAAAAGGACTTCACACAAAATGTGGCAAACGTCACTTTTGTTTTTGGAACTTCTCCAAATATAAAACCTGAAGAGAAAAAGTGGGGGGACTTGGCGTATTATATCCCCCCACCTGAAAAAGTAGGGGAACACGTCCCCGTGTCCCCCCACCAAATTGGGCCCATGTCCAATTCATTTAATTGTGAGCAAAACTCGATTAAAAAAAGATATTATTCAAAGATTCTTTAGAGACACACGTAATGTTGATATCATTGCTTTTGACCGAGATCTGAACAAAACTTCAGATTTGTTACCGATGCAATACTCAGGTTGGAATGTTAATGAGAAATCTGACTTTATTGTGAGGTTCTTGAAAAGCCTTGCGGATACACATATGCCTGTTTGAAAATGCAATAGGTAGGAACAAAAAAAACAAACAAAAGCCCTGGATAACACAGATAATTTCATCTATCAAGAATAGAGACTATTTATTTCGCATTTATGAAAATCACTAGCAGATTTCGAAATGTACAAAAAATTCCGAACGATCTTACTCATGTCAAAGAATTAGCTGAGTGCAAATACTACCAAGACCAATTTGCTGAAAACAGTAGGAACTCAAAACAAACTTGGACGCTAACTAACAATATTTTCGGCAAACACAAACCGTCCAGCTTTCCGCAAAGGTTAAATGTTGATTGACGAGTTTGCTCATCTTCAAAATTAATTGCAGATGCTTAAAATCATAGTTTAGTCACTTCGGCTCAGGCGAATTTTACTCCAACTACTGACGCAAATAGAAAATTATCTTCTACCACGCCAAGAACATCCTGTTTTCATCAGGAATACAGGGACAGGAAGCGATGGCCGCAGCTGACATTTAAGTCACTGCCCCCCATAGTGAAAGGATACAACACAGGTCTACAACAGTGGTGTGACTAACGGTGGTACAAGGGTGCGAACCTCCCCCCTAAATGAAAAAAATGAGTTAAATGAAAAAAGTGAGCTCCCATTTTATTTATATGTCGGTATGCAGTATACGTATTTGGTTTTCAGTAAGTTGTTGTTTTATGCGTTTATTGGAAGTTTTTGGACTGTTGTTTTCGGGTGATTGCGGGTTTTAGTACAGTATATACAAATCCGCATCCGGATACACTTTTATTTATAAACCTTTTTCTGAACGTTGGCGGGGGGCTCCTGGGGTAACCAGTGGGCCTCTTTCAGCTGTACGTTTCCTACCCTACGGCTAAAACCTCTAGCTACGGAACTGGTCTACAGCTTAAATCTCCTGAATAATTTTTTACCAAGCTATACTAAAAATGCTTAAAATCAACGTGGATTCAGCAACGTTACCTGAACAACAGCCAGTTTACCAAGGCAAATGCTGATAACGAAGCTGTTTACAATGCATTTCGCAACGATTGGCTTTAGGAAGTTAAGGGGTCGTGTGAAGATCAATTACTTTGACGCATTAGATAAATATGAATAATGAAAGGGGAAATGTGTGAAATCAATTCATGGTGAATTCCGTTCTGGTGTCTTTATATGCCGTAACAAATGTACTCAGTCGTATTTGGGGGCCCCTTTTTGCATGCCCCCTCCCCGGCCGAGGGAGTTTTCCTCCGGCTCTGCTTTCAAATTTGGCTGATTGTGTGCAATAGCTCCACTGCCAGGTTAGGCCAGTAGAAACAATCCTCAGTTTTCAATGGTTGTCTTTTCACGAGTTGTCTCATGTGGTGAGTACGCAGCCGGCATGGAACGTCTTGCTTTAACCTAGCGTCAATCTTTTCGCCTGCAGAACATTACAGTGCTTTCAGTTGATATTGTTTGGATCACTCAGCACAGATCTACGAGCACGTTGCGACTGCGTACATAATTTATCCCTGTAATGCTTCCTGAGAAAAAAGTACGATGCCAAATCGTACAGTAGTTTCAAATAGAGTCGAGAAGAACTTTTCTGTTGGCTTTCTTTTTCCCCCTGCTACTGACATATTTTTCAATTTAGCTTTAGCGGGAAATGCATTCTGCCCATTTCGAGACACTGGACTTTTGGGTTGGTCCATGTACAAAGTTAAGCTTGTTTGCAAGCCTTTTACAGGATTTGTCAGTTTATAGTTGCAACAAGAAAAACGAGAAGACCGGAAGTTTTTCGTATTCGTTCTGCATGGTTTACTAGTAATTGTGTTTTTCGCATGCAATAGGACATTTTGTGTGATGAGAGGCAGGGTTGCCAGAGATTCTCTAGCTTATGGCAAAAATCATAATAAAAAAACTACTGTTTTTGCCAAAACTACTGTTTTTGAAAAAGTTATGGCCGCGAATGCAATGTTTTAATTTTGGTAATTTGCATAGTCAAAAGCGTGGGGGACAATGTTTGGGGTACGGGAAATTTCTTGGCCGAAAAAATCTGGTTTTGCCAAAGAGGCAAGCTTTGAACTTCATACACCACTTTCTGCCTGAACTTAAAATTGCATGCTACTACTTGTCTTTCTTTATACAATGTTACGTTGCATATATTAAACACTGTTGTCCAAGGATGTAGTGCTAAATAAAAGGTGTGGAACGCAAAGTAAAAAAAAGCAGAGCCCAGTCGGCTGATTCCTCATTTTGCATCAAACGTGAAGATTTTAATTGTGAATCTGGCCACGCCAAGGAAAATTATGCCATACCTGCTGAAAACTTTAATAGTGGCTGTTGTGAGAGTGGTAGTCTAGATGTAGAGTGCTGTCGATATAATCCTGAGAACAGTCCTTGACCACTGGTTTTCAGCGACCATGGCCACAACGTCTCAATTCCTTGTTTGTTTCGAGGTTGACTCGTTAACAGTTTACATCCTCTAAGCAACAAACGTCCCATCTTGACGGTACTATCCTTCAGCATCCTGCCCTTGTAGCATAAAGTCAAGTTTGTGAAAGCTGACGGCGCAACAACAGTGCGATGCGTGATCGCTTTTCTCATGTTTCAGTTGAACTCTTAGAATGTAGAATTCTGTGAAACTTTAGTAAAAGTTTTGTGGCATCGTCATTATGCTGTCACGGTTGCTGTATCTAAAAGCAATACAAATTTGTGCAAATGTTTTCACAACATTGTGCGCTGTTTAATTATTAAAAGTTGCATTTGGTGTCATGCGAAATGTGGATCCTTGCAGTTTCAAGCAGCACGAACACATTTTTTTCAGATCTAAACAACGATGTTGTAATTTGTGTCGGCGTAAAAAGGGCACAATAACTAACTTCTGTCAACACGCACAAATAAAAACATGCAGTTCAACGGCTCTTTTCAACAACACAAATATTTTCCTATATAGAAAATTCACACTAAAATGATAAAAACTAGTCAATTATAACAAATGGAATTTAGCCTTTTTATACGATACTCATGCAATTTATGAGAAGCAAACACACACAGCAAAAAACTAGACAGCAAAGCAGCATAATTAAGTAAAATATGTAAATGACGCAAAGCATAATTGAACCACGAAACATATCATCTGGAACAAAAGTGTCTTTGAAAGGTTGCAAAAAAGGACGCAGCCATGTTGCAAAATCAGTGTTGCTGCACCTGGGAATAACAAAACACTGTTAAAAATTGCAGTCGTCTTGTCGATTATCTGAAAAATACAAAAAGCAAAAATAAAGCAATTTACGCAAATTTAATAAAAATAACGCAATTTATTTAAATTTATTCGCAAAAGCACAAGAGGTGATTTGTAAACGCGTTTAAGTTTGTCCGCTATGAAGCACACAATAGAATATCAACAAAAGCAAAACAAAACGCGTCATTAAATACAATAGTTGTACAACGGTAAATACAATTTTCATAAAAGCTTAGATTGGCATCTTTTCAGTTTCTCACTGTTTAGATTGCTGTGAGCACTTAATTAACTTCCACACAACGAGATATTTCACAACGCCTTGATTCGGTCATTTTGGAGATAAAAAGTTATTTTACCTTGGCAATAACAGAGGTGATACCAATGTTCTATTTACTTCGAGAGCTTCCGTCAGATGACGATTAATTCGGGAGGGTAAACATGTGACGTATTGTTCTTCAGCTGCAATAATAATAATATTAAACGTCGTTGTGTCGTAACCCAGATTCCTAAAAGCTGATGACGGAGTGTCACAACCAAGCTGATCACAGACGTTTTCCTAAAGATTTATTACTATTGTATAACATTAATTGCACAATACTGGGTATGCCGCTAAACTGCAATGGGGCCGTAGCCCGTTGTTTGGAAACTGACTGGGCTCAAGCTATGCATTAAATAGCCTTTCTTTTAAAGGGCAAACTGAGCGTTTCAACCAAGCAAGGAAATCAGTCTACGTATGGGAACTGATAGGTCGTCGTCATCATCATCGGAGGATCGGACATCAAGGGTAAAATTGTAGTGTGTGGAGAGCCAACCAGATGCACGAGGACCCCCATGTGGTACGGTTCTGGGCCTATCCTGGTTAATGTCCAGTTTCAGGTTGTTACTGACCACTTAAATCGAGAGAGTGTTCGGTGTTACGCGAGTGCGTTTCCAGACAGACGCTACAGGATTGATGTCGTGGACAACGCGAGAATAGTGCCGCGGTGACACACGAAGAATGTGTCCGTACCAACAAACTAGAGCCGACAAGCTGCCAGGCATGACGCGGAGGGTTGATGCGTGAGGACACGCATCTTTGTGTTGGAGGTAACACCCTCGTCAATGGGCGCTGAGCTTTGATCTGATCTGAGATCACTGCTGTCAAATCCGTTCAGCCGGGAGGAGAGATTCTTGGCGAGGAGACAGGTCTCAGCGCCATACAACAACACAGACTGCTGCTGCATTGTACGCGCGCATATTTGTGGTGAGGTAATTGGCTTGCTGGCGCTCCAGGGGGTTGCGGAGAGAGGATATACTGGAGGCCAGGGTGCGTGTCTTTGATCGATTTCCGGCCTTAAGTCGCCATTGTTTCTTACCGTCGATCCCAGGTAGACAAAAGAGGCAACAAGGTTTACCTCATTGCCCCCTATTGACCAGTGAAAGTGGATCAGGGACTTCGTTTACATGCATCAACTCGGTTTTCATCCGGCTTGCGTGACTCGTGATCATAATTCGTTGAGGGATGCAATGAGGTTCTGGATGTCAGAGGAGAACAAGGTTTGCATGTCGGGGGTAAGCAGAGGTAAGTTTCTCCAGAATGGGTTGTTAGTCCTCCGCTGGGTAAAGCGGCTGGTGGGTTTCCCACCTGGGAATGCCTACATGCAGGCTTCCATACATACATACTACTTGAGGCTTAGTTGCACCTGCAGCAATTTTAGTGGAAAAGAGAACCACGGGAAGGCATTGCTGCGAACACTTCTCTACACATGCGGCTAGATGCATTTGTCCTGACGCCAGGAGGCCCAGCGGCAATTACAGCTGGAACTGGACCCACCGCATTGGAAGCACGTTTCCTTGAGATTCGCTAGTCACCAGTGGAGACGAACGCGCGACAACGGCGTTCCCACACTTTTTTCATAGTAACCTAGCGTGAAGATAAATGAACACATAACAAGCCATCTTTACTTTTCTTTATATACATGAATGGCATTGTAAAAACCTCCGAGTTTTGGATAAACTCTGCATCTGAGAAAAACCACAACATTTTAGAAAAAATACAGTAGTTAATGAACTCATAAAAATTGATCACTGGGTTCGTCCCGACAAATTTTGTATCAAATATTCCAAAAGTAATTTCATGCTCATGAACAACCATGACAATACAATTTTTTCAGTTTCTATTGATCATCAATCAATATCAAAACAAAGTAGCGTAAAACATTTTGGCATTATAATTGATGATATAAACTCAGTTGGAAACCTCAAAGTGAAAAAGTGGTTACGCAACTCTCCAAATCATGTGGAATGTTGTTCAAATTAAAACACTATAACCAACATTTCAGTGCTGAAATCTCCTTACTGTGCTCTGTTTCATTCCTATTGACTCACTCAATTCTTAACTAGGGATGAGCTAATAAAAGTATTTTACCCCCTCTAATTAGACTGCAGAATAAAGCTGTAGTAAGTACGGCAACCAATTTTTTGACCTAAAAACTTACAATTTTGACTTTAATTTACAAAATTTGACTTAATTTTAACCTAGAAATTTTCAGCATTGCAATTGCAAAATGATTCAGCTTTTAGGTGTTGTGATTACCTCTAAAGCATATTCATGCACTATACTTCGAAATTTAAAGAAATGGTTGTTTAACTTTAGGAATGATATATTGATAAATACAATAATAACTACATTAGAGTCAAACCTGAGACCATCATAAAGTTGAAACACTTACTGTATATGCATAATGGACTGAACGTTTATCAAACCAAGTACTGTGATACCACGTTTCTTGCCGTACCACGCATACACTACACAGTATTCAAACGTCCAGTAGTCGGCAAAACAACATTATTACGCCAGAAGTCGCAATACACCCACTCACTATCATTATAGAATTGCAACTGAACTTGCGAAAGCCGATCAATATCTGTTGTAGTTCCAATAAAACATCGATGAAGGGAAAAAAACTGTGCTGCAAGATGCGTTTGACCTAACGATAAATGTAGACCTAATGATAAATTTTGACTGCTTTTGACCTTATATCTTAGGAATCGCTCATGGTATCAACATGAAATTTGTGTTGTGGACGTTTCCTAAAATTTGAAAAAGGCAGAAAAATTTTCACTTTGTTTACTTTTGGTTTCCCTAGTTATAACCATTACATATGACAAAACTAAAACAACTACTCTATTCTAAGCACAGTGTTTTAAATATTCCGGACTTATTTAAATGGTCAGTTGCCAAATCATGTAGGCCTATTCTTTTGATAATGGTGAACTACCTAAACACTTTGATAACTACTTTTTTGTTATTGCATCTGTCCACAAATATCAAACATGACTTGCTTTTTTGCAGGAATATCATTTCCCCAGACTGAAAACGTCTCCAAGTGAGCATTCTTAAAATCGTATTGGTCCAAAATTTGGTCCAATATTCCTGAAAATTTAAAATCTCTTTCGCCTTATTCATCTGGAAAACAACACAAAAACGTCCAGCTATCTTGCCAATATTTTCGTTTCATACGAAATATTTTTGAATGTATAAACACAGTACATGTTTAACGTGACAAATTTCAACCGTTTTCTTCTGGTGGCTTTCCTTGCTTGCAACGCATTTTACTTTAATTTACCGTATAACCGTTTTACACATATTACACTTTATACCCAGAGTAAAAGACTTATACCAACTATTATACACTGTTCCCTTTACGCTGAAAGCAGCTTCGTTTATGGGAGGTCTGCAGCCTAGATGACCCTTGGTACTTCGCAGCCTCCAACTCCCCCATGCATTCTATACATCGATGTACTTGGAAATCATTGCAGTTCTTCATTATAATAATCATGATGGCGTCTTTCATGCGCGTGCTTTAAAAAGTGTCTGAAAAAGCTTGTATTTCATCAAAGTACAGTAACTGCATTAGCGCCGACAAGCGTATACTCTATACTACCGCCATGTATACATCCTGGTCTTCTTTCGTGTACTTGCGTTTTCTTTTCTCTTTACTGCGATGCATGTTAAAAACCTAGCGCTTTGCGTGTGGGAGTGAAGACGTTACACAATACACAGTACAATACGCTCAGGGCCGGCCCTAGCAGATGCGGGGCCCAATGCAAGACCTGGGCGCGGGGCCCAATGCAAGACCTAAGCGCGGGGCCCCTCTGAGCAGTGATTTTATGACGTCATAGTGTTCATTCAACCGTGTTACGATCGTGGTAGAGCGCAGATATGCAGTACAGCACTAACACGAGAATTGAGCACATTTGCTAACGTTCGAAAGGAAATTTGCTAGTTCTGACGAGAGCGTTCTTTATTAACAATGAAATTTATATGGCGTTTCTACTGAATTCTCAAGCGCAAGGTGTATCTGGCAAAATGAACAATCTACCCAAACATCATGGCCCGGGGCTCCCAGAGGCGCGAGGCCCAATGCAGCTGCATCGGCTTGAGACCGGCTCTGCATACGCTTGTCACTTTTCTGCAACATTTATCGATGCTCCTCTTTTCCCTTATATCTTTTACCTGTACAGTTGCTCAGCCCCTGTACACGAGCACCCTTTAGGGTTGCTGTTTTGTCTACTTATTCCATGCGTTTTGTTACTTCTTTTTAATTACATGTGAAACGTTATCGATTCAGATTTGATTCGTGCTTACAACAGGGCTGGCTGAGCAGTTGACCCATATGATCTTTCGCAAACCGTTCGTGATTCAAACATGTTAGAACATATCAATTTGCCAAACATGAAATTTTCGATTTTTTTGTATTCTCATCAATATGCAATTAACTCCTGCTCTTTGATGTTGTTCTTTTCCCACTTGTTGCGTTTGTGTTTTTCGTGATTTGAGTCACAATTCAAAAACCATTAACATCTCTTGCATAGCAGCTCAGAATTGCTTAATTACTGGGAACGCTTAGTTTTCTGGCTGTGTTTCTACACTTTTTTAGCACTACACCCCTGTCAGGCACACGCACAGTTTAGCTTACTGTACATTCGAAAGTTCTCGGTGGTGCGAAGCGCGGTTTACTGCTGTCTGGTCAAACAAGCTTTGAATTTTTTTAAAAACGACCACCCCCTCTTCGCAATACTATAGTTATTTAGCTACGCTGATATTCAACAAGCTCTTTCTCTTTCTATTCCAATTAAACACTTTCTTTTCAAACAAAGACAGACCGTCAGTGGCTAAAGCGCACCCCAACCTGATACAAACCAGTTCTTCCACACAACGTCTGCTTGGTTAACCAATCTTGGTCACAGTCAAGTAACCGATAAAAAAACTGTGAGGCAAAAGCTGAATGAAACGATTGATATGTGATTATTGAAAATCGAAATCAATCACCACGGCGATGCTAGCAGCGTGCTTTAATGACCTACGTCCTACGCCAACAATCAATGATAACGTTGTATCAATATCCAATGTCACTCCCAGCTATTTTTTACTTCCAACTGGTGCAACATCTAAGTTTAGTGTTGTGGGTACTATTAACTGTATTAAAGCAGATACGGCCAGCTGAACTTTGGCTGATTGTAAGTATAGTTACTGTATTGCAGAGGTGTCCACGGATCCGGAGTCGACTCCAGCAGGATTTTACGCATTTTGTTGGAACCGGATCCGTAGTCAAATTTTGTGAAAAACCGGATTACGTTTTATTTTCGGCAGTAGCAGGAGTTTGCTTGATCTTTACGAATGTCATTGCCAAGGAAAAACACTGGTGAGTTTTGGTTACATTGTGGTTGCCGGCAGGCGCGCAGCCAGGTTTTTTCTAAAGGGGGGGCTGAAGTTATGGAAGCAAAAGCCTTGACAAGGAAAAATTGCTTGTGATTAGAGTAGTCAAGGAAAGCACATAATTCGTGGATAAACAATTTGACAGTGCTCACCACGAAAACTGGGGG
>Ga0210059_1009928_pt1 | contig 14773 bp, 8 predicted proteins | sample Ectturendosymbi2_FD_188042 | JGI IMG/M metagenome (GOLD analysis project Ga0210059, IMG submission 188042) | Ecteinascidia turbinata endosymbiont from Florida, USA - Sample 2 (SPAdes) (version 2) | ecosystem: Host-associated > Tunicates > Ascidians > Unclassified | place: Key West, Florida...
AAGCTGCTGACTTCAGGTGTTCTAGAAATTTTTGGTTCTTAGACCCAATTTCCAGGTGGTAGCAAATGCCCATTTCCCCCTTCCCATGAACACAAGGGGGTGACAAACACTGAAACAGCGCACCAGCTATAACTACTTTCGCTTATTATCAAATTTCAATACGGTAGTGGGAAGAAAATGAAGACATTTTAACAACAGGTTCTGAAGTAAATGGCTAAAAACGTCGGATGGAGATGCTCAGTGGCGCACAAAGCATGTAAATTGTTTTGACCAAGGTATCAAATGCGTTTGCGAGATATTTTTAACTTGAGACGGACAGCCGTTTGGTTTCAGTGAATTTAAATCATGATTTGATGGTTGGCATTAATTATAAAATCAATTTAATTATGCATTACTATTTGTCTTGCGCATATCCTCAACATGGAGGGGATGAAAGAGTAATCACGAGAAACTGCAACTAATACTGACTACTTTTTCAAGATACTAATGAAACTGTGCAACAGCGTTAAGTATACTAGTCATAAATATGAACTTTTCAATTACTGCTGCATGTGTTTTGTATTTGAGTTGGCTTATAAACTGAACATCTCCGTGGATGGACATAATTGTCGCAATTCATGTCACAAAATTGCTGACCAAGAACTTCTCGTTGAGTGCCTATGGCGTTAGATATTTCCTAGGTCAATACATGTGGCCTTTTAAATTATATCAATTTTTGATGAAATAATCAATAAATTTGCAGCAGCAAAGGCAAGAAAACCTTGTCTTTGAACTTGGATAATTAGTAGTAAAGCATTACAAACTGACATGTTTCAGCTAAATTGTTGTTAGTCGGGGTGATGAAGCAGCAAAAAATTATGTCAGCTTTCTGAACTTTGCAGCAAAACTTTGAATTTGCTGTTGTGCTTTTCTTTTACGTTTTTGAGCACCAGAATTCACATTTAATCCTACTTCGTATATTTATGTTGCACATATTTGTATTTCGTTGTCAAAACTGCAATCTGTACTGCATAATCAACATTACAAAGATCACTAAGTAAAGAAATGAGATACACACCCAAATTTTGATTGATAACGTTAGTGTCAAATTGCCATATAGAGCGTTTGAAATACTCAGAAAAAGTTGAGAAATGATAGTGAATCCGGATGTGGATGGTTATCAGACGACTCCTGATAATGATTGCATACTGCTTTAACCAGCGGTTCCAAAACTTTTTCGAGCGTGACTGGCGACCCAAGTCTCAAACAGCGTATGTTAATATGACAAAAATGTTGATTGTATGGATTATTTTTGGCAGTGGGTTACTAAGTTTGTTTTCGGTGTCAGCAGTTTACTCTTTTCTCAAGTACCTACGCTACACTACAAACAGACAAGCGAACAAGTTTGAAGAATTACAACCCAGGTTTAGGTTTGGTGCGCCTCGGCGCGACCTATTTTCTGATCCTCTGCGAAATCGCAACCTTTGCGTGGATCGCGACCCATACTATGGGAACCACTGGCTTCAACGCTTAAACCTGTCAAAACGCTTTAAACCTGTTTTAATTTGTACATGTGCATCATTTCATCGCATACTTCAAGGTGTAAAGTGCGCTGCGCTGACGATAACTGCCGTACCCGCTGCTGGGATGGCCAGAAAACGGAGTTACCACCTCCAGCCGAGATGCTGAAATGAACACCGCTGGTTCAACTTCAGCGGTGAATTTCAAACAGTTTTGTTAAACTGGCTTTGCAAAGCAAGAAAAGAATTAGCAGTGTCGCTACCCAACTTTCTCTGTTTTCTAATCTCAAGGTCTCTGTCTAATCTCAAGTTAAATACACGACAGTTTTCAAACATAACGTATTCACAACTGCATCACACACTCCAGAGTAAGCAGAAATATAATGGCCGCAGGAGCGGGCAACGTTCCACAAATACGGGCGATTATTATATCACACACAGTATGCAGTATGCACGTTCAAGATGATGTACTGCGTACTGCACGCCGTTGCAACAACTTCGATTTTGGATTCATTTGATGACTGTTAGTATGCTAAACAGTGAACACTGCACAATTTCAGTATTTAAAACGTCAAGACCAACAGATTTCCAAAACTTGTAAAAGCACTTTCATATTCTGCAGTTTATGAAATCTCTAAGAGGGGGCCCATTTTTTGCATTTAGCTTGGCAGGGAGGGGGCACGCACCCCTGCCCCCTCCCGTCAGTTACGCCACTACCCACAATCGAAAAGTGCCGCCCCCCCAAGCCACGGGTTAAAGCAAAGTCAAGCCTTTCAGGACGGAATTATTTCATAACAATGCATCATCAGGCTAGAGTTAATTTTGAAAATTTCACTGAAGTGATATTCCGGGACATTTTGCTAACCGGGACGGGACACCGGGACAGACGTTTAAACCGGGACAGTCCCGGCCAGACGTATGGTGGGTCCAACCTTAACCAAAATCTAAAACCTAAATCTAACTTCAGGTTCATTCGTGAAAAACCATTTGCTATTCCTTCTTTTGACCAAAAGTGCCGCCCCAGGGCATTGTCCCCCCCCGCCCCCCCTAGTCGTGTCCCTGGGTGCAGTCTCGAGGTAGTCGCAGCCGAACTGCATCTTTGTTACGTCATAAATAGTAACGTGTGGAAATGCACTTTTCTTTCGATGGTTACTATCGTTGTGTTACATCAGGGGTGAGGAACCTGCGGCCCGCGTGAACATTTGATATGGCCCGCATTAGACATTCCGTTACCCAAGTTATAGCACAATATCGCCTCAAAACGAAGCTCCGTGATAACTAGGTATTTAGATAGCAAGTCAAGAGAAGTCACTCTTCCTTATAGTTAGATAAAGGTAGAATTTTAGGATAAAATTAATTGATTTTACGGCCCGCCAGCGATATTGCAACAATTCATGCGGCCCGTGATAGGAAATAGGTTCCCCAACCCTGTGTTGCATCATAAACATATGAAGCTATTCAAGCCATTTACACCACATGTTATTGCGTGGTCCGTCAGAAAAGTTTTTTATCAGTCGATTCGCAGAACAAAAGAGCAGAAAACGAGATTGCAGTGTTTAGCTTGAGCGATGCCGAAATCTGAAATGCCATCAGGAGCTATGAAAATCGCAAAGCTTCTACGAAAAAGCGCAAGGATCTGGCAGTGTTAGCTAAAACGTCGCGACTTTCTAGCAAAACGTTCAAGCAGCAACAGCAGTTGCGTTAACCAGAGCACGCAGGAAGGTTAAAATCAAGACATTAGCTTGGGAACAACTGTCAAACTCACACTGGCTGACCATATTGGCATGTTCTTTATCCCGTGTTTTTGTTTGTAATCTCCGGTTTTTGCTTATTGTTCGGGTGAATGTTTTTTTTTGCCAAGTCACGCTCTAGCCCAGTGGTTCTCGAAAAGGGCGGAATCACCCCCTTGAGGGCGATTTTGAAGGGCAAGGGGCAAAAAAACTAAGGGGGAAAACAACACAATGGGGGCGAAAATGATCAACCACTAATCGATCATTGAGTTAACTTCGTTAGCCTACTATTATGACTTACTAGTTTCTTGCAAATTTTTATTTACTATGATAATCGTCGGAGGTTGTTGCTAAAGCAATTTATCCGTTAAATTTTGTACTCTGGATTGTCTATGTGTCCAGCTACAATGTGGATTGTTTTCACAAGAATTCTGAACGTAATATCAGCGTCGTAATACAATTGCTTAGTTCAGCTATTTAATGGCTTGACACTTTCTTTAAATTTTTAAAAAATTTACTACCTTTTGTTTGCTTTGTCAGGGGCAAAAACGACGTGTCGAGAGTGAAAAGGGGGCGATGGCATAAAAAGTTTGAGAAACACTGCTCTAGCCTTTGAAATATTATTTGTAAGTAAAAATACGCCCTTGTATTTAATTCTCGCAGCTAAATGTATGTGCATTTGAGTGACCACATTCTCGACTACCGGAAAAAAACAACGGGAACCTTGCGAATCAGCGAAAATATAACTTTTACAAAGGATGACGTCATGTATTGCGTCATAGGGGCCCTCCAGTAAAACTTGCCCCGGCTCTAATCCGTTCTGACCGCAGAAGTCAGTGGCTCGCTAAAAGGCTTGTACCTGTTGTCAGCGTATTGCTAAGCACAGTTCTGTGTAGAGCGTACTGTGCATACCGAATAGCTAGATTATAAATAAAATATTATTTAGCTGGTGCTTCCTTATTTTTCGCAAATCGACCTGGTGCGTCTGCAGCAATTATTCGCGCTAAACTAAAGCGTTGCTGTGAGCATTGTCGAAATACTGTAAGTGGTTAGTTTCTCCTGTATGTTTCGAAATCTTCAGATTTCTGGGTATGTCCGCTAATCCTAAACTCACATTCGATTCGACCTTGTATCAGCTTGCGGCGCAAGTTCAACAATCAGCAAAATGCACAGCACACCTTCGCGGTGCACTATAAGCACTTGCGTCCTGCACTGCAGTTACTTGTTAATTTGAACTTTTCAGTTATTATCTTACACATATGCGCAACATTCGAGGGCTACTGCTGTTAGATCAGATTGTATTGTGAACTGGCATGTTTCCAATCATATTTTATTTGAAGTATCTCTTAGTTTAAAACTCTTGGTTTATTAGAGAGAGTTTTTATTAAAGATTTGTATGAAAATTGTTGAAAATGAAAGACATAAAGGAATATTCAGTTAAATGGGCACACTGGGACAGTAATCGTGAATGTCTTAAATTCGACAAAGTAGGCAAACCTTCAAGTTCAACAATTATTACTGCTAATAATTATCAATACATCGTATCAGGAAAATGCACTGCCAGCAATTCACATTAAAATACATCACACTTCTTACCAAATCCTTTAGGCCAAACCAGTGTTATCACCGGCCGGGATTAATTTCTCTACACTATTCCGAGTATGGAAATAACAAACACTCAATCTTCAGCAGGCCCGTATATAGGGGGGTAGCAGGGGGCGAGGGCCATCCTAGAAAAATTTTTGTACCCCTGGAGAAACGTGCTGGACAAAGTTTAAAAAAATGTACCCCACTCAGAAAACTCTTCGCCCCCATTGGTGTCTCAAGCTGGTTACGGGCCTGTCCTTCTGTCTCAGGCCCATCCGCAGTTGTCGGGCCCCGGAACAATGTACCTGCTCGACCCCTCTCACAGCCCCTGAGCCAGTAGCCCAAACTCTGAGCTGCGAGTTAAACCTTATAGAGACACTCCAATTGTGTCTTTTTCTCAAATATTCACACAATGTTGCCCTTATCTGCAACGTTGCCAGTCACAACAGCAACAAACGAGCGTTCATTTTCAACGCTTCAACGGTTGCTAATCTATCTACGCAGCACTATGGGGCAAAACCAGGCCCGTAACTAGCTAGAAAAAATTTCTGTACCCCTGTAAAAATGTGTTGGACATACTTTAAAACTATTGGACACACGTGTTGGACATACTTTAAAACTATTGGACACACCACGGGGGAAGGGGGCGAAGCCTAGCCTGTAAACCTTTTCGCCACCCTGGAAAAATCTGTTGGGGATAGTTGAAAACTATCGGACATAGTTTGAAAATTTTGGGCCCCTCTCAGAAAACTCTTCGCCACCCCTGCTGTCCCAAGCTGGTTACGGGCCTGAGTGGACATGGCTTAAAAATTTGGGCCCCTCTCAAGAAACTCTTCGCCCCACTTGGTGTCTTAAGCTGGTTACGGTCCTGGGCAAAACCGTGTGATGGATTGGCTTTTTTGGCGAATAATCGTGATGTGACATTGATCCTGAGATGGTTATCGACGAGTTGCTAAAAAAACGCAGACTGAATTTTGTCTTTTAATTGTGCTCGCAGGTATTTTATAAAGTCAAAATTTGGCTGTTGGCATCCTCTGGTTTGTTCTTACGAATCCACTCACATACTTTTAGTTGATTTTGACTTATTCAATATGCATAATCAGTGGTATTCTCGAGGACAACATTACACGGCGCTTCGCTTTCTGCTGCTCTTAATGTTCATTGAGAACTGTTTGGTTAACAATTGCTTGATAATGATCACCGCGAAAGCAAACGTTTCTTGTCTTTGTTAAAATTCATCGATGCCGACTGGTAGAAGATATTTGACGTCATATCCTGTTGTAATAGAACAGAAATTGGCTAGTGACATCAAAATGATCTTTGTGCAAAATAGCTAAAGTTTGAAATCTGACGACGTCAGTGACTGGCCCCTCCCGAACAAAATTCCTGGCTGCGCCCCTGCTGCTTCAGTACGTTCATGTGTCACTAGTGTAATTATTATATTACCGTGTCGCATTCAGACTACAAGTAGGCCAGTTACAGTAGTTGTACAGGAGGTTGAGTGCAGATAGCGGAACAATTAAGAAGCCTTTAACAACCACGAAAGCCAATATATTGGCCCGCACTCTTTTGGCCACAACTCGCCAAGCGATTGAGCTAGAGAGCTATCCAAACCATTCACGGATTCAGCAAGTTTTCGGCTCGAAATCGAAAAAAACGCTTTTCGTTTTCGGTTTGGGGTTTCTGGGGGGACCGCTGCAAGTGGGGGTGTTTTGGCTTTTTTTGGCCACCTTTACCTGGCCCTGGACCCCAACCCATTGGGCCATTATTTTGGCTCAAGATTTTTTGGAAACTAGGCCAAAATCCGCGTCTTTAGAGCCCTTGAATGACTTTGCAGCATATCTGTAGCCGAAATTATGGACAAAAAAACAAAATTTGGTGAAAATTTCTGCACCCACAAACCACAGTCTTGGGTGCAATACACTCCTTTTCTAACCGGCCATCACTCGCCAGCGGATCGAGCTAGAGAGCTGTTCAAATCCGGTCTGAATGGGGAAAGACTTGTAGTTTAGGTTGAAAAAAAGACTTTTCGCCGTGCGATTTCGGACTCTCTGGCTATGTTTACAAAACCACAGGATGTTTTGACAGGTTCATCAAAACAATCCGTGACGTCAACATCGTGTGGGAGTGCGTAAATCGAACAGAATCAGCGGCGCGAAACCGCGCGAGATTTAAATGCATTCTAGGCTATAGTACGAGGTTTTAGAGGGTTTGGGGGACATTTTAGCATTTCTGGTTGATAAGTTATGGCAAAAATGGTAGAATATTAACTAGGGAAATCCATTGAATGCCCTAGGGACATTCCTGACATATTTGGAAAATGTTTGGCCGAACTTTTGAACCAGAAACGCTAGAAACTTGATCAAGGGCTCTAAAGACTCGTATTTTAGCCTAGAATCCAAAATTACTGCGAGCCAAAATATTGGCGCGTGGATCGGAAGATGACGTCATTAAAATAACCAAAAAACATACCCCCATCATGATCCCCTTGGCCCAAAACCCCCCATCCAAATTCAAAAAACGTTTTTTTTATTCTAAACTACACGACGCCACGAGTAGTTACAGGGTTTGAACAGCTCTCTAGCTCTATCTGCTGCCGAGTTATGGCCGGCCAAAGTTGGGCCTGAAAGGGCAAATTATGCCTTTTCCGAAAAGTTAGGAATTAGGCCCAAAACTGTTTTTTTGGCCCATAATTTTGGCCACAGATGTGCTAGCAAGTCAATCAAGAGCTCTATAGACGCGGATTTTGCCCTAGTTTTCAACAAATTTTGAGTCAAAAGAATGGGTGAATGAGTTGGGGCCCAGGGCCGGCCGAAGGTGGCCAAAATTTTCAAATCATGCCCTTATTGTGACGTCACCTCCAGAAAACCCCAAACCCAAAACGAAAAGCGCTTTCTTCGATTTCGAGCCGAAGACTTGCTGAATCCGTGGATGGTTTGGATAGCTCTCTAGTATGGGGCGCCGTTCGTAACAATATTATATCTGACAGATTCAGCACAAAAACTGCTATCTTTGCGCATATTTTGCTATCTCTGCACAGAGATAACTATCTCTATGCGCATTTAGCTATCTCTGTGCGCATTTAGCTATCTCTGCGTGCATTTAGCTCTCTCTGATCGCATTTAGCTATCTCTGCACATATATAGCTAAATCTGCATGCATATATAGCGCTGAAGTGTGTCGGAGGAAAACATGGCATCCTGTCTGAAGAGAAACTTGGTGTTCTGTTTCAGTAATCCAGACAAAAGCTAGGCTACTGCAAGGCATGAATTCCCTGGCGTCATACAAAGCTAGGTGGTTTCAGGTCTAAATTATGCTGGTTTGATAATAACATTGGTTTGTGTAGACATTTGTGGGCTAGAGTAAACTTGTGGTGGTGGTCTCAGTGTTAGTGCCATGTTTTGCTTAAGGTTTCAAAGAGGATTTCGTCAAGTCTGACCATTCCAACTGTTCTCACCAGGCACAGCTCACTGCCTCTCAGGTGCACAAAGAGAATGCTCTCACAGAAAGAGCACGTTGAAAGCGAAGTGCTCGCTTGGAGATGAGCACCATTTTGTAAAGAGAATAACGCTGTCATAGAAAAAGTGCATCGAAAGGAACTGCTCGGTTAGGCGTACATGCCCGAAAATAACGTTGGTAACACACATCACTTTAGTTGCATTATCACAGTAAGCCCTACTGCTTGAAGAATCAAAGAAACGAAGGATGCATACAGTAGCCTAACTTTTGCCAGGATCACTGAAAGAGAAGACCAAATTTTTCTTTAAACAGGACACATTGCACCTTATGTTTGCAGCTTGAGTTGCTTTAAATCTCGCACCTTAACTTCGCATTTCAGTGCAGGAATGCTGGTTATGTTAAGTAATAAATAGGTATTGCAGCTTATTACATATACGAACGTATGCATTCTTCGTTTCTTTGATTCTCGAAGCAGTAGGGCTTACTGTGATAATGCTACTAAAGTGATGTCTGTTGCCACCGTTATTTTCGGGCAAGAACGCCTAACCGAGCAGTTCCTTTCGATGCGCTTTTTCTATGACAGTGTTATTCTCTTTACAAAACGGTGCTCGTCTCCAAGCGAGCACTTCACTTTCAACGCACTCTTTCTGTGAGAGCATTCTCTTTGTGCACCTGAAGGTGCTGAGCTGCACTTGGTGAGAACAGTTGGAATGGTCAGACTTGACAAGATCCTCTTTGAAATTTTAAGCAAAAAATGGTACTAACTCTGAGACCACCACCACAAGTTTACTGTAGCCCATCATCTCCACAAAACAATGTTATTATCAAACCAGTATGATTTAGACCTGAAACTACCTAGCTTTATATGATGCCAAGGAATTCATGCCTGCAGTAGCCTAGCTTTTGTCTGGATTACTGAAACAGAACACCAAGTTTTTCTTCAGACAGGATACCATTTTTTCCTCTGACACGCTTCAGCGCTATATATGCATGCAGATTTAGCTATATATGTGCAGAGATAGCTAAATGCACGCAGAGATAGCTATCTCTGCACAGAGATAGCTAAATGTGTGCAGAGATAGCTAAATGTGCGCAGAGATAGCTAAATGCGCGCGCAGGCAAAGCTATCTCTGCGCAAAGATAGCTAAATGCGGGTAGATATAGCTGTCTCTGTGCAGAGATAGCTAAACGCGTGCAGAGATAGCTAAATGTGCGTGCAGGCATAGCTATCTCTGCGCAGAGATAGCTAAATGCGGGCAGAGATAGCTGTCTCTGCGCAGAGATAGCAGTTTTTGTGCTAAATCTGTCAGATATAATATTTTTACGAACGGCATCCCATACTCTAGCTCAACCGCCTGGCGAGTTATGGCCAAAAAAGTACGGGCCAATATATTTGCTTTCGCGGTCATTAAACGGTTGGTTGTTGCGCCACTTGTTCATGGTTGTGCATTTAAGAACGTTATTGTTGCATCATAGTTATAGGACGTTGCCGATGTACAGTTCCCAGTGCTGTACATGGGAGTAGTAGAGACTAGAGAGCAGACAACGGACTTGAGCTGCTTTTCAGCCTTTGTGGGAATGAAGTAAAAACAGTGTGAAACCCAACTTCTTACTATTCAATCAAGCCAGATGAAGCAAAATAACATATTTTCATATGTGAAACGAAATAACAACAGCGATGGTGTCGACGGTGATGAGCAATGTAGTTCTAATATAAAAGAGGCACCTAACCCGAAGCGGACCAAATGTAATTCAATTGCCAAAGATAGAAAATGGGACGACACATATTTGAGATACGGGTTCTTTTTGCCAAATTCTGAATGTAGCAAATACATTCCAGAAATGCAAGAACAACAGAGTCATTAGATTTCTTGCTTTTAACTTTTGTAATAACTGTTTATTTGTTTAAGTGTCTAATAACGAAAATTTTGATGTTCCTACAAGTAATTCGTGTCTTTAAATTTTTGTTAATGGGGGTTCCATGACAATCGCGAAAGTATATCAGGGGTTCCACGATGACAAAAAGGTTGAAGAGCACTGATCTGGACTCCTCCATTTAATCCAACACCTTTTAAATCTTTAATAAATTTAAAGACTTCCGGTGTTCTCTTAATGGGGAGCAGGGTCGTGCTTCGCACCTCGTGTATAAATTTCAGAAACAAATTGCGAGGTGCAACAAATCGCAGATAAACATCCTTAATATGTTTGAATTCCCACACGTACTAGCTGCTTAGACATCAAAAGCGAAACTGCAAATGACGTATTAGCCGAACAAAACACTTCTCAGGGATAAAAAGAGGTGACGAATTGAGCAAATTGACGTATTAGACGATGGCGAATTAGACAAATTGCACTGTACAATTCACTTCAGATGTTTTGTTATCGGCTGCAATCAACAGAATCTGTGACTTAGCTGTTTTATCGTAAAAACCGGCATTGTCAATACCGCCCCCTCATACTTTCTTTTTCTTGTTTATGAACATTTGGGGTTTTGAGCTAACCATTTCATCGCTTCAAATGTACGACATGTTTGCCGCTTTAAATCTGACATGTGGTTTTAAATGCGACAAACATAACCACAACAAGTGGGGCTTAAACAAGTCATCTAACTTCGCAGAGGTTTGATAATAGCTTTTTTCGGCAAAAACGAAATGTCTGGGTCAGGGTTTTTTTAAGGTGTTTCAGGGACCTGATTCAGGTCCCTAGAATTGAAAATAGGGTCCCTAGAATCAGAGATAATTATCATCGGGTCCCTAGAATCAGAGAAAATCGGGTCCCTACTGGTCCATTCCGGGTACCTAACATTTTTCTTAAAAAACTGGTCTAGGTTAATATAAATTAAGGTTGAATGACGCAATAATTGAGAAAAATTGTTTTTTTCAACAAAGTTTTAATATTTTTGCAATATAGGCGCTTGTCTGGCGAAAATGACATCCCATTCGCATAGAACATTGTTTTGAATGATTTTGCCTGCTGTAGGAAAGCATATTTATCACATCCACGTTTCCCTCACTTTTTGCAATGTATAAGAAATGTATCCAACTTCTCTCAAAGCTGGTGGTATTGATGTGTTTGAGAATTGGAATGCTTTTTCGTTTTGTTTTCAAATTTTGTTTGCTGATTTCACCAACAAGCCGAGGGTGTTAGTTCTGCAAATGACAAAATCAGGTGCGAACCAAGTGCGAACGCAATCAACGCGCCATTTGCAAAATTCCATTTTATGGATTTCGCTCTAGACTAGCCCAAGCATTTGGACTTCTCAACTATCGCATTGGGGAAGTCGCTTCTGGAAGCCTACATGCACTATTGGAAAACCATGCGAAGATGGAGTCCAGTTATAAAGCAAGAAAATCTTTGACCGCCTTCGCACTGAGAACGTCTGATAAAGTTTCCAATGCGATTACTCTTATACATGCACGGGAATTCGCCGAAGCATTGGCGCTATCAGTTAACGCCAGATGCTCTTTGCTGCTCTTCTACTGATGGACAATTACTATGCTGAATAATAACCAATAAAAACTGGAAGCAGGGTTGCCAATCTGTCTTCACCAAAAAAGCCAGACCTTGTCCCAAAACAAGCCAGATAGCGGTCTTAAGACATGATATACACATAAAACATGCATAACCAAACACAAAACGGATATCAAAACTAGTCAGAAACATCGATATGCTGTAATCCAATTTTAATCTTTAGAAGCATTTTCGTTGCATGTAATGACACTGTCGCTGTCGTACATTTGTTTCTTATACTCGAACATTTTCAGTGCAACAGTAAAAAACATTTTTAGGGCAACAGTAAAACAGTTTTAAGACAACAGTAAAATCATTTTTAGGGCACAGTAAAATATGACCATGCAGGGTGCAAAGAAAATGTCATTTTTAGGACATTTCTTTGCACTCTGCATGGTCATAGACTCCTGTCAGAAGAGATTTGTAATGAATATGCAGCTCAGACGATGTTTTGCCAAAGACAATCCTTTTCGACTGAAAAAAGCCAGATTTTGTCTTGCTTTCGTATTTTCAAAAAAAGCCAACTGCGTTGAAAAAGAGCCAGAATTTCAAAATCTCGCCTCAAAAAAGCCAAATCGACAACACCTGACTGAACGCTGTTCTGCTTCATCCTGAGAGTCAAGCCTATTTCATTTTACCACACACTTTCCATCTTCACTCATCGTTTTTTGCGGACTGAAGTGCGGCTAGCAAAAGAAACTCAGTAAGGAATAAAATCAGCAGTTAGTGGTTATTCACACTTAGCGCTGCACATCTTCAGCGTGAGAACAATGCATGCAAGACCTAATTTCTGTAGCGGCATACGTGTTTTGCATCAGTCCCGACGGTCCTCATCCCTGCGATGTAGACTGGTATTACTACTCTAAGCGCTGGTCGAGGCATTGATTCATATTCTCGTGACGCTGGCCATTGTGCTTTTCTTTAATTTATTTGCATGCATCAGCCCGCTACAGTTCATTCACCGCTTTGCATGTTCACTGCGCCTGGACCTGGCGACGTGATTCGCTTGACTGAGCACCTGGCGCTAGTTGCCAGACCACGCACTCGACCAATAATTCAATTCTGCTTGGGCTCACCGTCACGGGATGGTTAGCTGGCGAAGGGAACCTCGTTTGTAGCTTGTTGTCAAGTGAATTGTGGACGGCGTGTTCGCTGAAGCGTCTGTAAATAAAATGCTCGTGTGTTCTGTCTCTGTGCTTGTGAGTAGTTGAACTTTAAGCAACAAGCAAGGCTATCAAATAAAAACAGCAACTAGGGCTCAGGGCAGTTACCGTCAACCGGCAAACAGCAATTACTCACCACGGCTTGCCCACTTCCCTTTGTAATTGGTTCTCAGACCGTTTTTATGGACTTGATGAATCTAGAACTGGATTCGGTCAGCAGCAATCTCAACGTGGAACGCGCCTTCACGTCTTGACCACTGCCATACATTGCCATGCCTGCAGAGAACGGCACGCCAGCTGTCGTTGTGGGTGCTAGAACAACGGCACAGGAATGAGCAAGGCTGCTTGGTTATTTCACAAACGTCAAAAATCTATAACTGACTAATTTGATAACAAATTTATTGTTACGCCTGTTATACCATTGCCGACGTTTATGCAATGCACCCGATGCCGACCTAAGAAGTTAGTGAAAATGCCACCGAGTAGATACATAAATTATGCTAGAAGTTATTTGTTTATGAGCAGACACGAAGTCCATAGTATGAACACACACACTCTGCAGAACGCAGGTCGATAAAAACGGACAAAACAGAACGTAGTACAAGGCGTTGAAGCCGGCGGAATCACAGGGTTACAGACACTTTTTGCAACTGCATTGAAGACAGAACCGCAGGGTTATAGACACATTCTTAACACTAAAGTTAGTTAACACGTAACACTTGTTACAAAACTATTGCGGAGTAGAGCGCCGATTCCTAAATTGGTCGAGACTAGGTATAATGCGGAAGCATTGTGGCATGACACGCCATCAATCAAACGGATACAGCAAAGTTCGATCACTCATTCACAGAGTAAAATGCGATTATAGTGTTCAAAGAATATGGACGAATACAAACAATATAACTGCATCAAAACACGTAACCATAGATTGTTAGATTTTCTGCATCTTTCGAGAAACAGGTACGTGTATTTTCGTAACAGAGCCTCAACGGTGGGAATGTTGCATTGGACCTGGTGGCCACTAACACTCGCTCTCCATGGCAGGTTGTATAGAGCTCTGCATCCAAAATTATATGCCACACGCCAAAATTATATCTCTGCATGCATGACTTCCTGAAATTACACCGTAATTGTGATGCATACACGGGCGTACAAAAGGAACGAAAAAGTACGTTTTTAAGTGGATTTGAACATCGGGAAAAGGAGGCTCGCAGCTTGTTTGCTGCACAATATTGATATCGCAGTTGTCTCTGAATGTCTTTGTCATCTGAGAGCTCAGTATCCAATACTATCCCCAGATATTTGTATTGGTCAACAGATTTTACGTGTTGACCACCCAATTTCAATAATGGAGTGGCTGTGCTTTTCGCACTCTTAGCCTTAAACGTCATACAGTTTTGTTGCAGTTGAAAATAATCCCATGTGATTCTGCATACGCCTGGCACACATCTAGTATTCTCTGCAACCAACGTACACTTGGACATAACACACAAATATCATCAGCAAACATCAAGTGATTCAATAAGACTTCACCAATATAACACCCTGCTTTAATGTTGTTTCGTTCATTGGACAAATCATCTAAGTAAACAGCAAACAAGTATGGACTCAGTATTCCTCCTTGTCCAACCCCATTAGACACATGAAACAGTTCAGAAAAATGCTTGCCCCACTTTATTTGCATCGTTTGTTCCTTGTGCCAATGTTTCAGTAGGCGCACAAAACACATTGGCACCTTTCTTTGAATTAGTTTCTCAAATAATTTCATGTGTAGTACTCGATCGAATGCTTTCGAGGCATCTAAAAACACAGCATGCACAGATGA
>Ga0210059_1009929_pt1 | contig 14773 bp, 10 predicted proteins | sample Ectturendosymbi2_FD_188042 | JGI IMG/M metagenome (GOLD analysis project Ga0210059, IMG submission 188042) | Ecteinascidia turbinata endosymbiont from Florida, USA - Sample 2 (SPAdes) (version 2) | ecosystem: Host-associated > Tunicates > Ascidians > Unclassified | place: Key West, Florida...
ATAATAGACCACATTCATAACAGACTCTGTTCGTACCTAGGGCCGAACGGGGTAAAGTGTGTTAGACAAAATGCTTTGGACTTTTAGCGTCCACACTGCAATATACATTAAGAAGGGGTCCGTTATCGACGTGGTCTGTTACGAACGGGTCTGTTATAAACGGGTCTGTTATGAACATGGTCTGTTATGAAAGTGGTCTGTTTTCAACAGGTCTGTTATGAATGGGTCTGTTGTGAACGTGGTCTGTTTTGAATGGTCTGTTATGAATGGTCTGTTATGAACGGATCTGTTTTGAATGGGAACCGAAGATGCCATCGGGACCGAACAAAATGTAACGTTATAAGCCAATTGACGTTAGATACGAAGCGGTTATAAACGAATTCAACTATGTAGAACAGATTTACAAGTTTCAGGCCCAATTCGGATTGAACTAAAAAAGTTGGTTTCAGGGCTGATTTATTATTTTTAGGGCAAATTGTTATTTTCAGGGCAAATTTTTTCCGCCCCCCCCCAGAAAAATGCCTTCCCGTACGCCTATGAGTGGACCTACTTCTTAACTTATTGCAGAGCCGTGCTAATAATCGGTTGAGGCTTCGTTTTCGCAAATATATAACCGTTTTCACACTTTGCGTAGACTGAGTGGGTCAAACATATGCAGGTTTATTTAGGGGGCATATACCGTACAACTTTCCCCAATTAAAAAAATTGTCTTTATAATATTAGTGAATTTCATTGTTAACTCTGAAAAGCTAGATAGAGAAATACCTAATCGTTTATGGGAAGCAGGCTTAGTGCAAGTATCGTACAAAAATGCTACCGCAGTCTCATTTCACATTTAATGACATAAAATCCACACATTTTTCAAACGCTTCGAGGGACTCTAACGTTTTCATTATAGGCTGCATACCAGAGATGAGTGGACTGTCAAATTTTGCGATCCAGATTCACTCCTGATTTTTTAAAACTCAGTCCAAGTCCAACCACAATCCAAAATATTTTTCAAATGTAAAGTTCAAGTCCACATGAAGTCCAAAATATTTAAAAAATGCAGCCTTTTCACAACAAAAATTCTGCATTTCCTTTCCATTAACTCAGTCCAAATCCGGTCCGGTTCCTAAATTTTGAAGAGATTTACAGTCCGGTCCCAATCCAAATTTAACAAAATTTGCTATAGTCCGGATCCAGTCCAATCCAAGTCCAGTCCAATGCTCATCTATGTTGCATACATCAATCAGTCGCTCAAGAATAGGACAAGTTCCACGTCCTACAAGCGCGCAAGTTTTATAGACCTACTTCTGGAGTCGGTGTCTTGATAACGCAAAGTCGCACTCGGCTTCGACTGAACGTGTGTTGGTGTACATAAGTGTGTAAATACAAAACCGCCATCACCATGGCGGCCACGATGACTTCTTGCTCAACTGCACTATTAGCTGAAAAGAGCATACTGCAGATCTTGCACTTGTAGCATCAAGATTTACACAACGATTTCGCAAAAAAGTTTTACGAGCAAATCGTGGCTTTCATTCAAAGCAGAAACTTGAAAATTTACTAAAAACTTTTAAAACTTGTCACTTCAGTGAAAGCAGGCTTTCTATTTGCCGGCTTAAATCTTAACCGAATTATTCAGAAAAAGAAGTATCAGAAAAAGGCACATTTTATAGATGATGCTTTAAAAACAAGGGCCATTATATGTTTAAATGTTGAGACTTGGTTGTTGTTTGCCCCCCTATCAAAAGTTCTGGCTATGCGCCTGGACCGCAGCAGTTTCAAGTAATTTGAAATCTGTTGGAGCTTAAGAGCAGTTATTTGTGTAGCAGTCAGATTCTCAAAGTCACTGACTTAAACTCGTCACAACCACATTCTGACTAACATCCTCTTCCCTGAAACGCATCAGCACGAACTGACTAACAAAGCCTTTCTTGTAGCGTGAGGAGTCTGAGGGCGAGGTTTTGCAGATATTGCAAGGGAGCGTTCTTGTGCTGTCACAATGTCTGACCGTTATGTTGTGTCACAGTTTCATAGTTTTGTCACAATGCTTGGTGCTGGCGCAACACGCCCGAATTATTGCAATAGAAGGGCGTTGTATTGATGCAGCTGTGCAGATAATCGTTGTATGGGGTGCAAAATAGAGGTTTAAGAAACCGCAAGTCACAAATTTTGATTTTTGCCAAGCAGTTTTTACGCTCCCATCAAAGTGGCGCCCATGGCACGAGCCATGCCTGCTATACCTACGCCACTGCGCAAGCCTTACTTTTTCTTGATCTCAGAAGCATGTGTGGTTTTCTGGGAACACAATGCAACCGAGTGGGACCTGAGACATAGCCTCAAAAACCTGAATTGGCACGATCGAACTGGTACGTATGGTCAATCTGTATTATAGCAGATCTTTGTGCGATAAAAGATATAAAACTTTCTTATACATAGATTTTGGGCCAATCATTCCACGTAAAAGAGATACTGTTGCCACGCAATACTTCAGAGTTATCATCATTGGAGCCGTTCAGCAAATGTCAGTGTACAAGCGAATGGCATAAATCATATGGCCACATGTTCTACCATAATTCTTTGCAACATACGACGTTCAGGTAAAAACTTGAATTTGCTTAAAATTAAAAAAACATGACAGACCTAATTTCTACAGCTTATGAATTAGTTTTGGGACAGTACGAATAATAAAAACACGGTTTTCCCACCCAAGGGTAAAAACAACACATAAAAGCATGAAACTTTATGAAATTAAAGGTGTTGTTTAAGAAAAGATGATCGAAAGAAAAATATTTGGCTTAACTGACTAACATAGTTGCAAAAACTAAAAGCGACAGTAGGTGACAACAAAGCTGTTTTCACCACATTCGTCTAATTCCGTAAACTAAAAACGTAGTAAAACATTCATAATTTTTTCTGATGTGGATTGTTTTTGCAAATTTGTTTTCAATCCTATTGCAGTAAAGTTTGGTCAGTCATGACATCGGTTAGCTACATCAGTGTGTTCGACTACACCACATGTGGTCCAGAATTTTCAGACAGAATTTTCAAGGCCCGCGAGCTTTCTCAGTATTGTTTGTTGTGTGTTGTTACATAGGGCAGTTTTAATCAGAACAAGCATAACATGTTTAATAATGGTAATGCACAATATTAACGGCGTTAGACTAGAGCAGTGGGTCTTAACCTTTTCTCTAACACGCTTCTCTCAAGTAATTGTCTTTTGTTTCAAGCCCCCTTGACATTAAATAAGTTGTAAAAACAAATATATTTATTGGTACATTTATTGATCAAACTTTTCACGTTGCAGAGTGCATAACCCCTCTGGAAATTTATTGACGCCCCCTGGGGAGCAGTGCCCCCGATTAAGAAACACTGGACTAGAGTGTAGGTCAGGGGTGACCAACCTTTTTGAAACTTAGAGCTACTTCTTGGGTACTTAATAATGCGAAGGGGTACCAGTTTGGTGCACACTTCTGAAATAAAAAAATTACTTAATTCATCTTTCATTACGCTACCATTAAATGATGATATTCATCTATGTGAAGCCACTGAACATGTTAATGCTTTTTTTAGAATAGGTCCGAGGGCGATCCACGTGGTCCTTGCGGGTGACCTGGTGCCCGCGGGCACCATGTTTGTGACCCCTGGTGTAGGTAGAGAGTTTCTAGAAATTAGTCAGCAAATATAGGTTTCCCAACTGAAAGAATTCGCACTAAATGTGCTCTTGACGTTTGGAAGCACATACAGTACGTGTGTGAGAGCGCATTTTCTACCATGAAGCATGCCAAATCTAAAAACAGAAATCGAATGGTAGACGAAACACCGGACCATAATCTCCGACTTGCTACCACTAACATATTGGCATTGTTAAAGGAACGATAGTTCAGAGAAGCTTCAATCACAGGCATCGCACTGGCAGAGACTTGTAATAGATTTGTTTATTGTTATGTTGTAATCATTTCAATGACACACTTAACTCACCTATTTTCCCTTTTTATTTTTAATCTTGTGAATCTCTTGTTTTATACATCATTTTGTTGGAAATGGCCCGCGAGTTGTCACGTTTTTGTGAAATGGCCCGTATGTCAAATGTAGTTGGACCACGCTGAGCTACATAATGGCTAAAACTGTAGCCATACAACTTCCTTAAAATTTCCGGCTACTTCGGTGAAGTTCGAGCTTTGCATCTTTGCTTTTCATATTTTAATAGCATTCCCATTAGTGGCATCAGATTAAATTACACAAGGTAAAGAAGAATTGTGGAAAATTATTGTAAATAGATATTTTTAACACATCTGATCAAGTGATAAGCAAAGGAAGTGCGAACTTCATTCACTTAATTCAAAAAGGTTTAAATACTTAAGAAGAAAACTGACATGTCTTCAGATGTTCAAAACCAAACCAGCACAGACAATATTCGAAGGGAGTTCAAATCTTACAGCTCATTAAGGGTTTAATTAAGTGACTAATGACGAGTTAATATTCAAGTGGAAAAATATACCAAGGTTTAAAAATTTTCTCCGAAGTACTGCCAACGCAAACCTCACCAATGCAGTACGTCATACCATTACAAAGTTTTAGCTTCTCCAAGACCATGTAGTTGTCTGCGTTTATAAAGTACACTTGTTTTTGGCATTCATTCTGAATCACTGATAACTTGAAAATAGCAACGGTCTTATTAATTGCTGGACTTTAGGTTAATTGGAAACTTTTGTCTCCTCTATTTTAATGAATCTCAAAAATCTCGCATCTTTCTATGCCTGTTTCTTCTGTCTATTGTTCTGGCTCTTCCGGTAACGCTCACACATGTATTGGGTGGGATTGTTGCAAGTAACCGGCGTTGTGTTCCCTCTCGCGCGTTGCTTTTTAAGCAGTACTCATTGAACTTGACTACACCACAGAAAACGGCCTTGGAAAAAGTTTTAAAATCTGTAATTCTATTGTAATTCATTTTGTTCCTAGCTCTTCAGTTGTAGTCTGTTTTTCAAGCTGTAGTTATTGGCATAGAAAGACACCTCAGGCGTGATTAATTTTTAACCCAACCGAAGGCATTTTCACTAATACAACTGGGATTGAGGAAAAGCTATGCGAAATACAGAAAGCATTATTAAACTGCTTGAGACCTACTAGGCAATCATAAACTGTGTTTAACGTACTATAGTACGAGGAGACCGCTACTATTTGCTCCTTTTCTAATAAACCACGCATGCATCTCACACCACAATCAGCTGCATTAATCTGCTTAACCACCGATGAATAGCCACTTCCTGACACCACCTGAAGTTCCAGCGCCACCCAGGTAACGTACGATTAGTCACTGATGCTATTATTGCAAAATTCTGAGTGACAGGATATGGCGTGTTTCTATCCAAAATGTTTTGAATCATGATCGCAGTTCTTCACACATCTACACGGCAATCTTTTTTGTTTTGCTGTCGAGACTATGCCAAGCAAATTGTTGATTTTAACTCGAAAAATACTTTTTCTGGTGGTAGCGAAACATACACTTTCCCTTCAACGTACAATTATCCAAGCTTAATTGAATGATTAGGTTATTCGTTTTGAGACGAGTGTGGTAACGAAAATTGGACTGTAGTACAATCCAGTAGTAAGACTATAGTACAGTAGTAGGGTAATATAGAACGACATTGGAGGTCACCTTTTTTCATCTTTTACTTGATTATTTGATGAGAAAAGTAACAACCATAAAAGAATTACAAAGCGTTATGAATAGAATGTGAAGAAGTTTGGTAGATTTTAAACAATTTGTAATAAATCTGGCTAGCTTTTTATGAGACATTTAGGGTTTGAGTGAGTGTCCCTTGACACTTGACTACACCAAATCTTTATGTTGTGCTGTTTTTACAGGATGTTAACGCACTTTTCTGTATCATTCATAGAGGCTACGTTGAAAGCAGCACCCTACGGTAGAAAATGGATATAAAGCTCTGAACACTGAACAGACGATGGCATTACAAAGTTCAGGGTTCATGAAGTTTCATTCGATGACGTCATCGTGCTTATTCATCCGTGGTACAACTTTTTCGCAAACGGTCACATATAATAATGATGTAATTTTGCCCGCAGACACGAAGTCCATAGTATACAAACACACATTCTGCACAACGCTGGGTAATAAAAACAGACAAAACAGAACGTTTTACAACAGTGTTGGAGACTGAATCACAGGTGCCAAGCGAAATTTCTCACTTGCGAAATTTATGACTTCACGCCATATACGCATACACAGAGCAACATTCAACATAACAAATACGCTGAGAAAACTGATGATTAGGGCTTAGGATTTGGTGTTTAGGTAAGAGTGTCGGGTTAGGGTTTTATGTTACAGTTAGAAAAATAAAAATAATTGAAGTCTAAGATTGAGTCCAATATTTTTCACTGGTTTTACTTATTCCCATACTGTAGCTTGTTGTGGGTATTTGACATCTAACCAAAAAGTTTAATTTGCGCAACACACATCAAAAAAGCAATCGCCAAACGTTATTCCTTTACTATGAGAAGCAAAATAACTGACAAAAAATAATAGAAATTTCGCAGAGGTCAGGAATTTCGCTTGACACCGGGCTACAGAAATTTACTTAACAGAACGTTTTGTAATGGCGTTGGAGGCCGAGCCTTAGGTTTACAGACGCATTCTTAACACTATTTGTTCACTTGGTACAGCACTACTGCAGAGTGGGACGCTAATTTCTAAGGTCAAGCCCAGGTAAATCACGAATGCATTGTGACATGCACACCCTCAAACGAAAAAACACTGCAGTGTCCGAGCATTCAGTCACATGGTAAAATGCGGTTGTAGTGTTCAAAGAATAAGGAAGAATACAAACAAGCTGACTGCAACAAAGCAGGCAACCATTACGTTATTATACCTTCTGAATCTTTCGAGAAACGAGTGCATATTTTTTCTTAATACGGCCTCAAATGTAGGAATGTTACATTGGACCTGAAGAGTCATGACTGCTAACACTCGCTCTCCAGGGCAGGTTGTATAGAGCCCTGCATCCAAAATTATAGGCCACACGCAATCCTTGCATGCATGACTTTCGGAAATTCCACCATAAATGTAATGCATACATGGGCGTACAAAAGGAACGAAAAAGTACATTTTTAACTGCATTTGAACATCCGGAGAAGAGGCTCGCAGTTTGTATGCTGCACAATATTTTTATCGCAGTTGTCTCTGAATGTCTTTGTCATCTGGGAGCTCAGTATCCAGTACAGCTCTCAGATATTTGTATTGGTTAACAGATTTTAGATTTTTACCACCCATGTGTCCGTAATGGAGTGACTGTGCTTTTTGCACTCTTAGTCTTAAACGTCATACAAACAGTTTTGCTGCAGTTGAAAATATTGCCATGTGATTTTGCATAAGCCTGACACACAGATGAAAGATCCCTTCGCAACATTTCCGAAAATGAGAACTTTTCAGTTTTAACCAAGATGCAGACCGAACGATCAGGACAGAGTAAAAATTTTTATTCTCATACAAACACCTGGTTCCGTACTCAACTAGTGCTTTAGTGTGACAGATGCATAGGCTACTACAGTAGTAAACCTGCCTAATTTTCGCCTAGTTTTAGCAAATTCGTTCTAGCCCTATTCTTCTAGCATGTGCTTGACTTTCTATCACAAATGAAGATCCCACACTTGAAAGATAGCCTATGTCAAGGGTGAGGGGATCTTTGAAGGCTACCATTTCGGGCAAAACGGATCAGGTGTCTTGTGTCTTTGGCGCATAACGGATCCGGTGTGTTTGGGGCAAAACGGCTTCTTCTGGCATCCGTGAGTTGTGTGAAAGCTTTTAGAAGCACGTTTAGGGCTATGAGCTTTCAGGACTTGCACTGGTTGCAAAATTAGGGTCTTGTAAAGCGTCATTTGGAGCCAAAGTGGTCTAGTAGGTAGGTGCGTTCAACACTTGACTAGCACTCATATGACACTGCCAAACCTTTTGCCCAAACCGTAGTACTGGGATCAACCCAGAAAGACACTAAAACGTGAAACAGTCTTCAACCTAAATTTAGTTAAAAACTACTGTATCAGGTTTCGAAGCGAAAATGCAGCTAAACAACGCTTTAAATGTACTACGTTGATAATGGTGATCCGCTTTGTCCCTAACAAAAAAAATAATCATAAGGTCGTAGAAGAACAAGCGGTTTGACGAGGCACTAACTGCTATGTCAAGATTTCTCTTATCAATTTGAAAGGTTTCAATAATTTACATGATTCAGCAGTACCCTAATGTTATAAAGTTTCATGAGGGCAAATTGAGGCCTGTCTAAGACAAAATAGTACACGAACAAATAGATAAAAATTGCCTCAAAATACGAACAGTTTAAACTATCTCCCAAGTTGACACTTCCAGCATATTTGCGGTTGAATACCAATCATGTACGAAATTTTCCATCAGATAACCTGCCTCAAAATAAATCTTGTAAGGAGATAATAATTAACGAGCCAGACAAAGAAAAATTCCAATAAGATTTCTTAAAAATGACTAGAATATAAAATTTCATCTTTATTCTTTGAAAGTTTCTACAAATGTCAAAATTGCTAGGCAATGCTTTGAAAATTTCGGGGAGGAGCAAATTCCCCAAATGCCCTCCCCTGGTTGCGCGCCTGTATGGAGAACCCAAGTAAACTAATAGCTTGCAGCGTAAATATAATCAAAGTAAGGCGCGGACACAGGGGGCATGCATCCATGCATCCCCCACCACCAGACCTAAAGAGGTGTTGACATGACATTTGATTTGATTGAAAATCATCGCCAAAATATTTCGGTACTGCACATTACTCGCTACAGATGCTAAAATTTAACTTATGCTAACAACTAGTCAAAAACGCTTCTTCGTTTCATTAGATGAGTTTATGGAACCTCATATAAAATGGTCAATGATCGCATGGGCGCCCTTGGGCGGGAGGCAAAACGGTCATTTGCCCCCGCCTGGAAATTGGGAATAAGAACTAAATATTTCCGGAAAAACCTGAAGTCGGCATCTTAATTCCGATTAATTGATTTGATTCTTGCAATGACAGTGTTTTTTGCCGGTATAAAACTCACACTGCACAAGAGTCAGGTTCACAGTTATAGTGTCATGCAGTGATGAGCTTGCAGTTCACTCATGTCCCCTCCTTTGCTTGCAGAGGTGGGTTGCGAAAGTCGCGAATGGATTGTTCTACTGCTGGTCTTAATTGCGTAACAATAACGTGGCAACAAATCTGCAAAGGTTCACTTTATATTACGGTGGCAGGCGTTTTGTTGCATGAGACTGTTGAACGCAGACATCTTGGCAGGTGATGCAGCGAGAAGCGACATGGTGATAACGGTAGGCCACGCACACAGTGGCGTACGCAGAAAGTTTCCGAGGGGAGGGCCAAGTTTCGCCACAATCGTGTGACGTCACAAATCAACTTTAGGGGAAGTGCCGACGGCACGACCATTCTAGGGGGTCCGGGGGCATACCCCTGGGAAAATTTTGCAAAATTACACCTAAAACTTCGCATTTTTGTGCATTCTGGAAGCTAGTTTTAGACAATACTGTTTTTACATTTTTTTATTTTTAGGGTCTGAGGGGGTGGCCATTGCAAAGTGGCCTCCCCCTCCGTACGCTAGTGCACGTACATATATACTTTGTGAAAAGAAGCATGAGTGAGTCTATAGCAATTCTTCCATAAGTTTAAAAAATCCATTATTAGTGCGAGTGTGACCAATGTGCCTGAGTGTCAAACCACAAAGTAGCTTGTTACAGTAGAATACATCTACGCAGGCTTGTGGGAATACGTCTTAATCGTTATGGCTTAGTTCTGACATCTGAGTGAATACTGAGTGCAAAGCTATATTTGTTGTGGCGAGATTTCATAATCCATCTGGTCAATTTTGCAAAACCTGTGTGGTGTTCTAATTGTAGTAAGTTTGTCCGTAGTCATGTCCACGTACAAGTCTACTTAATTGTCCGATTTGTGTAGCAAGGTTTTATTGATCGCTTTGAACGAGATCCCAGACGTTTACAGCTCTTGTTTCTAAGTCAGGGTTTCTCAAATGGGGCCCTCGTCCCTCCTTGGGGGCCACGTGCAGAGGCCGAGCAGGGGCCAAGAGCAGAGGCAGAGGCCAAAGCTAGGTATTTTTATTGATGATCAGGAGGCCACAAGTGTTGAGAGTCTTTTGAAGGGGGTTGCGGCTCGTGAAAGTTTTGAGAACCACTGTTCTAAGTGATACTGACAAGTCTTGCTAGCTGATCCCGCAATCAGGGGGAGAGCAACCGGACAATTCCCGCCCGAAATTTTCAAAAACATGTTCAGTTGTTCGTTCAGCTGAATATATCAACCCCTGCTTTCTAAGTAAAATAAAGCTGCTTTCTAAGTAAAATAAAGTCATGCTTTGTGGTTTTGTTGAAAACCATGGCAATAAAATGCTTCTTTCTTTACAGATCATTGCAATGCTTACTTGAAAAGAAATGCCCTGCGCTGAAAATCTGTAGATAGCGTACTGTGTAAATTGTCGTAATGCTAATATACCTGGCTATTGCTGCCAACGAAGCGTTTTTTGTGATTGTTACCGTAACATGGGAATTTTTTTTGTAGTGTGGAAAGGATAAAGCATTTCGTGAACGTCCATTTGCAGTGCATCGTCAGCAATGTTCCCTCTAAGGGGCGCAAATACTCAGGACCACCAGAACTGTTGCGCAGTGATATCTCATTCTCGCGCACTTGCAACATTCCAAAGCAATGGAAACTCCACCGAAAGCAAGGAGCTATTTGAATGAATTATGTATTTTGTTGGTATTTTGATAAGATTGTATATTTATTATATAATGCACAAAGATTGTAATTCATTGAAAACTCCACTTACTCAGCCCTAAAATAATCATACTAACTAAAACAAATATTTGCTCAGTGTAAAATTATCTTAGAGGGAACACTGATCGTCAGCAATTTGAAAATGATAAACGAAATGTTGATATTGCCTCCCCTGGAAAAATTTCTGCGGACGCCCATGAATGATCGTGCTTTCTCGCTTTCGTTTTTTATGCTTTCAGTCATTACGAATTGTTTGTTTCTTTCCGTTCTCTTACTTTCGGTTGCAAAATAAACAGAATCAACCCGCTTCTTGTTATTTCATCAAAATTCATGCCATAACAAATGTCATACACAAATTAATATGGGTTTTGCAGACTATTCCAAACGACAATTAAAAACTATAAGGTTCCCCATTTGAAGAGCACTGATCTAAACCACATCCAAGCAGAACCGTCGCCAGGAAGTCCTCACTAGGGGGGCTTTACGTTTGTGCCGGGGAGGCTTGATATTGAAAATTTGATAAAATCTTCATTGATTTAATGTGTTTCATATTTCGATTTGGAGGGTCTTTGTACTTTGTTTGGAAGGGCTAAGCCCACCATATCCCCCCGTGGCGACGGGACTGCATCCAAGTGACTACACGCTCACTTGCAACAACATACAAGTTAAACAGCGCTATTGCACTATGCTGGCTACTGCCACTGGTAATTGTGATGTAACAAACGTAACCTATAATGAGAAAAAGTATTATGTCGTCACGTGAACTGTCTATCTCGAGTCCTCGATGTACCTGCGCAGACGCCGGTGACTACGTCGGATCGCTGTTATGTGCCACATTGCTTGTTGGTTCCTTAGCGGTGCAGATTAACCAACACAGTTTTCAACAATGATGACAATTCAGTTTACATAGGAAATCTGTATACTGTGTCTACAGATAATCCAGTGATAATGCTCATTTTTCTCATTTATTCTCTGGCTTTATGCTAGGAAACGTTTCCAACAGTATTGTAAACATGAAATTTGTACAACTACATTACTTTTTATCGCAAAATGTTGGGGGGGACAAAAGATATAAGTTGGAGGTACATGTCCCCCGTTAAACTCGGTCCTTGATTTGTGGTAAACATTTTCACAAAATGACATATGGAAAAACATCAAACGAAACCGGCTTAAATTAGCACCACTACCCACATTAAATTTACCCCAAAGGTCTCATCAAGAATTGGAAAATGAATTCTGTGAAAGACGCTTAAAGTGTAGATGAAAATATTGCTTGCATAGTAGAAAGGTTAATCCAAGAGATGAAATTTTCAAAGAATGGTGGTCAGTACAAAAATGTTGCAATCTTCTCACAAGAAATATTGTAGGTTGTATCCTCCATCGTTAATCAGGTATGTTCTGGAGCGATTTTTGATATTAACTAATGCAATCTTATCTTGTTTTTCCCCCAGGTTTTGTTTAAGTCTGTACGCAAAATCTCCAGCTGCGTATCAGTTGATGAAAAAGATACTTCTGTTACCATGGACTCGCAAGCTAAGAGCAGAACGGTTGCAAGGTGTAACAGAACCAGTTAACAAAAATTTCTGCAGAACATATTGTGATCACTTTGGTATTAATGTATTACAGAAGATTTGGCTTTCTGCTCACAAACTGGAAAAATAATTGGGTTTATTGAGTTTGGAGATCAGACACTTGCTGAATTGTCAAAGCGAAAGGCGCAGATTGCAAGCCACGTACTTAGAGGTATTAATTATTGGAGGCAATTTGTCTGCTCTAGAAACGCCGTGTGTGGGGTGGGAACGCCGTTCCCACACCAAATGGAAAGGAAGACTGCACCGAAAAGTTCGAATAAAATAAGCATTCGCCTTAAAGAATTTCCACACTGGATCTTCATGTTTCACTGTAGAATTTTGACTAGCAGTGCGAATCTGAGTGTCGCTAGGCTAGCACATCTGTGAGATCTCAGCTATGTTTTAATGTAATCTAGTGCACAGAGGCGTAACAAGGGGGGCAAGAGGGGCGCAATTCACCGGGCGCCGAATCATTGCGGGGAGCGCCGAAAAGTCCCAACAATGTCACGAGTACTTTCTTTAACAGCACATTTGCTACCGAAACACCTCAGGTTCGAACATGTGGGCGACATACTTGTTTCTTGCCCAGGGCGCCATCTCACCTCGTTACGCCTCTGCTAGTGCAAAAAGGCGTGGGAACGCCGTTCCCATCCCACTACACCCCTGAATGTAGGGAAATGAAAGCTAAGGTTTTCCTTACATTTTGGGTCAGCGCTAAGTCTAGGAAAATAGGGAAAGCAAGACGAAGATTTTCCCGACGATTAGAGTCAGCACTGAATATAGGGAAAGCGTGGCAAAGATTTTCCTTCGTTTAGGGTCAGCACTATGTAGAGAAAGGGTTAATCATAGCAAATCAATCTTCATTACAACGAAAAATCGCCATGTATGAGAGACATTTACATTGCCCCCCCCTACTTTTCTCCTTGGCCCGAAGGGGCTCCCCCCTTTTTTCATTCCAGAATCGCCACTGTTGTGTTGCCTTTCCCATTTCCCTACATATAGTGCTGACACTAAAAGTAGGGAAGTTTGATTTGAGTTTTTGTGGGTAAGCCCTTCCCTAATTCCTGGTCCGAGGAAGGAATCCTGATCCTGGTCCGAATCCTGTTTGCAACCCAACTTTGAAATCCAAATCCTGAAAACATCCTGTTAGCATATTTGACTAATGTGCAACTATTTACAACTGTGTCTATCATTAAACAATGAGGTGGGATTTACTGTTGGCAATGACATAACTATTTGTGTATTCCCTCTAACAAAGCTCGTAAACAACCATGCATAAGAATGAAGTAATATTAGTAATTTATTGCAGAGGTGGCCGGAATATGTTGGCCATGCGTGCCACCCTAAAAAAATTTTGTTTCTGGCATTTTTTTAAAAAAGAACAAAAAAAACGTTTCAAAAACTAAAACAATTTTACTTTCGTTTCGCAAATTTTTTCTTACTAAAAACCTTTTCATTTAAAAAAAAAATTGTTTTCGTTTCGGAAACACTTTCACGTTTGCAAATTAAAATATTTTCGCTTCAAACATAAAAACAGTTTTACTTTCGTTTCGAAAACACTTTCATTTCGCAAATGTTTTCTAAATGAAAACACTTTCGTTTAAAAAAATTTTATTTTATTTTCCGAAACATTTTTGCTTTTGTTTCGAAAACTTCGTAAAACAAATCAAAAAAAAGTCGCATCGATTTTCTAGTCGTGATGGATGCGTGCCACCTTCCGTTCAGAGGTGGCCATGGGCCCGGAGCGCCGGAGTCGACTCCGGCAGGATTCTGCGTTTTTCTTTCGGACCCGGATCCGCAACCGGAGAGTCAAAAATTTGTGAAAAAATGGGCCCGGGCCCGGAGTCCCTTTTCAATTTCGGCAGCAGCAGGAGTCTGTGTGGTCAATTCTTAAGTACAAACATGGGTAAATTTTGATTGGATCGATGATCGTAGTCGGAGTCTGAGCAGGAGTCGGATTCTCAAATTTAAAAAATTTCTGGATCCGGATTCAAAAATTTTGGAACAGAAGTGGAGTCGGACTCTGAAAAAGTAACTCCGGCCACCTTGAGAAGGCTTGATTTGCAGATTCTCCTATGTCGATGTCTGGCTCCATTAGCTCGCGATCGTATTGCGCGTACGTGTAAACTAGTCTGAGTTTTTCCTTGCTGTAATAACCTATCCTTGACGAAATGTCTTTGGGGGATTTGTGATATAAGACGTGTAACTTGTGGTTTAGAGTAGGGAATGCTATCTTTTTGGCCAAGAGAAGCGGATGGGTTGTGCGCATGGGAAGTGGTGGTTGTGATGTAGTCAGTCAGTACTGGAATGCGCTGGACCTCCAAATGCGGAACGGGTTCCCTGTAACAAAGTTTTTGATGCAGTTCCATGATACTGATAGGCAGTGTCGATTTAGCTGATAG
>Ga0210059_1009930_pt1 | contig 14773 bp, 8 predicted proteins | sample Ectturendosymbi2_FD_188042 | JGI IMG/M metagenome (GOLD analysis project Ga0210059, IMG submission 188042) | Ecteinascidia turbinata endosymbiont from Florida, USA - Sample 2 (SPAdes) (version 2) | ecosystem: Host-associated > Tunicates > Ascidians > Unclassified | place: Key West, Florida...
CCTTGGGCTACGCGAATCCGATAAGAGTGGAGTGTGAAGTGGGTAAGTGATATTTTTAGCAAATTATCTTAATTTTTTGATATGGCCTCGGTCTCGTCTACATTTCTGTAGTGAAGTACTTTCGTGGCCAGATATGGAGGACTCTTATAAACGAAGCGGTGAAAATAAACGCATGGACTCTTCGTATTCTTGTCGCAGGAATCGAGTGCGAACTCGTATCCCTGTTCGACCCGCGGATTTCGCCGAGGTGTTTCGTAATCGTTGCGAGTAAAGACAACGACGAATGCAAATGACGTCGCATCGCCGAAAAATCGCTGCAGCTTCGGTTGGGGAGGATCATTCCCGCAATGCTGGAAGAGGAAGATTACTCGTGTGCGCGCCCAGCAACAGAAGAGTCAGTGGCTGAAGCAGCATCAACAATTCCTACAAAGTAATGAAAAGACAGTGCCGTGTAATGAAATGCAAGGCTGTGCTGTCGGTACTTAAGTTTCAGGCTCTGGCTCCAGAACAATTTGGACCAAAAAACAGAAAAAAAAACATTGTATTATAATTTTGTGACTCGCTTGCCCCACCTATGAAAGCGAAACCCAAATTTCAAGCTCCGGTCCCACAACCCTGGCGTAATGGGTGCAAAAGAAACGTACCCTTAACAGAAAACCACCCTCTGCCGGCTCAGGGGTGATTTTCATTCGTGATACCAACGAAGCGTGGATAAGAGAAAACCACCCGAGCGTGAACAAAGTGAAACGGTTTTATTGCATAGACGCAGCAGCAGCTAGCTGTCAGCTGTCGCCTTGTTAACTTTGCCAAAAAGAATATCGTCATCGTCAGTTCGTTCATCGTCCACGTCATCATCATCCACCAGGTGCGTCATCCCGGCGGCGAGCATCTCAAGCACTCCTTTCAGTTTCTCCAACTCCTGCTGGAGCTTCATGTCGTTTCGAATGATGCCGCGCATTCGTCGGAACATGTTGTGGATGTCGACCGAATAATCGTTGATTGTGTCGACATAGAGGTCTGTAAAACGCACTCCGGCATTACTGCAAAGAGCGTCATCGGCAACTCGTTGCTTCTGCTCAGGGTGGGGGGGACAGCAGCTAACACATCCGGCTCAATTTAAACCTTGCTTTTCAATGTTTTCGATAATCTTGTTTACTATCGAATGTTTTGTTCACAAGAACGTACAAACTACAAATTATGTTCCAGCCAAAGTTTTTCTCCTTTTAGCTTACGTAAGGTTGCTGTCGCGATTACAAGTGCAGCACAGAAGAACAACACACTGCACAACTCACCGCACACCGTGTCCGCCACTTCGTAAAGAACCTTTTTGAAGCTGATATTCGTCATGTTCCTGAAGAAAATAAAAATGTCAGCAAAGACTTCGCCGGTTGTGTTGATAAAAGCACCCGAACACGTAAGAAGTTCGGTTACTTTCATCGAAGTTCTTGCCTCAGTCGGATGAACACAACGGAATGGGGGAAGGTTTTCTTAAAAATCCTTTAAGACGACGCGTTCAAATCAGTGCAGTTATCCCCCCAACGTTTAATCGCGTGCCACTTGGGGTCCGGTACTGTCACCGCGTACAAGAGCACTGCGCGGGGCGGGTTAACCCGCGCAGGATTGTGGGTACCCGCATTGTGCGTGTGAAAGTGACATGAGCAAGAAATTGAATGCTACAGAGAACTTGCGTAACAAGGGTGTAGCAAGATTATCCAGTGGTGGCGAGATCATATATTGCAGTATCTAGCTCTCAGCGATCTTGCAAGAAATACGCATGGCGTCATGGCAACTAGCGATGCAAACTAACGAGTGTTCAGTGTGACTGGCCATGTGAGCAGAGAAGAGCAAAGTTAAAAGTTCGTCGGTGAACGACAAACTCTTTAACAGTGCTCGGGGAAAGAAGCGCTAAGCTTGACTAGGTTTCACATTTTTTACTCTACAACGTGTTTAGTAAGACCTTCTGTTGGCTTTTAAATGAACTACTGAATAAATTGTCACTAGCGATGAAACACACTGCATGAGATTTCATTGTTTTTCAGACAGCTAGCCACAGGTGCAAGTAATTGCTCATATCACTTTCAGTTTCAAGCAGTGAGGGTGGAATTTCTCAAATTCCTGCGGGTTTATATTTTGACAAAAAAATTCAACCCGCGCAGGACTCTGCCGCGTACGACATTGTTTCAGGAAAAATCAATCAATCTAATTTTCGATTAAAAGTTTAAAAAACTAGACTTGACAAAAAAGCGACATGTGCAAAATGGCGGTGAGAAACATAATGACCATTGTTTAAACCAATAGAAAAAGTACACAGAAATGCAAGAATTATAAATAGAACGTGGTAATTAAAAGTAAAACCTGTGAACACAGTTTTCTTGTGAAGAAAAACAGAAGGTTGGCCTGCTCGCGTAGGACTAGTGGTACGCGTACCACTGTTTATGAACCACTGGGTTATTGTGTCATTCAAAAAATCGCTTCAAGCAGTTACCGATGAGCAAAAGTTTATCAACAGTTTCTTGGTACACTGAAGTAAAAACAATGACCCGAACAGCGCCCGCGACCTTTGACTTGCGCATCACAGTCTGGGTTCCAAACAAAACAGGAGAACGGACGGACAGAGGCCAATTTCGCACAAAACAGGACAAAGACTTCATGCTGAGATACTGACTTGCACAAGAACTTCATCAACTCCATCAGTTTCTTTTCATCCCGACCAGCCAGAGCCGCACTGAGTCGGTCCCGGCGCATCAACTCTTCTATAACCGCGACAGTTATTTCGGGATGTTTGATGTGAACGCGCGGCTGTTGTGAAACGAAACAACGTCACAATTTAGGTCATTGGCAAAACAACGTCACAATTTACGTCATAGCGTGGGCAGGGGCCATGGCCACCCCCAGATTTTTAGCATATCTAGATTTTGTGCTTTGAGAGGCGGTGTCCCAAACAAAATACTATTGCTCACCTAAAGCAAAAAATTTTGGGCCCCCCCGAAAAAATTAAGCTGGCTACGCCACTGATGGTGGATAATTATTATGACCGTATTTCGGTCGCAACACCCCACCAGGCTGGTAAATTAACCCGGTTCTTATCACGTATAAAAGAACGACCTGGTTGTGCAAGCTCCGCAGCAGCGGATCAGTAGCTGCCACTCTGGAGAGAAAGTGTCCCCCCCATTGTTATTATTTGAACAAGAGCTGATGATGTCTGCTCAGTAAGCGAAGCAAATACTCTGATAAGATCATAGTGTCTGGTGTTTAGCTGGGAAAGCATTCCTTTCGGTGGACGGTGATTGTCCTTGTAGCCTCCTTTTACGGCAGAAGCAAACCTCTGGGCAGCGGCAGAAACGACAACTTACGTTGTAGAAAGCCGAGAAACTGCCTTTACAAGTTCGACCGGAGCTTACGTAACAATACACAAGCAGGCACGAAACTTCCGCTTACCGACAAAGCGGCATCGAGCGCTTTGCTGTGCTGGAACCGCTTGAAATACTGATCGTACTGCGCCAGATGTTCCTTGCTTCGATGCTTGATCACCACGTCACTGCTGTACGGGACGAACCGCTCCTCTGCAAAGGCGGGACAAGCTGTTGGTTCCATAAATATACGTATGTGTGTGTTGTTGTTGCAACCTCTCCGTTGGCGTTGAATGCGCGATTCACCACGAACGGGATGTGCGCGAAGAATAACACCCATATATATGTGGCGCGAACAAGCAATAACAGTGATCAAGGCATGTGATCTCTATTGTTGCTTGCTGCAACAGTGTTAGTTTCGCGACGACTCACGAAGCCCAAAACACACTCATGAAGTCTGGATCACATGACTTCATGAATCATGAAGTCTGCATCATATGGTGTCTGGATCACATGACTTCATGAATCATGAGGTCTGCATCATATGGTGTCTGGATCACATGAAGTCTGGACTTCACATAAAGCCTTTCATGAAGTTTGGATATTCACCAACTTTATGTGAAGAGTTTGCGTATGTTTTCAAGACGCATCGGCAGTTTTTGACTCTACCTCGCAAGTACGCCGCTTGCCGCCGTTGACGTCGCAGTGACTCCCTCTTCTCGGTCTCCCCCTCCGCTTGCTTCCTGTGACGTATCGATAGCATTTTGTCGGCCATCCCAACGGCCAGGGTTCGATCCTCCTTCTGGACAAAAAGTAGCGAAGCGCAACTGTCAGGCTGTGCTTGAGTAACGAAGCGGAACTGTCAGGCTACGCTTGAGTAATCGAGGAGTTTAAGTAAAAAAGTGGAGAAACGAAAACAAAAGAAATTTCCAGCGGAATGAGGAAAAAACGATGTCCTAAACCAGCGTTTCTTAAACATCTGTGGGTCATTGACCCTTGGAACACCCCAGTAAAGGTTACTGACCCCTGAAGATGAAACGTTGCAAGGAATATTTGAAATTAGTTCTTAATCATCGTAGCAGTGATCGAAGTGTCTGCAAAGCCTATACTATCAACCCTCTAAATCAGATTCAAGGACGCCAGGTTAATAAACCTCGACCTGATTGTTTTTTGCTGCAGGAAGATCACTGTCCAGATACTTTCTAGTTTTGACGCGAAACGCGGCTTCGGGGATTCCTGTCCGAAGCTCTTCCCGCGCTGATTGAACGCGAAACGACGCGTCACTGAGTGAAGAAAAAGTCGACAAAAACAACGAAACGAAGAACTCACCGAAACCGCCAGGCTCAGAATAGGACCAGGATAGTCGATGTTGTGCACGACTTCGTACGTCGCGACGTCGTATATCTTCACATGTCTGTGTGAAAAAACCAACAAGTAACATTGATGAACAGCAATTAGTTTTCATCATACTGCTTGCGCCGCGCAGTGTCCACTGCGAAAGCAGTCTTCGCAAAATTCCCTTCTCTGCCGCTTGTACTTGGGATAATATTCTTTCGGTCATTACCCAAGATTCATGGCAATAGGTGAGGATCGGGAGTTTTTTTAGAAGATTTTCTTAAATTTCGAAATTAAAATTGAAATTCCCGTAATTGGAAAACAAAACTTTGAGTTGGCGTAAAAATTGTAGTTTTATGAAAAATAAACTTTCAGGCAGACGTTGCTTTTTTCTTCAAGAAAACTTTAATAATAACTGCGTTGCAAAGCTGATTCTTCGCTGACACATTCGGGCTTTTGTTCGAAATACCTTTTAAAAGCGTCTGTCATTTTTTCGTTTTCGGATATTTCTTTATGACTGGAAAAAAGCGTTATGACCGAACTGACTCAATTTTTTTCGGTTATTTCAAAAAAAATTCGGTCAAAGACTGAAAAAGAAAAACAGTTGCAAACAAAACTTAAGCCAGGAAAAGGGATTTTGAGAAACAAAGAGCGGATCAAGCCAGAGATGCACCCAACTCACCTGTCCAGTCCTCCTGACAATATCCGGTTGTAGTCGTGATTGAAAGCCATGCACGTTATCGTTTTGTGATGATGACTGAGGGTGTTCAACAGTCTTCCCCCCGTGAATACGTCCCACACCTTGATGCTGCTGCCGCCTGTCGCAACAAGATGGCGACGAGCTAAAGGAACGCTTGTTGCTTGCGAAAGTTACTCTTCGTGAGGGCGCACACAGAATACACTGGGCTTAAAACACTTGTTTGCCAAAAAGCTCTTTGTTTGTCTAATGTGAACTTTTGTTATTTCGTTGCTAGGTGTAAAGGTCGCGACCTTTACCTCGTCACATAAATCGACATGTCCAGTTTCCTTATTATCTTATATTGACGGCAGTTTAATCAAGCACCGCTTTGTACAAAGCCACCCCAGGTCCGTAGCCAGGTTTTAAGGTTTGGGGGAGATAAAATACGTTTCAGGGAAGCAAAGTTTTTGTTTTATGTCTGATAAAAAAGATTTTTGGACATAACAAAATTTGGGAGAAACAAAACAAATCTTGGGGTATTGTCCTCGAATGCACCCCTGGCTACGCGCCTTACCCACACCCCGAAGAGCCAAAAAACAGCTTCTTGAGATAAAAAGTTTTTCCGTTAACTTGAAATGATTCGAACGCAAGTCTCCGCGTTGCGCAGAGGAATCGCTCGCAATCGATTCAACACGCACCAGGTCGGACGAAACCCGACAAAGCAACGACAGACACAAATCCTGTTTCAACAGCATCTCACCGGCGCTCAGCAGCAAACTCGCCGTGGGAAACACCAGCACGCTTTCCACCGGACAGCCGTGGTTGACGTCCAACACACACTGGTCGGTGCGCGAGTCGTACATTTTCACCGTGTGGTCGTAAGAACCTAGAAGCAAGCAGGTCAGCGGCAAAACATGATATCGAACATTCGAAACCGGCGACATCTGGTTTTAATTTCTTAATCTGACCCCACTTTTGAGTTGTTTCTCTGCGCACAGTACCTGTGCTGCGAAACACATACTTTAACTGTATGTGAATAAGCAATAACGCTAAAAAGAAAATAGCGGAATTCATACGATGAAAGGAATACACGTACGGACGTACGCTTACCTAATATGGCAGTTGTGTACTATGGCTTTACCCCCCAACACAACCAAAGAGCGTGTGGATAAAGTCTCTAACGTCTAAAACTGTCAAGCTTTCGTGTTGAAACACCACGAAAGCTTGACAGTCACCAAGTTTTTCGTGAATATACTATTTTTTCATTATTGACAAAAAGAATGTCTTTGCGGCCGGATGAAATGGCTTCGAGGGCCTGATTTGGCCCGCGGGCCGTAGTTTGGAGACCCCTGGACTAAGCCGTAAAACAGCGGACTAAACTCAGCTGAAGCCTAACACTGCTGTCATGACTTTGCGATGTTTCTGAGTGACTGCGCATGTCAACATATCAGCATCAAGGTAATAAACTCTGCAGACAAAGCAACAGGTTTTAACTGTGAAGTAAATAAGTTTACCTGTGATTATCAAGTTCTCATCCGACTTCACCGTGCACCCGCATCTGATGTAATCCTGTTTCAAACAAAGTTTTGCCGTCGCTCAATGCAGGAAACCGTTGTCATCACATGGGGTCAAATAAGCAACCGAAACAGCCAAGTTGACACCGACCATTACACTTTCACTAATGTGAGCATTCCTTAATAAGTGCATACCACTGTGCGAAGCACCGTGTCACTTAAGTTAGTGGCGTTAGTATCGAAACGCCCATTACCTTAAATGCAAAAGAAAGCGACGTCCTTTATTGTTACGAAACAAGTAAGCAAATCGCCCAAAAGTAGGAAAAATTTCCTCGCTGACAATCGATCGCGCAATTTTACAAACATAGAAAAATACGGCACTGACAACTTCAAACGTTCGTGCGCGCGAATGTGGACAAATTCCCGTTGCGCGACTAAAACTTATCTATCAGACAAAGATTAACGTCTCCTGCAACAACTTCGTACATTAGCGGGTGAGTACAAACACCACGAAACACGGAAGCTGCATTTTCCTTTATGACAGCATTGAAAAAAAAGAACGGCCTGGTCCCAAAAACAAATGAAGCAAATTTGCATATGTTGAAAATATTACTAGCTGCAAAAAGTTCGAATGCGGTCTGTTGACTCTGGTAACAATACAACGGCAACAAACAAACTGTTTTTTATGATTATTTCATAAACTCACGTCGTGCTCTTCATACTGGTTCAGGGTTTGTTCGGTCGCGACGTCCCATATTCGGACGGATTTGTCGTCGGACGCCGAAAAGATGTGCTTTTTGTTGTTGCAAAACTTCGTGACATGCACTGGTCTGTGCGGACAAGAAGCGTAAAAGCTGTGTGCATTGCAATTAGGTCATAACGCTTATTACAGTGGTGTAAGTGTTTTTAAGCTGTTTCGAGGAGCCAACGAAAGGGTCTCCATTTTCCCACAGTCTGTTAAAGTACAGTGGTAGAGCCTCGCGCAACGACAATCACCAAAATACACTGAAATTTCGCTTCACGACAAACTGAGTTGTTGGGTAAACTAGTCGCGGTCTTTTGAAAATTTCTTAGCGGACACCACAGTCAAACCAAAAAAAGTTCTGCCCATACGTGATGGTGAAATTACCAATACCGCACATTATATCTGCCAGTGTGATTAGAAACGCTAACGATTTCTAGATATTTTTTCACATCCCTAATTACGTTTTCAAGTTCCTTTGCTGATACTGTACTACTATGCTTCGAAATAATTCGAATGCAAAATGTGGCAATGGAAAGTCATCAATATAATCCACATGGCAACTGTTTTACTATATGCTCTGCATGGTACATGATGATGTGAGACAATCATATCACTGGACACAAAAACAGACCTTAGCAAGGACATTTTACAGACAAATTATAGCTGCATGCGCCACGAAATACATGACAGTTATTCTTCAAGCAATTGAACAATCTTAAGCAACGAACGTTGTAGAATGTAGATGAACAAGCAGGGAATTAAACTTAAGATAAATGAGGCATTTTTGACATAACATAGGTGTTACCTGGAATGACCTTTAAAAATTCTTAGCGGTACTCGGCCTTCAACATCAAATAAACGAATTTGCGCATCATCGTTTCCAGCAACCAGCAATTTCCCATCGGAACGGAAGCTGGCGCCTCGAGCTACATCGTGGAACCTGGAAAATGTCTTAACGACATCATTTGTGTCTTGGCTGTACAGGATGACCTGAAATATAACCGTATTCATTTAGCATGCACCACAAATAAACTACGCAACAATGTGAGCAACCACACATATATTTAAACACTTCACCACTGACTTTCTTTGAAACAACTAAGTTTCAAGTCCACCACCTACTCTACCAAGACTGAGGCAAGACACAGTTGCAAAATAAATGCAGCACACACTGTGCTTAGTTTGCTGTACTAGGGAGCTCATCAATGCTGCACGTCAAACACGCTGAAAAAAGATCTTAGCATGCACACAAAGAACCTTAAAAGAGGCTATGCGCTGTAACCTGAGCAAGGTCAAAATCTTCTGTTCTTCAAGTTTTCTTTATAACTATCTTGTTCGGATAACAAACTTGTCAAAACACACGTGAACAAACAAACAAGAAACTCCACGTCATGATCCACGGTTAATGTGCAATGGAAGTTTGTCAGCAAAATGATAAACAATGAAGGAAGGTTTAATTAAAAGCACAAATTATTTTTGAACCATTTAAAGAGTTGCTTTCAAAACTTCTGGTAACAAAATAAGTACAGTATCAGTCATACATAACTAAATGTAAGAATACCAGATGGCAGACATTATAACAGGATGGCAAAATATACTGTAAAATTTTAGCTTCAGCTCCACATTTTATAAATGGAAGGATAAAAAATATAAATGTCATTCTTCCCTGCCCATTTTTTCAAACAAGATGAACTGTACAAATGACAACCTACTCTTGTTGATGAGGTCACAGCAAAATTGTAAGGTTCACGTGGTTGAAAAGCAACATCTGTAACAGCTCCATGTTCCTTGATTGTGATGGGAAACTGAATGAAAATAAACACGTCATCAAAGTAGCAAAGACTATCTATGAATAAGACAGTCCTACAGAAAGTTCAACAACAAGGTACTAAAACTACATAAAAAATCTTATTGAACCTAATTTAATCAGGCGCTTTCCAAACAACAACTCCCCATACTATTTCAGTGTGTGTTATGCCCTGTCATGGCAAATTACAAAATAACTTTAATTTCACAACAACATTATACATTTGCAAAAATAACTTAGATAACAGGGCAGGCGGTGTCACCTGTAATCCTCTCCAGTATTGTTGATCTTCCTCAAATTTCTTACTAACAGTAATGACGGGTGCTGGTGTTATTTGCTTGAAACGAGACATTGCAGCAGCAATGGCCTTCAAGCTGTCTGTTTCAAGAACTACGACAAAGCAAAAGTTTGAAGTTACAGAAACACTAAGTAATGATGCTGCAATATAAAAAAGTACCCACCTGGGCATAAAATAATACGCAATGGAGTTGACAAACTAATTTTTGCAATTTACTCACTTGGTGCACATAAATCATGCATAGTTTAACACTATACTTGTAAGCCAATTAAATGAAAATGTAGTGAGAAAATAAAAATTAAAAATCAAATACATTTCATTGAAATAAGCTAATCTTTCAGAAGATTGACAAGGCTGCATGTTGTAAGTGGAAAACAACAGTTGTTGAGACAAATCCAATAATTTGTGTAATGAGCATGCACAATAATTTCAATATACTGCAATTTGTGTGATGAACATGCACAATAATTTGAATATACTGTAGTAGGCAAATGATGCATGTTTAAAGTGTCAGAAGCAAGCACAGGTACAAAGGACTACGTTGACTTAGCCATATATAAAGTTTGTAGTTTATCAAAATAGCGAACATTAGATCAAAAATGTAAAATTTTGTTTCCAGCTAAACCACTCATAGCTGTAGACCTACATCATGCCACCAATTCAAAACACAGATCAGGAAACCATGCCGTCAAAAACTAATTTGTATTGACAATTTTTAACACAAATGAATCATGCTTTTCTTCATATTTCAAAATTATCTTCTCCTACTCAAAATTAGGTTACATGGGTTAGCAATAATAATAATGCACAAGAAATAGAAAAGGCAGTTTTTACTTTACACATTAAGCACCATGAGGCATTTGCATGTACATATAAGCTGGATTTTTCCCAGTAATAGACCAAAACTTTATTGAAATGATGAAAAAAAAAATTAAGTCAATTCAGTCATGACGTCTGAAACGGTAGGCTAGTAATACAGTTATGGCAGATTGTACTAACATACCAAAATGTCTCACGAAAAAAAAACAGCAGAAAGTAATAGTGTATTGATAAAAAATGTACTTTGAGAAATTAACCAACACATAAGCAGTCTCATTATATCTTACACAAAAGTCACATTTAATGGGTAAAAATATTTACTTATTCAACATTTCATACATGTGATATTAGCAGAAAATGGTGGGATGAAAATGCGTACCATATTGAAAACCCTGCATAGTGTTGGTTTGTTTCAAATAAGAACATGAACTGTTTATCAAAATGGCTACTTTGATGCATCAGACACTTGTGGAATGTAATCCAGAAATCCATAAGAAAAATTACAAATTAGATGGGGTTGATCAACACCTTCAGCGCCAGTGTACAAAATATTCATACTTTGAAAGCTTGTGTTCAACCCACATTTTCACACCACTTTGCAACTCGATAACTCGCCTGTCAATTGCGCAAGGGAGCTATTCAAACCCTTAAGATGTGGCAAGTCTTTTAGTTTGCATTGAAAAAAGTCGGAAAGTTTTGGATTTTGTTTTTTTTGTGGGTGACGTCATAAGCGGGATAGGTTTTAGGTCATTTTGGCTCAGGTAACCTGGCCCTGGGTACCAACCGCTAGAGGGAACGTTTTGAATCAAGCTTTTATTAGATATTAAGCTATAATTCGAGTCTTTTGAGTCTTTGATTGGCTTTCTAATGTTTCTGGTTTATAAGTTATGGTCTAAAAATGACAAAAAACTGATAATTTGGAGATTAATCAAATATTAATCAAAAGAGAGCCCAACCAGCGAGAATTGCATAACATGAGTAGATACTTACCACTCGACCAGTTCATCGTACTGCTAGTGTCATGAACTTAGTGTTACATGTGGACAAAGGTGGATACAGCACAAATGGAAAAATATCCCCTGCAGAGCTTTTGCTACTGGCAGCAAAATACACACACGATGTACCAAAAAGTTTTCCTAATACAAAATTCAACATTTCATCCCCATAAAATCTTGTTTACAAATTTTTTTAAAGTTACTAAAGTTTTCCAAAATATACATTATCATGATACCATCAGTCACATACTTCTAATAGTAACGAAACATGAATGGTTACAACAACTGACAATTTCAATCTTTACTTCCTTAAAAGGTCATTAGCACGTGTAAAGAACCAGTGTAGCCAGTTTACCTCCAGGGTCTCACAGATGTTGACTTCAGTCTAATTCCTAGGCCCGCTGAATTACAGTATGGTGTTGTTGCGATCGGAAAGCCCAAGCGGCAAGTGCGCAAGGCTTCACACTGTGGCCGCAAGCAACAATAGAGATTACATGCCATGACCACTCTACTATTGCTTGTTCGTTCCATATACATATGGGTGCTGTTGTTAGCGCACACCCCGCTCGTGATGAATCGCACATTCAACACAATGCCAACTAAGAGGTTGCAAAAGTGTCAATGATGACACGACACCAATCATATTTGTGCAAATAGGTTGATATATCTCCTAAGTAATGACATTGTGAATGAAATCTTTTTTAGAACTAAATACTCCGCTCATTAACCAGTGTAGTTTAAGCACCAACTCACGAAGCAAGCAACCATTCCTGTAAACACTGTGATGTCATATATTTCTTATAAGATGTAACGGTATGGGTATGAAACCTGTGGAAACGGGAGTGATATATAGCAAAATTATAAATTTAAACTCAAACACTAACAGTATTTCATGAAATTTATTTATGCTTGCCTATTATCTCTCAACAATACTGAATAACTATATACACAAAAACATGGCCTGCTAGGCTATTCTCCAGCAATAACTGCTTACTAGGCTACTCAGTTACTGTACTAGTACCACAATGACCCCCACCTTAAAGTAACAACCACAAACTCAGCCTCAATTTCCAACAACAAAATTGGAAAAAGCCATTTACGTTAATTTGAAAATTTCACAACCTAACACTGCAAGTATTTCACAAACCACACCCACCCTTGCCAATTACCTGCTTAGAACAATAAATGACAAAGACATTCATAGACAACTGTGATACCAATATTGTGCAGCAAAAAGCTGTGAACCTCTTTTTCTCAATGCTCAAATGCAGTTAAACATGTACTATTTCGTTCCCTTCGTACGCCCATGTATGCATCTCAACTATTGGTAATTTCAGAAAGTCATGCATGTAAAGATTGCAGGTGGCTTACAATCTTGGATGCAGAACTCCATACAACCTGCCCTGGCTAGAGAGCAAGGGTTAGTAGTTATCAGGTTTAAAGTAACATTCCTACATTTGAAGCATTGTTAATACGAAAATACACGTAGGCTACTTGTTTCTCCTATTAAAAATTTGCTGATCGATACCTTGCTTACACCCATCGTGGAAAGTACATACTTGTTTCTCGAAAGATGCAAAAAGTCTAAAAACATATGGTTGTATGCTTTGATGCAGTCCGATTGTTTGTATTCATCTGTATTCTTTGAACACTACAACTGCATTTTACTTTGTGGCTGAGTGCTTGGACATTGTTGTGTTTGTTCATTTGAGACTGAGAGTGTGTCATGACACAACGCATTTGTACTTTTTACCTGGTCTTGACCAATAGGAATTAACATCTTACTCAGCAGTAGTGTTGTACCACCACCATGTGTTAGTTACTGGTTAGCGAACATAATAGTGTTAAGAATGTGTCTGTAACTACTGTTGCGATCGGAAATTCCGAGCGGTACGTGCGCAAAGCTTCGCACCGTGGCAGCAAGCAACAATAGAGATCATGCTCGCAATCTCTCTTACTATTGCTTGCTCGTGCTACATATATAATGGTGTTATTCTTCACACACATCCCGTTCATGGTGAATCACACAATCAGATTCACGCAATACCACCGGAGAGGTTGCAACACTACCCTGGCCTGTGGTTCTGCCTCCAACGCTGCTGCAAAACATTCTGTAAAGTAAGTGTCTGTAATCCCGTCAATCAGCCTCTATGCCAATGCTGTTGTAAAACTAGTCAAGTCATGTCATCTTTGCGCTGTAGGCCTACGTGCTCAGAAGTAAAACACATTTCAATTGACAAAGCTTGAAACAAACAGCACGGGTTGGGCGAAAGACAGCTAAAGCAGTCACTTAATCAATCAAGCCCAGCCTACATTCAATGACTGTCAAGTTTCAATATTACAAGTGAAGCACAAAACATGAGATGAATTCAAATCGAAACAAAAACAAAAAAACACAAAAGTGTGCTCAGTTTAAGGTCAACTTTTAAAAACATCTTAAAAATCATGTACTGTATATATCACACATAAAGACAAGAGACGAGTCAATACACAGCAACTGGGCAAGTAGTCGCGATTTTACTTAATATGAAAATGTATGTAATCGTAACATTTTAATATTATTGGAAATACAACCCATGCAACACACTACACAGGTCCTACATATGATATTGCAGCATGAGCATAGAGATCACATGCCATGATCACTCCAAAACATTCTGTTCTGTACGTTTTTATCAACCTGCGTTGACCGTTGTACAGAAAAGGTGTGTTTCTGTACTATCTATGGACCTCATTTCTGAGGACAAAATACACCATCTCATAAATCACGTCTTGCTATAAACGGGATTACGACTGAAAAAGCTGTTGTGAGGATGATATCACATTAAAACATTCTGCACTTCACTCGGCGCCAGTGTTCCCTGCACAGCAGAGGTGAGCATGGACAGGATCAGGATTGGATATCCTGCAGGATACCTGCGATTTTTTTGAATGAGGATTGGATTTGGATATTTATTTTTGAAAAAAATTGGGTCAGGACAGGATCTGGATATTTGTTTGGTTTCTATAACGAAATTTTCCTGAGAGTGATTCAAGATGTCACAAATGATGGTGCTGTTGTTTTCTTTGCAATTATGATTTTTATTTTCACAAACAATCAAAATGATTTTGTCAGTATGTGCTGCACTTGTTGTAGACCCCCGGGGCCAAGGTCCACACACATTTTGGGGATGTAAATGTTCCTTTTAAAGTTAAATTTGTTTTCCTGTTTTGCTGTTGACTTCATTCTGA
>Ga0210059_1009931_pt1 | contig 14772 bp, 6 predicted proteins | sample Ectturendosymbi2_FD_188042 | JGI IMG/M metagenome (GOLD analysis project Ga0210059, IMG submission 188042) | Ecteinascidia turbinata endosymbiont from Florida, USA - Sample 2 (SPAdes) (version 2) | ecosystem: Host-associated > Tunicates > Ascidians > Unclassified | place: Key West, Florida...
AATACTACCACCTAACGGTTGGCCTCCAGGGCCAGGCAAAGTGGGCCAAGGTGGCCTAAAAGTCCTCCACTTATGACGTCACTCACAGACAACCTGCACCCCCCAAGCAAAAAATTTTTTTTCGAGTCTAATCTACTAGACTGACCACGTTTTTTGAGATTTTCGCCGAGTCGCTAGAGCGAACAGGAGCGGAGATATTCATCCGCAAAGCCACGTTCGAAACAGCTGCTTTTTGCGAACCGCTTGAATTAACCCGGCAGCCAAAGTGTTAATGAATTCTTGTCTTTTTTGTAGGAAACAAATCATGCAATAATGCCTCTTGGTTTAGCTTTTGCCGTTTTAGGCTTTTTTCCTAGTCTGTGAACTCACTGCAGATCGTGTGTTGTATCAATGGCAATATCAAGTTTTGCAACTATTTCCAGGAGCTTTTCTTTCCATCATTGTCTTACCATGCGAAGTCCTCAGGAATTCCATAAATACGAATGTTTTCTTTACGATTGTATTGATCCAATTCATCTGTTTTATGATACTCTTGATCCAAAAAACGCTGAAGTTTTTTCAGTGAAAAATAAAACCCAGCACATACTTACCATCATAACCAAGGTTTTAATTTATGGGGTGACCATTGACCAAGTTTTGCACACTTGTGCGCTCACCAGGGACCAATTTAATTCAGGTAGATACACATGCCAGACAATTAGTTCAAATATTTATTTTTGAATGTATTCAACTTATAAAGACATGTTTTTGCATATTTAGATCACAAAGAGTTTATTGGAGGAAGTGCCAAATTTGAAAATTGTTGCTGTAGCTGGTGCAGGTTACAATCATATTGATGTTAGATTAGTTCATTCATATGGTGCCAAAGTATCCAATGCTCCTCATGTACTCGATGAAGCTGTTGCAGACACAACAATAGCACTACTGCTGGCTGCTGCCAGGAATCTTCATCAAGGTTTGGTGTTGTTTCGCTATAGCATAAGTATATTTGTAAACAAATAGGGTTTGTTACACCATATTGTCTATATGATTTTTGTCCACAGTTTTAACCAAATTGTCTATTTTTTGCCCACTTGTTTGCAAAGTGCGTAACATTTTTCATTAGTTTATTTGGAAATTCAATGCTGTAGGTCAAGGCTGCCCAACCTGCGGCACATGAGGTTGTTTCAAGTGCCCCACGATGTAGTAAGTTCGTAAGCAGACTTTTTAAATTTTTAGCATTTTTTTTCTAGGCTCAAGTATATTTGCCATCAAAACGCACCAAAATTCTACCTGTTGTTTCTGTTTGGGCCTACCACCCTAAAGCTTGTACTGTATAACAAACACTTCAAAAATATGTAAATTTTTTAGATTTGGTTAACACCCATACTGCCATACAAGCTGGCAACACTGTGCAACTATAAGACTCATTATGACCTCGTGTTACCGCATAAAACTTATCAAAATCAAGGGATTTGTTACGTCACAATAGCTTATTGTTGCGTCACAAAAACGTTTGTGGCCCACAATAAATTTCCTCATGTGAAAGTGGCCCGCAACACTAAAAAGGTTGGGCAGGCCTGCTATAGGTAATAACACTATTTGCAGTTTTTGTGAAACAAGTTTCTTCAAGAGCAGTGTTGCCAACCTTGCAGTTCTCCCATGTGTTTGGGCTTGTTTTTTTTTGTGGATTTGCGTTTTTTTTGAAGACTTGCGGGTTGCTTGTTTTATTTAAAATTTGCTTGTTTTTCGTGGATTTTTGTTTTGCGGATTGCTTTTTTTTCAAATTTCAGGGTATTTCTGCTCTTCAATTTACTGCAAAACAAAATTTGGGTGTGTTTTTGTGTAAATTTGCTCATTTTGGGCTTGTTTTTTCAGATTTTCCTCCCTGTTTTTGTATTTAACTTGCAGGCTGTTTTATGTTTTTTTGAATTTTCCTAACAAATGCAAGTTGGGCTTGTTTTTCCCTTAAATTACCCGTTTTGGGCTTGTTTTTCAAATTTTCTTGCTTGTTTTTACAAAATAACCTGGCATCACTGTTGAAGAGTTAAGCTACAAGTCTTTGTCTGTTTTCATGTAGCTGATGCATGTAGTTTCCAGTCATGTTATTTGTTCCCGTTTATCATGTTTTGTTTTCAAGGTGTGACTTTTGCAATGTCTGTTGAGACAAAATTCTTTTCTAAAAATCAACTCTCCAGTCAAATTAGTGGAACCACAGTTGGCATAGTAGGCATGGGTGGAATTGGTTTTGAAGTTGCCAAGAGGTTACAAGGATTTAATATGAAAGTGTTGTATCACAACAGAAACCAAAGGTAAATGGAGAACCTTCTTGCCAACTAGTCTACTTATAAAAAGATTCATGTGATGTACCTGAAAATGAACAGAAAATATCTGAAACATGTTGTTGATATCTACTCAGGGCGCATCTAGGGGTCTGTTTGGCTGTCATGACAGACTCCTTTGCACCGCAGGTAATCAGCATTAAAGCCGATAAAATATCAAACGCCACTGCAGGTCTCTAATGCGGGTGTTTTGGAACAGGCAACAGCCTACAAATCCCTTGTAACGCTGCATAGTGCTATTACAAAACAAGAACGTTCCTGCCTTGTCTAAATAGCGCCTGCGCAGTGACATGAAACAATCCACGTTTTTGAACACTTAATTGATATTGCGTCGAACGCACGTGTTTCTGAATTTCCTGCTCTGGCAGTGCCAGCTCGAATGTTGTCAGAATCTCATATACTGCCACGCACACGCAATCATCTGCTTACTGCGCTCGCAAAAACCTGTGAGTGAATGTGACGTCATAGAGTGGTTTATGGGACAATTGTGGAGTGGTATGAGTATTGCCCACTACTTGCTGCAGTCGGAGGGCTGCCCATCCTAAGAACGGGACGAAGTAACAACTTGGGTTTCCGAAATTTGGCAAAATTGCAAAATTCATCGGTCGATTTCTAGTCTTAAAAGAAAATGTAGTTTTATGCTGAAAAGTGATATCAAAAGCTGCCCTTCCGCGACAGACCCCTTTTTTCCAGGCTAGATGCGCCCCTGTATCTACTATCTAGCATTTGATTTTAAAAAAATTTGAGATATGTAGTGTACAGCCACTGTAGATAATGTTATCACTCTGCATTATGCAAAAACTTGCTGTTCATTAACAACTGCAAACAGGGCCACTCTCAGTTAGACAGGCCATGATGACTGTTTGCTAGATTTCAAACAGAATGAATATTGGTGTAAGATAGTGTAATTAGAGTTGATGTCACAAAGTTTTAGTTTGGTTGTGACTTGCCATAAGAAAATGACATTCTGAACAAATATGCCTAGCACCCAGCACAATGGATTCAGCGATTCCGAATAACAGATTTTCGGAAATCTTAGCAACAGATTCTCTTAATAACAACATGCAGGCCTAATTGATGTAATAAAGGCCCCACTTATTATTTTTGTTGTAACTGGTACTATGATCGCATGTTCTGTTTGATTTGTACTTCGTTAATAGTCACTGTACCGGGAAATGATTAATCAGTGCTTTAACTTAAACTCAGCCTCTTTCGAATCAGTAGCACTGAAATAAGCACACACTGATGTATAGAAGGAAAGTCGACTTGCGCCGTTATCCCACATCCTCGGTATCCTGTGAATTTATAATTGTATTTGGCTGAAGTGTGTGTGCCTCCTGCATGCAAGCGTGTGTGCGATTGAGTGACAAGTGAAAAATGCTGGAATGATTAACTCTAGGAACAGTGTTTATCCACAAATCTTGATCAGTTGGAACTGTTTCACATTCTGTAGATGTTTTCAATGTCACTTGATTTTGTCAAATTGTTGCGTTGTTTTCCTCCAGAACGACTGTAGAAAACTATCACTTTTGCAACAGGCTGCTCCTTTTTTATTAAGCGTTTCAACATCGCAGGAAGCAATAAATCGCTGGTTCTAGTAATAGAATGGGCGACGGACACCACTTGATAACTTGGCTTTTAAGTCCATCTCTACCGTGTTACCAAAAAGCGCGTTTGCCTGGACGTGAGACTTACAAATTCGGACACATGATATATAAAAACTTGTTTTGATTGAACAGGTTTAGCTCAAAGTATTTGCCATGACTTTTCTTAATACAATTGCACAAACAATGCATTTTCTGCACGTAAACAAATTATTTTTTGTTATACTTTTCGAGTGAAATGGTTAGGATGCTTCAAGAGCTATCAAGGCTTATGGTGCTTTTCTCGCATCATGTTTCTTACCACAATAACCTTGTGGGCTTTCATGAAAAATCGATTTTATTAAGTTTAAATACTTCAAAGTGTGATGCATCTTTCGGCTGTGCCTACTTGTTTATGATTTGGTTCAGGGCTGGGGTATGCTGTGCACAAATGCTCAGAACTTACTTTGAAAAACTAGAAACCATGGTATTTGAGACGCAGGGGATAACAGAAAGAGGATAATTCAAGTTTTTATCCAGATTAGTGATGTTTATTTGAACTCGAGACGATCTGTTTGGTAAATTACATAAGTTCAATAGCGGTAAGAGTTTTTGAAATTTTTAAGCTCAATAAAAATAGCTTTTGTTCAAAATTTGACGGACAATTTCAGAGGTGCAAATTTTCTTGTTGTTCCTCAGAAGCATTTTCTCCATATTAGAAAGGCTCTTTGTCTGAGCATTGAAGTAAAAGTATGTTTTTTTTCCTGTTAATACTTAAAAGAATATGTGAAAGAGATGTGTTACAAAAATTTAACTGTGGCTTTTAGATCTTCGAACGACGAAGCAATGGTGAAGGCAGCCTTTTGTCCCAACCTGGATGAAATGCTGCCCTTGTGCGATTACGTGATAATAAGCGTGAAACTGACACCGCAGACACACAAATTGTTTGGAGCCGATCAGTTTCGTTTGATGAAGTCCACGGCGATTCTTGTAAATGTATCACGAGGTAAGTCAGAACGTGATGGCAATGATCTGGATGTAAATTTTGGGAGTACGGAATATATTACATTCGATAATTTTCCCAACTTTTCTGCTAATTTTGGGAGATTACAGTTTTTGACATAAGAGTCGATTTATATAATTGCAGTATGAAAACCATGATGAGCATAATTTTTATTTGCATAGACAAAGCGTTTAAAATAGAATTATTGATGAAACCACAAAACCTTGCTAACGTTGTCTAAAACAATTTCTTCAGTTCCTGGGAAAGCTGCAGTGCATCTAGCTGCACACCTAGAGGTTATAGAACTTACAAATTGCGGGGTTTGGAGCTGATAGAACCATTTTGTAGCGCGTAGCTTGTTTTGGACAGTATGCTTCAAACGATCGTAGGAAAAAAACAACGTGGACACGCTGGGAAAACACTTTCACCGTGTCCAACAAGAGAAGCAAAGACTTCAATGTCACAAGAACGGTGTGCGATTATAGAAGCTTGATCTGTCTTGTAATGTTTGCACGTGGCTATTGTTGAGGGTATACAAATAATATCCAAGTCTGCCTTCAACAATCGAAATTTACTTGGAATCGTCTGAGATATTTTTGCACAATAGGTAAAACCTTTCTGAAGAAAGGGTTTGAATATCTGATTGAAATTTTATGTAGGATTCAACCGAAATTTCAGCCATTAATTGACGATTTCTGAAAAACAGCTGTGCCACTCGTATACGCCATTTCTTGCTGCCGACACAAGTAGCAGAACAGCGTAAATAGCCCTCAGCTGAAATCTGACTTCTTCCATTCAAAATTCCGGTAGCCTGTGAAAATTGCTTGAACCTCTAACTTAAACTAAGACTTGTAAATACAATGGCGTATGTATACAAATTCCAACGCTTTAGGCCTAAGCCATTTGTTAGACGGGCTAAGATTGATTAATACACCGGTATTTTTTGCACCAACTAAACCAGCTTTGTAGTCCTAAATGGGAAGATCGACTCCATTTAAATTTACTTCGACAAAACCAAAATTTCTAATGGCATAAAGGCTGAGTAAAATAACAAACGCATCAGCCGTCGCACCCAAAACAAAAGCATCATCATTAATCAGATTATTTGAAAATCATAGGAAAAGATTGAAATTGCTGCAATTTGAAAAATTTTAGCGCATAAATCTTGATTTTTCAAGTTTTTGAAAAAAAGATAAGGCGTAGAATACATTATATTTTTGATAATGAAGCAGAAAACAAGATCTAAAATTTTGGAAATATTGGCTATCGGTCCATGAATGGCCGATATATCGATATCGTCCCCAAATAGCCATATCGTTCGATCTCCACTGCTCTGTATATCATACAGTTAGAGCCTGCCTTGTTTCTCATTACTGTCGTCACAGAAATAAAGAATCAAAATGTAACGGTTTTGGGAAGAAACTATGAACTGCAAATCATGCAAAGATCTTGTTTTGATAGGTTTTGTCTGCTCAATTTACAGCTTAGCTGTTACTGCTGATCAAGTTAGTGATACATTTATCTACTAAGTTGTACGATTTATGTGTTGTTAATGCCTATAGCAAATTTAGGCATGGTGTACCAGTGCTGCGTCTCTAGAAGAACGTCTTACATTAATCGTGCTAGGAATAAACCTATCGTTAGAAAGTGTTATTGATTGACGTACATTGTTTTACCTTGTGCCAGTCTGCTGTGTTTGCTGTAGGCAGCCATGTCGTATTCTCAAATGGTCGTTTAATTGAAACCAAAATGTACGAGGTCAAGACCGAGATGAAATATTGCGTGCAGTGCTAAGGCTTTCACCACCTGATTTCAAAGGCCCAGGCCCTCCAAAAGCTATGTTTGAATAACGCGTTGATTTCCTCTTGCGGTTAATAAGAAAACCTTCGCGGCTGCAACGTTTACGAGATCATGACCAGGATCGAATTCAAGTTGGAAATTGCGACGATAGCATGGAGCGAGACCTGTAAAAATGCAATGTGACCTATCTTATCAGGGAAGTCTTAAACGTGTTGGCGATCACTGGAAGTTGGTTTTAATGCTCCACAATTAACCCAGACCAGTGGTTCCCAACGTGGGCGGTGAAGCGGAAATGGGCGGTTGGAGGTGTTAGGAGACCCAGTTAATAATACATTTCTGTTGTCTTGTAAACTTTCAGTGACCAAATATCGTCAAAAACAATGTGATCAACAAACATGTGCGCATGTAATTTATAAACGAAACTTGGCGTTTTTAAACAAAAGAGAGGTGAAATGCTGTGAGATAATTTGATGAACTGCAGTTTCCATCACTAAGGTAAGCTGCGGAGTAAAACTGTCCTCCTCAATGATGAAATGATTATGATCGAAATTCTCGTCAGCTGTACTTTTTGGCACGGGTAAACTGTTACTTAATAATGCCCTTATCGTTACAATGATTATATCACCAGTCATATGTGAGAACTGCAAGCTTGCCATGTTAGAAACAGCCTGTAAGCAAAAGCGCGAGCTAATTTTGGGTGGAGTGGTTTAATGAACAAAAATATAATACTAGCCGTGTACGAGTTCAGTTCGAAAGTAGAAAGGCAGTTTGAGTGTTTTTACAAGTCGTGTTATGTATTTACAAGAATAAGTTATCTTAAGGGAATTGAAAAGATTTCAGAAAACAGATGTGTTTTTCAGAACGCACTTTAGCTTTGAGTAGCGCCAAGGAAATCTAGCAAGAGCGATGGAAGAGCCAGTGGACGACCGCTGGTGTCACGGTTGGTTCATATGCTTTTAACATCTGCAGATTTAAATTCAATATTGCATTGCTCCGAAGTCAAAATTTACTAAAATATGTGGCAAAGTACTGTATTAGCGGATTGATCAGACACCAAAGATTTTAGAAGTGGTATGATAACGTTAGGCAACGTGGTGAACTCAAGGATATGATGAAGAGTATGTACACCCGTTCGTGCACACAGAAGTTAGGTGGCTTGCAACGGATAACGCCTGAGACGTTTTTATTCAGTGTTTGATACATTTGATGAATTCTTTCAAGGCTTCAACTTGGCTCTCTGTGGTGAACTAAGAAACATCAAATGTGATGTTGCTTGTTTGTCAGATAACTTTGCGAAGTTCAGTGAAGTTAATTTGTAATTGCAGGCGAATGATGTTAACCTCATTAAAGCGAAATCAGCTATCTCCACCATCTTGTCCGAAATACAGCCCGTCATGAACTCGAACAGTTTCCAAGCCTTTCTGAATTGGAGATCACCATACCAGATGATGTTCTTCAGATTTACTGTGCCAACCTGGATGAGTCACAAAGAGACATGTATCAGAGATTTTGGGATCTTTTAATGATTAAGGTATACAGATTGGGTGATCAATCCTTAGATGCCGTTTTTTCTGTCATTTTTAGGTCATAGACCGAAATGTTTTTGAAATGATCGAAAAAAATTAAATCATTTCGGTCAGAATGTCCGAAAATATAGGCTAATGAACACTGTTACGGCGAGTTTTGATGCAACTGCAAGACAAATGACGGGAAATGTGTCAATGACCAAAATATCACAGCAAAAATGACCGAAATGTATCAGCGAAAAAAACACAGCTTAGATGTAGTAGTGAAGAAGCAGGAGTAGTCGAGGAAGAACTGCTTGCAATCTGACATGACATCGAGCTGTGATCAAAGTTCAGAAAATCTTATCAAGTTTTTTGGTTGCAAAAGAAAGTCCCGGATTGCAATCCAATATGGTGGAACACAGCGAAGATTTACTTCATTGCCTTCCCAACGTCATATTTAGTGGGAAAGGTTTCAGTGCAGTCGGCTTTCTTCTTTCAAAGCAAAGAGACAGACTAAACATTCTTAAACGTGGGGATCTGCGACTTCTTTTGAATGAGTTCCAGCTTGATGCCGAGAAACTGATCATAGCCCTTTACCAAGCACAACCATCTCACTTATTAAATTGCCATCGCAGTTGTATTACTTGGTTAGATGCTGATTTCCCTTCCATACCTCGAACACAGCTAAAACTGCTAAATGACTTAATTTGCTAAATCAAGTTTGATCCTGAAAAACATCTTGGTGCTCATTCTTGTTTTAATTATGTTCAAGCATACCAAATGTAGGCCTACGCCGTACAGTACGATAAAACTGTGTTGATATGTGTGTTGGGCATGGTAGTGGGGCGATAGAAATCTGTTAGTCAGAAAAGAGAACGCTAGCCAAAAATGGTTGAGAACCACTGACCTAGACCCTCAGATGTCGAGTTGCTGTACTCGAATTTTAATGCGAACTGCCACTGCGAAGCGTTAGCAGAGCTTTACACGTTGCGCGTTTCATCATTCCAGCCAGGTATATTTTGACATGCTGTGAAGTTTTCCAAATGTGTAAAAATGCCGGATTTCTTATCACTGCAAAATCCTTGGACATTATCTTCTGCAGGAGTACAACTAAATTGGACGTTGGTCTTAGTGACCATAAAATTGAACACTTCTAAGTGAACGTCCTCTCCCACGAAAGTTCATTGCGTTGTAGCAAGGCACTTACGTCTTCAGCCAACAGGCGAAATACAGTAAAACGTGGGTTCATTTTTCACCAGGGGCAACTGTGGATCAAAATGCGCTTGTGGAAGCACTCACCTCTGGTCAGATTCATTTTGCTGCTCTCGATGTAACAGAGCCGGAACCGCTACCTCGCGATCACCCGCTGCTCAAGCTCTCGAACGTCATCATCACTCCACATATTGGTAGCGCAACCAAGAAAGCTCGTCTGGCGATGCTTCAAAAAGCTGTTGACAACGTGCTAGCGGCAGTCCAGGGCAAAGAATTGCCATCGGAAGCTCTTTGATATCTTCATTAATACTGGCTGCATGTTAATTTTGGCATTGTTTTCAATCTTTTTAGTTTTCATTCTGCTATATCGCGCAATCCTTCATATCTTAACCACTTATGAACCGCCATTTCACTGTCCAGGTGCTTTGATCATGCCAGTTTTTATCCATTTTTTTTGTTAGTTTTGCGAGTATTATCTACCTTTTCCGTACAGAACCGTGCTCAAGTGTGTTCTCGCCTGCTGTTGCTTTTCTTTTAAAACGTGCTAATTAAACGAATGTAGAAGCATTTCCATGGTGCAGTAGAACTCGTCTAATTCGTCATCGTTTAATTCGTCAATTCGCTTAATTCGTCACTTTGTCGTCGGTCCCGACATAATCCCTATCTTTTGTGTACATTTCTATTCGTCAATTTGCTTAATTCGTCACCTCTTTCTATCCTTGAGAAGGGTTTTGTTCGTCTTATTCGTCATTTGCAGTTTCGCTTTTGATGTCTAAGCAGCTAGTGCGTGTGGGAATCCAAACAAATCAAGGATCTTTATCTGAGAATTGTTGCACCTCGCAATTTGTTTATCGAATTTATACACGAGGTGCGAAGCGCGACCCGACTCCCCATTGAGAGAACGCGGAAAAGTTTATTAAAGAATTAAAACAGCGCTTCTTAACCTTTTTCTACCTCAGCACCCCTTTTGGTCACCCCTAAGCAGCCCAGCACCCCCTACCATAGGCTAACACCTTTGGCCAAACGTATTCCTTTTACCTTTGACCGCCACATATGTGACCTTCCCCAGCACCCCCTGAAATTGATTTCAGAACCCCTTGGGGGGTGCTAGCACCCCAGGTTAAGAAACCCTGATTTTAAAAGTGCTTGGTTGAATGGAGGGGTCCAGATAGAGTAGAGAAATTAATTGTTGTATTCAACCATAACGTCATGAACTTGTATTTTGCTGCAAATAAGAGCACTATGTATGCATACGAGTTGCTATTATAAAGTATACGTGCTTCTATGATAGAGTTTTCACCTGTTTGCGTAATTCGTCACTTTTTTCTAATCCCCTTGAGGTGACGAATTAGGGAAATTCTACTGTATAAGAAACTCAGCATATACAACATTTCTTATCACATCACTTTGTCATTCACACTACTTTCTCTTCGTGCAATACAGTGCGTAAGCTTCAACATTGCAAACATTGAATATGCAAAGAAAGCATGTGACGGCGTCGATTTAGTGTTAGCGGAAACAGTAACAATACAGAAAATAGCACTTAATTCATGCAACCTTGTGCAGCAGCACCCAGTCTGCTTGGTAGCTGCTTCCTGTCGCAGTGTAATTGTATACTTTGCCCTTGCGTCTCGGACTGGTTGTGGTTGGTGTTCGACTTACCAACTTGAACGTTGGCAATGATGTTTTGGTCAATTTTTCCGCATGATTTCAATGGGAAGAACCACAGAGCACAGTGGAAAATGCGTCTGTTCCAACCATGTTTCAACAAAAACAAGTGCTCTTCATTGGGCTTCAGAAAAATTAATGAAAAGAAACTTTCAGGTAATGCATTTAATTATGTGATGTTCAAAGCCGTTGTGCAAGTCAGTGGCGTAGTCAGCCCAAAAACTTAGGGTGCCAAAATGTTTGATTTTGGGCGAATAACACTATTTTCCTTAGAAAATCGCCTCTCAAAGCCCAAAATGACTATATTTTCTAAATATTTGGGAGGGGCCATGGCCACTTTGGTCCCCCCCCCTGGTTACGCCTATGGTGCAAGTACCCTCCGGAGACGGTCGACGAGACTCCTCGCAATGGAAGGAATTTTGTGAAAGTTACTGCATGAAAATATTTTACGTATTTTCGACATTTGTGCCATTTCGTGTACTTCGAATCAAGCCATTTTGTTGCAATAAATGTTCAAACCAATAGCTCTTGTGGAAACTTTGATGATATGCCCCTTATTCGCATTCGCGAAAAAGACCGTTAAGGTAGTGGAGCAACGAAAAGTACAATTGCAATAGGTTCAGCGTTTGGTATAGTCGGCTCTGAAATGGAGTTATGGATCAACCACGGGCGTCCGCAGAAGTTTTTCCAGAGAGGGCAACGTCGACATTTTGCTTATCTTTTTCTGAGAGCACAAAGAAATGCCCCATGTTACGGCAACAGTCGTAAAAATTGCGCTTTGTTGGCAGCAGTAGCCAGGTAGGCTATACTACGATAATAATGTACACAATAGGCTATCTGCAGATTTTCTAAGCAGGATACTTTATTTCAAAGACGTACAATGGTTTTATACTGTGAAAAGAAACCTGCGTAAGTGTAGGTGGATCACGCTATTCATTTAGGCCAGTGGCGGATCCAGGGGGGCAGTTTAGACCAACAGCCCCCCAAAACGGGTGTGGCGTCCCTCTGATAAAAACGCACCCCTTTTGGTGCCTGACGAAGTAGAAACAAAGGCAAAAATACTCAGTCTAAGCTAAACATTGCTTTACACTTCGTTGAACTTCAGTATATACGTGACGGACTTTGGCCCAGCCTCTTACCGATTAGAATCAACATTCTATAGTTTCGTAATAATACTCCTGTTCCCTTTTTTCTTTTCCCCGTGAGAACTGCCCAGCAATCACAAACACGATCTCTTTCGTTAGCACAGTTCTTGACCTGCCTTTGGGCTGTGTAAAATTGTTCTGTTTTTGTTACAAGTTCATTTTTCTAATGCTTGGTGACAGCTTTGAACGGAAAAGCAGTAATGAAGATAGGAAGGCAATAAATATGGAAATCTTAGAACCAACGTAAGATTGTAGAAGCCTGCAAAGCGAAAAATAGTTTCAGGTCTGCTATCAGTGCAGTCCGCTCCGCAGTCGCCTACGTCTGCTCCTTGGTTTTGCAACACCAAGGTAAGTGGATGAATTACTTGTCGGAAGTAATGACCCTGATTGAACCATGTTGCAGCGTGTGAAAAGCTGTAACAACATTTGCACGTTAGCAGGGGGTTAACCAGTGTAGATGGGGCCCAGGGCAGGAAGCAAGTTTGGCCCCCCATGTTCGAACTTGAGGTCTTTCGGAAGCAAATGTACTCTATTGAAGAAAGTATTTGTGACATTGTCGGGACTTTTCGGCGCCCTCATGAAGCGATTCGGCCCCCGGGGAACTGTGCACCCTCGTTGCGCCCCTGTACATTAGCAAACAACTTGCTGGTTTCTCACAAAAATGTATTGAGTGTGCCTATTTATTTTCGGTCATAGACCGATTTTTTTTAATGATCGAAAAATATTTTTTTAAATGACCGCCAGTTCGGTCATAATCTCCGAAAAGGTAGGCTAGTGCATAGGTTCTCAAAGTGCTCCGTACGGAGCCCCAGGGCTCCGCGAGAGAAACCTCGGTGCTCCGCGAGCTATTCGTTTACTTATGTTTTTATTTTTACAAATGTATTGTGGGGCTCCGTAAATTATGGTCAATCTCTTCATGGGCTCCATAACACCAAAAGTTCGAGAACCCCTGGGCTAATGAAGACTGTTACGACGAGTTACAATACTATTACGGGGCAAATGACCGAGATGTCTCAGCGAAAAATACAGGAGCGTGCTCCAGTAGCTCAGGTAATTATGACCTAACAAAGCCAATTCTGCAACACCTCCAGGGGCGTAACAAGGTTAGACAGCGCCCGGGCAAGAAGCAATTTCGGCACCCCCAAGCAAATGCACAGTATTGAAGAAAGTATATTGTTGGGACTTTTTGTATAGAAAGTACATTATTGGGACGTTTTGTACTAAATGTACTGTATTGAAGAAAGTACATTTTTGACCTTGCTGGGACTTTTTGGCGCCGGGGGATTGTGCCCCCCTCGTTACACCCCTGAACACCTCACTACGTCAACGGGGACAGCGCAGTGAAGCATTGAATCACCATGTGTTAGCATGACGCGCCTCACCAAACCATGGTCTCACTGCTCAGTAGTCAGCTCTAACGCAGAAACTTCGGCAAAATGCCAACTGTCTACAGCACGACTGCCCAACCGTGGTTGTTTTAAGTGGCCCGCGATGTAATAAATTCGATAGCTGACTTTTTTAATTTTTAGCATTTTTTATAGGTTCAAGTATATTTGCCATCAAAACACACCAAAATCACACCTTTTGTTTCTGTTGTGGGCCTACCACCCAAAAACTTGGATAACAAACGCTTCGAAAATACGTCAATTTTTTAGATTTGGTTAACACCCATACTGCCATACAAGCTGGCAACACTGTGCAACCATAGGACTCATTATGACCTCTGTTATCGCATAAAACTTATCAAAATCAAGGGATTTGTTACGTCACAATAGCTTATTGTTGCGCCACAAAAACGTTTGTGGCCCGCAATAAGTTTCCTCATATGAAAGTGGCCCGCAACACTAAAAAGGTTGGGCAGTCCTGATCTACAGCTTGAAGCCGAGTGATTTATTGGCTGTACGCGTTCATGACAATTTTTGCTCAACGGTTCAATATTTGCCGTTCAAAATTTGAAAGGAGTCCGGCGCTTATCGCTCCTAGTTACGCACCTGGCAACAGTGACTGATGGACATATGGTTTTGTCTTGATCCTTTTGTCCGTAGACAGCTCACGCTGGCCACGAAAAGGCTAATTTGGCATGGTTAGCGAAACCTGCAACCAACGGTGCAATGCGTAGCTTACTGGCTAGATCAGGGGCCTCCAAACTACGGCTAGGGTTGCAGATGGTCGGTATTTCACCGGCCTGACCCAGGCCGGTATTTTACTGCTAAAGTAGCGGAGGCCGGTATTTTGAAAATAAATAATTTGCCGTAACTTTAAAAAGAACTAACGCCGAGTTTCTCAAATTATAATGACTCTGGTAGTGAATCTTGTCAGGAAAGTTCCTTCAGCAAAGTTTATTTGGTGCTGTTCACGTAATCCTAGGTGCGATTGTCACATCACGCACACACCGAAATGTAATAATCCACCCAAAATACGGGCAAATTACTTAAAATATACTCTTCTCTGTTTTCCCTGTGCCGCTTAAGAATTACGACAGAGCTTAGATCGGGCACTCAGTGGCGTACGAGGCGGGGGGGGGGGGGGGGG
>Ga0210059_1009932_pt1 | contig 14772 bp, 11 predicted proteins | sample Ectturendosymbi2_FD_188042 | JGI IMG/M metagenome (GOLD analysis project Ga0210059, IMG submission 188042) | Ecteinascidia turbinata endosymbiont from Florida, USA - Sample 2 (SPAdes) (version 2) | ecosystem: Host-associated > Tunicates > Ascidians > Unclassified | place: Key West, Florida...
AGCACACCTAACTTGTACTAAAACAGCAAGCATATGGCGAGTTACAGCGACCCCGGAAAAAATTAAGGCGACCCCAAGTGGGGTCGCGACCCACAGGTTGGAGACCACTGGTCTAACTAACAACCTGTGCAGCGCGGTAGCTGCAGACGGAGGCATGCTGTCGACCTGTTGTTGCATGTAGTGTTGTCATTTGCAGGTTCGGTTTCATTCTTGAGAAAGAACCAGGATACCACTCTCAAATTATCTCTATTCATGGTTTTCATTTCGATGCAAAAGCTCAAAGAGAAGGAAGTGCTGATTCGTATGTGATATACTTGCAGGTAAGTGCCGCAAACCAACTTCTCATATTTTCCTAAAATTAATCCTTTTGTCGCGTTTTCTTTTCCCCGACATCATCTTGGCTTGTTTTCTTACGTGATATCAAGTACTGCGGAAGTTGTTATCATCATAACTTTTTGTGACTGTTTACCTGCTGCTGGATCAGGTGATATTTTGCGTGATCAAGCATTTTGCACCATATTTTTCCGTTCCTTAAACCTTTTCCCGACAGCCACAGGTCAAAGCTACTGTTGTAATGCTTTCCTATTCCCTAATTTGTTTACGCAAAACCTTGGACCGATAAAACCTTTGCTTCTGCATCAGGTGATAGTTATTTACTAACCAGTGTTTTTTGATGTGCCACAACGTTCTATTCGCAGCGAACACGTGTTCATTGAGATCCCTCTGCCATTCTTGCTGTTTTTATGTTTTCTACTAGAGCTCCACCGATGCATCGGCATGATGGTGTTGCCGATATATCGTACCGGCAAACTTCCGCCGATATATAATCTACTAATAAAAGCCGCTACTCGGAACAACGTTATTGTTCTGCATGGAATGTTTCGAGACCTAACCTGCTACTTCGTCTTTGACTGATTAACGCAAATTCTCTGTCCTGTTCAATACGGCGCACAACCCTCCGACTACATCAAGTACTGTAGTGCGTAATGTTCAGACCGCTGCGCAAATCGTCCTAATAAACCGCTCTGTGACGTAACCAGGGTTGCCAGATCTACTTTTTGCCAAGGGGCCAAATCTAGTCCAGAAACAGCCAAAAAAGAGCCAAATTCTACGACAAGGGGCCAAAAAATGGCCAACCATTTTTTCCAAAGTTAACTTAGCAACTTATTAAATGGCAATGTTCCTCAATCACAATTGTAGCTCAACAGCAAAACAAGTAGAACTACGTGATGAAAGATCGTAAGAGAACAACTTAACTTCCATGTGTAGCCATAAACTGAGATAAATTTACCATCCTTCGATAAGTGCTAATGCAACAACAATCTGAATAAAATCAACAAACACGTGCAACGCTTGAAAAACAGTAAGTTAGATAACGTAACAGTTCTCACTGCTACTTCTACATGTGGCTGCGGCAAACAGGTATTCTGATGAACTTACTTTCACAGATAACTCAGAAACTCTAAGGATCCTAACAAAATTTTGTAATCAAAAACCTTCAAAATATAGGAATTTGGTGAAAATCTGCAATGAATTAGTCAAAAAAGTGAAAAAATATGGTTTCTCAGACAGGACCCAGGGTGGTTAGATCTAATTCTTGCAAGGGGCCAGTCTATCCTGGAAAAGGGCCAAAAAAAGGCCAAACAAAAATTTTGGGGCCAACAAGTGTTATTTGGGGCCAAAGATCTGAAATTTGGCCCCAAAAGGGCCAACCTGGCAACCCTGGACGTAACATTCGTTCGCAGATTTTTGCGCGGTTACAATCTGCTCTTTCATTTGTAACTTGTGTAGTTGTTCCATTTGTTTATGTGGCCTACATACTCAAGGAAACAAATGCTCTGTAATGTCTTTGAATTGTGGCTTGAAGGATGCAAAAATATCGGCATCTGTTACGTCTTCGTGAAATTCACAACGGTGTTCAACAATTGTGAGAATGCGCTCTTTTTAAATAGAGTCCCCCAGAAGTTTTTAGCAACTCTCGCTTGGCAATAAGACAAAGCTTCTGAAGTTGCCACAAAACTACAGCCTTCTCAAGTTTTGTGTTTTTTAGCGAATGCTGTGAAATTATTGTTTTGTATTTCAATTCAAATTACCCTTTTTTGTGGTGAAATTATTTATTTTTTGGTTATTTTTTAGTATGAATCTCACTTTTAAACAGAAAATAGTACAGGTTTTAGCGTCCCGTAAAAATATGATTCTGCTCGTCGTCAGCCTTTATAAAAATAATCAATGTAATTGAGATTTTTGCTTTTCGTTTCAACATAAACCGACTGACAGGAACATTGGCCAGACACGCACATCTCATCCCATCGGCCGATATATGCTTGGCCCCCAGTTGAGTCAAAGCGAAGTGCCGTTGCTTGGGGCCTGTCATTAATCGGTGGGTGCTAAGGAAAAATGTTACCAGTAGAGTGTTACTTTAGACTCAATACCAATGCAGCATTCATTGAAAAAGCAGCCGCGTGACCCCCGTTTGCAGAGTAATCCCCGTTTGCAGAGTAACCCCCGGTTGCAGAGTACCCTCCGGTTGCAGAGTAACCCCCGGTTGCAGAGTAAGCGGGAATGTACGCAGCTGAGCACCTGTGACGCTCTGAATGACGTACAAGTTGGCGCAATGGTCTGTGACGCACATCTCCGTTTATTTGCGTCGTGAATGAAGCTTAAGACCAATCTCTCCGTCCGGTGCCCACAATGAAGGAGCGTTCTTTGTGGTTTATCGTTCCGCGCTGCTTTAACTGATTTCGGCTGATTATTATGAAAACAACAGTAGAACAATTAACACGAATTTATGCAAATCTGTGTTTTTTGCGTTACTATTACTGATACGTCTTTGCATGTCTTGTTTTACAGATTTTAAGAAATTGTTGTTATTTTACAAGCAGCAATAATTAAGCCACGAGTATACACTTCCTGGAATAAAACTTCAATATGAACTAAAAAAAGATGTTGTGCACAAAGCATATGGCCTTGTTTATTCTGAGTGAAAGACGCGCAGACTACAAAGCTTCACACCTGTTTGGCGGTGGGCCCTGGGCCCGGGCCGGTCCCCCTAAATCCGGCGCTGCTCACACCTATAACTGACATAGCGAAATAAGGCGCAAGAATATCAACGTGTCTTGTGCATGCTACAGCGTGCTGCTTCATGGGACTAAGCATTACTGTGTCTCAAAAAAACAAAGTTGCCTGGCTTAATTTTTTAATGAAGACAATGCTGTAAAAGTAATAGATAGGTATTTTGTAGGCTAAACACAGCATGTACCACCAGGGATGTACCCAGGTTAGATGGCGCCCGGGGAACAAACAAGTTTGGTGCCCCCATGTTCGAACCTGAGATCTTTTGGGAGCAAATGTACTGTATTGAAGAAAGCACTTGCGACATTTTAGGGACTTTTCAGCGTTCTCCAGTGATTCGGCGCCCGGGTCATTGTGTCCCCCTTGACCCCCTCGGTACGCCCCTGTGTACAGCATGAAAATATATAACATTTTCAGGAATAATAACTATAGTTCACCCAACCTTTCAGTCCTAGGCTGTGGTGTGGTATGCAATTAGAACAGATTACTGTATGTTGCATTTCATAGAAAACATTTCTCACATCGTGTTCACATCATCTATTTATTACCTGGCTGGTAAACAATGACAAGAGCTATACATTAGCAGATATATGCAGGAATATTGTGAGAAGCAACTTTAAACACTTGATGCCACCGATCGTCAAAACTTCAGAACAAATAAGATCAGGTCTTATTAATTGACAAGATTACGATGAAGTGTTTGGTAAACCGTGGTTAACAAGATAAAACAGCAAAAGTATCACCACCGGCAGTGTTACAACAACACAGCTCAATTTTATCACAGGATAAAATGCTTAGGCAGAGAACATTCAGAGCTTTTACTCTATCCTTAATTGAGGATGCAATGTCTTTTGGCTTGGGTATTATTAATGAACCAGTTTGTCGTGAAATGTTTGAGAATAGTGCCCCATATTTTTTTTAAAATTCTTGTAACAAATGATCTATTGCTTGGTCAGAGATCAGTTTGTTTTAATTTTTGCTTGGTAGATGATGATTAGTATTAGAAATACTTTGGTTAAAATATGCATTTACGATTCTGAAGCCAAGTTAAATTGATAAACGTGCAAGCAGCATCTTGGTTATTAGAATGAGCTGCTTTGTTGTCTGTTTCAAACGGAAATGTCAGATAGGTTCGTTTGGCGCAAAAATGTCGTTTTAGCAAGTTTTAGTGAAATGGGAAAGAACGCAACTGAGGCAAGATGACTGCTTGTTTGAGTAACCCGAACACCACGGCTGTACTCAAACGTGTAAGTAGTACTGTTTACTTCCGCTTTAAGGAACCGATACTGTCATGGTTTTATGACGTTAAAAGTTGTATTCATTGCTTAAAAGTGGAATTATTTATTACATGTAATATTCACATGACGTTATATGTCATGTTCACATGACGTTATATATTATATTCACATGACATTATATGTAATGTTCACATGACATTATATGTTATATTCACATGACGTTATGTGTTATATTCACATGACATTATATGTTATATTCACATGACGTTACATGTCATGTTCACATGACATTATATGTTATATTCACATGACGTTATATGTTATATTCAAATGGCGTTATGTGTTATATTCACATGACGTTATATGTTATATTCACATGACGTTGTATGTTATATTGACATGACGTTGTATGTAATATTCACATGACGTTATATGTTATATTCACATGACGTTATATGTTATATTCACATGACGTTTATGTAATATTTACATCATGTTGTATGTTATATTCACATGACGTTGTATGTAATGTTCACATGACGTTATATGTTATATTCACGTGACGTTATATGTTATATTCACATAACGTTATATGTTATATTCACATGACGTTATATGTTATATTCACATGACGTTATATGTTATATTCACATGACATTATATGTTATATTCACATGACGTTATATGTTATATTCACATGACGTTATATGTTATATTCACATGACATTATATGTTATATTCACATAACGTTATATGTTATATTCACATGACGTTATATGTTATATTTACATGACGTTATATGTTATATTCACATGACGTTATATGTTATATTCACATGACGTTATATGTTATATTCACATGACGTTATATGTTATATTCACATGACGTTATATGTTATATTCACATGACGTTATATGTTATATTCACATGACGTTATATGTTATATTCACATGACGTTTCTGATGTTCCTGTGACAGCGCTTGCGACCAGTGGACCCTGCACTCTCATTCCGGGCCTGCGAGCGCGCCACCTTCTCGATGCGACGCGAACGCTTGATCCGGTACCAACTGACTGCACAACACTCAAACGGCGCCGGTGGTTGGGACTGCGAGTCGACGGGAGTTCTGGAACAAACATTCGGGTTAGACAGAAAATTATCAAGGAGTCAGGTGTGTATAGTTGGGCCTGGCAATGTAGTGCTTGATACACATAAGTCAAGCCATGCGGTTTCCAAGTGAAATTTAATGAAAAGCATCATGTATGGAGTTGAATTCAAAGCTTCATATTCAGAAACTTAATTTGCGGTCTGCTCAATCAAGTTCATCCAGTGGAAGTTGAACCTCAAACGTTGGTAGGTAAAAATGCTTGTGTCACGGTCCCATTCTAAATTTCAACTAGTCCTTATCTTTTTGTTGCCAGCTATTCACTTCCATTTTGGATTGGGTTCTTTAAAAAATGAACATGACAGAAATAGATCAAAATAAAAACGTGGTCAATTTGTCTGTTTGGCCAGATGAAAACATGTGCTCTTAAAAGATTTCGTGCTGAGCTGTGTATTCAATACTTGTCCTAATGTCCTATCTCAGCGGTTTTCAACATGGGGGTCGTTTGCGCTTTGTCTTGGATTCGCGAGAGCTTCTGATACAAATATTCATAAGTACTTCTCTATTTTATTACATTTCATACATGTAACCACTTCTTGTCGTAGCCAAAATGATAGGATCACCTGGCAAAAATGATAGCCTACTTTTTCATTCAAAATTGTTTTAAATGTGATTACGACCAGGCTCGTAGCCATGGGGGCATTCGGGGTCAGTGCCCCCCAAATTTCTTTTGTGCCCTCCAAATTTTTCGTTTTAAACATAAAATAAAAACAAAAATATTGCCCCTCTAAAAATGTGTTTTGTCCCCCCCATACATTAAAACCTGGCTCCGGCCCTGACTATGACCATTACAAAGTTTTGAGCGTGGTTATGACTTGGGCAGTGTTTCTCAAAGTGGTCGATATCGACCCCCAGGGGTCGATTGGAGCATCCAAGTGGTCGATAAATAGTCATGGGGTCGAATGGGGGTCACTGAATGGCCAGGGGTCAATGAAAAACTGCTGGGGTCTACTGGAGCAATGAAGCCTCCAACCAAATTAGTGTTAATCGGGCAAGGAATGCAAACGGCGTTTTTCAATAAATCAAACAAAATTAAGAGGGCTGATCAAATCTCAGCTACAGTAGTTTAAAAGTTCGTTCGATTCAAATAGTTTTTTATTAAATCATCCATTGTGATGACATTATGAAAACTGTTCTGTTTGTTACGTCACAAACAATATTGTAGTGCATGTGTCCCAGTTCGGCAGTTGTTAGACTGGTAGTACAGCAGTACGCTACGCAGTAGGGTGGAGAACAATTGTTGTAAACCCGAGTGATAGCCACAGTAAATACTTTTGCAAAGCTAGCGACAGTGAATCAATATACCTCGTAAGGAAAGAGCTCGGGGCGACAATAGCTCAGTGGTCAAGTGTCAGCCTCTCAATGGGAAGGTTGGTTGTTCGATCCACAGCCACTGAATGAATTGCCGTAGCGCTCCTTGGGCAAGATCGTTCACCTCAACCTCCCCGGCAAGAAGCACAATTCAGGCTTCGGCCTGCCGCCAATTGCTGTCACCAAAAATTAAAAAAAAGAGCTCAGTATATGCATTTCCCAAGATAGAGTGTTTCTATTCGATTAAATTCCTTCGAATTACAGTACATTGTTTTAAAATTCGAGGTTAAGGTTTTGTGTTGTAGACGTTTGTAAAACCTTGTACGTTTCATACGTGCAACGTTTTTGTATTTCAGTCCCCTTTATTTATTTTGACACATGCTTGTATTAGTAACTGCTGGGTTAGGCCACGGGGTCCACAGAAAATTGTATATTTTAATTGGGGGTCAACGTGCAGAAAAGTTTGAGAAACACTGGACTAGGGCAACCAAAAGTCAATAAATAAAGTCAAAAAATGTTCTGCCTTATTTGAAGTTTATGAAACGTCCGCATACCAAATTTCACAGTGATGCCATGAGCGACTCAAAGTTATTAGGTCAAAAAAAGACAAAATTTATCGTTAGGTCAACATTTTCTTGCAGCAGAGTTTTTTCTCGTAATCGATATTTCATTAAAGCTACAACAACAGCTGTTGATATGCTTTTGCAAGTTTAGTTGCAACTCTGTAACAATAATGGGTTTGTTACGACTTTAGACATGATAATTTTGTTTTGCCCACTACTGGACGATTGAGTAGGTTGAGCGTGGCAAGGAAGAAAACGTGGTGTTACGTTACTTCGTTTGGTAAATGTTCAATCCATCGTGCATATAGAAACTTTAAAGGCAATAGTGTGAAGCAGTGCTTGATATTAAAGTATAACAATGTAGAACATTCTCCGTGACTTCTGTATTCGTCTACGCCTACGGTTTGTTATATGTGGTTTCATCGAGTCTTTCACACTTTTATTTTTGATACTTTGGTAAGCAATGCACCGAGTTGATGTAGATTCATATTGCGAAAAATATAGCTACAAACAGGTCTTTCTGAGGCGTTTTTTGAGTCCAAAACGGACCCATAAATTTCCTGTGCGGACCCATAAAATTGGTACTTCAACATTAAATCTGGACAACCACGAAAGGATTTAGCTGAATTGAATTGTTGCTTCAATTAACGTCCAAAACCGATTCGCCTCGCACCAAGTAAGTGAAATACAGACAGTAACCTCGCCTATTCATCATAATCATCTCTGTAATCCCATGCAACACAATGATTTGTAATTTGACAGCATTCATTAGAAACAATTACGTTACGTAATAATTAACGCTTTGAACGTCACTGAGTCCGGCGTTTTTTGCAAGCCAAGTCTTTTCCACGGTGTCAAACGTTTTCAGCAAACCCATCCTCTTCCAGATTTTGTACATTTACTTTCTTGTGTGGGTATTTTCAGAAGATAATGTCACAGCAAAAACGTAAAGCTATCCATCCAACAATAAAGGATTATTTTTGTGGTAAGCCTAAACAAAAATTTCTTGATGTATCCCAGCCAGAAAGAGCAAACGCCAGCAGCAGTGACTGCAAAGTTTCTTTAGATTCTGTTGCACAGGAAGAACAGCATTCACCTGTTAGAATCTTAAAAGCATCGTCAGTTTCAGCTAACAGTCAATCAGCAGCATCTAACAATAAGACATTTCAATCATGGATTAAGCTGAAAGGTTTTGATGAATTCCTACTAATGAATGTGTTTACTCTACATGCTGACGGAGGCATAATATGTTTGCTATGCTCTAAGCATCCAGTAGTTACCACCGGCCGAGGAAAGAATGGTAATATTTACACTTTGGAGCCTGCCAGGCCTCCACGCCCATACAGCCTGGATAATCATCTCAGCTCTGATCAACACCAAAAAGTCAATAGCTTCGAAATAACTCAACGCATTTCACCATTTCATGTTATTCATCAGGATCGCATTTCAGATAAAGCTAACACGGTAGCTGAGCGCGTACATCTGACTTGCTGGGTTTTGAAAGAAGAGATAGCGAATCGAAAAATAGCTTCCTTGAAAACCTTGATGGACCGCATTGGCCATAATGATCGGCTTCGCCATCTCCGCCATTCCAGGTTTGTGGCAGTAACCGAGTTTATTTTGCTGATCTCGGAATATTTGAGTAATCGCATTGTTTCTGATGTCAAGCAAAGCCCATGCTGGGTTAACATGGTCGACGAGGCAACCAACATTGCTGCATTGTGCTGTCCATTCCACTTGCCACAACCTGGCCAGAGCAAAGATTTTCAACTCTGTTCCGTGTTAAAACCAAGCAAGGAAACCGGCTGTTTGATGTAACTCTGAATGCTCTGATAAATGTTTCAATGAACGGTCCTGAAAGTCTGCAATGGACGGGCTTTGCGTTTAAGCAAGGGGGCTTGACATTCTGAAAATTGACAAAAACTCCAATAATTTATAGTGTTTTGTATTTTCATTTTGGGGGGATAAGCCCACCATAGCCCCTCATGACAACGAAACTGGGTCCAGAGCAGCTAAATGATGAGGGCGCGCTTGAGATTACTCATGAAATTTGTGATTGAAATGGATAAAACGGAGAGTCACAGAGCGAGCACTAAAGACCGTAGAATCTGCAGATGACGAGGAAGAAACCGATGCTTCGCTGATGAACAAGAGCTGTTTAATGAAGTTGAAATTGAGAAATTTGTGTTGAAATTTTTGTAAATACAGTAGTACTAATTTCGCTCTGTGACTGACAATACTGTAATGAACAATACGTTTAGGAATTATTTTGAACGTTTTGCTAAAAAAACACGGTCTCATAAAATTTCTTGGTGTTCTCTTAAACCAAACTATAAAAAGGACTCTGGCTGCAAATATGGAATACATCATTGAACGCGTATGGATTCCAAATTTCACTCAAAAGTCGCAACGTATCTATCGCTCCACCCACAGAAGTCCCCAGATAGGGGTTAGGGGAGCTCAACCCACAGAAGTCCTCAGATAGGGGCTGTTTTTGTTCCATTTTAACAGAATAAAGATTTTCAACATCGGTTTAATTTCTAATATATGCTTTGCATTCCGCATTTCATTTGCATACGCAGAAAATCGATAGGTCAAAATAAAGTCAAAATTTGTAAATTATAAGGTCATAATTGTGAGTTTTTAGGTCAAAAACTTGGTTGCCCTAGTTACGACCATTACAGTACGGTTGCTTTTAGCAACGCACGAATAAGTTTGTGACGTATGAATGTACTGTGTTTGTAAATTAGATATCTGAATGCGGTAGCTAACTTGAAAAATGAGTTGTGCTGTGGAATGATTCGTATACGGCACGGGTCTTTCTCACTGATGCTGCCATGTGCATGAATTTAACAAATGAATCTTGGTTCAACATAGCAGTGATATCGTACGTTATTTTATATTCGTTGTGATCTTCTATTGTGCAAACGCAACTGCATTCCATATGCCTGACTGGAAAGTTTCGGAAGGGGGTCGTTAGGTTAAATTGGGTTGCAAAATGGGTTGCTGTATGAAAAAGGTTGAAAACCACTGTCCTACCTGTACAATATTGTTCACAACGAAATTTCGCACTACCGATGCTTTGAAGTATTTTAGTTTCGTTTCAACTGATTGTTATTAATGTAACGCACTTTAAATTTAATTTTGCTAATCCAAGCCTCAACCTAAAAACGAGTAACATGGGTTGTCACACGTAATAGGATGTGCCAACTATGATACGCTGCTATGTCGTAATGCACTGTACGTCAACACAGGTTACGTAATGCACTGTACGTCAACACAGGTTACGTTTATTTATAAATTAGTAACAAGCTAGTCAACATCAGACGGTCGCTGTGGGTTTTCTCAAAAAGAAGAAAGCAAAGCAGCACGACTTCAAGGAATTGGTGAGGCTATAGTATGCCACTTTTGTGGATCGCACAGCACACCAATTGCTGACATCAATCCTGGAGTTAGATTTTGTTCAGTCGTAACATATGTTGCCAAATACACTTCATGATAATCTGAGCTACATTCTCAATGACTTTCTGAGAATAACGGACTTATGATGTGGAGCCACATGATGCTAAGAAGCAAGTATCCTCACTTTTGTGAAATGCTTGTTTCGCCGAAGCGGTTTCAAGAAAAAACACATTTCACAAACAAAACATTTCATATGTTCGAAACACGGTTTTTGAAAAGTAGTTAAATAATTTTTGATTTTCTAAATTGTGATGAAAGTTATCTATCATTGTTCAAACTTATATTATGTGGCATTAAAATCAGAGATGCATGTGTTTTATGCAAGGTTAGACCTATTGTTTTTGCAAATGTGTGGAACAGTTTAACTATTTCTTAAGCAAGAAATTCGAGACTCGTTAAATGCAGAAAAGCTAAGCAAATCAGTAAGTCACTAGCAATGCACATTTTTGAAAAAGTACACTTACTTTTATAATGGCTGACTTAGAAGGCTCCTCCGGGGGTGCTTCATGAGAACCGTAACATTTACTTCAAATGGCTGTTAATACTGAGTGTAAGTGCCAGTGTGAAACTAGTCATTTTCGCAAAAAGCACAATGTAAAATTATTGACAGAACATCGCATGTACGTAATTATGTCACACCTTGAGCGATTTCTACACAATTAGCTTTCTACGTTGGACTTATTTTCGTACTGTAGTTTTTAAGTTAAACTGTAATCCTCTGTTAGATTCCGCTGTAACAGAATTTGGACATGAATTTTTTCGTCCGGACTCTCTTAGCATTGTGGAATTATTTACGTTACTACGTGCACAAATCGTTTACCACAGCATTTGCATATGGTCTAGTTGAGTAGTTACCGTCGTTGTCTCTGCGTTTGTCTCAAATCGATGTTAGGTTTCTAGTAAAGACTAATGTCAGCCATACTTTGTTGATTTGAAACAAGCTGTTGGCGTGAATCAATTTGAACATGGCTTTAAAAACATGAGGTTGCCGTTTTCTTGACAAAAGAGTTTTTTTATATCTAAAAATGCAGATTTTCTCGAACATAGGTTGCTGAAAACAAGCATAGCGAAACTTTAGATGATGAGCGTAAGATACACTATATCGTATAAAACTATTCTTTATTTGTTTCGACATTTCGACTTTCTTTACGAAAGTTGTCACGGTCGTATCGAACGAGTTTAGAATAGTAAAACAACTTTAACTATAATTCATTAAGGTTATTAGCTTGTTTCTTGTCATCGTAGGTTCTTCATGTGAGGAATTCCCGTCCTCCCCTCTACATATCTTTCTCGCTGTTTTTCCCCCCATCCTGACAACCGCTTGCAAGTTGGATACTGGATTATTTTGGATCATAGCTGGCTGCGATGTCTGCACCCCCGATGCACACACTTCGTACTCCATTACAGTGCCTCGCAATCAAATGATAATTATTTCTGTTTTGCATGAGGACTAGGTTTATTTTTTTCTACCTAACGTCTGTTTTTCTTCTAATCAATCGCTGCGACCCACAGCTCCTCCCCACTTCAAGTCATGCATTCGCACCTGCGCCGCCCAGTGCAGGGTTTTGTCCATGAACATTTATTGCGTTCTTTGCAAACTACTTTTACAAGTTTAGTTGGATTACTCCGTTTAAGTTGGTTTTCAAGTCCACCAATACGATATTTTTCAGAAAAAGTTTTAATTTGTTACAAAAGGTTTTGACATCTTGTGCCGAAACAGCGACCTCTATACACATCTAACGAAGCGTGAAATTTTTCACCAGAGGTCACTGCAGCTCGCAAGTGTCTAAATTTTAGTTAAGGTCTTTGGACTCGAGTTACTAAATAATACTGTGCAAGCATGTGCTTTTGTAGAAAAACAAAAGTCAGTACAACTTCGAAAGATCTCTCGCAGTTGCAGTCACGTGATGCAGCAGCGGGAGTCTTCCTTCAGCCAAAGACAAAACGATTGTTTATTACTTTAGGAATTGTCATTTTCCGGTGTGCTTCCTAAATTGGTTTTATGAAAGATTCATCTACAAGATATTTATTTTAGCCGTGACCTCCTTGGCATACCTCTAGCCACAAAGCGGGGAAGGAAGCCTGTTTCCAGAGCCTTTGAGAGCAATATTACCTGGGGGTACGAAGACCGATACAGGGCCCCCTAGCTTCTGGAACCCCCGTCAAAACTTGCGTAGCTTGTTTGTATAGTAATCAGAATATCGATAAAACAGCTACCATGCCAAGATTTAAATATAGATTAATTGTCATACTGGCAACTAGCTTATACACTTGTAATTTTGGGCTTGATTGCAGAAAAGCTTAGCATGCGTACTTTCATCCTCTTGGGCTCGGGTACGATGTATCTCTCGTCGGCCCTGTTTCTTAGCATCATTATCATGTTACTTAGCCACTTCGTTGTCTTAGAATGGTCTCCAGGGATGTTGTGGCTTTGAATAGGTATTGTTTGCTGAAGACTTGCGACTGCATAAAGGAGATTTACTGTGAAGCGGTAGATTATGCCTGGCTCTTGCCAGTGACGCCTGCGTAGGCGATATATATAGGAAACTGTGAACCTCTCCACTCATGTATCGCAGCATTCTTGTTTAGTTTGTTATTACACTTTTTAGTTTAGTGGGTACTATTAGATGTTTTTGTATGAACTTCCACTGTTGTGTTTTCTTGCCTGTAGACAGCATGTTAATGCACTTCTTGCCAACTTCATACCGTGGTGCCAATCACGTATTTATTTTTACGCTCCATTTGGATTTACATGTTTGTTTTCGTCTTCTTACTGATGCACCTTCGCAACAGACGCAAATAAATGAAAGTTACGCTTATTTTTGGCGCCACGTTATCCTTCATATTCGTAATTCCAGTTCAGTTTAGCGCAGTGGCGTAGCGAGGCTAAGAACCGCCCGGGGCCGACCATAAAAGTGCCGCCCTTTCCATCCCTCAAATTTGTTTATAATCTAAAAAGGAAAAAGATCATATTCCGTGCTTGTTGAAAAAATAAGTAGGACAACCAAAACTTCATGAAGTCAAATTTTTCTGGGCGATTGTCGATGGCACTGGAAGGACAATTCTTGTGTTGTGCAGTTACATTGTCTGTACTCGCAATTGCGTTGTATAAGAACTTTCCTCAAGATGTTATCGAGTCTCCGTCGTTCTGATCGCCGCGAAAGCGACGGCATGGGCTATGTATGTAGAGTTAACAATATGATTCACAAATAAAGACAGTATTGTAAATTGGGGAAAGTTACGCAAGTCATCCAAACAATCTTGCATGTGTTTAACCCACTCAGTCTGCACAATGTGTGAAAATGGTTGTGTATTGACATAATTCTGACTGAACCGTCACAACACATGCTTAATCATCTCAAATATGTATCTAGAACAATTGCTATTGTTGCCAAACAACTACTATGGCGTAATATATAAGACTGAAATTGGATCGGTTTTCAACCAAATTTTGAGCTTCGAGGCATATAAAATGTACATCACTGCCATATTCAGGCATTTAGTTTTGAAACTGGACAAAAACAAAAATCTACGATATTTAAATAAGGCTACGGCTGACACTGCAGAAAAGGATAAGTTGTATTTGTAACGCGCGAGAGTTATAAGAGAAATTTTTGCAATGAAGTTTACATGACCATTAGGTGGGATAGAGAAAGCTGGTGTGCCAGAAAAAGACAAGGTGTTAAGAAACGCATATTACATGAACGAGGTAATTACAGTAGAACTCGTCTAATTCGCTTAATTCGTCACTTTTTCGTCGGTCCCGGCAGAATCCCTATCTTTTGCGTACATTTCTGTTCGTCAATTTGTTTAATTCGTCACCTCTTTCTATCCTAAAGCTAATACTGATGAATTTTTAGCATACCTGGGTAAATTGAGTCAATTATGTGATGAGCTGCAATGCCCAAATATTTGTTTTGTGGGGGACTTCAACGCTGGAACCACAAATACATTTGGTGGTTT
>Ga0210059_1009933_pt1 | contig 14772 bp, 10 predicted proteins | sample Ectturendosymbi2_FD_188042 | JGI IMG/M metagenome (GOLD analysis project Ga0210059, IMG submission 188042) | Ecteinascidia turbinata endosymbiont from Florida, USA - Sample 2 (SPAdes) (version 2) | ecosystem: Host-associated > Tunicates > Ascidians > Unclassified | place: Key West, Florida...
TTTATCTTTCAGGATTTTTGAGCAACTTGAGCTTGCCCTGAAAACAGAGTTTGCCCTGAAATTTTCAAGCCGGGGGGCGGCCGCCCCCCCGCCTCGTACGCCACTGCCTATTATTGAACTAAGTACTGTCCTATCTTCAGGAAAAGATCCCGTACCCGCCAGGAAACGTCGAGGCGTCGTCTATGAAATTCCATTTGGGGATTGTGAACACAAATACATTGGAGAAAAGAAAGGAAGCTTGAGTACTTGATTGAAAGAACACCACCGGTACACTTTACCTAAAAATATTCTTAAAAATCCAGAAAAAACAGCCTTAACAAAGCATGCAGCCCAAAGTGGCCATGTTTTCAACTGAGATTGCGCCCATGTTCTACATCACGTAAATACCTGTCATAAATGCATTTTTTTAGAAACTTTGCATATTAGTTTAAAAACTAACGCTATGACTGATAAAATCACAAACTTCCCGGCTATTTATCACAATATTAGCTCTCCACTCACGTTTATCACATTATTTGATTGATATTTGCCGCATACTTTCACGCTATTTACTGCTTTACTTTACTTAGTTACGTTTTATGCATTTCTGTGCAGGTGACCCATTTCTGTGCAGGTCCACCTGCCTTTACTTGGAGAAACGTCACTGCCTATTGGCGAAATCGACACAGAACTGTGGCAAAAACTTTGCCATATGGAGCCCGTTACACATTTGGAGGTCATCAAAACTGAAGCACTTGGGTTACCCTTCAGTTTTTCAGTTATCAAACTTGCGCCTAAATTGCCAAAAACGTTGAAATTTGGCAGGCACACCTTACAACGTAGACAAATGATCCCCAATAAAATTTTTAGGCTTCCTAAAATCACGAAGCCGCTTTTAACTTTTCAACCAACGCTACAGGCCAGCATATTCCAGTACTGACTGACTGCATCACAACAGCGGCGGCCAGAGGGGGGCCAACGGGGCGCCGGTCCCTGGCATTCAAGGCCAGGTAGGCATCCAAAGAGTGAAATTACAAAAATTGAAATGCTGTAACTAGATGATTTTTCCTATTAGAAGTCTACTAATACATGTTGCGTGGATTTAATTCTACGAAACTTGTTTTGTTGTCAATACTCAAATTCCAGTAATTCTCTGCTTTTTCAATGCAAGCGACCTATACTTTAGGTGTGCGGCGCCCATCCAATCAAACTGATAGTGACGTGACTTGTTCCAGATCGTGCGGTCAAGGGAAAATCACAAAAAAGGATTGAAAGATAATCAGGTTTGAAAAAACCCGGGTTTTAGAAAAACAATTCACAAGGGTTTTTTGTTTTTTTTAAATCCGTTTTTTTGTTTTTTTGAAAAGAAATAGTCTTTTGTTCTTGTTTTAGAAAAAAACGCAAAAACCCTATTCTGAATTGTTTTTATTGCATCATGCAATATCACCATTTTCAGAATTACACAATAATAACTTGTTATGCCTATTATGGTATTCAAATTTCAAGATAAAGAAATGTACCCCATCTTTGTTTTCGCAAAGGCTTGTGGGTCAATTCACTCCAAAGTGGTAAGGTTTGGCAAGCATGCACACAGCAAACAGAGACAAGCCACTCCCACGCAAACTCTGCCGTTTCACGTCAAGTTTATGTAGCCAACATGCCGTGTCAGTTCAGCATCTGTATTGTGTATTTTTTCAACATATGGTTTGGTATGGTCCAACATCAGAAACAGTTTGGCAGTGGCGTAGCTAAGCGGGGCGGGGAAAGTCGGTCCGCCCCTGGCGGCACTTTTATGGGGGCAGCACTATGGGCTATGGTGCTGTAGGCTATAAACTTGCAAAGGCTGCATTGAAATAAAAGTGGTTTTAATGTCGGGATACTACTCGCAGTTGAAGGGCTTTTTTGATTTTGAGTAATTTAAACTATGGCATGTGTATTTAAGCGATTGTTATCTTAGCCAAACAATAAACAATCGTGTGTCAGGGATGTTGTATCAATAGGCTTTTTTTACATGAAGCTGCAACACGGTTCTCAACACGCTTATCAACTCACTTGGTGTCAAATTTTACTGGTTCACTACACGGTTGATAGATCGAGTGTTGGGTCGATGTTGACGTTTGATCATAGCCCTTATATGACGTTATAGAACTTAGTAGGAATATGGCGGATGACTGTGGGCAAATGTGTGGTTGTGGTGAGCTCTAATCTTTTGTAAGTGATCTTAGGTTTTGTACCTGCGAATAAAAGCGCATTGTTGGGTCTAAAAACATTTCTGTGTAAATCTAAAAAATGTGTAGTTGAATTTGCGCTCGTCAGAATAGATTTCCGTGTGTGAGGATAAATATTATCTAGCTCAGTATTCTTCATCAGGGGTTCCTTGGAACCCTGGTGTTCCGCAAAACATGTAGTGGGGTTACGTGAGTTTAAGGGTTCCGTGAGGGTTCCTCATTTTTTTTAGGGGAAATGATTTCTTGCTTCAGCATGTTGATGCGTCATTATGAAAATTCTAGATCACCGTGCTGCATTCAGATTCCAAGTAGGCCAGTTAGTTGTGCAGGAGGTTGTGCAGTTAATAGCCGAAAAAAAATAGTGATAGCTGTTGCGTCGCTTGCTGTGCAGTTAAGAAGAATGTTATTGTTGCATCACGGTCATACGATGTTGCCGATGTACAGTTCACAATAGAGAAAGAAGATCCCCTTGAACGATTGCAGTTTATTCAAAAGTAGAACCTTGGGAACTCTGTTCCAAATATAGTAACAATGCTGCGGATTTTCCTCACAATTGCCGTTAGTGTTACTACCTGTGAGAGGAGTTTTTCGAAACTAAAACTGATCAAGAATTATTTAAGATCTAGCATGAGAACCTTGCGGTTGAGAAATCTTGCCACACTGTCTGTAGAGCAACAATTGACAGATAATATAAATTTTGACATTGCCATTGAAGAATTTGCCAACAAAAAGGCAAGAAAAGTTACTGTGTAGAAAATTGTAGTTTTCAATTCAGAAACATAGATAGTCCTAATTTTTTATACATTTTTTACTATTTTCCCCTGTACGTCATTTTGGCTTTTTATTTAACTGTTACTTACAATGTTTGAGTTTTTTGGTGTGAATTCAAAACATGCAGTACCATATTTGAGCATATGAGAGTACTGTAATATAATAATGGTGCACACACTAGTAAATATATACAAAGTTTTAAAAGAGAGTCACTGTTCAATAAGTATTTTATGGGCTTCGGTGGCGCCACACCCAAGGGCCGCCCAGGGCAGCCCACACTCAGCCCACACTCTAGCTACGCCACTGCAGTTTGGATGCAGAGAAGGCAGAAAAATTGGTTAAAATATACCGATTTACTGAGCTGAAGAAGATAACCAGTAGAATTTACTCAAACTGTTCGAATTTTTCTTCTCTTTTATTCAAGTCCTTCAAATTTCATTGCTATTCGTTTTGTTTCATTCAAAAAATGTACAGTTAACTGCACAAGTGTGCTGCTTATTTTACTTTTTACTTCATAGTGCATTCTTCAAAGGAAAAGAAAATAGTGGGATTTTTTGATTTGTATTAAACGGGCTCTTTCAAAAACACCCGGGTGGCTTTTTGGTTGGGCCCAATTACATCAACCCTAAAGATAATTATGGGCCATTATTTGATTTTCTGAGCCAAATTTCAAAACTGTCCTATTTCAGCGTGCTTGGTTTAGCTGATTTTATGATGTATCACTAGTTTCCCGTTTCGTTTTATGTGCTAATACAGTCGCACACCTGTGCTTGCAATATGTGCTTCGTTTCGAGCTTCGTCATTAATTGGCAGTTCAGGCGGATTGATCATAACGGCTCACACAAGCCCGGATCTGTTCTGCCCCCCTAGTAGTTGTACGTATATCCGCCACATGGAAAAAACGAAAATTATCTTTCGTACTTTATGCGCATTCTCAATTATTGTGTAGTTTACAAATTTTAAACTGTCAACCCTGGGAGTCAGCCATCCCCGTCGCATACATTCTGCTCGACTGCTATTCGTCGAGACATTCGCGCAGCCTTGCGTTCTTGCAGTTGTGAACTGCGCTGACGAGTGTGTTCTACTCCACTGTTTTAACGCGTTGCCGAATATTTTTGCAGTTATGAACTGCTCTGTCTCAGGAGACCGCTGATTTATGTTCATTACAGTGACACATTGCAGTCTACAACGAGTAAAGAGAGTGCGTGTAGAATAATATGCACAGGGACGCCGGAGAATGGATGCATGGCCGGAGCATTGCACCCTCTACCCTTTTAAAAGGGGTCCAACGGGGCGGAGGTGCATTTTCATAACAGTATCATAGGTAATTTTATGGTTTATCAAAATCGATTTGAAATAAATTTATTGCAGTTATTCGGGCACCAGAAAATTCAGAACGATTTTCTATGGTTTCTGCCATTATTTTTGAGGTCAACATTGTTGATGAACAGAAACAAACATAATTGGTAACGATTTTTTTGTTTTTTGTAAGTTTCCATTGACCTCAACATTTCTACTGCTCTCCCTGCCCTACCGCTGCTCCGGCGTCCCTGAATATGCATGTTGCGTCAACAAACTTCGCTAAAACATTGGTTTGCAAACGTGAATATGACGTCATATCGTGACGTCACAAACAGCGTATAACCAGTAACAATGGCCACCATAGGTTTACGCCACTGTTCAATACTAGAATTTGGTAGGGGGGTATCCAATCAAGCCCGGGCACCACTACAGTAGATCTCTGCACGCCACTGCATCGCAACCACCAACCCCATGCGCACAATCCATCCGCTTCTCTTGGCCAAAAAGATACCATTCAGTTTCTCTAAGCCACAACTTACACGTCTTGTCACAAATCCCTCAAATACATTTACCCGAGCGTAGGTTATCACAACAAGAAAAGACTCAGACTGCGTCTACGCACGTACGCGCAATACGATAGCGAGCTACTGGAGCCAGACATGGACATATCTGCAAATCAAGCCTTCTCAAGTGGAAACACTGGCCCTCAACGGAGGGTGGCACGCATGGTCCACGACCACAAAACTGATGCGATTTTTTCAATTTGTTTTATGAAGTGTTTCTGAAACTAAAGTGAAAATTTTCCGAAACGAAAATAAAATTATTTAAGGAATATGTTTCTATTTAAGAAACATTTGCGGAACGAAAGTGTTTTCGAAACGAAAGTAAAGCTATTTTTGCTTTTGAAACGAAAAGATTTTAATTTGCAAACAAAACTTAAAGTGTTTTCGAAACAAAAATAAAATTTTTTGAAACGAAATGTCCTTATTTAGAAAACATTTGCGTAACGAAAGTGTTTTCAAAACGAAACTGTTATCGAAACGAAAGTAAGATTGTTTTTGTCATTGAAATGTTTTTTGTTTTCTTTTTTCACAAAAACTGCTAGGAAGAAAATCTTTTAGGGTGGCACGCTTGGGTCACCATACCTGCGTTTTTATAATGAAATTTAAATTTGCACTGCGAGTATCACAAGCGTCTAACCTTTCTTTAATTTTCACAACTTGGTTCATTCATTTTCATTGACAAGTTCCTATCGGGATGATCACCGTGCAGCAATCCTGCGAAGTCTTGAAATATCTCACGATTTTCAACAACTTCTGATTTTTACGAAATTTCCAATTTCTTCTCTCACCTGACAAAGCGAAGTTCTCCAGATCAGACCTAAAGCAACAGGGTTGCTGTTACCTTCAGGTAACTTCCTAGTTTTTTTTAATTTTTGAACAAATATGAAGTAAAGATACTGTATTTCTTCATCACCAGATTCGAAAATATTCTTTAATCGACAAGTAGGTGTTGTCAATTTTTAAAAACTCTAGAAATATTTTTGGACAAGTTTAAACAAAAATGCGGTCTTTGGTTGTATTTTACTTTCCTCATGTTTGCTGCAGGGCGAAACGCTTCAAATGCCACAACAGAAGTGCAATGAGTTTACATTCAGGTTTCGAGGTCCGTAGTGAATGCTGCAGAAATTAGCACCACATAACCATGTTCCAGTCATTGGAAACTCTTTAAAATACCAGACGCAACCCCACACTTGTTGTTCGCTCTGAAGAATCCTCCGAACTCCTTCATTACAAGTTTTACAGAACAACTTGCCAAGAAACGTCTTGATAACGACTTTAAATGTAAGCAGATTTGCTAAAAATGTATGAAATATGCTGCAATTGAAAGCCGGATGAAGTTTGGTTGATACAGGAATTTTTTTTAAATCCAAAGATTAAGAAAAACATGAAATTTATTTTCACCCTTTGCTCTGGCGGTTTTAAGTACGAAACAAAAAACATAATTTTACAATCAATACCTGTTAAGAAAATCGAACTTAGATGAAGTTTTAGGAGACTACTGGATTTCAAATATTCAAAACACGCTGCATTTTTCTGTGGTGATAGCTCAAAAGCCAGTTGCCAAACCTCCTATGACGTAAAATCTTTCGCAAATTTTGACGCAAAATTTGAAATGTTTCTTCTCAATGTGTTTTTTCCAAATTGACAAAACGTACAAAGAATGAGTGGAATCGAACCCTAAACCTGGCTAGCGGCGGGGTTTGGCGAACTGCACCAGAATCGTTTTAAAATAGCAGGGATTAGTGATTTGTCAGAGGGCGGCAGCCCATCAGTAAAAGTTATCACGCAGTTCTGGGCGACAATCAAAAGCTCTAGGTTTTCTGTAGGCTTCGAGAAATCAGTCGGCTGGGCTGTGCTTTCATGTTTTTGCGATGATTCAAACTTGCACATATTTGTATTCAAGCAACTTCACCTGTGGAGTGAAGTTACTTGAATGCAGTTCTAGGCGGTTAACTTTATGTAGGCGGGGTTTTCCACAACTAATCTCATAAACTGCAAACAAGAATATCAGAAGCAAGTTTGTGCCTGCAGATACGAGGCCTCGTACATATACCCCGAAAGCGCTATCTCTGGACATACCCCCAGGTTCTATGGATTTAAAGGATTGTGACGGCGCATCGCGTCACATGCCTAAAGCGCGCAGTCAGGAAGTGCCTCAAAAATGCAGCTGTGCGCAAGAAACAATGGAGTGGATCCAGTGGTGCAGGGGTTCTCTATTGTTGCTTGTCCGTTGCAATAGCGGACTTGACGTACTTTCAATTGGGACGTAAAATCTTTCGCAAATTTTGACGCAAAATTTAAAATGTTTCTTCTCAATGTGTTTTTTCCACATTGACAAAACGTACAAAGAATGAGTGGAACCGAACCCCAAACCTGTCTAGCGGTTTTTCAATTGGCTAGCTAGCGGTTTTTCAAACTTCCAATTGGGTGTTGAAATCTCCAATGACAAGTCGCAAGAAAAGGATGAACGTTGCACAATTTCATTCAGACTGCGTGCGACATATAAACGATATTTTAGCATTTTGCTTTTCTTCAAATGAATAGTGATAAAGGCAAGGCCGGCGCAACCTATTCGTCTGGAACTGCCATGGCCGTGCCTGTTTTTTGGCTCAGCAATACGTTTCAGTTTTGCGAAACTTGACCACAAAACTGTCGATAGAAATTGGAATGCCCTAAATCACTGCTCTTTGCTCTCCTCCACCAATTCACCACCCACTGAAGTTAGATCCAGGAAGCATGCATGGATATTGAATACTGAATTAGAAACAGAGTTGGAAATCTACAAAGACGATCTTTCAAAGCTAGAACTCAAAGTAGGCTACATCTGCCACTTTTGAAACCACTCTGTAGATGTTTGCAACGAGTTGGTTACCAATTTCTCTATTCAAAATGCCATAAAATTTTTTCGAAACTGTCAGTCTCTGAGAGTGAGAGTACTGCATTTTCCCGAGTTTGGAAGGCTTTTGCGTCTTCTTTTGGCTTTCGCCTGACACGAATGCCAGATCAGAGTAAAAATTTATTTGTGTGCAACCAGGGCCTGCGAGAGGGGATATAAGGATGTACATCGTACCCGTGACCGGGAGAATGAAAGTACGAAAGCTAGATGATTCTGTATAATCAAGCCCAAAATTACTAGTGTAAGCCAGGTGCCAGCATATCAATTCATGTATTTCTAAATATTGCATGGTATCTGTTTTTTATATAACACGATTGCTATTCTAACAAACTATACAAGTTTCGACGAGGGAAACAGAAGGTAGGGGAGCGCTATCGGTCTTTGGTAAAAAGGACTGAACAGGCTCCAGGATCAGCGTTTCCTGCGAAAAAGCCGCTCTGAGCAACTCAAATAAAAAGGATACGTTTTTTATCAGGGGTGCAGTACTTGAGCGCCGAGGTGATGTGGGTGTGGAAGGAACCCTTTTGTTGAGAACGGGTTGTGAGGGATTTATTTTATTACAGGTTTTTGTTTCTCATGAAGAGAAATCAAATACAACTTCAGAGAAAATTTTGTTTGTAAGCTTTTCTTTTTTGACAAGGGATTTTCTGGAAAAGGAAAAGTAAAATCTGAATTTTCCACAAAACTAGCATTGAAATTAGCTTCACCCACAGGAGGTAAATGAAGCAAATTAAGAAGCGTGCGCGAAATATCTTAGCATTTTATTAGGCCGTGAGGTATATTTGTGAGGCTGCAGTTGTGGTAGAGTGAAGTTTGTATCTATTCTTTCACGCTAAACATTTTTTGCGAATATCTGGATATTTCAGAGTTGTACAAGAACGCGTTCACGCTTATAGGTTTCGACAAGCGCCATTATTTCTTACTTGCATATTGTATATTTGACCATTTCTTGGTCACGTATCCCCTTCCCATGAAAGAATCTGAGGAAGAAATTGGTAGGTAGAATTCAAGGGAAAGGTTAGTGTAACCGTTTTAAATGAACGTGTGTCCAGCAAAATGACCTCATACAAAAGCTAGTAGATTTTCAATTTTCTGTGTGATGGCCAAATATTGCAGCTCGGACACGGCTTATTATTGATGTAACTGCAAACATTTCTGTTTTGCAAAATGGTTTCAATTATTTTTTTTCCACAAAAATTAGTGATACAATGTCAGTAGGGGTGATTGAAAGATGCTACTAAAAATGTCTGTTGAATCCAATTATGTTGACGAATTTTTACAGGTTGGTTAGGTATCGCAAGTAATTCCAGCGCTATGAACATTTTAATTTTCCAAGTAAGTTTATATCTCATCATAGGTTATGTCAAATGCCAGAATTGCAGATTGGTGTCACTCTGTGATTCTGAAGGGCAATCCCTTCGAGTTCCCGGAGTTCCGGGAAAAAGAGGACCGCCGGGGCAAGTCGGATCACGTGGATTGCAGGGTCCCAAAGGTACAAAAGGTGATCCAGGTTCTACAGAAGGAGTAGAAGCTTTTCAACAAAAAATACTGAGTGTTATTAATGGTAAGCAGCTAGAGATGACACTTCTAAGTTGTTTATGATGTTTCGATGTCGCTGATGATGTCACTATACATATTTTTGCATCATTAGATGGTTTATGGCATCATTATTTGTTTCAAATTACTTAGTACTTTTATATCACCACTTTCAAACTCAGGCAGGCAAATTAATTGGAGCCAAACATTACTTACTGCAAAGCCCTTGCGTGAACCTGTGGAAAAATATGAAGATGCACGCTACTAGTAACTTCAAAATAAAGCTGTTTAAATAGATCGATGTTGAAAGAAATGTGAAAAGTGCTACTGCCAAAGTTTAAAAAATCTTTTACGTTCGGTCAACATTCATTAATTACAATCTTCAATTTGTTTGCTTTCTCTTGCTTTAGCCTTTCAACATTTTACGCGTAAGCATTGCTTGCAGATTTTGGGACTGAGGATGCGTGGTGTTACGTGAAATCGATTTTCCATAACAATTTTGTGACCTATGTGGAGTCTACCTGTGTGGAGGCTGGTTACTTGCATGCAGATACGTATAAGTTTGAAACGTCACAAAACGATGAAAGCCGAGACCAGTGGGCTGATTCCTATAAAGCTTGTACCTTACAGCAAACCTTGAGCCTTTAATTGACATGATACTACTGAAATCCTAAGCCATGTAATCAAACAACAGACAAATTTTCAAATTTATTACTCCTGTGATGTGAGTCTGAAATTCCCACCAATACGTTATCATGACACAGTTTAGAGATAGTCTTCTTTGGAAACATTTTTCTGTTCCTTTAATTGAAGTATTTCCACAGCAATTCCCAAACAGTGTTGCTTGAAAACGTTGTCAGCAAACTGCTGTGTCTTTTATGTATGCTGAAGAAAAACATAAAAGCGAGTTAACATCCTTCATTTGTGGTTAAAATATTGCAGTTCATTTAGCACAGCGTGGTCCAACTACAGACCTGCGGATCACATGTGGCCCACGGACAGAATTTGCAAGGGCAGCAAGCTTTCTCAGTTTTGATTGTTGTGTGTATGTAGTTAACAAGCTTCACATCTGTTAATAATAATGTACAATATTAACGGTATTACACTAGACAGCGGTGGCCAACAAGTCGATCGCGATCGACCGTTCGATCGCCGCGTGTCAGTTGGTCGATCGCGCCTAATTTTGCATTGAATTGACAAGATACCTAAAAGAAGGTTTTTCAATGAATAGAAAGTACATAAAATGAAAAACGTTGCGTTTTATGACATTTTGTACTTGCAGTTTTATTACCGATCGATCGATCGCGAGTTACCGAGAAATTTTCTGGTCGATCCCAGTCGAAGACAAGTTGACCACCCCTGGGCTAGACTGTAAATAGCTTCTACAAATTGGTCAGCAAAGATAGATTTCCCAAACTGAAAGATTTCGCACTAAAAATGGACTCGATGTTTGTAAACATATACGTGTGTGAAAGTACATTTTCTACCATGAAGCAAGTCAAATCTGAAAACAGAAATCGAATGGCAGACGAAACACCGTACCATAGTCTCTGACTTGCTACCACTAACTAATTGCTATTGACAACCTGAACGATAGTGTCAGAGAAGCCTCAATAACACGCATCGCACAGATAAAGATTTGTAATAAATTGTTTATGGCTATTGTGCAATAATTTAAATGAAACACTCACCTATTTTCACTTTTCAATTTTAAATCTTGTGAAACTGTTGTTCTATGCATCATTTTGTCGGAAGTGGTCCGCGAGTTTTCACAGTTTTGTAAAATGGCCCGCAGGTCAAACGTAGTTGGACCACGCTGATTCAGCAGCATCTGCGTCAAGCCTGTGCCCAGGAATATGAACAAACCACAGGTTTGGTTTGTTTTTTCAGCATTCAACCAGTCTCTCTTTTTACTTCAATCAAGCATGAAGGCTGCAAACGAACAACTGCAACGTTTGCAACCTATAACATCGTGCGAAGAATCGGAACTAAACGGAATTCGGAGACTAAAATCGGGAGATGAAGTGTATTGTCATCAACGGTGGCAAGTAAGTTGACAAACCAGAAGATTTTCATATGAAAATAGCGCTTTGGTATACTCAGGTAAGCTGCACAATGGTTACATCAGTAAAATCTTGTAATCCAATCTATAGCTTCGAAGTTTTTAAATTGATATTGAGTCTTGGTCCAATGAAGACAAACGACTTTTCGATGATGTTTAGAGAATGCCAAGCTTTGTTTGTTGCTTAATAAAAATGTTGAAGTTTTCTGCAGGAGCAGTAGTGGTCTTAGTGAGAGTGCAGGGTGTGCAAAATGGGGACCCCCATTTTCAATTTACGCGCTGTGATGGGGCACCCATTTTTAGTTTACGCGCTTTCAATAATTAAAATCAATGAGATTTTCTCTATGATTGTATTTTTATTATAATGGTTACACAATAAAACTTAATTTGTTTTGCTCTATGTTGTTATTAATAATATGTTTCAACACATTTTGATTTTCAACCTGAAGATATGAAGGCAAACTTAAATGATGAAACATTAATAGCTTTCTGCATGATCAAAGGACAAGTGGCCCCAGCCAGGGGCGTAACAAGAAATTTTTGGTAGGGGGGTTAAACAACAACCAAGTCTCAGTATTTAAAGATTTAATGCTCCTTGTTTTTAAAGCATCATCCACGAAACGTGCATTTTTCTGGCGCTTTTTTTCTGAATAATTGAGTTCAGATTTAAGCTGGCAAATGATTAGCAATCGCAGCTTCACCCTTACCACCGGAAACGGTGAAAGACACACCGGCACCAACCCCCCGGAATGACCCTCCCAAGAAGAGCCTGGGTCCGGCTTAATAGCCTCCGCCGTCCCGGTATCGGGTGTTTTCGCTCCAGTTTGTACAAATGAGGTATAGCCTCCTCTGCGGCCTGTGAGTATAGCGCCGAAGAACAAACCGTCTACCATATTATACTCAAATGTTCATCCAATACATCGACTTTCTCATGGACTGCACGGCCTGGCTGTTCTGGACAATGAGACAATTGAATGGCTGCTCAACACCTGCCCCGAGATCTAATGCGGGCAAGTAGTGGTTACAAGAACTGACTCGAAAGAAGAAGAATGAATTTTTCAAAAACTTTGACGTGCGGTGAGGTTCGTGGCTGAGGAGGCACTCTCTCTTCCAAAGCCAAATTTCGAGTATATGAATTGAATTGGAGTAGCATAAATTCACCACCCAACTGACTGCTTTCAGAATGACTATTGCTTATGCTTATTATCCCATATCAGAGTTTTTTACACACACATAGGTACAGAGGCGATTCTAGATTTGAAAAAAAGTTAAAATATAGGAGGGCCAAACTGAAGTGACTTATCACCTATGTACTTGTTTAATGGCTTTATTAAAAAGTTGAAAGAGTCTTATAACTTCTGCATACGTTTACAATGCATACAGTGATCCAATCAACAATGCAGACCATCAGAACGGTCGGCAGCTGCAGGAAGCTTCAATGACATATGTAAATTGAAAGCAAGACTGCGCACAGTGCTGCAGATTAACGCCGCAGTCGTCGGTCACCAGCGGGCAACAATACGCACCAATTCACCTCATCCTCCCCACCTCTATTTAAATCAAACCGGAGGTTCAACGCACTGGCGAAGGAAGCACAAACACGATCGATACGAAGCACATAAAGCGACCGACTCGCTACAAGGATACGATGCGGCCACAACAAGCAGTTAGAAGCTTCACAGAGCACATTTCTACAACTATGTTCGTCCTTAGCCGTATCTTCTAAGGGTCTTCCCCCTTCGTAACTACAAGACGGACAGCATTCTCGGGTGCTTCATTTGCCCCCAAACGCATATCCAGACTTGGGAGCTTGAATGAACTCACTTTGTCAATTAAAAGCACGTCTGCACACAGCCCCGCAAATTAACGCCGCGCACTGGTGCGCAACAACACGAACCAATTTACTTCACAAATTGACCAAATAACACTGGCTGTACGCCATGTAAAATAACAAACATGAATAAATGGTTATAGGGAGTAACAACTAAAAAATATAGCAGCTGCTCGTTTGTCATTACTCACACCATCAAATCTCAAGTACGCTTCCTTCACAAACCACTTCGCTTTCAGCCACATAGCGCAAGATGACAGAGGTCTGAGCTTTGTTTGTGACATCCGTTGTCTCATCTATTTCTGCAGCAACAAATGGGGCTCCACTTATCTCTTTCGTTATATCGTCGGAACAGGACTTTTCCGTCTGGCCGTTTCGGTCTGGGTACATTTCGGTCACGACATTTCTGTACATAAACAACTTATTAAATTCGTTTATTTAAATGATTATAGGTAGGCGAAATGTCACTCTAGCTGGTGTTATGCAAAGTTCCTTTGACTAGTCATGATTGCGATCAAATCTGAATTGTACTTATGACTTTGACGAATTTGCATTTAATTGCAAAATGTCGGTAATGATTTAATTTGCTTACTGATGATAATGGAAGTCATATGTTGATGTTGATTAACTGTTGGATCTTGGATCAAGTTTGTAGTTTTTTTTGATAAAACCTCTCATTGATTTAAGTATGTTTGCATTAAAATGTGAACATGTAAGATTTCTTCAAGATTTCATAGTTTGACCGAAATGTCCCCAGACCCAGTGGCGGCTCGTGGTGAAATTGGCCGGGAGGGCTGCGAAATTTCACCTCTGGTTGGACATATGGGATTGTCGCCCTGGCTGTTTTTATAATTAGTGGCGTTTCCAGTCACTCCAGCAGTCTTAATCTTATTAGACTCGTCATTTTCAGTTGACCTTATTGATACATAGAAAACATTCACTACAGTTTAATGAAACTAAACCCTAAAGCGTAAACACAAACACAAAAGAATTAAACCGGTCACATCAAAAGTATGATGCATAACCACTGCCTTCAAAGCTGTAAAGGCGAGAGTCGAACCCAGCACCACTCGCACACTAAGCTTGGTACATTCCGCTCGACTAATGAGGCGCTGTTGTTAGCAAGACAAAACTTAGGATTTTATTCAAACCGTGTCATGGCAGCAGACCTAGGCTGGAGCCACTTTCTTTGAGCTGGTACTTTAATCATGTTCCTTCAAATGAAGTTTAAATTTTCCAAAAAATTTTGAACAGTTTATAATTTTACACAAGATTTCTCGTTTTTTTGAAGTGGATTGTTATGCTTTTCCAGTAAAAGTTTGTCTCTTGAAACGGTTACAGCTGCAACGTTTATCTTGTCAAAAAATTAAACGTCTACGTATAGTACTTGAATGCTTATAGACTTCACAGATTTCTCACGCTTCAAATTTTTCATATTTCAATGTTTCAAACCAGTCACATCTTGTGTTGTCCAAGAATGAGATCCACCAACTACTGCCATACATCTTCAAACGCCAACCCTAGAAAGCTCATCAGCTTCGCCTACAGTTGCAAGCTGCACTGGTGCAGATAAACGAAGGGCTGTATTTTCGCAGCCCGAGATT
>Ga0210059_1009934_pt1 | contig 14771 bp, 9 predicted proteins | sample Ectturendosymbi2_FD_188042 | JGI IMG/M metagenome (GOLD analysis project Ga0210059, IMG submission 188042) | Ecteinascidia turbinata endosymbiont from Florida, USA - Sample 2 (SPAdes) (version 2) | ecosystem: Host-associated > Tunicates > Ascidians > Unclassified | place: Key West, Florida...
ATGTAGAAAATCCTAGCCCAGGCCACTCCTGGTATATGCATTACATGTAGAAAATCCTAGCCCAGACCACTCCTGGTATATGCATTACATGTAGAAAATCCTAGCCCAGACCACTCCTGGTATATGCATTACATGTAGAAAATCCTAGCCCAGGCCACTCCTGGTATATGCATTACATGTAGAAAATCCTAGCCCAGTATTTATCAACCTGGGGTTCCGCGAGAGGCTGCCGGGGGTTCCCCGAAACAGACCGAGATTGCCTGGGACGAAATTCGCAACCACAGTTCTGTGCGGCGGTAGCAATATAGACAATTGGATCATTGCAAAGAGTTCCATGAGCAACGCAAACATTTGTGGAAGGTTCCGCTGCAGCGAAAACGTTGAAAACCACTGCCATAGCCTATTGAAAATACTAAGCATTAGGTTAAGTTCAACATACGGGAGGCTGTGCTGTATAGGATTTGATCAAACAGTAACTATTTAGGAACCGCAATGGCAATATCACCAATCTGTTCAAAATTTTTCCTCATTGTTTTCTAAAACTCTCTGTAAGAACTTTCATACTGCCTTATATAGAAACTACGCATGGTCTCATATAAAACTTGCGCATTTCCTTTAATATTTATTTTATATATTGCCTTATATGAGAATTATATATTGCTTTATATAAAACTTACGTATTGCTCAACACATTGCTTCGCGTGTTCTGCAGACTGGTCTTGTACGAGGGCAGGTTCAATCTTACCGCGGATATCTGGTGAGCAACAAAACGAAGAATTAAAAGAAACAAGCAAGTTGGAAGGAAAGGGAATATTCTGTGATAACGGTGGCCAGCAAACACGCACGATAGTGGTATTTTTTACATAAGGAAAGGAAGCTATCGGGTGAAATAAATAACACAAATAAGTCACTGTATTTTGAATATTTTGTAAACCAGTGTATGAAATGTGGATGTTTAGATTAAGAACCAAGCTGTGGCATTCTGACCACACACATCGATAGAAAATAAAAATAATAGAAGGCTATGAATATTTTGAAATAATCTGCAATAAAACCAGATGCGGTAAGGTACAGTAGTTTTAGTTAACATGCGTTTTCAAGGGACAAAACATACTTTTAATGATGATTATGTTGATGCAAGATCCCATCACGACATGACATAATAAAATTGAAAGAAAGAAAACTTTAACTGCGGTGCGATTGATTGTGGGCTGGAAAATCAACGGTTGAATTACCACATTTTGAGGAGCAGCATTGACGTGAACGAGCGGGCGCCAGGGAAATGCAAGAATATCGAGTCAATGTACCTTCAAATGTAGGACGGAGGTCTTTATTTTTGAAAGTATCTTTCATGATGTCGAACAGCACCTGCGGTCTATCGGGCAGCACTTCTTCAATACGCAGCAGATGACCCTCTGTTACCATTCTTATGACAGTGGACGACAAGTGCTCTGTAGATGCAATGAAGCGTGACTTTGCTCCCATTGAACGATGACGCAATGATTGTTACGAAATAGAAACTTGCAGCTCACCAGTTACTCTCTGATCTTAACTTTGTCAAATCATTTGCAAAACCCAAAACCAGCATGAACTATTTAGGAAATGCTAAAAATTAAAGAATAAACTGTACTTGTTTGGTTGAATCTTTCTTATTGTTTCACGAAAACCTTAATTTCTGTTTTGCTTCGCTGATTTTTTCATGGAGCAAATAACCGGAATTTCAAAATATGGCAAACACAGGGTTTTCATAAATGACCTTATTATGTAGGAGAGAAATTAATGCATTTTCACATTTTCATCGTTTCATTTTGCTTTTCTATTTTTCTGTAGACCATTAATCATAATTTTGCAATTGCATAACTGCAAGTGGAAAGAAAACAACTGTCAAAATCATTCAGAAATGGGATATCAGAAACCTCATTAAAAATAATGGAAAGTAATTACGTTGCCTTTAACGAATAACGTATTGGAGTTCCGCAAACGACATTCAAACTAGAGTAAAAAACTGGAATTCCAGGAGAGACGGGAAAAATAGCAACGGTTATGACGTTGAAGACGAAATATGACGTAATTTCTTCCTGATACGAAAGAGGTAAAAATAGTCAAAGACGGGCACGGGTACAAATTTTAGTTTTGTCTTGTGGTTCCATTTTAAATCTTAATGAAGATATATCTGCTCACCGTTGCTTTTCAAGTATGTAGTGAAATACTATATTCTCCTCTTGTTTTGTATATGTGCGTCTGAAGGACGCACATTTATCATTTTGTGAAAAATACACGACCTAATTTTTGTAATAATTAGTGCAAAGAAAAAAGTGTTTTTCACAACTTTTTATGCTTACCCGAATATCTAAATTATATGTTGTCAGATCTGGAATGGAAATGTAATGAGTGCCCACTTTACTATGTGGATGAATGTATTGTATGCTACTATTTGCAAACGTATAGCCAGGAGAAAGTTTCATAAAACTTATTCAACCATTTTTGTTCTAGAAAAATTGATCGAAAACATGATTTCATCTCAAACAAAGACGTTTGTGTCAAATGGATTTAGTTCACTACTCAACACAGGCACTAAAGTTTTGTTAAAATCGTTGATAATGTTCCAGAGTAGCTTCCTTTCGTTAAAAGATGGAAAGTATGGCTTCACGATTTTGTCGCAAGGTTACAAAATATAGTATTTCTATTGTTACAAAAAGTAATATTTCTACTAATAATATTTCTACTTACTAAAAAAGTTACGAAAAGTAGTATTTGTAATATTTTTACTTACTAATTATAATACATCTTACTACTGTAATAATATTTCTACTAACTTACAAAAGTAGTACTATAATATTTACAAAAGCAGTAATATCATAATATTTCTACTTACTAATAATGTTTCTACTGACTTACAAAGTTATAAAAAGTAGTATTTCTACTCTTCTGAAGCTTTCAATCGCGAAGTTATTCTTGTACATCAACCATTTTCCGTACGTGCTTGTTATTGCGTTAAATCAAAGCAGCTCACTATGTAGCCACAATATCATATGCATCCTCTATCTAAAGGTGCAAATTATTTTCCCAACAGATGTGTGGTTGAAAAATGTTATTCAAAACAAGAGAACATTCTTTCAAGAAAAAGTGATTAAGCCAAACAACACGTGTATTCATCCACAGAGTGTTTGTTCTCAAGCTGTTTATTACAAAGAAATTGGATTTTTTTAAATCTAGTGCAAATACAATAAATAAAAAGCACATTTCAGGAACAGAAACACTGCGTTATATTACCTCCAAAAGGTAGTTTGGCAGACAGAAGTTCCCACAAAACCACACCGTACCTGAAAAAAATACAAGCAGGTGTACCACGCGGAAAAACGGCACTTCTAATAGTGGTTTAGCCAAGCTGTTATTTTTCAGTTTTCATTCCAATCTAATTGTATAAAGTGAAAGTTTTCCAAAAAAGAATAACTTTCTTTAACCCGAATCAGAGAAAACCGTTGCATTTATTTATTTCTGTTGTTTTAAATGAAAAGCAGTCTTTACGTGAACAGACTATTCCAATAAAGAACTAAAAATTAAAATAAATATAAAATAATAATGTTGAAAACTGACATAATGATGGAAAGCACTCACGAATATACATCAAAGGATGGTGAAGGTTTTATGTGGAAGTCGGTCAAACTCTCCGGGGGTATATGAGCAATGATAAAGCCTGGCTGATCAAGAACGCTCTCATCGCCTTGATCCAACAGATCTTTGTTGGTGATCTCGCGATGCTGCGTCGCCTGCGCAGTCCACTCGTCGCTTGTGGATAATTGCAGGTCGCTGATCTAAATGTTGGCAACGTTTCTCACAACAGTCGTCGTCACAGCCTACTTGAGATCTTGCTTCTGATCGTCGCTGCACTGGTGGAGGAGGCTGGGCTGCAAGAGCACCCCTGAAAATCTGAGCAAAGTCCCGGAAAATCTGGGCAAAATCCCTGAAATCCCGGCGAAAATGGGGCCCAACGTTGTGTCACGCTCAACATTTGCAGACACACACAAGAAAACCTTTTTTGGAGGTCACACCAAAAAAAGGTCTTCATCATCATTGTGGGAGAAAATCTGTAGGCAAAAGACGCACAAAAAACTTTTCGAACAAGTTTGGGAAAATTCGGGAAAAAATCCTTCGCACCCCAAAAAATTTGTCTGCTCCTGCACCTTTGCAATCAACGCATCTGCATTCGGAATCAGATGGTTGTGGCTTGCGGCGGTATATAGCAAATGCTCAGTCGCAGTAGATGTTTATGAGAGTATTTACACCTAAGCTATGTGATCACACTCAGTATTGTCTGAAAACCGGTTTACATAGGAAGCTTCATTCAAACGACAAGTCTTGGCTCCCGATTGCGTCACTTGATGTAACTGAGAAAAAATGTAGATTACAAGATATATAAACGAAAAACGGATTCCGAAATAAACGTTGGCAGAGGATTTGATGCAATTTTTCGTTGCAAGAGAGACGTGAGGCAATTTTTGGAAATCGTATTGCTTTACAGCAGCCTATATACAGTACTACAATACCTACTTTCTTAGTGTTACTCAGAGGATTGGTCTTGTTCTCAATAAGCTCTAATCAGGCTTATATTTCAAGCGTATGATATCATAAAAAAGAATCTCCTGCACAGGGAAACCAAAGTTGCGTGAACTGTGCTGCTGACCTAATGTGATTGAATTGCCAGAAAACAAACTGCGACTTAAAATCTTGTACTGTACAACAGTCAATTTGACAAAAGCAAGAAAATGCAGTGTCACAATAAAGCAGTCGTTTATCAGTCCACGTGAGATATAATCCACCACGAAAGAGGTTTTCCTTTTCGAAATATTTTGAGCGTAAATTAATAGATTTCTTTGGCTAATGATACAAAAGAACATGCGTTTAAAATTCAAAAATGCTTCTGAAGAGGCACTAATGTGCGGTTGATGCTGTTTGTTTTCATCTCCAGTAGTGCTAGCATCCAGTAGCGCAGCCAGAATGAGGCCGAAGAGGCCATGGCCGCTCCGAAACAAACTTGCTAAGATTTTCGCTGGTGCTTATATCAACTTTCAACTGTTTGAAAATAAACGGAAGGAACAGTCGGACTCAAGTAGCGACTAGTAAATCTGGCGTGTTCTCTCACTGAACAGCGTTTAACGTGACCTTTTGCGATTAGATACGAAAATATGCAACTAAAGCATGCAACTTATCAGCAAAGTTTTCATATATTGTGCAGTCTGAATGACATGCAAGGACTCAGCTTTCTTGCAAAGAAGTTTAACTCCAGATGAGACATGCTTGAGAGGGTTTTTTGAATAAAGTATTTCCGAACCAAATAGAAACCTGCTTGGTCAAGACATGATCAACCTAAACGCACCACGCAACGGAGTGTTATGCAACAATGCAATGTTTGTTTCCACAGCTGGCATTGTGGCATTGTGGGTATGCGATGCCAGGTAGTGATATAGGGTCTCAAGTTTAAAATGTACTGCAAGTCACTGTGAGCGCAGCACACAAACTGTGTTAAGATCACACTTATTACAGTTTCAGAGGGCAAATTAAAAAAATCATTAGCAGGCAAACACTTACTAGTTCCCAATCAGCCGTGGTGATTTTGTGTGGAAGCTGTCGCAATTACTTGATCATTACAATCACTCTTATAGCGTTCATTGAAAACTGTTAGTTAACAACTGCTTGATAATGATCACTACTAAAGCAAACATTTGCCTGTCAAAATTAATTGATGCCGACTGATGAAGACATTTGACGTCATATCCTGTTGCAATAGACCAAAAATTGAGCTGAGACATCGAAATGGTCTTTGTGCAAAATAGCTAAAGGTTGAACTCAGATGACGTCGGTGACTGGCCCTCCCGAACAACATTCCTGGCTGCGCCACTGCTAGCTGCCTGGCCACTCGTGAAACCCTTGCAAAAGATGCAACCGGCAATCGAGGCTTGCGAAGCGCATTTGTGCAAAGACGTGAAAACCAATGAACAAAAGGATTATTTTCCTCATACTTAAAAGAAAACACGTTTGTTTAGGCGTTGCCTAAACAATCGAATAGTATTTTTAAAATGAGGCCAAAAACATATGTGGTATTCCTCGCATGTTGCAGCTCATCAATGTTTGCTGCAAAGTAATTGACAATTTTTTGTTTCGATATGTTCTTCAAATCTGATTTATACAAGATTTAGAGAAGGACGTCTCTTTGCAAATTAAAAACTACCAGTTCACATTGGACAAGTGTTTAATATAAGTAGTTTACGCCTCTGAAAATGGAATGGTGGTGGTGAAAGTTTAACGGACATTAACGTTTCGGCAAGTAACTTTGAAACTGTTTTTTTTCATATTTTTAGAGTTCTCTTTCGTCATTAAACGTCACAAAATCGTGTCATATTTTTCTACGTCATCTTATTATCTCGGCTGTGCATTTTTCGTGTACATATCGTATGTTCAACATCCGTATGATAATAATCTAGGGTGGGGAGGAAAAACAAAACCTGGTCGCTGCTGTCAACTCAATAGCGGCCTAATCATCAAATATGAAACATTAGTCTGAAGCAGTCCTTTCACAACATCGGAAAATCCGGCACTAAAATTTTCTTATGGATTTCTATTAACACGTTACTTCGTGAATGTTTGTTTTTCTTCTACAAAATGAACGCGTTCTACTTTCAAAAGACCGCAAATGCGTGACGTGAATGAACCGCGGTGGATCTGACTGTGATCGAATAATGAGTTCTTCCTATTGTTACATGACGTTTACGTTTCCATTCAAATTTTTTCGAGCATGACGACGTGACAGATCTCAAACAGTCTGTTCACTTTTCGTAGTCAATCTCCAGTGGAAAAGCACGACCCACCCGTTGTTGAACACATTTCATAACTGCGATTGCAAGCGCAAAGTCTGGGGTCTTTTCTGGAGCCAAACACAAAAAGCCCACATTTATAAAGGTACTGTTATCCAGGCCGTTGCAATGAAGCATAAACATTGACTAGTTGCAGGAAGCGGGAAGCAAACAAACATTTTGCTTCAAACACTTTTAAACTTTCAGAAAATGACTAAAAAGGGTTAATCTCTATAGTTCAAAACGCCAAGTTACAATCGTGGAACGAGTTTTCTGCACGAATCTATAAAACCGTTAAAAACACAAATTATGCATTAAAAACAACCCGAAATGTGATCAGCAATTCTAAAGCAAGCCCCCCCCCTGGTGACATTTTATGACCTTGGATTGGTTTGTTTACTTGTCCTAGTTACGGCATTTTACTAGATACGGCTTGCGGTACACATCATAGACCACCAATTGTAAAAGTGAGACAACATCATCAGACATATTCTGCTGTGAGAGTAAGATCCCAGCATCAATATTACGACCAATGTAAAGACTGCCAATAAATGTGGCTTCCCCCCCTGTGCGTTTCATTCTTCAGAAAGACTTTCGTATAAACGATGAGACCTAAAGTGACGAATGAGACTGAAACTTAAGACTCACTGAAAACAGTTTGCTCGTTCAACTGATGACCCTTTGATAAAATCGCAGGTCACGTTTGCGACAGACAGACAGACAATTTTATTTAACATCTGAAAAAATCAGATATCAGGGGGAGGAGAATGACCGCAAGGTTTTCGAGTCATCCTCCCCCTCGAAACACAGTTTGCGACTGATATACAGCCAAAGTAATATTCAAATGGTCAGATTTTGTGCAGATATAAGTTTCGAAGGTGGTATCAAATACATGAAGCATCATACCACGCCACACAGAACTATCCCAAAACAATTTAAACCAGTCATTTCATGAAAAAGTTCATTGCCGACTGACTGTCCAGATTGTTTCTCTCAAAATTGATCCATTTACTGTGTTTCAGTTGAACCCATTCCTTCCCAGTCTTTCTACAGCGCGCATCACTTGCAATGCTCACATTCTCACCGCGCGTTTCCAGCTTCTCTGACAAACATCTCTATGTTTAGCAAGCATGAATGCCTCTGACCTTAAACGTTTTAACAACGACATATTATTTGTAATTTTACAAGATTAAATTCTATTATCGCTCAGCTATATACCTTGACGACAGATTTGAAGTTACTCGCTGACGATTTTAAAGCATCTGCGAATCAGCGATGCTGCGTACAACGTGCCTGGCTTCACTGAATAAATCCATCTGCTCACGCCAGGGTGAACATGTGCAAATTCCTTATCAGCTGGTGGTCTTGGCATTGACGCTGCATGTGCTTTTTTTCGTGGCGTTTGTTTATTTTTTAAAAAGTCTTAATAGCGCTAATGATGTACGGTTTTAAGATGAAACAACTCCATTTTTGGCCTATGGTAACAATTACTTAGTGTTTAAAACAGGTTTTCTCAAACGGGGCCCTCGCCCCCCCCTAGGGCCACGGATCGGTTCTCTGCGGGCCACGAGCAGAGACCTTCACTAGGTAGCTTTGCTGTGATATTGTATAACCAAAGTGTCACGATCTATTAAATATTCTCCAGTTGAACTTAGAAGGGGGCCACGGCTCATGAGAGTTTGAGAACCACTGGTTTAGAAGTTCCTGCACGACATTGTCGTTTCAAGTGGAGGCCCAGCTGCGGCCATCCACCAGCCTGAGATACATGAACAAATTACGCAACAATGGTAACAGTTGCAAAAAACTTTGGATACAAACTAAACAGTTTTCATTATTTTTCTCATTTCAAAAGTTGTTTTCGATTTAAATTGCGCACATCTTTTGCTTGCTTTGCATAACAGTTTTTAACTGTCTCATTAACATTTTTAAACATTAATCATAAATCTAAACTTACCTTGACATGGAACGACTTGTCCAAAAGTACATTACGAGCTGTCAGTTTCATGTGCACAATAGGTTTTGGCTTCCAAGCATGCAGGTAGCACATGCCAAGAGATATCTGCAATTGCAATTGAGAAAACGCCGTTAAATAAACTACTTGGCAACTTACAGTCTTAAAACTACTGTACCACACTGTTTACAAAAAGGATGACTGAAACTTGAGCATCATGGGTTTCATGCGACATATCAACTGCCTCTTTTCACACATTCTTGTAATTTGTTTCGCAATTTTCTTTCGATTTATCGCGTGATCTACTCAGAAAATATTTGCCCGAGTTCGAGCATTTAATCAATGTATTTATTCTGTGCGGGTTTCGGTGAGGGCCAAAGTGCTGACCCCTACTTATCCACCTCGCCAGCCATGAACGTTCGGCTCTGTTACTGGTCAGTGAGGTGTGGGGCGGTAAAGTACCCTCCTCTTCGCTTACCCACCTTGCCTCCTCCTCCTCTTCGCTTACCCACCTTGCCTCCTCCTCCTCTTCGCTTACCCACCTTGCCTCCTCCTCCTCCTCGCTTACCCACCTTGCGTATCGGTTTGCTTCAGTTCATAGTTAAATTTTAAGGAAGAACAAGAAATGAAAGTCTAAAATTCGAATGTTTGCTTTTGGTCGTTATCTTTTGGTTTGGTCGTCAGGTCATGAACACCATCTTCGTTCTTGTTAACGAACCTTTGAAACTTTTCTACGTCTTAAGCTTATTTTACCGGTAAGGTATCTACGACAATTCTATTTCTCAGGAAGAAGCAAATGCATTGAAGAAACTGTAAAACAAGTCTACTGTTCTTTCATGATTGATAAACCTGACAAAAGCAACAGTGTTGTAACTAGACGATGAAAATAATGGAAATTCTAAATGTTCAAAATTTACGTTTTAACCAATGCAGACAAAAACATCAGTAATATTAAGACTTCAAGCAGACAGAGCTCTTCAAATTGTCGTCGCACTGTAGGACGAAATTTACCATGTGTACATTCTACAGCAGGAGTGGGCAAACTATGGCCCGCGGGCCGCAGTCAACCCGCGAGGGCATTTTGTGCGGCCCGCAGGGCAGCCACACGTTGATAGCTAGTACATATTTCGAGTCTATGTTAAAGCAAGTTTATCGATTAGATTAGAATTCTCGATATTCTATTCCACAAGTTTCATTCACAACCGCAATTTTACTCAACTGGAAGCGACTATTGTTACCTTCATTTTGTGCTATTTAATGTAAAATTTTTGTTGAAGTTTTTAAACCGTTACTGATGTAATATGAATACATGCGGCCCCCAATAGCAATGAAGTTTTCAATGTGGCCCTTCGTAAAAATTTTTGCCAACCTCTGTTCTACAGCATCCCAGTTGCATACGCTAATGGTGTATGGCATACCAAACGATCACAAATCATACGTGTAATTTATTCAAAGTCCTCCCATCTGTGGCTACAAAAACAAGCGCCCCTAGCATCTGTAGACCAATCGGGTATTGTTACGTTCTCTCAATGCCGTTGTCGTAAATGGCATTAGCAATAAATAAATAACGGTATAATTCGACCACATCAATTTGTATGCAAGTGCTTAGACTAATTTTGCCACATTTAAAAATTCCCCACAGCGATGCTGTGAGCTTTTCTGCGCACTTTCTGAGCATCTCTGCTGGCAAAGCTTGCGCACAGGGTAATCCAAGGTCAAAATAGGAGCTAAAGTTGTGCTTAATATTTAAGAACCTAATTCATGAAGTATTTCACTTTCAATATCGTCTATATGGGCTCAGTAATATGCTGATCGCTCGTTAACAAGCGTTAATGTTCAGTAAATTGTTTTATTTTCGAGTTAACAGAACAAGTTGCTGAGAGAAAAACATGAAAAAACAAGAAAAAAGAAAAAAACACGCCGGCCAAAAAGGTATACACAAACGCTTTCGCAGTACTTACTTCATAAGCAATACGAGTTTTAAGTGTGCAAGATATGGAAATACATTTCAGCGCAGTGCGGAGATCGCCATAAAGAGCATGTTCTTGCACTTGGCACAGGTCTCGGATATCCATCACAAAAGCTAGAATCTTGATCAAGTTTTGATGTTTTACTGTGGCAAGTAAATTCACTTCATCTTCAAGATCTTCTCTTACACTGTTCAACAGAAATATATATGAAAATCCATGTTGAAAAGCATAGCTTCGGAAACCAAAATATGTGTTGAAAAAGAGGAACTGCAAACTGCTATTCACGGCCGGCCTTAAGCCGATGCAACCGATGCGGTTGGATTGGGCCCCGCGCCTTTGGGGGCCCCGCGTCATGGTGGTTGAGCAGATTATTCATTTTTGCCGGATACTCCTTGCGCACGAGAATCGTAGAAAGGCTTATAAATCTCATTGTTAACAAATAACTATCTCGTTTGAATGAACGATGAGTTTCCTCTAATTATTATGGAACGTTATCAAACGTGCTCAATTCTCATGCTGAGCGTTGTATCTGCGTTCCACCACGTCCCACTCTTTATGGGATATTGGCCCCGCGCCTGTGATGGACCCGCGCCATGGTGTTTCGGTAGATTGTTCATTTTTTTCCAGATACGGGCTGCGCTCGAGAACTCAGTAGAAACGGCTTATAAATCTAATTGTTAACAAACAAGAGTCTCAGCAGGGACGGCCCTGGCCGGCCACTGCAGATTTGTTTAGCAGACATGGGGTAATCGTAATCGTCAATCGTAATCGATTACAGTTTTTTGAGTAATCGTAATCGATTACATTACCAATTCAATCGTAATCGAAGATCAATTTCACGATTAAACTTGGAATTCTTCGGGCTACGCCAGTGCGAGATGAACCGCAGTTTTGGAGGCTTGGTTTCGTCCTTTACTATCGGTTATAATCAGTGGCGTATCTAGGGTCTGGCAGGCATGGCACGTGCCATGGGCGCCACTTTGACAGGGGGCGAAAAAATTGCTTGGAAAAAATTAAAATCTTTATGTATAGTTTCTTGAACCTATATTTTGCGCCCCATGCCAGGTACGTACAGCAACAAGGTTAGGTTAGATGGCGCCAGGACAAGAAGTAAGTTTGGCCCCCCCATGTTCGAACCTGATGTCTTTCGGAAGCAAATGTACTGTATGTAAGAAAGTACTTGTGACATTGTTGGGCCTTGTCAGCGCCTCACGCAGTGATTCGGCGCCCCCATGTTGATTCGGCGTCCCCATGTTGATTCGGCGCCCGGGGAATTGTGCCCCCCTCATCCCCATGCATTCATAAACTGCAAAGCTGCATCAACACCGCGCCCTTACACCTAAAGCATTAAGTCGGGCGTGTTTCGCTAGCACCACCAAGCATTATGACAAAACTGTGGTGTTGTGGCATGCTATAGCAAGAGGGTCAGACATTGTGACAGAACAAGAACGCTCGCTTGCTATATCTACGAGACCTCGACTTTCTCACGCTATGAGAAAAGATAAGTCAGTCCGTAGGCCTACTGCTTCATTTCAGGCAAGAATATATTAGTCAGAATCTGGCTGAGATGAGTTTAAGTCTGTGATGTGAGAATCTGATTGTTGCGCGAGTAACTGCTGTTGAGGTCGTACAGATTTACAAATTGCTTAAACTACTGCGACCCACTCCGACTACATGAAACTTCTTCGATTGCCACTAGTGTCCGATAAATAGGCTGAATACAATGCTCCAGTCCAGAGACTAAGGTAGAGAATATTAGTTAGTCCTCGAAAAATTAGCAGTTCGTATCGTTGTCGTACTAGTTAAGCAAAAATGTTAAGTCATGCAGCAGATTTGTTAGTCTTGTTTAGAGCTAGCTTTTTCTGTCCAAATATGGCTTTCTGTTCGTTGTCCTAGGCCTTGTGAAAAGGTCCTGACTGTGAGAAAGTAAAATCTACGTGTGACAATTTAGGAGCTGTGTACAGTTCAGATGTAGATGGCAAGCAATTGTACGAGAAGAGGCTAGGTTGCAAAATGCTGGTTTCAAGTGGTGTAACTTAAAATTATCGCGTCCTGAAGTCCTGACTTTCTTAGATTTGCTTTGCAAATAATGCTGACGATGGCAGCTATACAGTATTTACTGCAAGCTGCAAACGATCTTTCAGTAAACAGGTCCCTTCATACCTCCGGGCCTCATTGATTAACAATAAGTGAGGGAAGGTTATGTGATATAGCTTTGATGAGAATAGAAAGGGAGGAAACAGCAAAAGCTTGGTTTGATGAAATCATAGACGAGTTTGCTTCGATGAAGGCACGGAAAGTGTTGTTTTGTTTTAATTAGCATTTTTGTGCGATTTAACCGGAAAAGGCTTGATATGTTTGTCTCGATCGAATTGTCTTTTTCGAACAGAAGTGATACATGACTTCCAGTAAATAGTTTATTGCACAATTCAGATTGAATGTGTTTCTTCTTAAAAGACATTGTCGTTTGCAGATGCAGTATGCTGTTGGATTTTTTTGGAAGATGTACAGTTTTGTCAGGCAACACTATGTAGACCCATAGACTACGACAACGTTATTATTTGATTGTTTTTGATGTTCATCATAATAAAAATAAATAAGTGTAGAAATATGTTGTAGTCGTTATGAATAATTTATATTTTATTTGATGAAAAGTTTAAAGCAAAACTAATCACAAATATTTTTCATTTAAAAAAATTTATTTTCTTTATGGTTTATCTTTCGTAAAACTTGTGCCTAAATTTAATATTAAAATTATTAGAAAGGGCGCACATTTATATTTTGCCATGGGCGCCATTTTGCATCGATACGCCACTGGTTATAATTGTAAAGTCACAGTAGTGACAATGTGACGTAGGCAAGTGATCCATCACAATTTGTTTGCACAGATAGACCGATTTCGCGTATTTAAACACATCTGCAGTCCTGCGGGTACAAAACTTAGCCAGTATAAAACGTGCTGGCGAATGCTGAAATTGAAACGATTGTATAAAAACACGACCTGATGCTTAGGAATAATCAGCATGAGCGAGATAATTTATCCTGGCTAAATTGACACTTCAGTAACAGAAAACGTAGCCTTAAATTACGAGGGTAAGTGTTGGTTTTATGTAGGCCTATATACATTCAAAGTGAACCCATAAATATAAGTGCTGCACTAGGCTAGGTGTACAATTAGCAGGGCATCCAATTTGTGACTTAAAAACGTAAAATTTTTAATTTATAATTTACAAAATGTGACCTTATTTTGACCTATCAATTTCCTGCTTTTGCCACTGAAACTCGGAATACCAAGCATATATTAGAAAACAAACCGATAAGTTTTAAAAAATCTGTATTCTGCTGAAATGAAACAAAAATCAAAGTGTGAAAGAACCAAACGACACTAGAGGCAGCAAACCATGGACGAAAATCAATCCGAAAGCACGGGAAATACCCAGTAAATGTCATGAAGTCACTGGGAAGGTTCTGCATTGTTATACTTAGCATCAAGGAATGCATCACATTGTTGCTTTCAAAGTTTCTAATGGGTTTGAGCATTAACCAAACCAAGTACTGTAAGACCACGTTTCGTGCCTTACCACATGTAGCCTACTTATTATTCAATCGTCCAGTAGTGGCCAAAACAACACTATTACGCCAGAAGTCGCAAAAAAGCATTGTTGCAGAATTGCAACTAAACTTGCAAAAGCAAATCAATGTGTGTCGTTGTAGCTTTAAAAAATATCGACAAAGAGAAAAACCCTGTTGCAAGAAAATTTGGACTTAACGAATACTTTTGACTTTTTTTGACCTAATAACGTTGGAGTGGCTCATGGTATCAGCGTGAAATTTGGTTTGCGGACGTTTTCACAAACTTTGAAAAAGGCACACGGACTATTGGTTGCCTTAATAATAAGTACAGTAGTTTAACTTTTTCAGAGGAATAAAGTAATTTAACCGAAGCCGAAAGCATATTTCTGCAATGTTGATAACGAGCAGGGGCGGAGCTAGGGGGGG
>Ga0210059_1009935_pt1 | contig 14770 bp, 8 predicted proteins | sample Ectturendosymbi2_FD_188042 | JGI IMG/M metagenome (GOLD analysis project Ga0210059, IMG submission 188042) | Ecteinascidia turbinata endosymbiont from Florida, USA - Sample 2 (SPAdes) (version 2) | ecosystem: Host-associated > Tunicates > Ascidians > Unclassified | place: Key West, Florida...
CGGGCCTGAGGTACGGGCCTGAGGTACGGGCCTGAGGTACGGGCCTGAGGTACGGGCCTGAGGTACGGGCATTCAAGCATCGCCACAGATTTGGGCGTCGGAAAGTTTTTATCCTGGGCGGGAGCAATAGTGGATTTTTCCAGGTGGTGGTCAAAATTTCTTTTCAGCGGAGGCCAACAAACGGAGAAATTACAATTTAGCGACTATAAATCGGGAGAAAGCATATTTCTACTAAAAAATTTGATAGGAAAATATCAAATTTTCAAATCCAGGGAAGACCCCATTCCTCCGTAGCTTGCCCATGGGTACAGATAGCAGTAAGTAAAGAGCAGGGAGATACTGAAGCTGAAAAGTTAGCAGAGTTTCCTGCCATCTGATATACAAAATGTAGGGAAACTGTAAAAGTATTAAGGTTTTTGAAGTTTGCTGCCAAATACGCTGCGTGATCTCTCGCGTTCTTTTACATATCTTACAATTTTGGCAATGTTTTATTTTTCAAAACATTTTACGAAATAACGCTTTTTCTTCTGTGAACCGTCTGTACATAAATGGCCGGTTCCACTAATGAAGAACTGCACTGACTGAAACAAACATGAGGAAGTAAACGTTCCTGATCTACTGCCACTCGCAAACCTTCATGCATTACAAGAATGGTGCCAGCTTGTGTGGGGCATTTGAGCTTGATATTGCGAATAGCTGACCGAAGTTATTTAATTCGGGCGTCCAGATTTACCATTGGCTTGTATTTTCCCTTGCTTAAGCAGACGTGCTAGTTTTGGTCCAAACACACACTTTTTAGTCGAAAATAACCGACTCAGACTACTCACTCTTCCTTATATGCGTGCATGGGTGTGCACTGTATGTTCTTGCTATTCATAAAGTTTGTTAATTTGTGTGTGAATTGCTTTTTGCGCGTTATTTCCTTTTAATTATAGTTTGTCCTTTCTAATTTTGTGAAATAGTGATTTAAAGATCATTAACGCCCTGACCGGCCATCATTGGCATGTTTGAATAAAACAATAAATAAACAAACCTCCAAACACTGCTCTGTTCTTGCAACTGATAGCTAAACGCTGTTGCTGCCAATGTATTGTTATAATATTGCCGAACAGCAAACGAAATGGACCATACGCTCAAGAACTTTGTTTGCGGTTAACAACGGTTCAGTCACAGGAACTACACAGTAATTTCTCTCATAACTTGAAACAACTGAGGTCTTCATTGGGTGCCGCTGCAAAAACATTTTTTAAGAAGGTTGAAGGTGAACGAAACAGTGAAATTTTCAAAATCCTGCGTGTGTGTGACTCGATCGCACCAGGACAGTAGAAAAGATTTTGAAAAACAACGCAACTAAGTGAAAAATGGCTACTGAGGCACTGAATTTAGAATAACCCCTTCCAAATCTCACTAACACCACAACTGTAGGTTCCTTGTTTTTGCCAGAAGACATGTGTGTTATTAGGCGCACACGTGTACACGGTTCAACCTGCGTGCAATCCCGTAAACAGGTTTCAAGGTTTGGGGAAAGGCAATATATATTAAGTTTTTGTTTTTACGATGTTTAAAACAAGCTGTAAAAATTTTTTCTGGACCCAACAAAATTTGGTGGGACACAAAAAGGTTCTGGAAAAAGCCTGAGCATGCCCTCCGTGGCTACGGACCTGATCATGCACACTTACGGGTGCTTGTTGTGCTCCCCCATGTACGTCACATCGAGAACACGTCGTCTGTCGCGGACCACAATGGCGCCTTGCGTTGGTTCCATTCCACCAAGAATGTAATAAATTGGAGCAATTGTCGGGTTTTCAACAATCTGCCTTAGAGCTGAGTCGAAGTCAGTTGCTTTTTCCAGAACCTGAAACGTCATGCGAGGATTACGCATTGGAGTGGCTTTGTATGCCTGTCGCAATGTTTATTGAATACGTGCCTAACAACATCACCTCAGCATGCTTTTGTGGATTTGTGAACAGAGTAGCAGATGCTGCTGTTGTTGTTTTTGTCACATTTGACCAATCGCACTACACCATCGCGCGTTAACCGTCACATTGCACCCCTCCGTTAAAACCGATCACCAGTGTAGTTTTTTTTCTGGTTTTCCGTGTGACCGGACCGGGGAGTCGAACCAGCAGCCTACCTGCTTTGACGACGCACGCTAAAACAACTGTGCTATTTTGACTGTTTGTAATAATATTGAAATTGGAAAAAACATGCGTTGAGAGGTTCACTTTTAATTAAATAAATTTACTTTTCAAATTTACAATCTGTACCAAAGATACGAATTTATTGCGGTATTTTCCTTCACGGTTCTTTCAAAAACGTCTGGCAAAATGAACAATTACCTGTAGAAACCATATTTGTTTTCAGGGAAAGTGCAGCCATTCGCTACTTTTGAAGAATACAATTTTTAAATGCATCTTTTTAGTATAATGGCAATTTTCATTGAAAATTAATATTTCTATCATGTAGAATTGCAACAATTGTTTTCTAACAAGAAAACTTTAATTCTTGTTTTCTAATCAGACAACAATTGTTTTCTAACCACTGGTGTTACGAAGCTTGTCTCTCAGCTCAGCCAGCTGTAAACTGCTTTCTTCTTATTTTGAAAATGGCAGGAAGGGTTCGTAGACTTGCAACCAATTTTTCGTTGTGTTCTGGCAGCAGCAGAATGTTGAAAAGGGCTGCTGATTGGATATATTGAGGGCCTCCAAGCCAATTTTGGTTATAGGCTTACATAAAAATCAGCGTATCGCTTGGTCAGTTTTGAAACATAAGAACTGAACGTAAAATGGTTTTATTTGAATGCTGTATGCACTTAATCTACGTTTTATGTTTTGATACTAAATCTTTAAAGAAGTAAGATTAGTGTATTGTCGTCTGCAGCTTACCTGCATTCATAAGCTTCCTATTTCCATAAAGCGTTTTTCTGATATGCCTTCAATGACTCTGGCTGGGATTGATGCTGCAAATCAAACTTTATGCAAAACGAAAATGCATTTACTTTTGAGCAAGATATATCAATGTTTTGCGCTGAAACAACCTATTTGGAAATTGTGATGCAGCAAACTCATAATTGGATGAATATGTCGCCAAAATGAGTGGAGATCAAGAGACGTTTGGTGCTTTAAAACTCACGCAGAAGAAAGTTTTTATTGAAAGATTGTTCCCAGATTTACAGGTCATTTCTCTCACTATTATACCTAACTAATTTGTCCGTCGAAATATGCAACAAATTAGAGAGGGAAAATGTGTCTGGTGAGAATCTTGCACGTAAACGGTAAGGGATCTTGGGTACATAAACTGTAAGTTAGCAGAGCATTTTTCCAAACTGAAATTACAGCACCAACTCACAAAAAATTTTTTGATCGACAAAAAACGTAAATAGCCAATTTTTCCAAATTCGTATCTGTCGAGAATTTCGCAACACTTTCACACAAAAGGTTTTTGTGAAGCATGCATGCTGTCCTTGTCACAGCGCATGCCGCGCAGCAACAACAGCGCAAGTCATTTTGCAGCAACAGCAAGCGCCACTTGAACCGGGCGGGTTCGATACCTGTTTGTTTTTCAAACAAAGAAGACGACTACCAATTATTCACGGCACCCATGTTCTTTCACAATAGAGTTTCGAGCACATTAAAAGCTGAATTTTTCCTCAAATGTTTCGAACTATGGGCTTTACATGCTTTTAGTTTCAACCCAACGTGTCTGCTTCGACGCTTCAACAAATGGCCCTGGCATAGAGTCGCTAACATTGGAGCATTGTGAACTTTGCGCTCCCGAACGTTTCGCTCACTACTTGTGCATTTACTGCATCAGTCACGCACCATTCTTTCTAGGAAGAACGTGGGCCAAGATTCCTCGACACCAGAAAGAAGGTTTTCCCAAAGATGACCCTTGTTGCGTTGATCTCCACTGATTGAAAACGCTCCATGTCTGCATCCGGTAATGACGCCGATGTAACCGGCGTAAGTTGTGGTCATAAATAATGGCTGAAACGTAACAAAATCAAAAAATGGAAGCAAAATATCACACACATTTTACTATTCCTATACAGTACATATGCATCAATATCTTCACAAGAAACTCACCGGAAACCAGCAATACGCCTGCAACTGTATCGAATACATCGGCAATGCCACATTTTGCACTCAGAGAATTAAAAGCAACCAGTGCAAGACGTTTTGATGATCAAACGGAACAGTAAACATAAAATTTAAAACGTGATAATCATAAAGTGATGTTCGATTTTATAATATTTGTTTGAGATATTGAAACAGATATTAATTTACCTTGCCTCCTTTGACGTACTGCACTTGAATTGTCAATTGCCGCAGGAAGTTCGCAACTTTGTAATCCAGGTTTCTGGCGTGAATTATTTGGCCATATTTGTCCAAAGCGACTATACTTGTACAAGCCCTGCAAGTCAATTTGTAATCGCAAACAACGTTTTTGTTTCGGCAGCAACAAGCAGTTTTCACATGAAACTGATGAATGAACCACGCAGTCTTGCATACTTCAAAAGAATAAAAGATCGCTTTACTACAGCTATTTTGCATTACGGAGTGCATATGTGGATCTTCAGCAGTCTTTTCAATATTTTTGCATTTTTACTCTGTACGCTATTCAATTAACAAACAGTGTGACAAGCTGCTTTGTCAAAGGTGGTTAAAGAGAAAGCAAGTCTAGCGAATGGGTAGCCCGTAATGAACAGCGTTGGGAATGGAAAACGGAGTTATTTGACGAGGAACCCATGCTGTGTGGAGCTCACACGGCAGGACCAGGCCTGTAACCAGGGGAGTAAACCGGGCAATTACCTCTTCCGAAGTTTAAAAAAATGTTTTGTTGTTAGGTACAACAATAAACTACAATCATTTTCCCAATATCAGCTGGTTGTGGTCATGGGCATGACAAAAGCTACACTTCCTCCTCATTCTGATTTCACTGCAACTTTTGCAAGCTTATGAAATGGCGTATTGAAGAAAACAATAAAGAAAGTTTTCTCATGCTCGTTTTGTCGTTTTGCTCTTCCTTTGGCGCGTCAAGTGTGCTCTGCGGAGTCCATCTCCGCTTTATCTGTGCCGTAGCCCTAGCGACTATTTTCGCGGTGAATGCTGCACACAGGTGGCAGACCACTGTCAAAAAAGATTCAGTATTCTTAGAAAATATCTGCTCACTTTGTGAGATAAAGTTTCAGTTTTTCATGACATGTATTGTGACTTTTTCGGCACGTTGAGAGCTCCTTAAAATTTTTTTGAGCTCCCCTAATTTCCAGTTCTTCATGTTTGAAGTTTAATTGCTTTATCATTTAGAGATCGAAACTTACTGTTTTTTTGCTTACACCACTGTAACAATCGTTTTTTTATTTTCTTTTATCAATATTTTATCCCAAATGAGGAACTCTCAACGTGCCAAAAAAGTCACAATACATGTTCAACATTTTGCTGAAGTTGCAGCGTAATTTGAGCAGATCTGTAAAAACATTTACTTACAAAAACTTTACATCTTCGGCATAAACTATTTGTAACAATCAATGCACGTATGTACCATATTCCGGTTAGGGCAGTTGCGTATACAAAAAGTGACACCCCAAAAACCAACGCCTCTGCGCGCGTGAGTCACAAAACAGTAATATTTCATCATCACGTCATGTAATTTATAGCATAAATTGTATTAATGGCCCAATGATGAAGTTACGTCACTTCCTGTCAGCCATCAGATATTACAACACTTTTATCGGATCTTCGGAGTTGTAACCGGAAACTGCTGTAAGTTGGCACTGGCAGCAATCAAGCAGAGACGTCATTTGAGACGTGCCGGCAGGCGTGCTGACCCGACCAGATGAAACTCAACAACATGTTCTTGCGCAGTGTAATCAATAATTAAGCTTTTTTGAGAAACGTTGCCATATTTAGTTGATATAGATATGCAATGGTTATCTACCAACTACTTTCGCTCCTCATGTTGTTGTATATATTTGCATGACACACGAAGTACATTTTGTGCAGAGCAACCATTAAAGTGTCGTCTTTTTCCGTTTCGGCAATAATAGTTCTCTTTTGCAAGAGAGCCACGGGAAACTTTCACTAAAATTAACTTTTAGTAACGTGAGAGTGACTTTTGTGGCGTTCTACATCCTGGAGGACTTTTGTTGAAATGGAATGAAACATCGATACATTCAGAAAACTTGAAAGAAACTCTTGTCATCTAGGATCGTTTTTAACCTTGGTAAAAAGTACACAGTGATTGGTTCACAGTAGGCAAAGCATACTGCAACATTTGTTGCTAATAATGAAAATGAAGCTTTTTAAAAACAATTTTTAAGAAGCAAGCGTAAAGATCAATTAATTTGTTATGAATTGATGTTTCTTAAACAACGTTTTCCGCTGATACAAAGGTACAGCTGATTTCAGTGATAATAATTCAATAACCAATACTGTTGGAAAGACTTTCTAGTGTGGCAGATGAAACTCAAACATATAGTACTTTTGCTGTTCTTTACAGCAGATAGAAGTCACAACCCAGCTTACGTAATGATCGTTCATGCAAGTACAGTACGTTGACCGAGTAAATCAACTCACGACCTTTGATTAAAAAGTGAACCTGTCATTAAGTGAGCTGAGGTCATACGCTTTAGCAGTTAGAAATGAATTTCCATTGCCGATATGTGCTTGGAGAGAACATTGTTACGCCACAATGCAACCCAGCATCTCTATGAACACAAAATAAGTTTTTTTGCGACAAATGAGAGCACAGATTGAACAAACAATTACTTGATATTGCTGCTATTGAAAGCAGAGACGTCATAAATGAGGTTCGCCATGACAATCTCGCCCAATGGCAAACCGAGCGTTTCGCTAATTCCTCGCATTTCGTCGGCAAATGGTTGAGGGATGAATTTATCCAATTCCTCACCAAGCTTCATCAAGATGGGAATAAGGGCTTTTGAGGGAAGATACTTACTGCAAAAGAACAATATCATGAATAACGTCCGGTGGCTGGTCTGCAAATCAATTCAAGCAGGAAAATGTAATTCCTTTAAATCAACTTGACTTATAAAACTCTGATCAAGACTTACTCCATGAGAGTTTGTAAAGCTGTTTTGATCAAGTTTGGATCGAAATTCTTCACAACATTGTCCCATCTAAAGAATAAGGTAAAAAATCGTGATAAATAAAGGAAAATATATCTTTATATGTTCCATTCTCGATTTCACACCAAACAGTGCCTCACAATTCAGAATCAAAACATAAATTGATAGACGGAGATGCGTAAAAACGGTTAAAATATTATTATCACCAAGTTTGTGTATCAAAAGTGTTGTCATGGTTGTCTTAAAAATATGTAGACAAAAATGTGTCTTAAAAATATCGGAAAACCGACGAAACTTGAAAGTCAAACCCAAATTGATATGTCTCTCATGCAGAAAGTGGAAGAAGTTGTCCAAGAAGAGATTCAACATTCAGTCAAATCAAAAACTGCTACAGAGCTATTCAATTTGGCTGTTCTTTCTTACGTAACAATTGCGTTTTAGTAAAAACATTGCTTGTTTCATTCATTCGGAGAGGTATGTTGCGAATTTTTTTGAAGAATTTTTTGAACGGACCCTTCTGTGTACAGCCCGAGCGTGGTCTTTGGCTACATGTGTGACGTCCGATAGGTTTGGTTGATTTTACACATTTCATGGTAGTAGCTGCCCAAATTATAACGTTGGACAGACAGGTCGGGATATTTACGCAGCAACTTTTGCGATATCAGGGGGTTCTCAAGAAGATGTTGCTGTGGGCGCATCTGTGCAGGAGAGATCTTTCACTGAGTATACTTTAAGCGCAGCAATGAGGAGTGGAAGTTACTACATCTGAAAAAAGTGAGGCCAGGGACGCCGGAACGTCGGTAGGGCAGGAGTGGTAGAAAAAAGTTGAGAGCAATGAAAACTTATAAAAAACAAAGATAAATCGTTACCAACTATGCTTGCTGCTGCTCATCAACAATGTTGACCTCAAAAATAATAAAAGAAACTGTAGAAAATTTGCTTCCATTCGATCTTGATAAATCATAAAATTAGCTAAGATGCGGAATTGAGCTGCTGACGTTAAATTTTCTAGAAAATTTTGGTTCTTAGTCCCAATTTCCAGGGAGGGGTAAATGTCCGTTTTGATCCATGGACGGATCCAGCCAATAAGGTTAGGGGGGCGATTTCAGTAATATTTGGCAGTCAAGTATCATTACGGGTTTATTACTGTAAGAGAGATGAAGTACACGTCACAACACTGCTGTGGCAAAACAATGGATGACAAAATGGCCTTTTATTGCGAATGCTGTTTTCCGAATTGTACACAATCATGGTGAATAAAGTTGATTCGTAGGTTTTAGTGGGAGCGATCGCACCCCTGGATTCGCCCCTGTCTTGGCCCCCTGCGGACGCCAATGGTTTTGACGTACCACGAGTTCAAAACTGTTTGCTTGAGGTCAGTGTGAAAGCGCACCCACAATAGTTATTCTTTTTGCATGTACAGCTTTAGCAACAATGCTGACCTCAAAACTAATAACAGAAATTATGGAAAACCATTCGGAATTTTATGTGTGCATGAATAGCTTCAATAAATTTGTTTGAAGTCGATCTTGATAAATCATGGATTACTTATGATACTGTTACGTGAAGGGCATCTGTGGCCCCGTTGCTCCCCCTTTGAAAGTCAGGGGGCAGTCCCAAGGTAATGCACCCCCGTTCCGGCGTCCCTGAGTGAGGCTATGTACTGCGCTATCACCTTTCTTTACGGAACATGATGGACGATGCTTTTGACCTTTTATGGCCACAACGCAAGCATTGCTTGTTTCCTGTTTCCCTCCGAATTATAACTTTCAGTAAGTATGATTGGGCTTAATTGGTTTTACGCAAGCTTTCGTAGAACTTTTTATCCTGGCTCAAATGAACAATTTGAAGCAAATACTGTAAAAGCAAAGACAAAGATCACTGCGAAAGCAGCCCCGTGACCCACAACGCAGGCAAGCAGAGATGGGCACTATTCGATACACTCCGAAAGTATCAGAGATGAGCACGGATCAGGACTGGATCAGGACTGAAGCCAATTTTGGCCAAATCAGGACTGGATCGGACTGCAATTTTTTTGAAAATTGGCGTATCAGAAATGGATCGGACTAAGAAAATTTTTGATGTTTTTATGTGATTATTCTGAACATATCAAAACTTTTAGTTGTGATCCGATTTTACACATTTGCTAAATGGCAGTGTATATTTTGCCATCAGTGGCAAAAGCTCTGCTGGGACTATTTTGCAATTCGAACTGTTTCCACCTTTGTCCACATATAGGTTGAATTCTAGTAGCAACGTAAACATAGTTGAGTGGTTAGTGTCTGTGACTGCTGTGCGAGTGTTCGTTGGTTCTTCTCTCATTCTTTCCTTTGGCTTAGCCAGTAGAGATTACACCTTTAATAGGAGTGCTTTTTATGTACTTTTTCAAAACGTTTAGGGTTTAGGTTTAGGGTTTGGCCTACATTTAGGGTGTATTTGAAGTTTCGGCTTAGGGTTCACATTTAGGGTTTAGGTTCTTGTTTAGGTTTTACTTTCAGCTTTTAGGTTTAGGTTTGGGTTTAAGTTTTGGGCTTCGATTTTGGGTTTAGGTTTTGGGTTTCGGTTTTGGGTTTAGGCTTTGGGTTTGGTTTTAGGTTTAGGGTTTTAGGTCGTGTTACAAGGACCTTACGCTTATCCAATTGTGTCGTTCTTGTCACTTGACCAATCCTATGAATTGGATTTTCATGATGGCAAAATAACTCCAGCAGTGATTTACGTCTAATGCCAAATAGACACTTATTACACTTTGCAATGCCAAAAGGCTGTGTTTATTTTGCCTCATGAGGCAAAAGCACTGCTGGAACTATTTTGCCTTCAACCAATCGTATTTGGCTGAAGGCAAAATAGTTCCAGAAATTCTTTTGGCTCATGACACAAAAAATATACAAAAACCCCATTTTACATTGGTGGATCAGGACTGGATCTGACTGATGATTTTCAAAAATTTTGCTGATCGAGACTGGACTCGGTCTGAAAAATTTCACAGTCCGCTCATCTCTGGAAAGTATTTCACAACCGAGTACAAGGTCGGATAAAGCCAGCAAGATTACAGGGGGGGAGACGATTTCGGTAATATATGATAGTCAAGTCTTATAACGGCTTCGCTGCTGTAAGCGGGATGAAGTATACTTCACAGCACTGCTATGACAAAACAATGGACGACAAAATGGCTATGTATCACGAATGCTGTTTTCCGAATTGTAAAAAATAACGGTGAATAAAGTTACTTTCATAGCTTTTATGGGAGCGATCGCCCCACCTCTGGATCCGACCCTGACCGAGTACAAACGAAACTGAACTGAAAACAAGAAGTGTTGCTGTGGTTTGTTTTCAAATAGCAAAAGTTTGATTTTGGTTTAAGCAAAGTCGTTGACTCCAGCTGCAAAGCCTACGGTTGCTGTACAGTAGTTGCAAGAACTTTACGCACAAACTTAACTCTCGAGATTAATCAGTAATCAGCAAAACAAAGTATGCTTAGAATTAAATCCTACGTCGCTTCTTTGCCTTAAAAATTTCATAAACATTTACCGCGTTTTGCGATCGTACAGGAAGCTAAAAATTTACAACCATCAGATTGTTTTTTGATTTGATGCACTCCGTGCATAACCTTTTCTACAAATAAAAGCAACAAACCTTCTTCGAGCAGGAACATCCAAGTCAACGATATACGTTTTTGCAGGAACGGCAGGCGCCGCTGCAGCACCTTCAGCTTCATAGAAAACTGAGCTTCCGGTAGAGCAAACTGCCATGCAGGCAATGACAAAGCAAACTTTGGCTATTTTCATTTTTGATCTATTCTTTAAACAACTTGCACATCAACTTAAACGGCTTGCAATAAGTATAGAGATCTTGATTTCTTTGTGCAGAGAAAACGATGACTAAAAATCAAACACTTGAACCACAACTCATGTCATTCACGCGCTACGGCCGTCAATTGCAACACACGAACTTGACAGGAATTTTTAGTCAACGGAAGATTAGCGAAGCCTATAGCGAAAAAATTTGTGGCGCGTGTCCAGAATATTCTGCACCCTACTCAAGTGAAACTCGTTCACTGCTGACCAACAGTTTCTCTTTTCTATTTTATCGGATGAAAACCTATTCTGCGAAACAAAACCTTCTCTCTGATCTGCTTTACAGCTGCACTTGGGTTGAACCACAAATCACTGGAACTTTGCGAACAAGCAGCTCAGACAAGTTTAATTATTAACACCGTCCTTGCCATGCACGTATAAGTTTGGTATGATCATCAGAACTTGCGGAAAAACGATAAATACGGGCTATCCAATTAGCCCGATCACGAAGATGAAGAAAAACGAAACAATCACCACTTATTACACCATTCAGTATTTGCAAAAAATGAGAACAACTTGAGATTTGAGATTCAAGTTAGCATTACTTTTAAGATTCAGTACCGAGATAGCTAAACGTTGCTATCTTCGCCAGGTGAAAAACACTACTGCACATTTTAATTCATAAACTGTTGCTGACGACGAAGAAGGGTCAAAGCTATCTTCTGTGCAAAGTCATTCATCCGGTGAAGGAAGCGGTAGAGTAGGTAAATGTGTGAGAACGTTCTACACAAAATGAATTGAAATGTTATCACACAAGATCAAATATTCAAAAGGATGTAAAAAAACATTTGAACAATGCAAAACGCGTGGTTTTTGATCAGCACTATGCTGCAGATCTACACGTTGTGCAGATTTTTAATCTGTTCCAAACTTTCTACAAAAAATGACAGCATTGTGTAAAGCATTTAAAAGAATGCACACAAGCTTTTTAGCCACTTCCACAGACCACAATTATTCACTTTAAACTATTGCTTCTAACAGTAACCCAGGGCCTTTGTTGTGGTGATCCACGCTTCAACTAAGCCCGCTGTTTCTTTGGGAGCCTAGACCGCGAAATACGTCCTAGTATATATAGTAATCTTTGTTAGTACTGCTGACTCCACGCCATTCAAGACCAAGCAAGGCTGGAGACCTGGTCCTTGGTCAAAATCTGGACCACTTCACCGTAAGAATAACCAAAAGAAGTCGCGTCACAAGTCTTTCTAGGGACATTATATTCCAGTGTCACCGTACCTTAAGTGAAAATCGAAACAAAAGCCGATTTATAAACTGAAAGCTTTGCGGTATTTGAAAGCTCCCGTTTTGTGAAGACAGGTGATATTCACGGATTTTTGTGCTTGATTTAGTAACTCATGGGTCAAATCTCTTTGCTGTACTGGGAAGGTGCTTGACTGCTTTTATATGCAATTTGATTACGTTAAAGTTGATGACATAACTTCTTGCATTCCTTGTTGCTGTACTTTGAAACAGACAAACTGCTATGTTTCTATGTCAAGGCACAACACCAGGGTTCTAGGTCATATGGTCCAATCTCAAGCAGCGACATTATGATTTGGCTAATAAAAATTTTCACAAATCCTCTGAAGTTGCTTTGATTTGTTTAATGCAGTGGTTTTTAACCTGGAGATCACGACCCCCACGGTGGTCATTTGCTTTTTTTCTAGGGGTCGCGAGAGCTTCTGATAAAAAATAGTCATAATTTCTTCTACACTATATATTTTATATTTCGTATATGGAACCACTTTTTGCAGCCGAAATAGTGGGATCTCCTGGCAAAATGACACTTTCCATTCAAAATTGTTGTAAGTGTGAGTATAACCATTACAGTACTGTTGCGTTTGACAACGCACGAATAACTTTATGACGTAAGAACGTGTTATGTTTGTAAACTAGGCATCTGAATGCGGTAGCTAACTTGGGAGTTATTCTAGTGTCCAGTGAGTTGTGTTGCGAAGTGATTTGCATACGGCACGGTCCCTCATGTTGATGTTGCCATGTGCATGAACTTAATAAATGAGTCTTTGTTCAACATAGTGGTATCGAATATTAATTTCCAGTCATTGTGATTTTCTATTGTGCAAACACAACTGCATTACATATGCCTGACTGAAAATTTTCGGACGTGGTTGTTAGCTTAAATTGGGTTATAAAATTGGTCGCTGCATTAAAAAGTTTGAAAACCACTGGTTTAAAGAAATAGTGAATTTTTCAGTAGATAGATAACCTATATTTAGAGTTATTACTGAAAATATTGCCGTGGACCAACCACCGCACGGAATTATCGATATGTGATCGCATTGTATCCTTTCATCTCAGAAAACATGTTTGCTGCATGCAACAACAATCAAGCCTGCCACGAGTAACAACAACTAGCACACTTTGAGTTGTGATTTTTTTGGTTGACAAAAGATTATGTAGAAGGATCACAATCCTAGAGTTCATAAAATAAAAGCATTTGACTCAAAGGTCATCTTCGTCTCGAAACAATAAGCTAATATTGACATGAAACATACGACAGTTACAGTGTCGTGATAAGCACATTTGTTGTACAACATTCAAGATCTTGCAGCAAGTTTGTAGAGCAAATAAATGAGCAAAACATTAATGTTTGTTTTGTCAAGAGCTCTACGTTGGCTGACGGTGCAACTAGGTGCAGCCTTACTGGCTGTGCACCACCTGAGTCATTGGCACTATCTTCATTTGCATTTGAAAACAACTTCATAATCGCTGCAAAGCGTGAGTTCTTGTGAAACAAACACAAATATATAAGCTCCAATCATGGTTAGACGGGATGATCAAAAATTTTTCAGTTTCTTGCAAAAACCTGCCGAAAAATGTAAGTGAAAAGCAAATGATGGCATTCCTTTTATGGAAACTGCTTCCTTCCGCAACCCTAATTTTTTCCTATTGGTTGCAGCAGATATAGCTTTCAGTGGCAATTAAGCATCAAACCGGGACATGTGGTCCGTCAACAGGGTATTCCATCTTACACATTCCTGCCCCAGTTAATACATTGTTATCATACAGCAAGGAGCTCAAGAAAAAGATGTCATGCCTATTGGCGCAGATTAGCGGATCAGAGTGGAGTTAAAAATTCAGCCGAGGGTCTGTTTCAGAATGGTCGCTTTTCTGCTTTGACTACTGTATTTCAGTAAAGTTCAATGGTCAAAAAATCAACTGCATGACTGAAAAATATCTTATCAAAGATCTGTTGGTGGTTTCCAGCCGGGGATTACCGACCCTTGGGGTTTCGAAACAAGATTTTCGGGTGTCTGAAATGCGATTTTTGAGGTGAAAGCTTGTATTTTGTGGATGTAAGAACCGAGAGATTTATGTAAGGGTGCCAATGCTATTACTCAAAAAACATTTTCCAGCATCATTCTCGCTAGCGTCACTAATTCAACAATTTATATGAAGGTAATCGCGTGCGTTGTTTTCTGCTTCACGCTGCGTTTACCACGCTGAAGTTGGCCGGTGATGCGATTGTAAGCGCATTGTAACGTTTAAGTGTTTGTGGCGCAATAATAGCGAGATCGTTGTTTACTTTCATAGAACTGGAAGGTTTCTGGTAATGCAACCATGCAAAGTTACCAGAAATTGGGTAAAAAAGCCCTGTCTATTCTAGTGCCCTATGCAACGACACATTTGTGCGAATCTGGAGTTTTCTCTCTACTTCATTTGGAAAACAACTATCGGAATTGTTAGAACACCTCGAATGATTTGCGCGTGGCTCTGGGTAAATGTATGCCAAGGTACAGGGCCGTGGGAACCGCCCCCCGCACCCCCCGGCCGGGGGGGGCCCCAGCCATGTCTAGGGGCCCCGCCTCAG
>Ga0210059_1009936_pt1 | contig 14770 bp, 11 predicted proteins | sample Ectturendosymbi2_FD_188042 | JGI IMG/M metagenome (GOLD analysis project Ga0210059, IMG submission 188042) | Ecteinascidia turbinata endosymbiont from Florida, USA - Sample 2 (SPAdes) (version 2) | ecosystem: Host-associated > Tunicates > Ascidians > Unclassified | place: Key West, Florida...
TAGAACACGATTACTAAGCTGCGAAACGTTAAATTTCTTATTTTTTATATTTTTTCATCACTATATAATCAACTAGTGATCTTCGATGTTACTGTATTTCCTCTTGCTGCTTCGTGTTATTTCGTGATTTGAGTCACAAAAATGCATGATTAAACCATACCATACCGGTTGCCAACTACGCCGTAATGAGCGTCATGCAGGATTGTCACATTTCTAATTTGCCATCCATTGCCTTACTTGAATTGATCAACGCTAAATTGTATGAAATTGCAGGATATAGTCTACCTGCAAAGCATGCGTTAGAGATTTCATTTCATTCAAGGCAATTAATTAGAACATAATCATTTTTAGGCAATTCAGTGGAATAAAACTTGTCATCACCAAAATGGGTTGTGACTAGTGCGCATGATTTATTTCATTTAGAGTTCAGATAGCACCGCACGGACCTTTTGGCAACCAACGATTTCACTTTATTACAAAAATAGGTGAAGGAGATGATGTCAATACAGTTAATCTGGCCGCTTTATTTGATGCGCTGCGTGAAGGCAAAGGGTGTAACCGCCTGCTTTCAGACACGAAGGAATTGCCCGCAAGCAGTACGTATTCCTCGCAACTTGTACGAACGACTTGATCCGTTTTTAGCCAAACATGACAACAAAGGGCTCTGTCGGGAAACCGCAGTGGGAAAAAGCACAGGGGCCCTCTGCCTCAAATGACAAAGCGGTTGATGAACCGTTTAAAGTAATGTGTTCTTTTTGCACTTGCCGAGAAACACCACGAATAAGGAAGGTTTCTACATCCACAAGCTATCGGGAAGATTAGATGTTTCTGGCGCTGAAGCGGCTGCCGCCCTTCATTCGCGAGGCTGAAACTCTGTTGCTTGCCTTGAAAATTGACTGAAAAATTAAATTAAGTGCCGCCGGTGACACAGATCAAAAATGTTTCGTCTCAACAGTTTTTTACGGGAGGTATAACGATGATATTTCCCAAATTTAGCGGCCGAGAGTTTCTTTGCAGGATTTGTTGTTCAAGTAAACAATGGTCACGATTGGCGTATATGCCAATGCCATCATTATTTTTCCTTTTTTGAATAGCAACAAGATTCGGAAACAAATCCTGTCCGAAGTCCTTGTCATTCTCAGAACTTTTTGAGCTAATCAAATTGTTCTCTGGTGGATTTGTTTCCTCAACTAAGCGTTACGTTGTCAAAAGCGTATGGCTTCACTACGACATGTTTTTAGTAGGCTTTAACTCGCCAATGTGTCCGACTGCCAGTTTAAAATCCAGACAAACTAAGTTTAAATTACCCACCTTGTTTCACTAAGGCATTAAAAAAATCTAGACTTAGTGTTTGCAGTTATAACTGCTGCATTCCTGGTGCAAGATGTACAATAGTGAAGCATCTTTTCATTACTGTAAGACGTGAAGATGGTGCACTGGTGTACTGTTTCTGACACGCCTATTAACGAAAAACTTTCGTTCTGACGCATGAAATTTTGATGCTGACTTTTGAACGGCAAAAACATTGCTTACCGGTGGTCTGCTTCAGATTCCTTAAGTTTAATTCTATTTTTACAAATTTCAGTGTTTCTGTAACTTTTAATAGTATATATTTCGTGATTAACATTTTACCATGGCATCCTCTGGAATTGAAATAATAGCGTTGATATTCATGGCGCTCGGCAACATCCTCACAGTGATTTGCATTGCAATCCCATTCTGGAAGCAGAACGACCCCCAAGACACATTCAATGATTTCATCATTCGGGTAAGAGAAAAAGCTGACCATCTTGACCAGGGCGCATAGCCAAAAAAAGGCAGCGAGATTTGCCTACTTCAATATATGATAATTGGTTTCATGCGTTCATGGTGATTTTTTTCTCGACGGTTCAGCATTTATCGACCATAATTTGGGGGGAGCATCGGCGCCTTTCGCCCTTGACTATAATAGCAAGCCTGGTATATATCAATGCTGATGAATTCCTATCGATTAAAGTTTTCTACAACCTCTGTCCGGCTGTTTGTTATTTCTGAACTTGGCAGTAATTTTTCCAGAACGTTTGCAAACTTATGTTAGTTTGTTTAGAATTTCTGCCATGTATATGACGTAAAAAAGATGTGATCTGAGATTTTCCGCAGCCAGAAAGATGAAAGTAATTTCAAAGCCCGTTTAGATTCATGCGAGAAACACTTGTTTGAAAGTTTTTATCTTCCATAGCCAGCTCTGTGCAAAGCCCCGTTTGCCCTAAAACCTCGTTGCAACGTCTTGTCCACACGTGTAACTGTAGAGCAGTGGTTCCCAACCAGGGAGGAATTTCATGAGATCAAGGGAGGAATTTCCACTTTATATTTAAGCTACCTACTAATTATGTGCTGCACGTCTTAGCAAGCAATTGCTCTTTCACTTAGCTCTTTCAATCACGAAATTAACAGTGGCGCTATCTATTGGATTACTGCATCGTTAATGACACCTGCTTAGTTAGATGTTTAAGTACATTCCATGTTTTCTGATTGATTTATTGACTTTTTCCCAGTTAAACTTGCTGCTTGTTTGGAGCCACCAAGCAGAGCTAATTATCGCATCTTCCTCGCCGTTTGAGCCAGTTCTTGCTGTCCACTGCTTGGCCGCACTAGATCTGGGGAAGGTGTTGAGCAGCCATTCGATTGTCTCATCGTCCAGAACCATCAGGCCGTGCAGTCCATGGGGTGGTCGATAGATTGGACATTGGAGGACAGCGTGGTCGATGGTTTGTTCTTCTGCGCCACACTCACGGGCCACAGAGGAAGCCATACCCCATTTGGGCAAACAGGAGCGAAACGTCCGACATCGTTGCGGGGGCGGTTAAGCCGGACCCAGTCTCTTCTTGGGAGGGTCATTCCAGGATGGTGGGTGCCGGTGTTGGGGATGAAAGTACGGAGTCTCGTAATGTTGTCCAACCACTCCGCCCTCCATTGGTGATCCGCCCAGTGCGCCGAACTTCTGTTGTTGTTGTCAGATAACTGGTGAGATGCTGTGCGGCGGGTGCAAATCAGGTCCGCCCCTCCATTCGAAATCTGTGCCCCCATTTCATGTTTGGCACCCAGTTGCTGCATAATCCAACATTGTGTTCAAAAAATGAATCCCCTCCTTGTGGATTTTGACTCCCCCCTGCTGCGAAATCCTGGCGACGAGCCTAGTACAAATGGGTGTCTCGATTTGAGGCGCAGTGCATTCCCACTCGGTGGACAGATGAGCGCTGAGTGGAGCAGATGTCCAGGCTCCATCGCACGGTGTGCTAGAGAAAGTGTAGGTCCTTTGCGAAGTTCAGCAGGTTGGATGCCTGCGAGAATATGAAGGTTGTCTGCTGGTGTAGGACGCAGGCATCCAGTCACAATTCGCAAGGCGTCGTTGATGGCACGGTCAAGAAGGCGGGTATGAGCACTGCGGCACCAGCCAGGAGCGCAGTACTCTGTTGTTGGATGGACCAGGGCCAAGGTGGCTGTTCGCAACGTTGTTTCCACAGCAAGCCGCCTAAGGAGCGCGACACGTGATGTCAACTTCTTGCGAAGTGACTCGAGGTGTCGGCGACACCTGAGCGATCTGTCGAACGTTACTCCGAGGTACAGTATTTGGGTTCGGAGCAGAAAAGCAGGGTTTTGTTGTGGTTGGGTTTTGACTCATGTTTAGCTTCCTGTTGTTGAGATGGAAGACTGCCGACACCGTTTTTGTAGTTTTGAGATTTAGCTTCCAAGTCTGGAGGTGTTCATCTGTGGTTGCTATGCCCTTGCTCAGCACCCCTTCCACTGCCTGCCAATCTCCATCAGCATGCATGGTTGCTAGGTCGTCAACATATGCATACTTTCTGGAGACGGTGTTTGGCAGGTCTGGTTTCAGGCGCCTGAGGGCGGCAGCAAGCTCCTCTGGCCTGAAAGGGCCACAGATACTGTTTCCTATATGTGTTCGGACCTTCCATAGGTCGGACAGCTCCTTGTTGACGAGCCTGGTAGACTCGCGCCTCCTACTCGTGTGAGGTTATCTTATTCTGGCGGCTTATTGAAAGGACGCAACAACACCACTATAGGATTATGGTTCAACCCACAATGTGCGATCTGAGTCATCGCAAAATTTACGTTTTAGCACTTTCAGCCACCCTGCTGAATTTATGTAATAGGGGAGGAATGAAAAGTTCCAAAATGAGCAAAGGGAGGAATGAGTCACAAAAAGGTTGAGAACCACTGCTGCAGAGAAACTAATCTAGTAGAATAACAGCTGGTCACAGGCACGTCTTAATTAACGCAACTGGTTAATAACCACCGTTTTCGCTGTAGCACATGATCATTTCAGCAACAAACACATCGACAGACGAGACATTTTGGTTACCAGTGATACCCTGCACTTACAATGGTGTTAATTATGACAGTGTAATTAGCAAAATATAATACCAGAAATTTCGAATTCAAGCGCAAATTTTTGTTGTATAAGAGTTTGGAGTTTTAATAAACTGTTATCTTCCCACCATCGTAAAGCTGTGTTGATCTAGAGAACCAAGGGGTTGATGTTTATGTACGATAAACGTTTTTTATTGATTACGTGCGATAAAAGTAATGTTTGATGACACACCTTGATCTTGTAATGATTTTTCAGCATCAAGGCATTTGGGTCAAGTGCCAGTCCCTTCCTACCGGGAACTGGGATTGCGATGATTTTAACTCGTTTTTTCTCGGACTTCCCACAGAACTGCAAGCAGGTATTTTGTGTGATTTTGTATTAACTGTCGCTTATTTCGTGATGTAACCAATCGCTATCACGTTTCCTTCGTCGACAACAGGGGCGTACCGAGGTTAGAATGCGTACGGGGCGAGAAACAAGTCTGGCGTCCCCACGTCCGCACCTAAGGTCTTTTGGGAGTAAATGTACTGTATTGCAAAAAGCACTTACGACATTGTAGGGTCTTTTCGGTGCCCCCAGTGATTCGGCACCTGGGGCATTGTGCCCCCCTTGCCCCTCCTCGGTACACCCTGGACAAGAGGGCTTGTTTGGGCTACGTTAATGAATGCGTGTTAACCTGAAATAGTAGTGGCAATATTGCACGAAAGATAGGAAGGCTTTTTACTTGAATACGGTCTTAATGTGAACATTAGCAATTTTTAAACAGAGAAATGCATTGTAACAATACTTTAATAGATCCTGCTGAATTTACAATAAACTGCTTGCATTGTTTACCGCAGCGCGTGGATTGAGTTTAACGTCAATTTTTCTCGGCATTCTGGGTTTTATTGCAATGATCATGAGTTTGAATGCGGTCACCTGTGGAACAGACGATGAAGGGATCAAGGTAGAGTTTTCAGCCTCACTTAGTTTCGCATTGTGTACAAAGATATCTTTCAGTGTTGTTTGAGACTTTCTTTGATTACGAAACGCGTAGCACGCTCGTCCTTTTTAGCCGAACCTTGAATTTGATTTCTACCACCTTGTTGTTTGTACAGAGACGTATCCGATTGGTCGCCGGAATACTTTCAGCTCTTGGCGGACTGCTGCTAGTGGCTGCTGTGTCTTGGTACGCCAACAACATTCGAATCCAGTACGATATTGACACAAGACTGAAGGCGACTGGGAGCTTCAGCACACAAAGGTAGGTTACTGGTCAACGGTTTGGTAAAACAAAATTTTTGGGAAGATCTGCGGTGAAACTTTGTTCGTTTAGCAATGGTCGTGGAACTCGAGAGATGTTGTTGTAGCGCAGTAAACAATCGCTGGCGTCCTGTTGTCAGTAGTCAAGTAGACTAACTCAAAAAAAATTTTAGATACATCTTCGGAGCATCTTTGTTCGTTGGATGGGTCGGCGGTTCTTTACTAATGCTGGCTGGTTTGTTTGGTGCCTGCACTGGTTGTGGTGGCGGCGACACCTACGAAGATGGTCCAAGGAGCTACGCTTACAGAGCTTCGAAACCGACCGCACGTGGAGAAGAGTATGTGTGAAGAAACACACATTCATTTACATTTAGCAAAAAAAAACAAACTTTGAAACTTTTTCATCAGTTTTTATGCTGAAGCATATGCTGGAGTTACAGACTTCAGGCGATTTTCAGTTTTGCTTTATTTACGCACATCTTCTCCTGGCAGCACGAGTTGATTTTGAAAAAACGCTTGGCATGCCACACCGCAAGTACCATTGCGCCACTACTGACAACCGCTTAGGAGACTTCGCCCGTAGTATAATAAAAACAATTGTGTACACTTACTGGGCTGCAAAACATTTTAATTTCGTTAAAGCTACCTGCAGTTCCGGTGACCTATATAGTCAACTAGACCTGTTGCCGCTTTTCCTGTACATGTGGTCGCGGGGGCAACAGCAATGTCGGACCAAGCAAGGTGGAAATGTAATTATGCTACCTGGTTCTCGGTCGACCTCCTGGCTGCTTTCCCTTGGGCATACCCAGTAGGATTCGTCTCGATCAGTATTTCCCAAAGTATGAGTCGCGACTCAAACATGGGTCGCAAAGGGTCAAAAATGGGTCGCACCGAGGCGATCTAAACCTGGGTTGTATATTGTCACCGTTACCACTGCTTGTCTTTGTCTCTCCGTAGCGTTGGTACTTGAGAAAAGAGTAGATTGCTGACAGTGAAAAATAATTTAGCAACTTACTGCTAAAAATCATCCATACAATGATTCATTTTATCATATGTTGTTTAGGGCATGGGTCGCGAGGCGTTTAGCAAATTCAGATTTTGGTCGCGCTCAATAAAGTTTGGGAACCGCTGGCCTAGATGATCTTTGCTGGGACATTCTGAGCACGTGACAGAACAAACGTAGCTGAGATCTCTTTATGTGGAGAAGTGGCTCGGCATACAGGGCTTCACGAGTTGCACAGCTACGCACTTTGTCCCGAACTGTCACGTCGTAAACGTTTCCCAAAAATCCTATCTCGGCCGCTTGTACTTGAAGCACTCTTTCAGTCATTACCGGAGTCATGACCATAGAGGAGGATCGGATAAAAGACCAATTTAAGAACTGACAACTTTACGCTATTTAAAAGCTCGTTGTGCGACGATAAAGCTCTCTAAGAAATGCGCTTGCCTTACCAATCCGGGTATCAATCTCCTTGCCCCGCTTTCCGTCACTCGTGGATACCACCCCCGAGGTACTTTGAACTTCTCGACCTGCTGCTGTGTATTACCGCTTGCGTGCACCACACGCTGCCTTGGGTTTCTGGAGAGAAATAATATCACGGTCGTTTCAGTGCTAAACTTGGTCCCATGCAGCTGAAAATCAATCAAGTGAACGTTGAAGACCTTGATCAGAGGATGCAAGCAGCACAAAACTATCCGCTAAAAAACAAGCGATTGATCATGCAGTTCCATCAGCGGCACCCTCCTTAACCCAGCTGTGACTGTGTATCCAATTTATGTAGACTATGAAGAGGAGTGGTGACAGCACACACCCTTGTCGGAGTCCAACATTCACGGTGAAGGGTTGTGGTTTAACTCCGCCGACATGGACACAAAACTTCTGCGAAGGAAGACAATGACTTGACTGCCAATAAAAGGCGCTTTAACGAAATTGTGGCGCGAGAGTTGGTTTGTTTTATTATCATGGGAAATCCCCGACTTCGCGTCGTGCTCGCTTCGCTAAGTGCCGCGCCACTGTTGCTCGAGTGATGATCTCGCGTGGGTTGCCTGGGACTGGGCATTTTGCTGCGTGGTATCAACAGAATTCCTAAAACACAGGTAAAGTTGTATTGACTGAAAGCATATCACTGCTTGGCTGCTTTCATTTGGCTGTAGGTTAAGCCAAAAGGGAATCAAAAATTTGAATCAGTGAAAGGAGAAAACGTTCAATTTTCGGCATGCTGAGGGTCCGACATCAATCATTGCACCATTTGCACGTTTCAATTTTTATCAGATACCTGCTTTTCTGTTCTTTAAAGGGTTCCGATACAGTATGTGGCCAACGAAGTGTGTCTCCACAAGATCCAGACATGGGTAGAAAGTGTACATTGCCCTTCCTACATAATACATAGGGAAGGTCAGGTATATATATGTTATATATATATAACGTAACTATATACCTTTCCCGAGGGACCCGGTCCTATGCTATCGCGAGGTCGACAAAGCATGCTTGGGAAGCGTTGGCTTATTCCCAAGATTTCTCGAAAATTTGCTGGAGTGTGAAAATTTGTTATGTAGTGCTTTGGTTGGGACGAAGCCGTACTGGGTATCCTCCAGTTTTGGTTTAATTAATTATTTAGCAGCATCTTTTTTCAAGGCACTTGGAGTACAGTTTTCCAGTGAGGCTTAGGATAGAAATACCTCAGCAGTTGGTTCATCGCTTCTTGCCTCCCTTCTTGTGTATGTGGACAATCAACCCAATTTGGTAATCTTTCGTTGCCCTTCCAGAATACCAGGCCACTGGACACAAATGAGCAAACCAAAGAACTTCTCTGTTCAAGTCTTTAAGCATTTCAGGTAGGATTTCATCACAATATGCAGGCCTTCTAATCTTCAGTGTTGGAGGACTTCGTTCGCAGTGATTGTATGTTACTCCCAGCAAACGCACCTCCTGTGTGTTCGACAGTGTAAGAGTGACTGGGTTCAAATGATATTGGAAATACTCTCTCCATTTGTTTGGTCTTTGATGCCATGGATCTAGCTACATTAGATTTTGCCGCTGGTGCGCTAGTTTCCCAGAACATATCGTTGCCTTTCCCGTACCTGCAATCCAACTTATGCCAGAACTCTTCTCAAGATGCCATTTTGGACATTTCCCCTTGAGGGCTGCGGACCTTCACGCCTCAGCGTGCTGCGAATACAAAAAAAGTTCAAGTTTGTTCTGAAGCCATGCTTTGAAAGCTAGTTTTTTGCTCGAATAGCATCTTTCATCTGGTTCCACTACGGGGGTACTTTTTTGCCATTATTTGCTGCACCGAGTCGTTCCGTCCACATAGCCGGATAGTACAGCACATAAAGTAGCAGCTGCTTTCAACAAGTGCAACTCCATCACTGTCCTGAGTACGTTCTGTGAGCTCTCAGAACCAGGAGGGTACGCTATCTTCAAAGGTCTTTCTTACATCCTTGTCCACCAGGGCCTCGCACTTTATTTGGTATGACGTCCTGGTCTCTTCAGACGTACGTTGTAGGTGGTGATCGGTCGACAGTTCTGCACCCATTTTGACACGAACGTCTAACACTGATTGGAACACGTCAGCAGAGACTATGCAGAAATCTGAGTGACTGTTGACCAAACGAATCTCTGCACCAGGTCTACTTGTGCAAATCTTTGTGTTGGAAGAAAGTGTTCATGATACACAGTGCGTTGTTAGCCTACAGCACAGTTGCAACAGGAGTCCGTTTGTCATTTGCGTCAACATCACCATGTTTTCCAATCACACCCTTGCATACCTCAGCCTCAGGGTCATTCCCAACGTGCTATCGAAGTCTCCTGAAACTATCGTTATATGTAAAGCGCTTTTATTTCATAACAATGCTGCGACACTGTTTTGAGCTTATGCTGTATATTTCTTACCTAACCAACCAAGACTAAGTTTTTGCAGAGAACAAAGGCTTGGTAACTGGTGTAGTAGGTTTTGTATAATAAAGAACCTTTTAACGTAGGTTCGCTGACGGAACTTTAGTTTGCACGTTACGCTTTTCTCACCACCCTGGTCAGCAGTCTATATACCCAGAAAAGAATATTGCGTCTTGTTATCATCACAGCGTTTATTGCTTTCTATCGTTTCACAAATATTGAGACAATAGAAAAGTGATACAAGAATGATGTTTTTGATGGTTGCTGCAATGTTTTTTTTAATTTTGCCTCAACAGAAAAGTTTTGGTTTCAGTTTTATAAATAAATTTTGTGATCGTATTGTTGCTTTCCAAACAAAGATCGGAGTCTAGTTTTGTTCGTTGTTTCATTCAGTGTTTGCGGATTTTATGTGCCAGTGGATAAATGATACAACACAATCCAGTGAAGGGACTTTATATCAGCATCACGTTTCATAAAAGCAAAAAAACACTTGATTTGTACAAATACGGATGCTTATCAGTTTTTCGTTACTCCTTGCTGTAAACATAACAAACAGTTGATGGAATTGATAACCAAAGACTTTGAAAGAAGTATGCATAGGTTTCATCTTCGTGGGTTTCGATGAAAACACGTATATGCAGTTTTTAATGAAAATTTACCGGATATGAATGATAACGTGTTAGAAGCATACAAATTCAGAAGTTTGAAACGCAAGGAACACTTGACGGAATAAATAACCACAGACAGTGGCGTACGCAGAAAATTTCCGAGGGGGGCCAAAGCATAGGCGTAGCCAGGGGAGGGCCAAAGAAGTCATAACCTCTCCAAATTTTTAGAAAATATAGTTATTTTGTGCTTTGAGAGGCGTTTTTCTAAACAAAATAGTATTATTCGCCTAAAATTAAACATTTTGGTATACACTGTCGAATACTGACAGTATACACTGCCGAATACTGTTTATACATTTTTTTATTTTTAGGGTCTGAGTGGGGGCAATGGCACAGTGGTCCCCCCTCCGTACGCTAGTGACCACAGACTACAAGGCATGCGCGCCACCTTCACAAAGGGTTTATCATTTTTCGAAGAGATTGTAACATGTTTGCGTAAAATATTGCTGCGACTGGAGATCACTTACGAATCAGTCACTGATCTCAAAAACTCTGTTTGCTGACCTGAAAATAAAAACGGTGCGGCGGAGAGCAGCACAGGAGACTCAATGCCGTTAGAACTCGTATCGTTTACTTGCACTGGTGTCAGGGCAGAGACACTAACTAACTTACCTGGGCTGCTGGCCTGATTACTCACAGCAACTGCCAACTGGTTTCAAAAGAGGCATACTCCTTTGACCGCACAGAGCAAGATTTTGTCAGAAAGTGTGTCATGGCTTTTATTTTTAAAAAGTAAAGAGCATATCTGCTTCAAACAAAATTATTAGTCTGAATTATTTTTGCCTTGTTGGCTACCTCTTGAAGAGTCAGAGACGCGAAGGTCAAACATCCTCATAGATCAGAATTTGTTTGCTTTGGGCTTTCACATTTACCGAACCAATGGATTTTCCTGAATTGTCTATTAATAAAGCTAGGCTTATATCAACTTAGTTTTGATGTGAGTCAGTTTCTGTCATAACATTCTATTGCAAAAACTTAAATATTTATAAATCAAAAACGTTGGTCATATTTGCGGTGAGCAGTGCTGCCAGAAATTAAGTTCTTTCTCGTGAAGAAGTTTGGCGGGTTGTGACTTTGAGCGAACCATTCTTTTACTGAATGCCGGGTATCTATGCTTTTATCAATCAGCAATTGCTCGTTTTGCAGAGGTTTTCAAGTTGTTATTTATTGTTGATACGATATCATTATATGATAAACACGTTGCAGAAACTACTGGATTAGAAGCAACTTCCAGCTATTACAACCAAAGAAGCTGTGTGCATGGGTAAAAGCTTGGTCGACTACCTGCCACTGAAATTTCTTATCACTTTAAATTTCACTATTTAAAAGTTGTCTTTTTACAAGCATTCATTCATTTCATTTTCATACCCGCTTTTCCTCTCGGGAGGAAATGTATGCGTAGCACCAGTCCAGGAGGACTCGAAATACGTCACGGTTTTCAGAAATCTTTGATAGTTCTAGTGGCTCCGCACCAAGATGGGACCAAGCCAGGTCTTAGATCTAATTACGCCTCCTGGTCCTTGGTCGACCTCTGGGTCACTTTCCCGTGGGTGTAACCAGCATTCCTTGCCTCATCGATCTTTCCTGAGGCATTCTGCTCTCGTGGCCGAACCATCGTAGATGAGATTTTTCGTTTCGGGGGAGAAGTGGCTTGAAATTCAGGGCTATACAAATTGCACAGCTGCGCAGCTTGTCGCGAAGTGTCACTACATTTAAACATTCAAAATCAAATAATTCTACACCAGCTGCAACAAAGGACTTTACTCTGCTATTTGTCGGGATTCTCACTGACGAAACCTATGTTCTTGTTCTACTTCATAACTAACTTTGGGTATACATTTAGCCCACGACTAATCAAAATAATCTGTAGGCCAAGGAGTTGTGACAGACCGCCAATAAAAGCTTTTTTTGCGTAGCCTACATTGTTTCGAATTTCCTTTGTTTCTCTCTATGTCTAAGGTGAAAGTAACCCCAAAAATCTTACCACTATCAGCAAAATATTGGGTTTTCGAACTGATGTTGTGGATTATTTTTCTTTCTACAAACTTTGTCCACTTTTTCTGTGGTACTTAAAACCTGAATTAAAGCAGTAGTTTACCTCCTAACTTTCATTCTGCTGTATTCTTCTATGCGACTCTATGTCAGCTTAATGCAGTGATTGCAAAGTGGAAAAGACTTCATTCAAAATTTCTACCTTTTTTGACAACGCTGTTCCCTAGGAATTTTTTGGTTGCGGAACTGCGTCTTCTGTGATTGCTACTAATTTCTTAATGTGAAGTTGATGTCGATACTTCGATAAAAATTTAAACTTTCAGCATCAGACAATTGCTTAAATATTAGAAAGAAGTTTCTGCCTGTGTTAAAATCCTCTGCGTGTTAGTCAGAAAATTTGATTGTTAACAAATAATCGCATAAAATCTGTCATGGTGCTCCAATAAAGTTTGGAGATAAACTTATTGCTCAGATTGCTCAGAAACGGCAGCATTTGCAAGGTGTCCATCAAATTGATGTGTGAGAAAAAACTCGGAAGAGTGTAGCGCTACAAACAAATGTAAAGTTTTGTTAAATAAAAACGTACATCAACTAAGAAAAAATGCTTAGACCAGGCCTTTTCAAATGTTTTTAGCCCCGGAACTCCAAGCCTTGCTGTTTCGCTTCGGAACACTCAAAAATAAAGACCTATTTAGGGGTGGTCTGGGGCGAGGTGTTCAACCACCTAAATTTTTTGGATTGCTTGAAAAACAAGTTTTTATGTAGGTGATTGAAAAACGTGCTTTATGCAGGTGATTCACGCCCATTCTGAAGTAATAAACATTAACATATATGACGGAAAGAATGAATGACCTTGCAATGCGTGACACTTATTTTTCGGCGGGTCACTGTGAAGAAGGTCGTGGAACAGAGTATGAGAAATGCTGGCTTGGAGAATCAAATGTTAGAAATGAAATATTTTTGTAGTTAAACATGTGAGCAGTAAATGTAATAGAGACCACTTTTAAATTATGTAATTTCATCAGCAGGAACGACAAATGAAGAATATCTGGAGAGCAAATCGTAGGATTGAAAGAAACTTTTTCTGAAGCGCAGCTATCACTTTACCTAATGTGACTATTGCTACTGCACTGCGCTAAATGCACTGCGTTGGTCGATCTTAATTGGTTGTAAAAAGGAAAAGGACGCTTCGAAACCTTGCCCCTTTTTCGCATTCTCAAATAACATACTTCAAAACTATCGAGGCCGAAACACGTGTACTTGGGGTGGGCCAGTGTTTTTTAAGGCGTTTTGAGGGACCGAAACAGTCTCTCAAATTTTTGCAACCGCGGCCTCTCAAAATGGGGTAGAATCTCTCTGCATAATCACCGCTAAAATACACACAAAAACCTCGCTTTATGACTATCTTGGTATTCAGATGAAGTAGTTGCGGTCTCTCAAAATGTTTTAACGGTCACCAAGTTCAAACATTAAAAAAACCTGATGGTATGGGCATCACTTTCTGTCCTTACGCAGAGAAGGTGGTAGAAGAATATTTTAATAAATAAGTCAATCAGCAATTTTTTTGACTCAAAACAAATTTATTGAATCATGTCAAGCACCTTGCAGAGCTCAAAGTAGTTACTTTTTTCAGGCTTTTGGTTCTGCTTCATGTTCTATATCACAGCGGCAGCCAATAGAACGCAAAGGTACAAAAATGCTCAGGCACAACGCATTACTGGGTAGATGCTGGTTGGCACACCCAGTCAAAACTGAAGAGGAAAAAGCACTGAAAATGCACCAGCAGTATCTCTTGCATTCGGACATTGTCATACATAAGCGTTAGATAGTGGAGAAAAATGAAAATAAGATTTACAACAAGCATCAGTCATATGAAGTGAGCGAATAAAAAGTTGGATGAAGATGCGCATCGTTGGATAAATCCATACAGGTCATTTCTAATAAAAGCATGAAATATCGTGACGAAATGGGGAACTTGATGTGGGCGAACATTTGTAGTCGTGTGAATTTAATGCAAAATGCGACTGACATATACCGTATTTACTCGATTGTAAGCCGCGGCTTATCAACTATTTTTTTCACCATTTCGTGCGGCTTACAATCAAGGGTGGCTTGCATTTTTTCTTTAGCTCATCAAACGTCTAGATTACGCCCAGTCTTTTCTTGGCTACGTTTTATTGACCAAAACCTCTTTTCGCATTATCTTTCCTCTCTTCAGCAACATATGCACATCCGTTACAGGAGGGATTATAATGAACAGAAGGCAGTTGTAGTGGTGAATCAACATTACCAGGGTTTCTAATCAAACATGAAGCATGCAATACACGAAAGTATCTCAGAGGCTTAGGTAACGTATGGTTAAGTGCAGCTTACAATCAAGGGCGGTTTACATTGATTTTTTAACACTATTTCGTGCGGCTTACGATCAAAGGAGGCTTACAATAGAGCAAATACCATATGTGGACAACGCGGAGGCGTTTCATACTAGATTGGGTGTACTTGCAACATAACAGACAACTCGTACACTAGCATGCACTAGGCACGAACGAGATTGTTTTTGACTGCAGTAGAGAACTGAGAAAAGGTGCCTCTGAGCTGCTTTTC
>Ga0210059_1009937_pt1 | contig 14769 bp, 9 predicted proteins | sample Ectturendosymbi2_FD_188042 | JGI IMG/M metagenome (GOLD analysis project Ga0210059, IMG submission 188042) | Ecteinascidia turbinata endosymbiont from Florida, USA - Sample 2 (SPAdes) (version 2) | ecosystem: Host-associated > Tunicates > Ascidians > Unclassified | place: Key West, Florida...
TAATTCGCCTGTGGTGACTATCACATTGACTTGTTACTTATGGCCACCACCTAACGGTGACCATTTCTTTACATGTGGCACCATCTCCAGGCCATCACATCATGGTAATTACAAATATTTCGTCTTTATGTGAAACATCTGCACTGCTCACTGTCAAACAAAAATAATGTAAAACCACATAATTTAGCAGCATTATCACGACGTATGCAGCGGAGCTTGTTTAGTTCTTTTTGCTTGCAATATGGTTCCACTTTGAAAAGAAGTCGTGTATTTACGATCCGTGTAGAGATTGTTTGAACAATACAAAGGACTTTATGTTGTTTCAACATACGAACAAAATGTACATAATATTGGTCTATGGATGAAGTTCATTCATTCATTTTTCATTCATTTTCATGCCTGATTTTCCCCTGGAAAGATAACGGACCAGCAGCCCTCGTGGGTCTCGAAAAACCACAAGTATAGGAATAGGCACAGTTTTGGGGTGCAAAGGAGATTGTGCCTAAATTGCCCCAATTTATCCCGAAAAACGTTTCATGCAACAAACTTTCTCCCCACGGATTTTCTGCAGCTGTTGGTACTTCATATTTTCCTCAACCGTGTTGCCATAGACATGACAATAGAAAATTTGGTACTTGAAATTTGGTTCTTCATAACCTGAATGAAAAATACGTTAGGCTTGCCCGAAGCAACCTGGCTCAGTACTCTGGACATTCGACTCGCAGTTCTACGTTTTGACGTTCCATTCACATACCAGCTGTTGCTATCGGCATGATAGCAACAGTGTTCAACGTTTCTCCGAGGTATTTAGGCCCAGAGTAAAAAGGCAGGATTTCATTATTGTAGTAGACTTTCAGCTCATGTCTAGCTTTCTTGTTGTTAAGATGGAAGACCGCAGACACCGTTTTTGTAGTGCTGAGCTTTAACTTCCAGGTCTGGAAGCATTCACCTACGGTTGCCATGTCTTTGATTAGTACCCCTTCCACTGTTTGCCAGTCTCCACCAGCATGCGTAATTGCTAGATGGTCGGCGTATGCATACTTGCTGGAGACGGCGGTTGGCAAATCAGAGATGTAGATGTTGATGAGAATGGCTTCCAGCACGGATCCCTGTGGGACGCCATTCTTGAGGCGTCGTAACCTGCTCCGCTTGTTACCGGTGCAAGGGATGAAGCTGCGATTGCCAGCCAGCTACATGATCATGCGGACCATGTGACTGTCAGGTAGCAATCGCAGTAGCTTGCAGGTGAGACCTACTTTTTACTGGGAATAATGAAATGCGGAATCCACTCGTATATATCTACGATCAGATTACCTTAGAAATGTCCAGAAAAGTAATGAACACGTCACAAGGCAATATCAATATCTAGTTAATTCCCGAAAAAAACTACCACAATCTCGCAAAGAGAAACAAACAGGAGATAATACTTACGCAAACCTTTAAATATCGTGAAATATACAGTAGGTTTGAACAAATGTCACTTTTGTGACTATACTTCGTTGCAAAAGGAAAAAAAATCCACACGAGAGTAATCAATACATCAATTTCTTGTCACTAAAAGGGACGCTCTTCGCACCCTCAACAATGGTGTTTCGCATCCCAAAGAGTGCGAGCATCCATGGCTGGGGGCCAACTTTCAATGTGATTAAAGTAAGTGGAGGCCAAGTGGAATCAAATTCACTCGCAGGAACGCACTGATTGTGTTCTTAGTATTAAGGAAGGGACAATTCGAGGACCCTTGTGGACATAACGATTTGTCAGGTCTTTTTAATTAAACCAAGGCGTCCAACGTTATCTTGATTAATTGTCAATACACGATGCTTTGTGAAATTTTACAGGTTTGGGTTTCTTTACATCACAAAATATCAGAAGAGGAAAACAATTACAATTGCCAGAAGAACACACTTTCAACAATGGTTTACCTCCTAAATAGACCTGGATTTTCCTTCTCAACAAGGTTGAAAAGTAGTAAAGACCTAATCGCATTACATGAAACGTGTGGTGGTGAACAGGAGATCCATTACGTTAATGACTGAATTGCTTTGAAACACCTAAGGCAACTTTATTCATAATTGTTATTTTCAAGCTCAGTTAAAATTTTGCTCAATTCGTTAAATTAAGGTTATCTCTACATACGTTTTTCAACCAACACTGAAGTTTGACAAACAGAACATCATGAACAGCTCTGCAACATTTCGAATAAAAATAATGTTTCTATTTGAAATAACAAGTTCCGAGGGTTGTATTGCCGTAAATGAATTGTGAAAATGTCGGGCGTGAGTGAGTCCTCATTCTTGCAGAAGTTAATGAATGACGGCTGAAGAGGGTGCAAATAAACGTGCTTGCAAGAAAGGAAGCCACAAAACATCAATCAGTAAGGTTTATGTCTGTTTTGACAAGGCAGCCTCGATAAACGTTCTTCTGCGTAAAGCAGTAAGCCTGGACCGGATACATGGCTAAAACGCGTTCTCAGAATCAAAGCCTGAAAAGAAAGTTCTTGCTGAATGGATAGGTGGCGAAACTTTAAGTAGAGTTCTTTTAAGCATTTTTGTAGTCTTCTGGATAGCGAATGTCAGCAATTTCTCTTTGTTTCTGGGCAACGTCTGCAAGAGATTTGCTTCACAGCATGACAAATGAGGGATTTGTGTTGTTTCATTACTTTTGGTTAGTCTTTAACTCTACATGAAAGTCTTCATTTTATGGTATCTTCATTGATTCTCTGACGCGATATTTCAGCGTGTTATTATGGAAAAACACTTCGAGCTACCGTTCTTAAAGTGTTCTTTCCTTCATGGTCCCGTTGCTGGTGTCTTTTCAATTCCTTACTGATATAGAAATGATGGAACAATCTCAGATCAACAAATCACAAAACCTATGATTCATGATCGTATCGAAAAGTCTTCCTTGTGGACAAAAGCGTTTTTGCTACGATCTCATCTGTAGTAGGACACACTTACAGAAATTGTAATATTACACAAAAATGACGTAAATGATAAGCAACTCCATCCCGAAAACATCTAGTTCTAACGCGTGCTGATCGTTTGGTGATTATTTACTTACTGCTTAGGATGTCATTGCTGTTTCTGGAGAGTGAAAATGATCATGTGACTGGAGAGTGAAAATGATTATGTGATGACAAGTCAAAATGAGTATGTGACTAATGTTTCTCTGAGTGTCAATACATATATGGTACCTACAATCCTCACGTATGACAAAATTGGATCGGAGCATTATGTTTCAAACCTTGAATTAATTTTTACATGAGCAAAGCCTTATTGACACTCAGCGAAACATTAGTCACATAATCATTTGTTAGTTAAGTAAATCCACATGTTTTCAAACATCTTCAGCTTAAAGTAAGCCACCAAATATTATGCAACAAACAAATTTAGTTCTTGATACACGAATGCTCAAAACAATGATGTGTTCAACTTGCTTTATTGCTGACTTTCCAAACGCTCATTGTTTTTTTCAGGTTACAATTTTAACAAACAGCAGTGAAGGATATTAATTGCAACTTTATCGAAAAACTTTACAAACGCCGATGGTTGATTCTTGCTGCTTTAACTTTGAGTGAATGTTTGATGTCAGTGGCCTAAGCCTACTTTGGGCAAGTCAACGACTTCTACGTGAGCTTCTTCAAAATCACTTACGCGGAAGTCGACTGGGCTACTCTCACACATTATGTTTCTCGTCTTGTTATGCTTCTACCAGTGCTGTGGATCATACATCTAGAAAAATTTGGATTCAAAAAAGTAGTTATTTGCGCCACTGCTAGTTTGTTACTGTCATTCCTGTGCTCTACAGTTTCTCTGGTCAATAATAACCTGTTTGCTCTAGTTATCGCTGGACAGATGTTCAATGGCATTGCATCAGTTTTGCTCATGTCGACCCCTTCCATATTTGCCTCTCTTTGGTTTCCTGAAGATGAAGTTGGTACAGCAATAGCTATTAATACCGTTGGAATGTTCATTGGCGTTGGAATAGGAACAGTTGTACCCACTCTGGCTATAAACGAAAAGTCAAGCTTGGTTTCACACAGTGTCAATGCAAACCAATTGCAGTACATTAAAAAGTTTCTGATTATAATGAATACGGTGATGTTAATATTATTAGCTATTATCGTTCTACTTTTTCCAATATTCGTAACTGATATTCCACCAACTCCTCCAACTAAAGCACAACACATGAAATCAATTCAAAAAGAAGAAAAGCAAAGATTAGGATTTATTCAAACTTCAAAACAGTTGTTTTTTGACAAATCATTTTTGCTTGCATGCTGTGTGTTTGGTATAACGGTACAAATAGTGACATTAGAATACATCATGATGGCGGATATGATGAGGGACTGGTTGCCAAAGATTTGTTTTCAATAAATGCTGATAGATTTGGAGGTTATCTCCTTGCCGTTTACACTGTTGGCGCTGGTGTTAGAATTCTGGTAACAGGAATAATAATCGACATTTGTAAACATTACTATATTTTGTCAAATATTGCATCAGTGCTTACTTTTGTTTCGACTATTGCTTTTGCTCTTGCATTTAGGTATGCCAACCTGCCAACTTTGTTTCTAAGTCACTTTTTTTGTGGTTTTGGAAGCAAAGCTCTGATCGTTGTTTTGTATGAAATTGTTACGCAGCATACATATCCAATGGATGAAATATTTGTCAGCGCGTGGTTAACAGTGTTCGTTGGCCCAGTAAGCATTTTTATAGGAGAAATAGGCAGAGTATTGTTCAACTCATTTGGAAGTTTATCAGTATTGGTTTTCCAATCTGCTTTTGTATTTGCATGTGCAGTGATGGCTGCTCTGATATCACCAAAAGCATCACGATTAACCATAAATGAGTACAAAATGCGTGAGTGTGAGGAAGAAAACAACGACGAGTTGCTCAGTTTGCTACAGTGAACTTACAATATTCCACTGTAATGTTTTGACAGAGTGTTGCGTATTCTTGCTGTGTGTTGTTTGCTTTCAGGCTGTATTGTCTTTAAATTGAGGTTTGTCTGGTTTTTCAACTTTTTATGTTGTTTGCATGAAACGTTTCATTCATTAATATTAGATAACGGTGTTTCCCAGTTAAGTTTTTGGTCTGAAGTCAAAAATCATCGGTACAATCAACTACAACGCAAAGAAATGATTAATGTCGGTTGTCGCAAGTATTTGTGGATAATGTCGAAAGGCACCAATCTTTTTTTGATAGTAATGCATTGAAATCAAGTTGCAGTGTGTTATGATAGGAAAATTTTCGTTTGAAACGATTCAGTTTGTATGGGTACACTCAAATAACTTTTATTCAAATGGTGCCTGCTTTGCCCTGTACGGCATTATTGCTATGCGAATTGTCACATATGTGGCGGTCACAGGTAAAAGGAATATGATGTACTGCACTTGTCTTTACTTTATCCTTATAGTAACCAGGTGTTAGTCAATGGTAGGGGGTGATGGACTGCGCAGACGTGACCAAATGAGGTGCTGAGGTAGAAAAAGGTTAAGAAACGCTGCTGGGACAATGCGTTTTACACATCACATGCAAGTTATCACATTCAGTTTGTTATATCGCGTTGCTGCACGTAGAGGCGTTTTTGCGGCACGGCGGTTGGGAACCACATTTCTATGGTTCCATTGCTTCAACAAAGCCCAGCAAATGTGAGCTGCAACATCGCTGTTGCTGCCATGCAAAGCACAAATCAAAAGCTACGGTGAAGAAAAAGAATGCACAGAACTTAAAATGAACGTGTGGGTCTGATGTGGATTTGATGGGTTTGAAAAAAAACGGGTTTAACAAGTGTGTGGAATGAATAAGATGCGATAATGTGCACGAGAGCAATTGCTGTGAATATTTTTGAAAAGGCTCAAAAAAATGAGCTTTGCACTGATCTGCAGTAAGAATTTTTATGAATGTGTAATGGCGTCGATACGACATTTCCACACAAAAATGTTAAGATTTATGTGAAGGTTCTTTAAAGTGGTGGGAGAATGAAAAAACGTGTTATGCACCAGCACCTTGTGAAGTTCAAATGGCTTCAACAACAATTATGCAGAGATGCAATATGTCTTAGATGGAACTTGTCTGGACAGCGATTGCCCTAGGTGGACGTTGTCAATTATAGGTGGCACTTGCCCGGATGGCAGTTGTCCAGTTTGGCCGTTGTCTTAGCTGGCAGTTATCTGATTGGCAAATGTCCGGTGTAAGTTGCAAGGTGGCTGTAGTCCTAGGACCGTATCCGTCAGGCCGTGCTTCAAAAACTTGAATATTCATTGTCATCGACTATTTCCTCAGGTGATGGAAAGTTCGAGAATTCCCTCCTTTCACTCGTCAACATTTCAGAGATGACTTATGTTTTAATTAAAGCATTTGGCTTATCATATCAATACAGGATGGTTGTTGCTTTCTGTTCTTGAAGCGATCAACGCAAATCATTCATACGAGTGAGTATGTCACACAAATACGCCAAGTTTTGGTTGAATTCTTGCGATTCAATTGCTTCAAGCACATCATAGTGACGTTATTCCAGAAAAACTTTGATTTGTTCCCGAAGTGAGAGAAATACGGTTAAATCTCTCCCACGTGCGAGCCAGCCGACTTTGGAAAAACTGTATGCTCACTTCCAAGATCTTCACAAGGTGACTAAAAGAGGCGATGGATTCAAAGCACGACCCGTAATCTGCTTGATGGTCATTACAGTGATATCAACGACTTTCTTCGATTTCGGAGGCAAGTTTTTGATGCCAAAGCTTGTCGGCGAAGTAAACAACGAGTACCTTTTAATCACCTGTTTGATCAGCGCAGAAATCCAAGATTTACTTCCCAACATAGCAGGAGCGCAATCAGTGCACATGGAGCCAATAATTTGAATAGCCAATTTGTGCTTGCAAAGACGTCGTTCACAAAGTGAGACACATCTTTTGCTTTGGTGGTTGCTTCAATTCTTCAGAGACAACGAAATTCTTTTTATGGTACCCTCATGAACATAAGTGGACTGAAATGCCAAACATCGGCAGTCTCAAATGATGCTTGACAACCCACAAAATACAAGTCGCATCAAAACCGGTGTGTAATTTGGGCAACCTTCTAGCTTCCATCGAAGACCCCGTGGATATAAAGTCTCGACAAGGCGTTGTTTATTCCATTCCATGCCGTGACTGCAATAAACGATGCACTGGAGAAACCAAAAGAAGCCTTAAAACCCATCAAAAAGAAGACCAAGCGGACGCAAAAAAACAAACGTTTCAACAAAAGCGCCTCTCAACACACGCATAAACTAAACCACAGAATGGATTGGGATAATTCAAAAGTCCTGGACTTGGAATCAAACTATTACACACGCCGATTTATCGAATCTTTTCACATAAATAGCGATAAAGATACAGTGAATGAAAAATGATCGGACTTGTTTCCCCACATTTACTGGTTTATGTTACAATAGTCTACATTATAATTTTCTAAATTTCCTTTGTGCTGCTCACTGCTAGATTCGTCATACTGTACTGTTATTTTTACCGTCTTGTCGTTTAATCAACGTTCCCCGCCTTCTGAGTACTTATGAGCACAGTGCCACCTGGAGCTCACACATATTATAACATCCGTGCTCGCATCTCACGGCATTTCGTTTTTAGCCTTGATGAAGATAGTTGCATCAACTGTCGAAAGGTTGGCAAGTTTTTGATGTGTTTTTATGTTTTTATCGCCAGTGGAGCCTGATTAAAGTTTGGTTTATCGAAGTTCTGCCGTCTGCGAAGTACAAATATTATCGGTAGTCTCGACTTATTGGAAGGAGATTTTCAATGGATTAGTCCTCAAAAGTGAGATATTTTCTTCCAAAACATCTAAACTCAAATCAGTAATTCTGCTCTGAATAACATTATTTGATATTGGCCACTAATTCCAATTTCTTTCATGTTTCATTTCAGAGATTAGTTGTAGCGATTTCTAAAACATATGGCTTAATAAGCTCTTCTGCAGTACTATGAGGTTTCTTAGACTTACCTACTTAAACGCCACTTGATATGAAGCCATCAGCACTGATTTGTTAATAGATACAAAAGCTACTATTGGAAGTGTTGGTCGGGAATCAAAGCGGTGTCTTTGAGCTCGCAAAGATTTTCCATTGTGACCCCGCCACATCGGTTGTCGAAGTGTTCGTGCAGCTTAGATGGCTTCAACTTTGCGTTGGGGAAAATAGATTCACAGTACATGCAATGAGGAATTTGCAAATCCACAGTTTTTCCGATGCACATGAAAACAAAACGAAGGTAGTCCTCATTCCATTTTCTTCGACATGATGAAGAGTTATGACGATAAAGAGAAATCAGAAAGGATTCGATTATTATCTTCACTCGCAATTACATAGAGCAGGCCTTCATGTCTCTGCACATTAACAAAACACTCCACAAGAACAACAATTCTCTGCAACATGAAAGGCAGTACACACGACTCCTTCACCATACTTTCGATTCACTTCAGCAGTATTTATCAAGCATGATGGAATGCAAAATGTACTCGTATATATATACTACGCTCAGACTATCCTAGAGAATGTAGTGGCATAACACAGAAGGATTCCAATATCTAGTTCATTCGACAAAAACTACTGCAAGCTCGTAAAGCAGGAAGAAAAGATTGCAACTAATGTTTACGCGAATAATTAATATTGCGACACATAGATTTGAAAGAACCTCGCCTTTGCATCCATATTCCGATGCAAAAGAAAAAAAAGTCGCAGGAGAGTAATGCAATAAATAGATCAATGTATGGTCATTAAGACGGACGCTCCTCGCACCCCCGAGAATGACGTCTCGCACCACAGAGCTTGCGAATACCCTTGGTTGGGAGTCAAATTTCAACTGAATCAACATGGAGGCCAAGTGGAATCAAATTCACTGGCAGGAACGCACTGATTTTTTCCTAGTATTAAGTATGGGGAGCATTCGAGGACCGTTGTGGACATAACGATTTGTCAGGTCTTTTCCATTGAATCAGAAACGTTCAACGTTATCTCGACCAATTGTCAAATAACGATGCTCTGCACAAATTTTCAGTTTGGGGTTTCTTTGTATTACAAAATATCAGAAAAGGAAAAGAATTACAATTGCCAGATGAACTATATTTAGCAATGGTTTGTCTCCAAAACAGACATGAATTACCCTTGTAAACAACCAAAACAAGGGTAAAAACAGTAAAGACCTAATCGCATTTCATGAAACGTATAGTGGTGAATAGGAGAATTGTCACGTTGATAGGCTGGTTCTTTGAAACACCTAACACAGCTTCATTCAAAATTATTATTTTCAAGCTCGGAAAAAATTTGATCAATTCGTTAAGTTAGGATGATTTCTACAAACAATTTTTTCAACCAACATCGAAGTTTGGCAAACAACATCAAGACAACTCTGCAATATTTCGAATAAAACTAATGCTTCTATTTAAAATAACAAGTTCCGAGGGTTGTATTGCAGCAAATGAATTGTGAAAATGTCGGGTGTGAGTGAGTCCTCATTCTTGCAGAAGTTTTAATGAATGACAACTGAAGAGGGTGCAAATAAACGTGCCTTCCCGAAAGGAAGCCACGAAATATCAATCAGTAAGGTTTACGTCTGTTTTGACCAAGCAGTCTTGCTAAACGTTCTTCTCCGGAAAGCAGTAACGCTAGAGCTAGATTCATGGCCAAAATGTGTTCTCAGAATCAAAGCAGAAAAGTAGGTTCTTGCTGAATGGATAGGTGGCGAAACTTTAAGTAGAGTTCTTTTAAACATTTTTGAAAGTCTTCTGTGAAGCGACTGTGAGCAATTTCTGCTTGTTTCTGGGCAAAGTCTGAAAGTGGTTTGCTTCACAGCATTATTGATGAGAGATTTGTGCTACTTAACTACCTTTGCTTAGCCTTTAACCCCATCGCGAGGTCCAGATGCACGGGTTATTGAGAGGCCACAAAAAGTTCAAAATGAGATTTTGAGTTCTAAGAGCGCAGAAGAAGCTTGTGCGTGAGCACCTTGGCAGAAACAATACTCCTGGGTAAAAATCGACATAAAACGCTCTAGTGTCAACACCAATCTCTCATCATCATGCAGACGTTTCGCTTTGCGAGTAAAAAACGAAAAATGTTTTTTTTTGTTTGGAAAGTGCTGTGATGACAGACGTTTCATGCATGACATTTCCTTAAAGTGGATCAAGTTAAAGCTTTCACTAAGCAGGATGCCTTTGCAAGAGTTGAAAAACACTAAACATCCACGAAAATGATCAGAAATTGTACCTTCCGAATAGTCCAATGGACTTAAAGAATACTGGGTTTTACCGGTTTTGTCAATTTCGACTAGCTCTAGCCGGACTCATGTTTTTCTGAAAGATTCAATTCCACACAAAGCTTGAATGTTTCAGGCAAGTAGTATTTTTACAGTTACAGCTCAGTTTGCCTTTGCTTTCACTGGTGTATTCACTGTTTAACATTTCAAACATCATGTCAGATCAATGTAACAAAATCAAAGATGATTTTCTTCCGCTACATGAACTTTTCACCACAATGGCGTCAGAACGTGTGGGCTTTGTCCCTCCCTGGATTTTGAAATATAATATTTTCCTGTTAATGCTTTAGCATGGAGAATGTTTTTGTCTTAGTTTCGAGTTGGTAAAATAAAATTTCACCGCAGCTTGCCCCCTGAAAGAGATCTTTTTGTCCCCCCCTGGAACAATCTGCTACAGCACCTCCTGGAAAAAATTCCTTCGACCGCACATGCCGGCTCTTTGGCAAGAATAAAAATAGAAACAATTTCATTACCAAATTTTAAAGTTGCTTTGCAACATGCTTATCAAATTTGACGTATTTCAGCATTTTGCATTTCAACGCTCAAACAATACGTAGCTGTGCAGTGACATGCGATTCGTAAAATTTCATGGCATGTTCATGTGGAAGGTTGGTTTCTACAGGGATGAGGATCGAAGCAAGATGTACGACTCCAACTCCGACCTTTCAGAATTTCAGATTCTGATACCGACTCCTTAACATAACGTGAATGAAGTTTGGCTGTCAACAATTTTGTAGCAATTAGCAACCAATGGAAATCGTGGTTCACAGCGAGAATTTTCTGTTTCAATGAAAGTTTCAAAAGAATTCGTACCATTTCAGCAGGATTTCCCAACTTAGATGCGTGGTATAAAAAATTATTCAATTGGACTTCTGGAGTCGGAGTCGGACAAAAAAATTCCAATTCCGACACCTCATCCTAGTGTTCTTAGGAATCCGACTCCGACTCCACCCAAAAATCTCCAACTCCCTGCGACTACGACACCGACTCCACAACCCTGGTTTCTGAACAACATCTTCAATATATGAAACAAATTTTTATTGGAGTTGTAATCAAGTAAGGAAACAAACAATGTTTTTTTATCATGTAATGATTGCATGCAGGGCCGGATTTGGCTGATGGGAGGCACTAGGCTAATCCACTCGTGAGGCCCCCTTCTATTTTTACGAAGGTAAAATGGAAGAACGTTAATAAGTTTGCGCAAAGTCGAAAATGACAATATGGACGTTCTCCAAGTACGCTCAATATAAATTTTACAAATCCTTACAAGAGTACCTCGCGATAACTGCGTTTGCTGCTACCTTAGATGTTCAATGACATGGAATTGTGGAATCGTGATTGGCTAGCGGGAACCAGATTTTTTATCCCTACAGGCGAACCAACCGATGACGTGACGATTAAATATTTTACCAAGCACATAATCTATGTATTTTATAGGTCTCACATTTGTTTATTTTATCTCTGACTAACAGTAGCCTTCAACGTATACTGTACAACTTCTTACAGCAAAACACGCTTCACATATGTGTGGAGGCCCACGTAGCGATTTTTTAACGCTTTAACGCCTTCATGCCACCGTATATATGTAGCACAAGGGAGTGAGGACCACGCTGCGATTCGCTTACCATGGCTGCGAAAATCTTGCACACGCTGCCGTAATAATGAGCAGAGCAGGCGGCTCCTTGCAAAGTACGTGAAGAAATGGTTGCAACCGCCAGATTTATGATTCGCGTCTTTATTACCATTTCACATTGCAAAGAATCGAGAAAACCATCGCGCGAAAGGATACAGTATGAGGTTCAAGACTTTCCTTGTTCTGTCATTATTGGAATATGTGAAAGGAAATAAAAAGCTACAAACATCTAGTAAGTGTGAACACAGCACAGTAAACAACAAAAAAAGTTTTGTCCTGGCCTTTTTCATAGCAAAATAACCTAGAAATTTATCAAAATTTTTTTGCCAGTTAGTCACTCTCAATCCACAGAATGCTTAGTGTGGACAACCTCTCCTAGGACACTGTGCTCTTTAATTCATTTTTATTCTTTCGAATCTTGAAAAAGACTTCTCGTAAACAGTTGGTCACCATAAAGACCATAAAGCTAAAAAATAGAGTCTCCAGGGATGAAAAAATTCAGAACAAGTCAATTGGTGTTTGGCCCAAACGTGTTTCTTTCAACGCCGACACATCTGCTTTTCAAGCTGAAAAGATGCAGTGTGATAACATTAGTTGTTACAGATATCTCACAGTACTCTGGATCAACCTTGTCGAAATAAACCTGTCTCTACAGAGATAAGTTAGTTTTAGTGTAAGACATTGTTAATTTAAGTCAGTATGATTAAGTTAGTCGATCTCACTATTAGTGAAAGGCTAGCCAGAACGATGTTGGATTATAGGCTACTACGTTTTTATTGTAGGACATTGCTAGCCCTACCTATCCATACCTCACATCTGCAGTATAAACGTAAGCTTTGATCAGGTGCATATCAAACACAAACCACAAGTTCTTTTGCGTGATTCGCACGTAACTTTCAGTACGATTCAGTAAACACAGCCAACGGAGCTGTGAGTATGAAGACACTATAGTCTGCATGCAACTTAGAAGACCTTGGTGTTATGAACACGAAATCTGATTAGATGAATGAGACAAAATTTCACGAATAGTCAAGACATAAATTGTTGCCAAATATTCATCGAACTTTCTTATTACCAGCAGTTGACTCAATGCGTACCACAGTTTGCTGGAGGCCCCCTTGGATCTTGAGGCCCTGGGCATGAGCCCACTCAGCCTATTGGTAAATCCGGCCCTGGCGGCACGTATGAAACGTGTCTTTCGACACTTCTCACGTTAGACATAAAATGCATCCCAGAAATGGATCCACATAAAAAATTAGTTGAAAACTTTGCAAACGATACTGCACGATTCCATTTGCTGTCGCTTTGAGCGAATGTTAATGCGGATTTGGACAAGATTGCTTTGGGCAACTGAACGACTTCTGTACAGGTGTGTCGTGGGAAGGGAAAGCTCAGGAACAGGGTTTTCAAAGTTTTGTTGGTGTAGAAACGCGTTCCCACGCTTTTTGCTTAATGAAGTGACTTGGAGATGTGTGTATTTTTTAAATATTTTCTCTATGTAATAACGTGACTTGAAGTGCGTTTTACATTTCTTCTATGAAAATATCACATTTCCTCTATATACATCCACACGTCGCATAATCGAACAAATGACAAGCTATCTTTTGTGTAGTACCCAGAAAACGGTCACTGCCTTCGTTTGCAGTGCAATGAAGGGAACACTTCAATATATAATGATTTAAGAATGAGTTTGAAGAGCTGTTGACAACTGCTAATTTTTTGGTGTGTCCCACTTCTTTGTCAGCACCACACGCCTGCTTCTGTGTCCGTTTCATCAAAGTCACGAATGCACAAGTGGCTATGAGCTGCGCCCACACGCAAAGTTTCCACGATGGTTTTCCTCCACCAGTTTTGTGAATAATACATAGGGTAATGGGAAATTCGGATTTTGTAAATTGATGACTCCCTCCTTTTCAATTAGTCCTTGTCATTTATGTGTTCAACCGTTTCTTTGGTCAAGAAAACAAACTGTTTGCTTCAGCCATCGCGGGACAGATTTTTAATGGTATTACCTTCGATTTCTTGATATCAAAGTATGGTATCTCTGGAAGAAATTGGTGAAGGTGAAACAATCGCCGTCAATACCACGGCATTGTACCTCGTCAACTTGAGAACAATCCATCTGACCCTGGCTATAAACTGCAGGCTGATCGTACTTCAAAACGATGTCAGCTTAACCAATAACACTATAAACCAAAATTTGTTTGCTTAACTAACCAACGATGTCAACTTAACCAAAAAAAACTTAACCAATTCGATTTCTTGATATCAAAGTATGATATCTCTGGAAGAAAAGCGCTATCCTAAATAGCGTCATTTATGCCTATAGCACCAGCGTGGATAATTTCGTGATAGTTTTTTTTTTATCTTGAAACACATTACATTTCGCAGTATTATAATTGACTAACAAGCTAAGTTTGCTTGTTTAAGTTAAATGTTTTTGTCAAAGTGATTGCTATTTTGGGTATGATCAGACCGTGTACGTGCAGTTACACCCTTACACTACATCTTTTGATACACCATAGTTGCGCATATCAGGACCCACTCGGTAAATTCGGCTTTCGGACCTAAATCAGGCTTCAAAAATAAACGTCAGGCCCGGGCCGGGCTCTGGCTTGTTATGTCGGACGCGGGCCGGGTTCGGGCTTGCAAATGAGGCCCGTTTACAACTCTGCGTTTGATTGTGGTTTCCCTCGCCTGTGCAAACTGCTCAGTTATAAAACGTTTCAAACAAAATCTTGTGGCTGGAAAACCGCATGAAAGTGTGGCTGTAAAAGTCTTGTTATTGCAGCGAGGTCGCGCTTGCAATAGCTTTTTCCCTATGTCCCTGTCTTAT
>Ga0210059_1009939_pt1 | contig 14768 bp, 7 predicted proteins | sample Ectturendosymbi2_FD_188042 | JGI IMG/M metagenome (GOLD analysis project Ga0210059, IMG submission 188042) | Ecteinascidia turbinata endosymbiont from Florida, USA - Sample 2 (SPAdes) (version 2) | ecosystem: Host-associated > Tunicates > Ascidians > Unclassified | place: Key West, Florida...
CCATAGGGTCCTGTCGTTAGCTTTCTTAACACAGTTTACGTAATTATCTTGAGTACACAGTTCAATATCCTTCACCCAATCCCTTCTCTTTCTTCCTCTCCCTCTCTTCCCTTCAATGTGTCCTTCCAACAACTCTCTCTGCTTCCCGTTAGCTCTAATTAAATGTCCAAAGTATTTTAGTTTCCTGGTTTGAATGTCCAGGAGTAATTTTTCTTTTTCATCGACCATATGTAGGACTTGTTCGTTGGTAATTCTATCCACATAGGATATTTTAAGCATTCTTCTATAGATCCATAGTTCGAAGGCGTTTATTCTGTTTTCCAGGTCCTTGTTCAGAGTCCATGTTTCCGATGCATATAAAAACGTTGATAGTACATAGCATTGAACTAATTGTTTGCGGAGTTTCAAATTTATTCGTCTCGAAGTTAAAACATCCTTCAGCTTTATAAAAGTTTTCCTAGCGATTTCAATTCGGGACTTTACTTCAACATCACATCTTCCATCAGCAGTTATCCATTGTCCCAAATACTTAAATTTATCAACTTGCTCTAAATTTTGACCATTTAGTTTAATGTTGGCATTCGGTTTTGGTGTATCTTTGGAGACCCTCCTAACAATCATAGTTTTCGTTTTCTTATCGTTAATTTTCAAACCTCTGACCTCGCTCTCTTCTTTCACCTGGTCAACCAATTTCTGTAATTCTGACTCGGACTCCGCGATTAACGCAGTGTCGTCTGCATATCTTAAATTGTTCGTGTTGATACCACCAATCGTGCAGCCTCGAAGTTCATCACTTTCTCGGAAACTGTAATCTGTATATAGATTGAAAAGTGTAGGTGATAAGACGCATCCTTGACGTACTCCTCTCTTTATTTCAAATGGTTCAGATAATCCTTGTTCCAGTCTGACAACGGCCTTTTTTTCCCAATAAATAACCGTGTTATAAAGAAAGTTTTTATGAGAGTTTTGTGTCTTTTGCTGTTGATGCCTGACGTTTGATGTTGAAGCCTGAAAAATTTGATGTTGAAACGATTGAGCCCAGTGGCATCACTGGAACAAACTCTGTCTTTCCCTGTATTTATAACGTCCTAGACTGTAACGAATAATGCTGTGTTGATGTCATAAACCGTATAGTATAATGACGAAATTAATGTCTTGTTAACATCGAACAATCAATGTTGTTACATTCACATTGTTGTTGCATTAACCTATGTTTCCATGCAACTGGCACAGGACTGTAGTAGCTCTTTAGTCATACCACGCTGCCCACTGCCACTTATACTACCAGCCTGTGGATTAAGTTCAAAAGCATGTGCTTGTTGTACCAGCAATATATATATGGATAGAGGTAAAAACTCCAGTTTTTACTACCAGTGTGAGGGTAAAGTTGATAACCACTTAGCTTGTACCACCAAATGAGTATGGGGTTGGAGTTGACAGGCATTTTTTTGTTCCTACCACCAGTGTACAGATGAAGCTCGCAGGTATCTGATTGCACCACAGCTGTGGGAGCAGAGTCGAATGTCATCAGTTTATAACACCAATGTGGGGATTGAGTTAAAAGTACTCATTTGAGTTAAAAGTCTATGTTGAAGACTGCCAGTTTGTAAAAGAAATGGGGATTGAGTTGAAAAGTGCCAGTTTATACCACCATCATGGGCTCATGGCAGTTTTCAACTCCTATCTCCACATCAATGTTATAAGATGGTAGTTTTCAACTTTATTCGCACATTGATGGTAAACTTAAGTGCTTTTAAACTTCACAGTGATCACTAATTTTCATGTATAAATATTCAATGCACTTGAATACAGTCATTATTTTGAAACAATATTGTTTGTGTTCTATGGATTTGAGAGATTTTTGTGGTATGGATTGAACACCCAGCCCTTGAATTCAGTGGAAAGGTAGATAAGTAATAGGACACTATCACTGAGCTATCACCATCTCCACGTTTGTTATCAATAAAATCTTAACACATTGAGTTGTCAAAAATATATTAAATTTTCATGGAAATATTTCGATTTTACTTAACAATTCTGTGACTCCTGAACTCATCGTAATTCATAACAACAGTTGTATGCGAAACCATGAAGTCAACTACCTCTGCATGCCAACAAAAAATATGCTTGTAAATGTTGCAGTCAGTGGTAAATGCTTACCAGCAGTATTTGTATTGTTGCTGCGTAGCTCACTAACTTCTCACACACATTTTTGCTCTTTGTATGGTCATAGGGGCAGCAGTTCTAGAAAGTTTAGAAAAATGTCATGGTTTTCAATAACTTGTGACAGTGCTGCTGATACCCGTTACCTGACAATTTATCGAACAACAGTTAATCAACTCGACAGTTTATCAAATTTTTTCAAACCCAGTATGGGAGTTTTAACTGCAAGATTTTTATGAATGGAACAAATCTAATCAATGGAATGTTTACGCAAGGCGATTTAAATGCACATTTCAATCACATTCATTTATTTACAGTACCCAGTTACAAATTATTTGAAGTTACATGTGTGTAATTGCTCAAAGGTAGTTGCTTAGAAAATCACTTTGTTAAGATGGTGCTCTTGTGAGGCTGTTGTCCTCAGTTGTTGATACATGGCTTTTACATTAAGGTAGTCCTCATATCTTTAGTAAGTTATGCCATTTTGGGTTTTGTCACTAATATATATGTAAAACATTCCAACGCCACTTGTGTTTGCTGTTTTCACTTAACACCTTCTACACCGGCTGCCTTGCTTGCATTGTCATGGTCACACGTCACAACATGCTATGAATGTATGTGTGTTCAGTTGCATGGTCTAAAACTAAATAACTGCAAGAGTTCTTGCTAGATTGCCCTTAAATTTTCAGCAAAATGGATTGAAATATTATAAGTACAAAAAAACTTATTGTGTGTTATGCAATGAATAGGTGCACCCTACTGCAAAGGATAAAGTGTTGTAGCTTACTAAGTAATTTGGAGGGCTGTTGCTTGTTTAACCTTAAGGTTATAGGGCTAATGTGTGTAGGTATGAAGAACATTCTTGTAAATTTCTATAGCAAAACAACTAGTTTGAAAAAAGTTCCCATGTTTTATGCAACAACTGCTTGCACCTTGCTGATGAAAAAAGTGTTGTAGCCTACACATAGCAAAAAGCTGTTCAATGCAAGACTAAACTCAGAGTTCATACTTCATTTGCCTGAAAATTTGAGGGCTAATGTGTGCACGTATAAAGAACATTTGTAAAAATTTTCATTGTAAAAAACGATTATGAAAAAGGTCATCATGTTTTATAACAGGCCTGCATAACTCAGAAAGCTCGAAGGGTCAAATTGACCGCATAATTAGCTGCTGGCTGCAAAATCTATTTCATTTTGTTGTAGTTTGAAAGAAATTCTGGCTGTAGGCTGTTGCCTGTTCCAAACCACCCGCATTAGAGACCTGCAGTGACAGCGTTTGATATTTTATCATCGGCTTTAATGCTGAGTACCTGCGGTACAAAGGGGCCTGTCATGACTGTTAAACAGACCCCCTGGATGCGCCCCTGGTTGGATCATACATCTTTTGAAAACTACCATATTCAAAACTGAAAATTCAAAGTAGCTTAATTTTCACAAGGAGTGGCAACAGTGAGTCATTGGTAGCTGCTGCTCTCTTCCACCATGCTGTCACTCACTATGAGGGACAACCACAATAAACTTTATAGTCACAGAGCTATGACAAAACAATAAATCAGCCAATGACTGTCAATCTACATTGATTCCAGTGCAGTAGTGCTGACAAATAGGTAAATACCTAGAAATATTTTGCAATCTTTTTAGTACAAATAGTGATCAATTTAAAGTGTTAAGCAAACCTGTAGAGGAAAAACATTTGTTTTTAAGTGATAAAGTATGTCTGATGAAAGAGCTGGAAAGCAAGACCGCACAACAAATCATTGCAGCTAAATACAAACATCTTGCAATTACAAAGTTGATGAGGCTGTTAGGCAAAGGTAAAGCTCTTAGAAAACCAACACAGTGCTGTACTATCAAGCTATCAAGGAAATATACCATTAAAAGTTTCAGTTTTATTTCAGACAATCATTAAGCACTTTGAATTCCGATTTACCCCTACACATTGTTAACTACTGAATCTCAGAACCTTTTTTCTGGAGAAAATTGCTTAAACCAAGGGCACCCAAATGGGATGATGCAACTTCCTGCCACATTGTTTTGAGATTTCAAGAGCACATTTCAAGCTTACATCAGCTTTCTTAGAGTCATATCCACTTTCTTAGGATGTTAGAAAAATATACTCACACCCAATTGATATGTGCAAGAAGTTAAAAGCATTGTATGCGTTGTGTAGTGATGTAACAATTGCAGGATTGACTTCAGCAATAAGGTAACAGTAACTTTATGTACAAAATTCAGTTGGTTTAAAACAGCAATGTCTAACCGAAATGCATTGTTAAGCCAAAAGATAAGCCGCTCTTGTAATGAAGGCAGCACATTGAATGACTTGCGTTGTTTTCAGCAAATAACAATTTAGCTTAAGCTGCTAAAAGCGATCAAACCCTATTAGCAATAATATTGACTTTGTGGCACCTCTAATCACTTCATAACTGTGATGTCATAGGCAAGTTAAAAGTGCCAGTGGAACCACAAAAAAGCACAATTTAGTGTAAATGAAAGAAAAGGGGTAGAAATCACAAAACTAGAAATGAGTTCTGCACCTCATTAGACACATGGAAATCTGCCAGTTTGCAATTTAGATCTGATACATTGGCACTGAGGTCACTTCAGAAAAATTAATCAATTATCAAATTAAGGACAGGTTGTCATTATTATTGTCATTATTATTGAAACCTTCAAGTGGGCTGCGGTTTGGACACAGCTGGTTTAGAACAAGTGAGCTTAATTTAATAATTGACAGTTGACTGGTAGAATTGTGTGTGTTGTTTGATTTCATGCACAGAGTTAGTGCTTTGGGATCAGGGTTGCAGAGTTGGAGGTAAAATGTCCAACTCTGACCTTTCCAAAATTTCGGACTCCATAACATAATGTGAATGAATTTTGACTGCCAACAATTTTGTAGCAACAAGCAATCAATGGAAATAGTGGTACACAGCAAGAATTCCCTGTTTCAATAAAAATTTGAAAAGAAATGGGACCATTTCGACATGACTTCCCAACTGAGGAGGGTGATGCAAAAAAATGATTAAATTGGACCTTCAGAGACAGACAAAAGATCCGATTCTGATCCGACTCCACCCAAAAACCTCCGACTCTTTGCAACTCCGATACCGACACCACAACCCCGTTTGGGAGTAATACAATTTGGGAACTTCTTGTTTAACACCTTCACTGCTGGTGTATTGTATAGTATTGTTTTGTAGCTATATGACAATTTAACGATCATAAAAATTAAATTGAAAACATTCAGAACATTTGAGAAATGACCATTTTCTTAGCAATGGCACAGTGAAAGATTTGGTGATCACCTAGTCTATCTGCAACATGATATACAGCATACGAGATATTCATACTTTGACATCACACATTGAGCTGATATTTTTGCAACTCTGTAACTCACCAGTTGATTGTACTAGATATCTCTTCAAATCCTCAAGACTCAGTGAGTCTTCTAGTTTGCAATAAAAAAGAATTTTTTAGTTTTGTGTTTCAGGTTTTTCATGGATGACGTCGTAAGTGGAGAAGGTTTTAGGCTTTTTTGACTGATGTTATCAGGCCCTGGGCCCCAACTGCTTGAGGGAAGTATTTCACTCAAGTTTTTAGTGGAAACTAGGCTAAAATCCAAGTCTTTTGAGCCTTTGATTGGCTTTCTACATTTTCTGTTTCAAAGTTATGGGAAAATAACCAAAATTTGGGTAAAAAATCTTTTTTGGGTAATTTTTACCCAAATCTAGTTTTTTTGGCTATAACTTTTGAACCAGAAATGTATCCTGATGCGCAGGTTTTATAATTGTTGTTGCTATTCTGCACATTGTTGATGAAAAATCATCAATCTGCATTTGAAATTAATCAAAAACAGTGGTGTGTATGCCATGCAAAGGAATGAGGGGCCAGATACAGCTCAGAAGTCATTTTTGAATAAGTCAAGGAGGGGTTGGATGTTATAAAAGCAAATTGACAATGCAAGTGTAATTGTTTACAGCTTATCAAACTGTTGAAGGTAAAGATGATGTCTGCTTTGATTGTTCTTTACAATTAGCAGTCCAAAATCAGACTGTAGCCTACAACACAATAACCTATGCTAGATATTCAATCATAAACACACACCTAGCTGATTTTTCCAGTAATGTTGCACAAGGCCCAGATGCTTTTTCGACTAGCGACTGCATGAAAGATTTCCTAAGTATTGTATTTTCATCACTGAACCTCAACTTCTCACTAGTTATCACAGGGGTGCACAGCCTTTTCGCTATTGCCTGTCGCATTTCATTTGATTTTATGAATCACGGCCACCAGTTAGTTCAAGATGTTTTTATTTTTTTGATTTGCTTCTGCTCTGCTTCCACACACAAAACCAAGCTTGCTTCCACATAATTCTGTTTGGAAGTCTTTCTACTAAGGATCCTCATACAGCAGACAAAGAGTTTTAATTAATGTGTGGCTGCCATAAATTATATTTTAAATTACATGTGCACGCCTGCATAAATGTTTATCGAAAGCTGCACATGGCCACAGATTGTGCACCCCTGCACTAACATCTTATCACACACTTCCAAAGCACACAGCCTTAGACCCACCAGAGAAACCAGCTACCATATTTATTCAATTGTAAGACATAGCTTAGAAAGTTTATTTTCATCATTGCGTGTGGCTTACAATCAGGGTTGGCTTGCATTTTTTTCTTTAGCTTATCGAAAGGTGTAGCTGACCCTCAGCCTTTTCTTGGCCACATTTTGTTAACCAATCTCCCTTTTCGCATTGTCTTCCCTCTCTTCAGCATCACGTGCACACATGCTTGCTCCATCTCATGAGGGATTATGATGAACAGAAGGCAGATTTAGTGGTCAAGCATCATTGCCAGGGTTGCTAATCAAATGCGAAACATGCTATACACTAAAATATCTCAGAGGATTAGGTAACCAATGTTCAAAGGGAAGCTTACATTATTTTTTGAACACCATTTCGTGCAGCTTACAATCAAGGGCAGCTAACAATTGAATAAATACAGTACTTGCCTCATACAAGTCATGTGACAAAGCCATCTGGACCATCACTTGCCTACCTTGATTGCTAGGCTGGCTCTTGGCATAGCAATTCTACTGAGTCACTGAAATCATTTCCATATATGGTCACGATGCCATCCCTTGGGCCTAGTAAAGCAGTAATTGAAAGCATGTCACAGCTGTTGGGATAGTAAAGGTGTCGACTGTTACTTGTTACGAGCACTTCTCATCCACTGGGTCTTGTGTAGATTTGCACAATATTTAACTTTTATATAAGGTCAGCTTACATTACTGTTTAGGGTTTATTTTATGTAACTCAATGGTGGCTAACAATTGAATTATTAAGTGAACCGATTAACTTGGTATAAGTCTTCAACATTTTCACAGCCGGGTTAATTCAAGCGGTTCGCGCGAAAACAGCTGGATCACACGTGCCTTTGTGTGAGAATTTCTCCGGTCTGGTAAGCGCTGCAGACCCGGTCAAAAGCTCAAAAGACTCGGCAAGTCTTGTAGTTTGCACTCGAAAAAAAATTTTGGTTGGGGGTGCGGATATTTTGTGAGTGACGTCATAAGTGGAGGGCTTTTAGGCCACTGTGGCCCACTTCACCTGGTCCTGGGCTCAAACCGCTAGGCCAAAGTGTTTCGCTGAAGTTTTTATTGGAAACTAGGCTACAATCCGAGTCTTTTGATACTTTGGATGACCTGCTGGGGTTTCAGGTTCAAAAGTTATGATTTAAAATAATAAAAATATTTGACTAATTAGCTAATTAAATAATTTGTTTGTTTTAAATCATAACTTTTGAACCAGAAATGCTAGAAAGTTGATCAAAGGCTCAAAAGACTCAGACTCGAGCCTAGTTTCCAATGAAAACTTCAGCGAAACACTTTGGCCTACCAGTTGGGCCCTAGGCCAGGTAACATGAGCCAAAATGGCCCAAAAACTACTTCACCTATGACGTCACTCACAAAAAATCTGCAACCCCGAACCAAAAAATTGTTTTTGAATGCAGACTAGAAGACTGACTGATCCATTTGAGCCCTTGAACAGCTCTCTAGCGCAGTTGGCAGAGGAGCTATGGCATTGGTAAGGCAACTGAAAACTGCTGGTTTTAGGCCAATTTCAAAATACGAATATATCATACCCCGGCTCTCAAAGTGTTGATAATATCTTCGTAAAGTGCCCTTGAGGTGCAACCTAAGTTGTTTTATTTTATTAGGAAAATTAAAATCTTATGTTCAAGAACATGGTTGACCTTGACGTCACGAGATGAAGCACAATATAAGTTTTAAATATACCCAGGTTTCTTATGGTTTCAATCAGTCATTTTAAATACTTACACATGAGCTATCCATGTGTAAGAGTTTTTTACAAGTAAGTTTTTCTTATATTTATTTTATTTTTTGTTTTTTAATAAGTTTTTAAATATGAAATGTTTGGGTCAGACAAAAACTTCCATGCGCTTTCATGTGGCAGGTCAACTTTAAAGGCAAAATCGTCTTGTTAGCTTTCACCACAATGTGGTGATGAATGATGATAAGCTAATTCAGGATTTTTTAACGAAAATATTAGGTACCTAGTAGGGATCCGATTTCTCTGATTATAGGGACCTGATTTTAAATTCTAGGGACCCGAATCGGGGCCCTAAAACACCTCAAAAAGCCTGAAGTAATTTTTTAAACGAATCATTAGTGTCGAAACTCAAAACAGTTCTATTTTGCTTTTCATAATGATTATGCATCTGCTGTGATCATTTTGTAGATATAGAAGCATTTTTTACAGATTGAAGTGGTGATTGATAGCAAAACGTGTGCTCCTTGATATATCATTTGAAATGGAGAAAAAGCAACTGTCTTCTTTTTCTGGTGGTGGTGATTGTGAAGAACTCTTGGATGATGATGATCAAGAACTGAAGGAGGAAGCAGCTCATGAAACCAGACCTTCTACCTCCTACGGCAACCGGCAAACAGTTAGACAGGATGTAGAACGGAATTTCAGGAATGCCGACCTTGATCGTGGTGGTAGACACAGATACCCACCTCAAATTACAAGACCTAATTACCAGTCATGTTCTTCTTATGACATTGATCCAGATATTCCAGGTACATCTCGTGGATCACCTCGTTTACCACAACAAGGCAGGGAGATGCGAACCTTCTCCCAGCAAGTCAGTCGAGAAGAAGCTGTGATTGGTGAGCAAGCAAGGTTTTTTCTAAATGCATTCATTCGAGATCGTGCTGAACTGGAACATACGCGTATGGAACCAGTTATTCGTGATGTCTGTGCAGCGGATAAGACTACAGTCGTGACTGGGTTTACTGACGAAAATTTGCATGATATTGCTTTTGCTCTGCGCAGAATCGGTGATAATATGAGTCAAGACCGCGTCATAAATGATGCTATCGAACAAGTACCTGTGGAGTCGAGCAAAGAGATTTTTATGCAAGTTTGTTCGCGAATGTTCTTGGATGGCAATTTCAACTGGGGACGAATCGTTGCTTTGTTTTACTTTGCGTATCGCTTGGTCGTTCGTTCATTTATGAGAGGCCTAGATTCTATGCCGTGGGTCAAGCAATTGTTGAAGTGGGTGATTGATTTTCTCGTGCAAAATTTTGCGGCATGGATCATCTCACAAGGTGGGTGGACCAGAATCACCGAGTTTCTGAACATATCAAACAGAACCCTTGGATTGTTTGTGGCAGCAACCATTGGAATATTTCTTTATGCTTTATATAAGAAAGATTGATCAAATCGGCAAAATGTTTTGTAGTTTTCAGCATATCAGCTACCATGTATTTTTCCTTTGTACGGCATATAACGCTGATAAATATGATCAGTTTCAAACAGACAACATTTTGTACAACTTGTTAAAAAGCCACTGTCACTGCTAGATGTTCAGTTTTTCATCTACCGGTGCCCTGCTCATTACTTCATTTTACTGGTTGCTAGGATTGATTGAATTCTTGGCAAAGTTAAGTCGTAAGGGATACACTGTTTTAGACTGCTTTGTATTCTCATGTTACTCTTCTGTGATTTCAATTTAGGTTTTTTGTTTTGTGTGTCAGGAGTACATGGTAACATATTTGTGTACTACTAATCCTTTAAAATACCTTTGCCTGCGTTTTGTAAAACTGGTGCCGAATCGTGTAGGCTGTATTCTGAAACTTTGATACTTCATGCTACCTGAACGTCTGGTAACAAAACTGTAGTCTGAGAGATGTGAGTTACATGTTTTGAGCAGGCAAGACCATTTTTCTTGGGTACCTTGCATAATAGTAGTGTATACTGGTTTCTGTACCGTTTGCTTTGCATGAATTTTGGCTAGGACTGATAAATACTGTTTGTAGTGATCAACGTTTTTCGATCTTTTGTTGAGCTTTGGTTTTGCTTAAACGGTGGCGTAATGTTTTCTGTTCTTCAAAATTTTACAGGTATAAAGCACTCTTTTACTCTCCCATTTTTCTGTGTTTAATTTAACTTGCCCTTTTTGCAAAATAATTAGCATTCGTAGCATTGGACGAATTCAATGTTTCGCTATGACTGTAATATCGTATTGTACGTATACGTGTGCGCCACACAGTTGTGTGGCTTTCGGCGATTTTGAGTAGGGGTGAGCGATTTTGACGAACGTTTTACTTGTGTAATTTACTTTGTCGCTGATTAATGTTTTCTGTTTTTATGCGCTTTTCGTATGTCTTTCGCATATTATAACCACTGTCAGCTGTTACTCTCCTGCAGCTACCAGGGATTCGATGTGCATGCGTCAAGCTGTGGCTAATGTTGTAGCAACGTGCAGCGCACTGTTTCTCGCACCGTCGGTTTGCTTCGGCTGTGCTTTTTCCTTGGACGCAGCGCCATTCTACGCTGCGTAGCCTATTGCATTGATGCTATTTGTGTCTTTAGGTATATATTATATTTCTATAGCTCGTCAAGTGATGTAGATAGTGCAATGCTGTCCAGTGCAAAAGCAGCTGCATGCGTGTGGTCGTTTCAAAATGTTCGCTGTTTATCTACAACCACTGATCGCTTGCGAGGGTTCGTAAAATCGACTACAGCATCTCTTACACCGGAGGCTAGACAACGTTTGATTGATAGGAAAAAACGACGATTGGCTCAACTAGAGAAGCGCCCTGTACGAAAAGTCCCAATAACGGACTTTGAAGTGTTGCCGGAGTGGGCGAACGGAGAAAGGTATGGCAAAGGCATACGTACTTGTGTTTCACAACTCGCAGCTTATGTTTGGGTCTACGATCTCGTTCAAGTGTAACTGATACTATTCAGGAACACTATTTAAGCTGATCATGGAAAAGTGCCTGGCATATTTTGATTACATATGTGTGGTATTCATGCACACTATAGACCAGGGATCAGGAACCTATGGCTCGCGAGCCGGAAGTGTTTCTTTTGATGACGGCATCTGGCTCGCTTGATATTTTATTAACACGATTGTTACGAATGAAACTTTTCCGTAATTTTCCATCTACTAGACTACAAAGCTATCAGCAACACCATGCAGCACCAGAAGTGGCATTAACAGTAAGAAGCATGTCATTAAAGAGAAAATTCAGACGTTTACCATTGTTTCAAATTGTTGATTTTGCTAAAAATGCACACGCTAGCAAGTTAGTTGCATTCAAAGTGTTGAAAAATATTATATGCCTCTCATGGAAATACAGTTAAAAATATGTAGGTTTCATGGCTTCCTTAGCCATAAAAGTTTCCGACCCCTGCTGTAGACCCAAGGGTGGGAACCTATTTACTATCATGGGTCGTCTGAATTTCATAATATCGCTGGAGGGCCGAAAAAATACTTAATTTTACTGAAACGTATGTCTTAATCTACCAACAAGGAGCGGGAGAGACTTCTTGACATAGTGTCTGGTTATCATGATATCCGTTTCGACGTCATATTGTGTTCTAACGTAGGTAACGAATATTCGGGCCATGTTACATTTTCACGCGTCCCGGGCCTGCTTGACGCATGTCCCACGCCCCTGCTGTGCAGTCCACACAAACCACACGCAAAAAATGTTGTTTCTCGCATTCAACCCTTATATTTCATAACCACGACTACACTACTGCAAAAAAGTTATTCACTGCCCAACATATTTTTTTCCTTGTGATAAGAGTTTTTTGTTTAACTTAAATATTAGTCTGACCTTCCACTAATCAAAAGTAGCCCTTGTGCCTCGCTATAAAAAGTCGATTGTCCGGCCCTACTTTAAACGCGTTTCAGCGTGTGGGTTGAATCGTGGTTTAAATCGATGGCGCCAAAGTTTTCTTGTGTCGTACGAAGACTTCATTGAAGTGGCATTGCCTCTTAAACACCGGTTTGAACCTACCGCGACACGAGAAATTGTCGCACGAAAGTTGGTTTGTTTTATTATTATAAAAACAACGTCGCGCTCGCTTCGCAAGTACCACGCCACTGTTGCTCGAGGAGCGACACGTTCGCTCATCGCATGCGTTTCGCTTGGATTACCTGGGCATTTGCGGTGTAGCATGAACAGAATTCCCAAACCACAGACAAAATTGTATTGACTAAAAGCATCTTATGGCATGCCTGCTTTCAGTTGGCCGTAGGTTAACCCAAAAAGTAACTAAAAGTTGTTTCAGTGAAGGAGACAACATCCGATTTTCCGCGTTCCGAAGCGTCAGACAACAGTCATGGAAATTTTCAATTTTTATCAGATAACCTACCTTTGTATTTTTTAGGGGTGCTGTTACAGTATGTTCCTACCTTTTGAATGTGGCCAACGAAGTGTGTCACCACACGATCCAGGCATGAGGTAGAAAGTATACAGTGCTCTTCCTGTATATACCGTACATATACGAAGGTCAGGTAAATGTGTATACCTGACCATCCTCAAAGTTTTGCTAGCTATACAACCTTACAACAATAGTGCACGAAGTTTCATGCCTTCCAGACACAACACGCCAACCTCAATGGATGCTTCCTCGCGAGTCGGGAAGTCCTAGCACAAACTATGTAATATTCGCTTTCAATTTAAACGGGTTTCCGCGCGAAAAATGATGGCGTTTACTTCGCATCTGGTTTGAACCAGCCTTGAAGGGTAAATTATTGTAAAAGTACGATTTTGTGATGCTAGGCAAAATCACATTGTCATGGCCACCTTTGCAGGCAGCGATATTTGGTTTCATCTACATAAATATAAGATGTTATTGTGCTGTTCTGGCGAAATCTGTTCATCTGGGAAGTCGGTAGAGTGGAGTCACAAGGAATTTACAATATGCGCCCCACTCTGTTCCTCGGTAAAATACGAAAATCTTTGATAAACAAGCTTCGTGAGATCTAACAATTAAACGAGTGTGCCAAGTGGTATGAATTAAACGGCTAAATAAAACCCGTCATTTATCACTAGCCGAATGTGGAAAAAATCGTAAATGCGTAATGCAGGGATTATAGCTTCAATATCTTAAATTTTTCAGAAGCCGCAAGGTGGACAGTATTTCCGATGATGTAGCGGAAGCTCGAATCCTGCTTCAAAAAGCTTGGACGCGCCACTCAAGCCAGCTGAGATATACTGAAGATGTTAAAGTCGAAAAGCTGATGAAAAATCAGGTGCGTATAAGCAGCGATGTACACTGCGATTAGTCTTGCTCATTTTGACGACTGTCGTGACAGAATGAACGTTCGTCTGTGTTCGCAAACATGATGACCGGTCCATCTCCCTTTTGTCTCATGTATTTTGGTTTGAACTTGCCATTAAAACATAAGGAGTTACTGTACGTAACCCACAATTTCAAAATTTTCAAATTGCCAAAAGATGATTTGCAGTTGGTTTCAATCATGAAACGTTTCGGTTGGTATTGTTGTTAATGCCGATGTTGGAAGATTGCATGCGTGTTGTAACAATCTACCTGCGAATTTGACATTTTGAAAATCACGTGCCTTAGTGTATACCAGGGTTGGCCAACCAGTCAGAGACCAAGAGCCACATTTCTTAGTATGTTACCGCAAAGATCCGCATCATACACACGGGCACACATGAACACCACTCCATCTCTTCCTCACCCACACACATTCCTTTGCTCAGCTAAATTTATTACAAATATCGCACACCAACGTGATAATGACAGAAATTTACAAGCCATTTATTGTTATGCATTTTACTTAGAGCCGCCCCCGACTTTCAAGGAGAGTTAACAATTGCTGCAAAATTTTGCGACTTCTACCCGAATAAATACGGTATTTACGTAAGAGTCGCATGCAGCTCGCGAGCCGGGAGTTGGCCAGACCTCGTGTATACGGTCTGTTTTAAGAAATAGTGCTCCCCAAAAGTAGCATTTGAAAAGAATTATAAATACCTTAGTTCAAAAAACGACGTGATTTTATTAATGTGAACATTAATATGGGTTTCATATCCCTTATTGATTGCCCAACGCGTTTTATGATGAATCAAACACCATCTTTACTTGACCATATTTATACAAACCAGCATGATAAAAGCATTCACTCCGGCACGATTGCTTTCCCCATTAGTGATCATCATCCCACTTATGCTTTAATTGAAAATGGTTTCAAAAAGTGTCAAAGACCTCCCATATACAAAAGGTATAGCCACAATTTTCAACTAGATGATTACA